>Ga0210114_1000432_pt1 | contig 10999 bp, 6 predicted proteins | sample MayberryNW_TuleA_FD_185524 | JGI IMG/M metagenome (GOLD analysis project Ga0210114, IMG submission 185524) | Wetland microbial communities from San Francisco Bay, California, USA, that impact long-term carbon sequestration - MayberryNW_TuleA_D2... | ecosystem: Environmental > Aquatic > Marine >...
ATCCCGGAGGCCCGCAAACCTCCACGTCCCCCAGCTGCGCTCCGCCTCGGTGACGACGATCCCGGGCTCGGCCCGGAGCCGTGTGACGGCTTCGTTCCACCGCATCCGTGACCTGAGGATGAGCCCGCCGAGGATCAGCGCCACGACCACCACTGCCAGCACCAGCGGGAGCCAGCGACGCCGCGATCTCGAATCCGCTGCAGGGTCGGTGGCCACGACCGTCGCGAGGCAGTCTGCCAGCAGCGGCTGGGCCGCCGCGAACGGCTCGGTGTCGCCGTCGAACTCGGCGAGCGCGCCGGCGAACTGGAGGTGGATCGTCTCCAGCGTGTCCTGGAGCCGGAGCAGCAGGTCGTCGGGCGCCTCGCCCCGCACGACGGCCGCGACGAGCGCCTGTGGTCCCTGCTCGACCATCACCGTCAGCTCACCGACGGAGAACCGGCGGAGTCCGCCGGCCTCCCGCTCCGGGCTGAAGGAGTCGGCCACGAAGTCGCGGATGGCGGTGAGCATCCCGGAGATGAGGTCGGCATCGCTCGCGGGCAGGTCCGGCGCACGGGCGTGGGCGAGCATCAGGCCGGTGTCGCGATGGATCAGGAACACCTGCTCAACCCGGTACACCAGCGCGTGCTTGAGCACGATCTGCGCGTAGGGAACGCCGGTGCGCCAGGCCTCGAGCCGCCAGCGGATCCCGCGGGGGGAAAGGCTGTGCTCCAGCGCCCTATTGATGGAAGCGGCCAGCCCCGCGAGCGCCTCGGCGATGGCCTTTCGGATCGCGGGACCGAGGACGGGGAAGATCGCGGTGGCGATGGGGCGGGGGTTTCGGCGGACCGACTCGCCGATGGCGTTCTCGACCGTCGGCGCGAGCGCACGCGCGAGCTGCCGGTCCCGTCCGGTGCGGAGCGCGATGGCCTCGGGCAGCAGCTCGGCCAGCTCTTCCCGGGTGATCCCGGCGGCGTCGAGCCGGCGCTCGAGCTCATGGAGCCGCCGCCGCTCGGGGCCGAGGATCAGCTCGCGCAGCTCCGCGAGGTCCGGCGCTTCGGCCTGCTCCCACGGTGCCCGCTCGTCGGGCATGGTCTAGCTCCGGGGGCCGTTCTTCCCCGGGGGCGACGCCGGCGCACCGCCCAGCCGGGCGGCCAGGTCGGTCAGCAGCCCGGCGAGCGCGGTGCGGTCGGTCTTGGACGAATCGAGCGCCTGGTGCGACCGGGTCAGTTCGGTCGTGAGCTGCTCACCCATCATGAGGAGCTGGTCGCGCAGCGCGGCGTCGGCCAGGTTGGCGGACTCCTCCAGCTTCACGTGCCGCTTCTCCAGGGCCCGGATCGCCTCCTTGACCTCGGCGGCGAGCGATTTGAGCTCCTCGGTGCGCTTGGTCCGCTCAGCGGCCAGCCGCTCGTTGAGGATCTGGATCTCGCTCCGGATGAAGGTGTCGAGCGACTCGACCTGACGGGCGAAGTCGGCGCGGAGGACCTCGTTCTCCTGCCGGAGGCGCTCCTCGATTCCCTGGAGCCGGTTCTCGACCGCGCGCATCTGCCCGCCGAACAGGATGTCGCGGACCTTGTCGAGGCTCTCGGGTTGGGTGTCGGGAACGGGGGACGGTGCCGGAGGCTCGGCGACCTGGAGGCCGCCGGACTTCCGCTTGTCGGATTCGGTTCGGGCCATGGGTGTGCTCGGAGGGGAGGACCGCTCTAACGTACAGCGCGGGTCGCGGATTAGCCAAGGGGTGTGCGCCACCTAGCCGAGCCCGTCCCCCAGCTACATCTTCCAGCACCCCAAACACAAAGCGACGCCCCATGCCCGAGCTGCTCGGCCGGCTCCAGACTGCCCTGTCCGACCGCTACCGCCTCGAACGGGAGGTCGGCGCCGGCGGCATGGCCACCGTCTACCTGGCGGAGGACGTCCGGCACGACCGGCGGGTCGCGGTCAAGGTCCTCCGGCCCGAGCTGGCGGCCGTGATCGGGGCCGAGCGCTTCCTGGCCGAGATCAAGCTCACCGCCAACCTCCAGCACCCACACATCCTCCCGCTTTTCGACTCCGGGGAGGCGGACGGCTACCTGTTCTACGTCATGCCCTTCGTGACCGGCGAGACGCTGCGCGACCGGATGAACCACGAGCGGCAGCTGCCCGTCGCCGAGGCGATCAAGATCACCGTCGAGGTGGCGTCGGCGCTCGACTACGCCCATCGCCAGGGCGTGGTCCACCGCGACATCAAGCCCGAGAACATCCTGCTGCACGACGGGTCAGCCGTCGTGGCCGACTTCGGCATTGCGCTCGCCGCCAGCAAGGCGAGCGGCGCTCGGATGACCGAGACCGGCATGTCGCTGGGCACGCCACACTACATGAGCCCGGAGCAAGCCATGGGCGAGCGGGAGATCACGCCCCGCTCCGACGTGTACGCCCTGGCCGCCGTGCTCTACGAGATGCTGACCGGCGAGCCGCCCTTCACCGGCTCGACCGCGCAGGCCGTGGTGGCGCGGGTGCTGACCGAGAACCCCCGGTCGCTCACGACCCAGCGCCATACCATCCCGCGACACGTGGAAGCGGCGGTGCTCACCGCCCTCGAGAAGCTGCCGGCCGACCGGTTCACCACCGCCACCGAGTTCGCCGAGGCGCTCCAGGACAAGAGCTACTCCTCCACCGTGTCGCTGCCGGCCGCGGAGGCCCCAGCCGCGCCTGGCCATGCGGTCGGCGGTCTCCGGTCCCGCGTCCTGGTCCCGGCGCTCGGCGCAGCGCTCGTCGTCGCGATCGCCGCAGCGCTCTGGGGTTGGCTCCGGCCGCAGCCCGCCCCGCTCCTCGCCCAGTTCAGCCTCGCGCTCCGGCGGAACCAGACGCTGCAGGCGCCGCTGCCGACCGGCGGCGCGCGGATCGCCCTCTCGCCCGACGGTCGTGCGATGGTGTACAGCGGACCGGCCGACGGCGGAAACCGCCTCTGGGTCCGACCCCTCGACCAGCTCGACGCCACCCCGATCGCTAGCACAGAGAACGGCTCCAGCCCGTTTTTCTCGCCGGACGGCAAGCGGGTTGGATTCATCAAGGACGGGACGTCGGTGCGGATCGCGTCCCTCGCGGGAGCACCGACCGTGACCTTGACCGATAAGGCCAACACCACGTCCGGCGACTGGGGCGACGACGGATACATCTACTTCGAGGTGGACTCGGGCGTCGCCCGGATGCGGGCCACCGGCGGAGAGATCGAGCCGGTGTACGTCATCAAGCCGGACAAGAAAGAGATAGCGACCGAGTGGGTCCACGTGCTCCCCGGCGGCTCCGGGGTCCTCTTCCGTCTACGTCACGTCGGGCAGGGGCCCGGCGACTTCGAGATCATGGCCGCACCCCTGCCGCGCGGGGAGGCCCGCTCGCTGGTCCGGGGCGTCTACGCCCTGTACTCGCCTACGGGACACGTCCTGGTCGTCACCGCGGACGGCAAGCTGATCGCCATCCCCTTTGACCCGAAGAAGTTGGAGCTAACCGGCGCGCCCATCGCCCTGCTCGAGGGCGTCGGCGTGCGGAACGGCGGCTTCAACATCGACCTGGCGCTGTCAGGCAACGGCACGCTCGCGTACACCACAGGCGGCACGCTCGGCTCCCGGCGCGCGGTCTGGGTCAGCCGGGAGGGCGGGGTGACCCCGACGGATGCCGGGTGGGACCCGCAGGGTGTCATCGAGACGGCCAGCTTGTCTCCCGACGGAAAAGCGGTGGCCGTGGGTCTGTCTCGAGAGGGCCGGCGCGACATCTGGGTCAAGCAGCTGCCGGAGGGGCCCTTCTCGCGGATCACCTTTGGGGACACATCGAGTGTGCGGCCCGCCTGGTCGGCCGACGGCCGCGAGGTCCTCTACGTCAACGACCGCTCCGGCTCCGGCGTGGGGCCAGCCTACGCTCACCGGGCCGACGGCACCGGCGTCGCCCGTCTGCTGTTCGCCTCGCCCACCCTGGATATCGGCCAGGTCGTGGCCTCGCGCGATGGCCGCTGGCTCGTCCTCCGGACCGCCCCGCCCGGGGCGGGGAGCACCGACATCGTTGGGCTCCAGGCCGGAGACACCGCCCTCGTCCCGCTGGTCGCTTCGCCCGCCGGTGAGCTCTACCCGGCGCTGTCGCCGGACGGCCGCTGGCTGGCCTACGCCTCCAACGAGTCCGGAGCGCCCGAGATCTACGTCCGGCCGTTCCCCCAGACCGCGACGGCCAAGTGGCAGGTCTCCACGGTAGGCGGCCGAGAGCCGGTGTGGGCGAGGAGCGGCAGGGAGCTGTTCTACCTCAACGGGAAGGGCGAGATGATAGCGGCGGAGGTCCAGACGGGAGTGACCTTCTCGGTCGGGAAGCAGCGGATGCTCTTCCCGGCCTCGGAGTTCGCCCGCCCGGGCCCGGTGCCGTCGTTCTCGGTGAGCCCCGACGACAAGCGATTCCTGATGGTGCGCGAAGGCGAGGCGAGCCAGCAGAGCGAGCTGATCGTGGCGGAGAACTGGCTCGAAGGGCTGCGGGGTAAGTGATCCTGTCACCCTGACCCCGAACGCAGTGAGGGGGAAGGGGGCCATACTCGGTATGGTCCCCTTCACTTCGTTCAGGGTGACAATCTCACGGCTGCCGCCAGCCAGCCCCGTCGCGGGCGATGAGCTCATCCCCCTCCGCCGGCCCCCAGGTCCCCGCCGCATAGTTCGGGAAGGACCTCGGCTTCTGGTCCTCCCAGGCCTCATTCACCGGATCCACCACCTCCCACGCCGCCTCGACCGCGTCCGCCCGGGTGAACAGGGTGGCATCGCCCACCATGCAGTCGAGCAGCAGGGTCTCGTACGCCGAGTGGGTGGCCGGGCCGAAGGCCTCGGCGTAGCTGAAGTCCATCCGCGCCGACGTCACACTGACGCCGACGCCGGGCACCTTGATGTTGAACGCGAGCGAGATCCCCTCCTGCGGCTGCACTCGGATCACGATGCCGTTGGGGGTGATGACCTGGCCCCGTTCCAGCGGAAACATGAGGTGGGGCGGGTCGCGGAATTGGATCGCGATCTCCGAGACCCGGCGCGCCATCCGCTTGCCGGAGCGGAGAAAGAACGGTACCCCCTGCCAGCGCCAGCTATCCACGAGCAGGCGGAGGGCGGCCCAGGTTGGCGTACCCGACTTCGGGTCTACGCCGGGCTCCTCGCGGTAGCCCGGCACGGCCTCGCCGTTGACGGTGCCCGGCCCGTATTGCCCCCGCACCGCGTTGCCACGGACCTCCGCCGCGGAGAAGCGGCGGATGGCGCGGAGCACCTTGAGCTTCTCGTCCCGCACGGCGTCAGCCTGGAACGCGATCGGCGGCTCCATCGCCGTCAGCGACAGGAGCTGGAGCAGGTGGTTCTGGAACATGTCCCGCACCACGCCGGCTTCCTCGTAGTAACCCGCGCGGCGCTCGACGCCGACGGTCTCCGCGGCGGTGATCTGGACGTGGTGCACGTGATGCCGGTTCCACACCGGCTCGAACACCGAGTTGGCGAACCGGAACACCATCAGGTTCTGCACCGTCTCCTTGCCGAGATAGTGGTCGATGCGGTAGACCTGGTGCTCCGCGAACGCCTTCCGCACCGTGCAGTTGAGCGCCTTCGCGCTCTCCAGATCGCTGCCGAACGGCTTCTCGATCACCACCCGCGTCCAGGGCCGAGACTCGGGTTGGTTGACCCGCTCCGCCACACCTGCGCGGGAGAGATGGACGATGCAGTCCTCATAGGCCGAGGGCGGGACCGCGAGATAGAACAGCCGGCCGTCGGTGCGAGGCCGGGCGGACTCGATCGCCCCCAGCCGCTCGCCCAGCGCGGCGTACGTGGCGGCGTCGCCGATGTCGCCCTGGACGTACCTGAGCCGCGGGGCGAACCGGGACCAGTCTTCCTCGTCGATCTCCCCCGCGGGGCTGGGGTCGTCCGCGTCGCGGGCCGACTCGTACACGACCCGCCGGAACGCATCGTCGGACATCGGCGCTCTCGCCACGCCCACCAGGGCGAAGTCCTCGTGCAGCAGGCCATCGCCCTGCAGATGGAGGAGCGCCGGGAACAGCTTCCGCTTGGCGAGATCGCCGGAGGCGCCGAAGATCACCACCGTGCAGGCATCGCCGCACTTGAGCGGCTGGGCCCGTCTGCACTCCTCGCCGCGAACCGTCGCCGGCACTACCACGGCGGCCGTCATGACTGCTTCACCGCGTGACCACCGAACTGGTGCCGCAGCGCCGCGATGACCTTGGCCGAGTACGACTCGTCCTGCCGGGACCCGAACCGCATCAGCAGCGAGAGGGTGATCACCGGCGCCGGCACGCTCAGGTCGATCGCCTCCTGCACGGTCCAGCGGCCCTCGCCCGAGTCCTCGACGTACCCCCGGATGCCGGCCAGGTCCGCGCCCTCGCCGAAGGCGCGCTCCGCCAGCTCGTTGAGCCAGGAGCGCACCACGCTGCCGTGATTCCACAGCGCCGCGATCTGGTGCAGGTCGAGCTCGAAGTCCTTCGACTGGTGCAGGATCTCGTAGCCCTCGGCGTAGGCCTGGAGCAGACCATACTCGATCCCGTTGTGAACCATCTTGACATAGTGGCCGGCGCCGGTGGGGCCGACGTGGGCGAATCCGCCCTCCTGCGCCAGCGAGCGGAACACCGGCTCGGCCCGACTCACGGCCGCCCTGCTGCCGCCCACCATCAGGCAGTAGCCCAGCTCGAGTCCCCAGATGCCGCCGCTGGTGCCGGCGTCCACCAGCTCGATGCCGCGGGCCTGGAGCGCGGCACCGCGGCGCATGGTGTCGTGGAAGTTGGAGTTGCCGCCGTCGATGACGATGTCGCCGCGGGTCAGCCCCGGCAGGAGCTGCTCGATGGTCTGGTCCACCGGTGCGCCGGACGGCACCATCAGCCAGATCACCCGGGGAGCTTCGAGTCGCCTCGCCAGGTCGGCGAGATCGTTCGCGCCTTTCGCGCCCTCGCCCGCGAGCTCACTCACCGCGTCGGCGCTGCGGTCCCACGCCACGACCTCGTGCCCATCCCGGAGCAGGCGGCGGGTCATGTTGCCGCCCATCCGGCCGAGGCCCACCATCGCCAGTCTCATCGTCTTTGCCTCCTGACTTTCGCCTGTCTTCCTGAAGGAGCGAAGCGACCGAAGGATCTTGCCCGCCAATATCGGACCCTAGTCCGGCACGATCCTTCGCCCCGCTCAGGATGACACAGTTGTCACGCCCAGCGCCGCCAGCTCCCGGGCGAGCCGCTCGCCGGTGGTGAAGTGTATGGCCTGCATGTCGAGCGCGCGGGCCGGCACGAGGTTCGGCTCCCGATCATCGATGAACACGGCGCGGTCCGGCGGCGCCTGCGAGATCCCCAGCGCCAGCTGGTAGATCTGGTGCGACGGTTTGGTGCTGCCGAGCCAGCAGGAGCTGAAGAACGCCTCGAAGATGTCACGAAGGCCGAAATGCTCGATGCGGTACAGATTGAGCTCCAACGACTCGTTATTCAGCGTCATCATCCGATATCGTCCGCCGGCGGCGAGCCGCCGGGCCAGTCCGATCGTCGCCGGGTCGGGCCGGCTCTCGGCCCGCATGAAGGCGACGAACTCCTCCCGGCTGAAGTCGCGCTCGCGGTAGAACACGGTCGCGTCGAGGTACTCGTGCAGCGTCATGCGGCCCTGCTCGAGGCTACCGATCGCGTCGCGGTGTTGCTGCTCGAACTCGGAGGGGTCGAGCCTGAAGCGCTCGACCGCACGAGCCCGCTGCGGCGTGCTCCAGGCGTTGGTGCCGAGCACGCCGCCGATGTCGAAGAAGAGGTGGCTGATGCTCACCGCTTCCGGCCGATGGCCGCGAGGAGCGCCGCGTAGGACTTCTCGAACTTCTCGATGCCCTCGTCCTCCAGCACCCCGGTGACGTCGTCGAAGTCCACGCCCAGCCGGGCGAGCCGCTCCATGCGGGCGCGCGCGTCCGCCTCGTGGCCTGCGAGCGTCGAGGCGACCGTCCCGTGGTCATCGAACTTGCGCAGCGTGTCGGGCGGGACGGTGTTGATGGTGTCGCGGCCGATCAGCGCCTCGAGGTAGAGCACGTCGGAGTACGCCGGGTTCTTGGTGCCGGTGCTGGCCCAGAGCGGCCGCTGCATCTTGGCGCCTTTCTCCGCCAGTCGGCGCCAGCGGTCGCTCGCCCTGATCCGCTCGAACTCCGCGTAGGCGAGGCGGGCGTTGGCGATGCCGATGGTGCCGGCCAGCTCCTTCGCGTCCGGCTGGTTGATCTTTCCGAGCCGGGCATCCACCTCGGTGTCCACCCGGCTCACGAAGAACGAGGCGACCGACGCCACCCGGTCGATGGGCTCGCCCCTCGCGAGCCGGGCCTCCAGCGCCGCCAGATATGCCTCGGCCACCTTCAGGTAGTGCTCGATCGAGAACAGCAACGTGATGTTGATGTTGATGCCGGCGTCCAGGCACCGCTCGATCGCCGGCCAGCCTTCTCGTGTGCCGGGGATCTTGATCATGACGTTGGGGCGGTCCACCGACCGCCAGAGCCGCTCGGCCTCCGCGATGCTCCCCCCGGTGTCCCGCGCGAGTCCTGGGGACACCTCGATCGAGACGAACCCGTCGCCGCCGTTGGAGCTGTCGTATACCGGACGGAAGAGGTCGGCGGCGCTCCTCACGTCTTCGACCGCGAGCGCCTCGAAGAGCTCGGCATCGGTGCGGCCCGAGGGCGCCAGGCGGGCGAGGGCCTCGTCGTAGTCGTCGTCTCCTGCGATGCCCTGCTCGAAGATGGTGGGGTTCGACGTCATGCCCCGAAGACCGGCGTCGATCAGCCCGGCCAGCTCGCCGGAGCGAACCATGCCGCGGCGCAGGTAGTCGAGCCAGATGCTCTGTCCCAGCTCGAGCAGAGCCGGCATGCGTGAGCGGGTAGTAGTCGGTGTTGTGGTCGTCATCGGTCCTCCAGTCCTACCGTAGTGTCATCCCGAGCGCGAGCGAGGGATCTTGCTCGCATTGCCCACCCATTTCCTGGCAAGATCCCTCGCGTTCGCTCGGGATGACAAGTCACTTCCGGGATGACAAGTCACTTCCGGGATGACAAGTCACTTCCCCAGGAGCCGCTCGACCCGCGCCACGACGGCGTCGGGCGTGAGGCCCAGCTCGCGGTAGATCCGTTCATAGGGCGCGGAGGCGCCGAAGCGGGTGAGGCCGATGACCTCGCCCTGGTCGCCGACCCAGCGATACCATGGCATCGGATGCGCCGCCTCGACGGCGATTCGCCGGCGGACGGCGGGTGGCAGCACCTCGTCGCGGTACGACTCCGGCTCCCTGGCGAAGAGCTCGAGGCTCGGCACGCTCACCACCCGCGCGGCCACCTGCCGCGCGGCGAGCTTCTCCTGCGCCGCGAGCACGATCTCGACCTCCGAGCCGCTGGCGAGCAGGATGACCTCGGGCCGTCCTCCCGCCGCCTCCGACAGGACGTAGGCCCCGCGGGCCACGCCCGACACGGCGGCGTATCTCGAGCGGTCCACCACGCCGAGGTTCTGCCGGCTCAGCGCGATCACCACCGGACCCTCCCGGTGGCCGATCGCCACGCGCCAGGCCTCCGCGGTCTCGTTCGCGTCGGCCGGACGGAGCAGCGTGAGATGCGGAATGGCGCGCAAGGTCGCCAGCATCTCGATCGGCTGATGGGTCGGCCCATCCTCGCCCAGCCCGATCGAGTCGTGGGTGTAGACGTAGATGACCTGCCGCTCCATCAGCGCGGCGAGCCTGATCGGGGGCCGCATGTAGTCGGAGAAGATGAGGAACGAGGCGCCGTAGGGGAGGATGCCGCCGTGCAGCGCCATGCCGTTCAGCACGGCGCCCATCCCATGCTCCCGAACGCCGAAGTGCATGTTGCGGGCTGCGTAGTTGCCGGCCTCGAAGTCGCCGCCTTGTTTCATCAGCGTCTTGGTCGATGGGGCCAGGTCGGCGGCGCCGCCCATCAACTCGGGCAGCCGCGAGGCGATGGCGTTGATCACCTTCTCCGACGCGTTGCGGGTCGCGAGAGGCTTGTCCGGAGGGAAGGTCGGGATGTCCGCGTCCCAACCGGCCGGCAGGTCGCCGCGGAGCCGCCGCTCCAGCTCCTTCGCCTCGTTCGGCCGGGCGGTGGCGAACGCCTCGTAGCGCCGCCGCCACTCGGACTCCAGCGCCGCGCCCCGCTCGCGGCACTTCCGCCATTCGGCGAGCGCGTCGTCGGGCACGAAGAACGGCTCCAGCGAGGGCCAGCCGAGCGCCTGCTTGGTGAGCCGTACCTCTTCCTCGCCCAGCGGCGAGCCGTGCGCCTCCGCGGTGTCCACCTTGTTGGGACTCCCGTACGCGATGTGAGTCCGGACCACGATGAGCGAGGGCCGGCCGGTCTCCACGAGGGCGGCGCGGATGGCGGCGTCGAGCGCGTCGAGGTCGTTCCCGTCCGCCACGTGCTGCACCTGCCAGCCGTAGGCCCGGTAGCGGGCGCCGACGTCCTCGTCGAAGGCCAGCGCCGTGTCGCCCTCGATGGTGATGTGATTGTCGTCGTAGAAGCCGATCAGCTTGCCGAGCCGCAGATGTCCGGCGAGAGAGGCCGCCTCGTGCGAGGCGCCCTCCATCATGTCGCCGTCGCTGGCGATGAACCACGTGTGGTGGCCCACCGGCCGGTGTTCGCCCTTGTCGAACACCGCCGCGAGGTGCGCCTCCGCGATCGCGAAGCCGACGGCGTTGCCGACGCCCTGGCCCAGGGGTCCGGTGGTGACCTCGACGCCCGGCGTGACGCCGTACTCCGGGTGCCCGGGCGTTCGGCTGTCCCACTGGCGGAACTGCTTGATGTCGTCGAGTGAGAGGTCGTACCCCGAGAGGTGGAGCGCGCTGTAGAGCAGCATCGAGGCGTGGCCCGCGGAGAGGACGAAGCGGTCGCGGTCCGTCCAGGCCGGGTTGGCGGGATTGTGCCGCAGGTGACGGGTGAAGAGCAGCCAGATCAGCGGCGCCAGAGCCATGGGCGTGCCGGGATGACCGGAGCTCGCGCGCTGCACCGCGTCCATGGACAGCGCGCGGACGGTGTCGATGCACAGCTG
>Ga0210114_1000434_pt1 | contig 10975 bp, 8 predicted proteins | sample MayberryNW_TuleA_FD_185524 | JGI IMG/M metagenome (GOLD analysis project Ga0210114, IMG submission 185524) | Wetland microbial communities from San Francisco Bay, California, USA, that impact long-term carbon sequestration - MayberryNW_TuleA_D2... | ecosystem: Environmental > Aquatic > Marine >...
CATCCCGCGGAGTCGGTGCACGGCGGCTACCCGCTCGATCGCCAGCATGTAGGCGCCGATCCGGAGGTTGATCCCGTGACGTCCCGCCATCCCGGCCACCTGCTCGAACGATTCCACGATGATGCGCTCGAGCCGCTGGTTGACGGTGTCCTCGTCCCAGAAGTAGCCGCCGCGGTCCTGCACCCACTCGAAGTAGCTCACCGTGACGCCCCCGGCGTTGGCCAGGATGTCGGGGATCACGAAGACCCCGTTCTGCTCCAGGATCTTGTCGGCATTCGCGGTGGTCGGCCCGTTGGCGCCTTCGCAGATGATCCGCGCCTTGATCGCGCCTGCGTTGTGGCTGGTGATCACGTTCTCCATCGCGGCCGGCACCAGGACGTCGCAGTCCAGGGTGAGGAGATCCTCGTTGGTGATGTGGTCGGCTTCCTTGTAGTCGCCGAGGAAACGGCGCTGGCGGCTGTGCTGGAGAACGTCGCGGATCTTGAGGCCGTTGGGATGGTAGATGCCGCCCGACTTGTCGCTCACGGCCACGATCCGCATCCCCGCACTTTCCATCAGCTGGGCCGCCACCGAGCCTACGTTGCCGAATCCCTGGACCGCCACGCGGGTCCCCTCGATCGGCATGCGCAGGCGCTTGAGCGCCTCCCGCGTGACCAGCATGCAGCCGCGTCCCGTCGCCTCCCGCCGGCCGAGCGAGCCGCCCATCTCCACCGGCTTGCCGGTCACCACTGCGGTGACCGTATGGCGCTTGTGCATGGAGTAGGTGTCCATGATCCACGCCATCACCCGCTCGTTGGTGTTGACGTCGGGCGCGGGCACGTCCGAATCGGGGCCCAGGGTCTCGATGATGGCAGAGGTGTAGCGGCGGGTGATCCGCTCCAGCTCGCCGTTGGAGAGCTGGAACGGGTCACACGACACCCCACCCTTGGCGCCGCCGAAGGGGATGTTCACCACCGCGCATTTCCAGGTCATCCAGGCGGCCAGCGCCTTCACCTCGTCCAGCGTCACCGCGGTGTCGAACCGGATCCCGCCCTTGGCGGGGCCGCGGGACGTGTTGTAGAGGACGCGGTACCCGGTGTACACGTCCACGTCGCCATTGTCGCGGACCACCGGCACCGAGACGATGATCTGTTTCTCGGGCGCGCGCAGCACCTTGTAGAGGCCCGGGTCGAGGCTGAGCCGCTGGGCCGCGTAGTCGAAGCGCGACATCATGGCCTCGAAGGGGTTTTCCTCGGCGAGAAGCGCGCGGTCCTTGTCGGGACGGATGACGTCTTGGCTCGGGCGGGAAACGGTGGTCATAGAGGCGAAGTCCGAGTTGGCTCCTGGGTAGTGTTACAGCCGTTCCACGGGCGTGACGACGGCGTCCAGCGCGGCGGCGATCCGATCGCCGCCGTCCTCCCACTGCAGATCGAGCACGGCCACCAGCGGCTCGGGCACCGCCGCGGGCCAGCGGTCGCGCAGCTTGACCGCATCCTTCTCGGTGATCACGACGTGGTCCGCCCGGCGGGCGGCATGGGCCAGCCAGGCGACGTCCTCGTCGCGGTAGTCATGGTGATCCTTCCAGGTGGCGACCTGCACCGCGGCGCCGGTGGCCTTCACCTGCGCCACGAAGGCGTCCGGATCCGCGATCCCGCTGGCGGCGACGACCCGCTTGCCTTCCAGCGCCCCGGCCGACGACTTCCGGCCGCTCACCAGCCCGGCCAGCGAATGGAGCCCGAGATAGGCGATCGCCACGGGGCCGGGCACCCGCCGGCGCATCTCCGCGGCCAGCGCCTCGGCCGCCTCGAGCGTGGCGCGCTTGCGGGTGATGATCACGGCGTCGGCGCGGTCGAGCGCCGACCAGCTCTCCCGCCACGGACCGGCCGGCAGGGACCAGCGCACCGCGCGAATGGTCTCCGCACTCATCACCAGGATGTTGAGGTCGCGGCGCACGTCGAGCCGCTGATAGGCGTCGTCCAGCACCAGCACCTGCGCGCCGTTGGCGAGCGCGCGCTCCGCGCCGGCGGCGCGGTCGGGGTCGGCAATCACGACCGCCTCGGGCACCGCGTGCTGATGCACCAGGGTCTCGTCCCCCCCATAGCCGCGGAGCAGCACCCCCGGCACCAGCCCGGCGGCGGCGTAGTGTCGTGCGATCCAGATGGCGATGGGTGTCTTGCCCGAGCCGCCCACCGTCAGGTTGCCCACGGCGACACTGGGCAGCGGCAGGTCGTGGACCTGGAACCAGCCGCGGCGATAGGCCAGCCGCCGGACGGCCATGGCGCCGCGCCAGAGCCCGGACGCGGGCAACAGCGCCAGCCGCGCGAGCCGCGCGTCCGCACGCCCGCTGGTCCAGAGCCAGCGCATGACCCGGTGGGAATCGCCCCGTCGCGTCATCCACCCGCCTCCCCGAGCTCCGCCAGTCTCACACCCGCCTCCGCCAGCCCTGCCGCCAGCCCATCGTCGCAGGGGCTCACCTCGAATGGCCTGCCGTAGGTGACCGTGACCCTGGCGCCCGGCTTGGGAATGAGAAACCGGTCCCACGAATCTAGCCGCCAGGCCCGATCGGCTTGTGCGTTGACCGGCACGATCACCCCTCCGCCCCGCTGCGCGGCGGCCACCACGCCCGGCTTGAGCTCGCGGCGGGGCCCTCGCGGTCCGTCCGGCGTAAACGCGACGGAGTACCCCGCCTGCAGCTCCCTCACGGCACCGAGCAAGGCCCGCGCCGCCCCCTTCGAGCTGGAGCCTCGGACCGACCGATAGCCGAGGACCCGCGCAAAGTCGGAGAGGTATTGCCCGTCACGGTTCTCACTCACCACGATGACGACACCCTGACCCCGGTGGTGCCACAGGAGGGGCAGCAGCACCTCGTGCCAGAGCAGGTACACGATGGGCCTGCCGGCCTCGTGAAGCGGCCGCCAGCGCTCCTCGTGCTGCGTGCTCATTCGCCAGGAGCCCGCCAGGAGCCGTAATGCCGGCGCTACGGCCCGGGCGGCGGACGGCGGGATCTTGACCTTCACGCGCCCAGCAGCTCCTCCGCGAGCGCCACGACACGCGTGGTGGCGCCCGGCTCACCCAGCCGCCTTCGCACCAGGGCGAGGCCCCGCTGCTGGGCGCGAGTGCGCGGATCGTCGGGATCCAGCAGCGGCCGGAGGGCATCGGCCAGGGACTCGGCCTCCGCCCGGTCCTGGAGCAGCTCGGGGACGACTTCCGATCCCGCCACCAGGTTCACCAGGCTGACCCACTCCACCGTCCGTACCCGCTGCGCGAGCTGATAGGTGAGCGGGTGAACCTTGTACGCGACGACCATGGGCGTGCCCGACAGCGCCGCCTCCAGCGTCGTCGTGCCGGACTTCACCAGGGCCGCGTCCGAGGCGGCCAGGAGCCGAGCGGGATCGCCGCGCACGATCTCGGCCGAGCCGGGCTCCGGATACTGTCCCCACCCCGTCCCGGCGACGAGCACCCGGTCGCAACGGCCTTCCGCGCGCAAGCGCTCGGCGGCGTCGCGGAAGGGCGCCCACAACCGCCGGATCTCCTGCGCGCGGCTCCCCGGAAACAGGCCAAGGACCCGGTTCCCCGGCGGAATGTGGAGGCTCTCGCGCGCGGCCGCGCGCGAGGGCACCGGCGCACGGTCCACCAGCGGATGGCCCACGTACTCGCTGCGCAGCCCGAGTCCGCTGAAGAACGGCTGCTCGAACGGCAGAACGACGGCGAGCCGGTCCACCGCAGCCGCCAGCCGCCGCGCGCGCTCCGGCCGCCAGGCCCAGAGCTGAGGCGCGATGTAGTACAGGACCTTGGTGCCCGCCGTGCGAGCGGCCTCCGCCACCCGCAGGTGAAAGCCGGGATAGTCGATCAGGATGACGAGGTCGTAGCGGCCGGCGCGAAGATCCTGCCGCAGCGCGCGCAGGAGCCGGAGATGGGCCCCCAGCTTGCTGACGATCTCGACGAAGCCGAAGGCGGCGAGGCCTTCCATGTCGTACCGGAGCGTGGCCCCCGCCTGGGCCATCCGGGGACCGCCAAGCGCCTCGATGGATGCAGTCGGATAGCGCTCGCGCAGGGCGCGCACCACGCCGGCTCCGTGAAGGTCGCCGGATGGCTCGCCCGCGGAGACGAAGATGCGGGGACCGGCGCGGCTGATCATCCCGCCGCGGGTGCGGCCAGCGGGGTGGACTTCACCACGTCGGCTACCCGGAGCGCGAGCGCGAGCGCCGCCCGACCCTCGGCGCCGCCGACCACGACCTCCCGATCGCCCTGGACCGCGTGGACGAAGCTCTGCAGCTCCAACGCGAGCGCGTCGGCCTCGGGAGCCTCCAGCGCTACCCGCTCCACCACGTCCGACAGCTGGGACCCGGTGCCCGGGCGCCAGTCGCTGCGGAGCTGCATGAACTCGCCGCCCCCGGTCGCGAGGTCGAGGGAGAAGTACCCGTTGGGCTGGAACAGCCGCAGCCGTCGCACGCGCTCCCGCGACACCCGCGATGCGGTGGCCAGCGCCACCGCCCCATTGGAGAACTCGACCCGTGCGTTGGCGAGGTCCAGGTGGGAGGAGAGCACCGAGAGCCCCGAGGCGCGCACCTCGGTGGCCTCGGCGCCCCCGGTCAGGTGGAGCACGAGATCGAGGTCGTGGATCATGAGATCGAGCACGACGGCCACGTCGGTCCCCCGAGGCTGGAAGGGCGCCAGCCGGAGGCTCTCGATATAGCGGGGGCCGTCCAGGTAGGGCTCCGCCGCGCGGATGGCGCGGTTGTAGCGCTCGATGTGGCCGACCTGGAGCTGCACCCCCTTCGCGGCCGCTGCCGCGATCAGCCGATCCGCTTCCTCCAGCGTGGCGGCGAGGGGCTTCTCCATGAGCACCGGGATGCCGCGCTCGAGCGCGTGGAGTCCGACTTCGACGTGCGCCGGCGTGGGGACGGCGACCGTCACCGCCTCGACCCGCCCCAGCAGCCCATCCAGGGTGCAGGCTTCGGTACCCAGCTCCTCGGCCACGGCGCGCGCGCGACCCGAGTCGATATCGGTGACGCCGACCAGTCGGGCACCATCGAGCTGCGCCAGGTGCCGCGCATGGTGGCGGCCCAGGGCGCCCACGCCGATCACCCCGACGGGGAGGGGACGCGTCACGCCGGCACGCCCCGCTCCGAAGACTCCACGAAGTCGAGGAAGCGCTCGACCTCGGGCAGGGGAGGCAGGTCGCTCCGCGCCCGCTCCAGGGCCTGCGACAAATTGAGGTCGGAGTTGAAGAAGAGCCGGTACGCTCGCTTGAGCGCGGCGATGGTCTCGCCCGAGAAGCCGGCGCGCTGGAGACCGATCGAGTTCAGGCCGTACAGCTCCATCGGATTGCCGACCGCCTTCACGTACGGCGGAATGTCCTGGTTGACCCGGGATCCGCCGCCCACGAAGGCGTAGGTGCCGATGGTGACGAACTGGTGGACGGCGTTGAGCCCGCTGAGCACGGCGCGGTCGTGGATGGTGACGTGGCCCGCGCACTGGGTGCCGTTGGCGATGGTGACGTGGTCACCGACGTGACAGTCATGCGCGAGGTGGACGTAGGTCATGATGAAGCATTGGGCGCCCACCACCGTGCGGTACGTCGCCGAGGTCCCGCGGTTGATGGTGGAGTATTCCCGGATGATCGTGCCCTCGCCGATCTCGACCCAGGTCTCCTCGCCCTGGTACTTGAGGTCCTGGGGATCGCCGCCGATGATGGTGCCGTCGCCCACGCTCACCTCGGTCCCCAGCTTCACGTTCCGCTGCAGCCGCACGCGGGGGCCGATCATGCAGCGGTCACCGACGGAGACCCGGGGACCGATCAGCGCCCACGGCCCGATCTCGACCCCGTGCCCCACCTCGGCCGAGGGATCCACGATGGCCGTGGGGTGGATGACGGTCGTCACCGATCCACCACGCGCGCCATCATCTCGGCTTCCGCCACCACGTTCCCGTCGACGAACGCCACGCCCTTCATCCGGCAGGTGCGACCGCGGTTCTGGAGCATCTCCAGCTCGCACCGGAGCTGGTCGCCCGGGAGCACCGGCCGGCGGAACTTCACGTTGTCGAGCGACATGAAGTACACGACCTTCTGGTCGGGGTCCTCGATCGTGCCGAGCAGCAGCATGCCGCCGACCTGCGCCATCGCCTCGATGATCAGCACCCCTGGCATGATCGGATGGCCCGGGAAGTGGCCCTGGAAGAACGGCTCGTTGATCGTGACGTTCTTGATTCCCACGATCCGGTTGGTCCCTTCCACCTCGATGATGCGGTCCACCAGGAGGAAGGGATAGCGGTGCGGGATGACGTCCAGGATCCTGCCGATGTCCATCGCGACGCCTCCGACGCGCTGACCGGTCCGGCCGAGCCAACGGGCCAGCGCGATGTTGCCCTGATGGCTCGGCCTGCTCGCGACGACGTGCGCCTCGACCCGGCCGCCGACCAGCGCGAGGTCACCGAGGATGTCGCCCGCCTTGTGCCGCACGAACTCGTCGGGCCAGCGGAGCTCCCCCCCCACCAGACCGTCGTCGGAGAGTATCAGGGTGGACTCCAGGTCGGCACCCTGGGCCAGCCCCCTGGCCCGGAGCGCTTCGGCCTCCCGTACGAAGCCGAACGTGCGGGCCGATGCCAGATCCCGGGCGAACGCGTCGGGGGTGATGTCGTAGCTGCCGGACTGGCGGCCGATGAGCGGGTGCGGCCACTCGATGGTGGTCGTGAGCCGGAGCCGTGGTGAAGGCGCGACGACGTAGGTCGAGTCGCCCTCGGTGAGCTGAAAGGGCGCGGTGACCCGGTAGACCACGGGATCGCCGGGCTGGTCGGCGATGCCCGCCGTTTTCAGGGCGGTGAGATACGGCTGGAAGGAGCCGTCGCCGATCGGCGGCTCGGGCCCGTCCAGCTCGACCACGAGGTCGTCGACCTGGAGCGCGGCCGCCGCGGCGAGGAGGTGCTCCACGGTCTCCACTGTGCCCGGCCCCTCGCCCAGCGACGTGCGGCGCTCGGTCGAGCGCACGTGCGAGAGCCGCGCGGGCACCTCCGGTGCTCCCGGAAGATCTACCCGGCGGAACACGATGCCCCGGCCCGGCTCCGCGGCCACACAGCGCGCGGTCACCCGCGCGCCGGTGTGCAGGCCCACGCCCTCGATCGTGGCGTCTCGCGCCAGGGTATGTCTAGCCATCCCGACGCTGCTCCGAAGTCAGCCGCTCGAGCTCCCCCACGATCGGCGCGAGGCGGTAGAGCGCGGCCTGCGCGCGCAGCACCTGGCGGTTGGGCCGGGCGGGATTCCCGCTCAGCACCGAGTCCGCCGGCACGTTGCCGGTGACGCCGCTCTTGGCCGCAACCTGCACCCGGTCTCCGATCATGAGATGGTCCGTGACGCCCACGTGGCCCGCGAGGACCACGTCGTTGCCCACGTGGGTGCTCCCCGCGATGCCCACGCCCGCCATGAGGAGGCAGCGCTCGCCGATCCTGACGTTGTGGCCGACATGGACCAGGTTGTCGAGCTTGGTCCCCGAGCCGATGACCGTATCGTCCAGGCTCCCGCGGTCCACGCAGGAGTTGGAGCCGATCTCCACGTCGTCACCGATGATGCACGCGCCCACGTGGGGAATGCGCTCGTGGGCGCCGGCGCGGGAAAGATACCCGAACCCGTCGCCCCCGATCACCGCCCCGGCCTTGACCACCACCCGCCGGCCGATCCGGGCGCCGGGATAACAGACGACCCCGGCGTCCATCCGGGTGTCCTCCCCGACGACGACGCCGTCACCCAGCACGACGCCGGGGCCCAGTCGGCATCGGTCGCCGAGCGTCACCCCGCTGCCAAGCACCGCCTGCGGCCCGATGGTCACGTCGGCGCCAAGCAGGGCCCCGGGCCCGACGCGCGCGGTGGGATCGATGCCGGGTCGCGGTTCGGTCGGCGGGAACAGTCGGCGGATGATCCGCACCATCGCGCCGTACGGGTCGGGGACGACCACCCGGGCGGCGGGACCCGCGGCGGCCTCGGCGAGCGCTGGCGGCACCAGCACCGCCGACGCGGTCGAACCCGCGAGCGCGGCCGCGTAGCGGGGCGATACCGCCATGGTGAGCGCGCCCGGCCCGGCTCGGTCGATGGGCCCGACCGAAGAGACCACCGTCCCCCCATCGCCAAGCAGGCGGCCACCGACGAGGTCGGCAACCGCCTGCGCGGTGAGCCCGGCGGAGGTCACGCGAATCAGCTGCCGGACTTGAGCTGTTGAATGACTCGCTGGGTCAGATCCAGCGACTTGTCGGCGGTGACGATCCCGCTGTTGGGCGAGCTCACGTCGAAGATGAACGCGTAGTTGCCCGCAGCGCGAACCCCTTCGATCACGCTGTTGACCTTGCTTTGGATCGGTTCCAGCAGCTCACGCTCCCGGGTGGCGGCCTTCTGCTGCAGCTCCTGGGTCCGCTGCTCCAGCTTCTGCTGCTGCCCGGTGAGTTCCTTCCGCTTGGCCTCGCGCTGGGTCGGGCTCAGCATGACCGATTTCTGCTCGAAGTCCGACGCGGCGGAATCGAGGCTCGCCTGGAGCTTCTGGACCTCCGCCCGATAGGTCTCGACCTCGCGGGTGAACGTGGACTCGGCCGAGGTGTACCCGGGCGTCGCCTTCAGGATGGCCTGCGTGTTGACGTAGGCGACCTTGCTTCCGCCCCCGCCCCCGCCCCCCTGCTGCGCCGCGGCGGCACCGCTCCCCAGCAGAATGAAGGCTGCGACCCAGGCTGCCACGACGACGAACCGCTTCATGCTTGGCTCCCGATGAAAGGTCCACACTAGAAGAAATTGCCCAGTTTGAAATGCAGCTGCCATCCGGGATCGGGCTGGCCGCGGCCGTCCACCCGGTCGAACCCATACCCGAGATCCACGCCGATCGGCCCCAGCGGGGAGATCACCGCGGCGCCGAATCCCGCCCCCCGGAAGAGCCGGGTCGGGTCCCACTGCCGGGCGGAACGATACACGTTCCCGGCATCGAAGAACGTGTTGATGTAGATCGACTGACTGATGCGCGCCCCCGCTTCCACCGTAAACGCGGCGAACGATTCCCCGAACGCGTCCGGGCTCGCCTGGTTGCTGCTCGCCTGCGGGTCGAACCCGTCGGGAGTGATCGCGAACTCGTCATAGCCGCGGAGCGGGATGCCGAACTGCACCCCGCCCAGCGAATACAGCTCCGTGAAGAAGGGGCCGGCATCCCCGAAGATGAAGCCGGATTTTGCAGTGAGTCCAAGCACGAACTGTACCCCGCCCCCGAACTCCCCACTCCCGCCCAGGGTGCCCAGAGGGGCGTACCAGCGGCCTTCCAAGTCCACTTTTTGGTAATGACCTGTCCCCCCCAGGACCCCGCCGTTGAGCTCCCCGCTGACCTGCATGAGGGAGCCTCCGGTGGCGAACGGAAGGCCGAACCGGGTATCCCGGAGCACGCTGGAGCCGAGGGTCGAACGGACGCAGCTGGTGCAGCTGTACCGATCCCGCAGGTCCTCGGAGCCCTCGCTGTAGGTGATCCGCTGATAGGAGTACGAGGTGAACAGGCGGGTGTACCGCGATCCGAAGAACGGGAAGCCGAGCCGCAGGGCGCCGCCGGTCTGCTTCCGGCGGCCGAGATCGCCCACCGTGTACCGGGCGCGGCTGTCGAAGAGCGACACCGTGCCGGAGATCCGGCTTTCCCTGATGTTGGGATCGGTGTAGCTCAGCGTGAAGTCGTTGATGTTCTTGCCGAACTGCCACTGCAGCGTGCCGCGCTTGCCCCTCCCGAAGAGATTCGGCTCCTCCAGCCCGAGGAAACCGCCGATACCGGTGCCCTGCCCCAGCGATGCGCCGAAGTTGATGTTCCCGGTGCGCTTCTCCTCGACCCGGAAGACGATGTCGACGTCGACCCCGTTCTCGGAGGGTTTCACGTCGGGCGCGGGGAGTGGTTGCTGGAAGAAGTTCAGGTTGGAGACGTTCTGGTACGAGCGGATCAGGCGATCCCGGCTGAACAGGTCGCCCGGCAGCATCACGATCGCCTCGCGGATCACCCGCTCGTGGGTCACGTCGTTCCCCACGATCTCGATCTTGTTGATCGTCGCGGGCGAGCCCTCCCGGATGGCCCAGCCGAGATCGACGACCGGCCTCCCGTCGGGCGCCGTGCGCCGGACCTCTTGCGGCACCACCTGGGCGTAGATGTAGCCGTTATTGGCGTAGAGATTCCCCACCTTCTCGGTGGCCGCCTCCCACTGCGAGCGGTTGAACGCCTGCCGACCCAGCGTGGCGCCGTTCCGGTCCAGAGGGCCGAACGGATAAAACGCCATCAGCTCCTCGCTCGAGAACCGACGGTTCCCCTCGAGGTCGAACGTGCCCACCGAGTATTGGGGGCCCTCGTCCACCGTGAGGTGGAGCGTGGCCTTGCCCGCGGTGCTGTCCGCCGCGAGTGAGTCATCGGTGACCTGGAAGTCCATGAAGCCGTGGTCGGCATACCAGAGCGGGAGCTTCTCGCGCACGTCCTGCTCCAGCTTGTCCTCGTCGTACTCGCCCTTCTGGAACCACCAGAACCCCTCGGGCCTGGTGGCCATTTGACCGACCACACTCTTGTCGGAGAACTGGCGATTGCCCTCGACGGCGACCTGGCTGATGGAGACCCGACTGCCCTCGTTCACGTCGAACACGACCCGGACCCGGCCGCCGTCCTGGGGCAGCTCCAGCGTCTTGATCTGCGCGGCGTAGTAGCCCGCGTGCTTGTACAGGGAATCGATCGAGGCGCGGGACTGCTCCACCGCGTTGCGGTCGAGCGGCCGGCCCTCGACCAGTTTGACCCGGCCCTTCACCGACCCCTCGGAGACCCGATCGGTGCCGCGCACGGCCCAGCGCTCCAGCACCGGACGCTCCTTCACCTTGAGCGCGAGCACCAGCTTGTCGCCCACGGTCCGCTGCTCCACCAGGACGTCGTCGAACTGGCCGGTGCGGAAGAGATTGGTGATGGCGCGCTGGATGTCGCGATAGTTCACCGGCTGCCGCACGATGAGACCGGCGGTGCCG
>Ga0210114_1000435_pt1 | contig 10925 bp, 7 predicted proteins | sample MayberryNW_TuleA_FD_185524 | JGI IMG/M metagenome (GOLD analysis project Ga0210114, IMG submission 185524) | Wetland microbial communities from San Francisco Bay, California, USA, that impact long-term carbon sequestration - MayberryNW_TuleA_D2... | ecosystem: Environmental > Aquatic > Marine >...
GCAGGAGCACTTCGTTGTCGAGGTCGCCGTCGCCCCAGCCGCCGTTGAATTTCACCGCTTTCAAACCAAGCTCTTTCACCGCCCGGCGAAGCTCTTTTACGGATTCCTTGATGTCGGGCAGATAAATCCATGCGACGCCGATGAAGCGGCCGTCGCCTTGAATATCCTCAGCGACCGTATCGTTATAGGCGCGCGCCAGCTGCCGCCCCAACTCGGGATCGCACTCGTAGATCAAAGGCCGGTTGTCCGGTATCAAAACCTGCACGTCGAAACCGTCTTTCTTCATGAACTCGGCTCGCAAGGAAAGATTCCAGCGGCCTTCTTTGAAAGAATGAACCTTCTTGCCGTCGCGGTAATACGTTGCCACTTTTCCCGGCACGACTTCACCGTACCGTAGCATGTCGCCCTTGTCTTGCGCTATTTCGAGATGGCCTTTTCCTGGGTGATTCACTTTGTCGATAAACCGTAACGGCCAGTAATGGGTGTCCCCGTCGATGTACATTTAGGATTCCTCCACGTTTTTGTTTCTGCTTTTCACCTGTCATTTCGACCAAAGGGAGAAATCTTTCCCGTCAGGACGGGAGAAAGATTTCTCGCTAGCGCTCGAAATGACAATTCAAGCAGAGTTCGCAAATTGATCAGTTACGAGGAGCTGGCTAATCAGGTTTTCGTCCAGAATTCCATCGGGAATCGTCGATTAACTCAGGTCCTCGCGTGAGCGTCGGAAGACAACTCGTGTGCAACTTAGATCCCTACCGTGGTTCGGGATGACCGGCGCAAAAAACGCGCCCGTCACTTTACGCCGTACTTCGCATACATCTCGTCGATGAAGCCGCTTTGATCGAGTTTTTTCATGATCCGATCGTCGACGAGATCCTCCACTTTGACTTTCTCCACGGCCGGGTTGCGTATCTTCATCAGCCGTTGCACGTTCCTCAAACCGGCTAAATTCGCGTGTGGCTTGCGGTCTAGGCCGTTGATGACGTCCTTATAGCCTTCCTCCGCCTCGTGATCGTTGAGGCGCAAATATTTTTTGAGAATGGCCATTGCCCTCCCTTTGTTTGAGGGACCGAAAATAAATGCCTCGCTTTCGAGAAGTGCCTTGAGCAGATTTTCCATGGTCTGCTGGTTACTTTGAATATAGCTGTTCTTGGCAACGATGCCGACGCTCGAAATCGGCAGATTGGCCTTGCTCAGCTCGGCGAGTATTGGATAGCCGTTTTCATGCAGCGGCCGGCTCATGACTCCGTCGAGCACGGTTGCATCAATGGTTCCCGTCACCAGCGCCTGGGCGAGCACCGACTGATCGCCGGCGGCAATCAGACTTATCTTATCCCGGTTCGGGTCGAGACCGAAATGCTCCAAGGCGAGAATGGCTCCCATCCAGACCGTGCCACCGATGCTTTGCACGCCGAAGATTTTACCGCGAAGATCTTCCGGGGTTTTAATGTCCTTACGGGTCACGACATCGTAGGTAACCCGGTTGGTGAAGGCGGCAAGTATCTTGAGATCTGAACCGCTCGCGGCGGCGCCGAGCACTGCCGTGCCGCCGGTATAACCGACTTGAATGTCTCCCGAAGTCAATGCCGCGACCAGGGTTGGAGCCTGTCGTATAAAGATCATGTCAGCCGGAACGCCGTATTTATTGAAGAAGCCTTGCTCTTTAGCCGCCCACAGCGGAAGGACTCTTGCATTGACCGCGGCATGGGCAATGATGATCTTGGTGGGTGTGGAGGCTGCCTCGAGCGCCTTTCCAGAATTGGCTAGTGCCAGGATCGCCAGTGACAGAATTATGTATTTTCCCGCCATAAAGGTCCTTTCTTCGACACCGGATCGACTAACCGGAAAACACGCCGCTGCGGCGTGAGAGGCTACAGCCCCAGTCCAAGCAAATTGATCGCGTTCTCGCCGAGCACCTTGCGCTTGTTCTCCTGTGAAATCTTGGTGCTCTTCGAGATCGGGCCCGTTACTTGTCCCGGCTGGGACGAATCCCAATGCGGGGAATCGGTCGCGAGCACAAGGCGGTCGCCGCCGAGATATTCCACCGCCCACTCGAAGAGGCCGTCTTCGAAGGGCTCGCAGCCGACATAGACGCTCTCATTGAAGATGTCAGTTGGCTTTCGTTTCTGCCAAGGCACCAGGTGCGGCAGCTTCTCACAGTGCTCGTCCATGCGCGACAGCCACCACGGCATCTGCGATGCGCCGGTTTCAAGACAGATGATCTTGAGATCGGGGTGTTTTTCCATGACGCCGCCGCAGAGGTAAATCATCAGGCAGACCATGCTCTCGAGAGTGCGTCCGACCATGTGTGAGAAGAAAAAATTATCGGCGAAGCGCTCATGTCCCAGGGAGCCGGTCTTGGTATCGTGAAAGATGATCGGCGTTTTGGTTTTTTCCAACTCATTGAAAATCGGATCGAAGTGCGGGTCCCACCATTCTTTTCCCGGTATCGGCGTGGCTTTTACGTTGAGCGCTTTGCTGCCCAGCTCACGCGAGCGATGAAGCTCGTTGATCGCCTCCTGCGGGTCTTGCAGCGGAATCACACCGGCCCACATCAGACGGCCGGGCTGCTGGGAGGCGTACCAGTTCATGTAATTGTTTTGCGCCCGCGCATAGGCGGCGGCGAGCTCCGGATCATCGACAAACCACAGAATATCCAGCGCCGGTGAGTTCGGCGAGAGCACCGCAACGTCGATTCCGTCGAGGTTCATGTTGCGCACCCGGCCCTGCGGCGTCAGGTCGGCTTCGGTCACCCACTCCTTCTTTTCAGCCTTCTGCCGGCCGAGCTCGGAGCCGACCATGATGCGGTTGCCGATAAGGGTCTTGCGCCGCTCATTGTCTTTGGTCGGCAGCTTGCGCGGTAAAAATTCCCTGTACTTGGCTTCGACTGTCTGGTGCCAGCTTTCAAGATCCCCCACCAGATGACTGTCGAGATCGATCACTTTCATTCCATCAATAGCCATATCGCCTCCCGTTTTTTACCGGGCGCCGTTTTTGCCGCCCAGCGCCTGTTCGAGAAATCCGCTCTTTTCCAAATCGCGAAGAATACTCTCGTCGACCAAACGATCGAGCTTGATGTCGCCGATCTTGGGATTGCGCAGTTTCATGAACCGCTGAATATTTTTGAGTCCGTCAGTTACGACGAAAGCGTGCCGATCCGTTCGCCTGACGTAGTCCTCATAGCCGTCGTTTGCCGCTAAAGGGTCGGTGACGCCAAGCTTCTTGGTCATGATTTCCATTACCGCCGCTTTGTTGGCCGGATTGAGAAGATAGCCGTGACCCTCGATGAGCGCCCGCAAGGCACTGCGCGCAATCGCCTGATGGCCGGCGAGATAGTCTGCCTTGACTACTACGCTGGTACCGACCAGCGGAAGTTTTTCGACATCCGCGAGGAAATTATAACCCATGCGTTTCAACCGTTGGCTGAAAACCCCCGCCAGGGATGCTCCTTGAATCGTTCCCGTTTCCAACGCCTGGCTGATCACGCGCTGGTCGCCGAAAGCCGCAAGCGAAATTTTGTCGCGCTCCGGACTCAAGCCGATCTGTTCCATCGCCAGCATCGCCGACATCCAGCCAGTGCCGCCGATGCTGGTCACGCCGATTCGCTTTCCTTTTACATCGCCAGCGGTCTTTATTTCCGGGCGAACGATAAAGTCGGTCTGCACAAAGTTGGAAAAAGCCGCGATGATCTTCATGTCGAGCCCGCCTACAGCGGCGCCTAAAGTCGCCGTTCCGCCGGTGTAGGCTATGTGCACGTCGCCGGTATTAATCGTCGCGATCAGGGTCGGCGACCCTGGGATGAAAATGGTTTGCACGTCCAGCCCGTTTTTGGCAAAGAAACCCTTTTCTTGCGCGACCCAGAGCGTTGTCGCAACAGAGCTCATCGACGCGTAGCCGATGACAATCTTAGGGCGCGATTGAGCGTGACTTTCGAACGGACAGAAGGCCAAAGTGATCAAGCAGCAAACTGAAAGGAACCATCGGTGGATCGACAAGTGAGAACTCCCGCTTCGAAGATCAAAGTCAATTTCTCGGATAGCAGAACCCCTTCTTGCCGTCAAACGCGGCAGGGCGCGCACCATCGTGATCATCGGCAGCCGATCAGAAGCACGGGTTCTTTTCTTATGAGGATCGCAGCGGTGTGGCCTTGACAGCTCTGCTATCCGAGGTAATTCACATTCTCTATTGCACGCCGACGCCACGATTCCGGGCATAGCCGCTCAGCGACGCCAAGCTGGTCGTCGCTCCCCTTCTGGATTGGTCTTGGCTCTGCCGGCACGCAAGCAGGTCAAACGCATCGAAGATCTCAAGTGAAAAAGCATTTTCGCGGGGGATTTAGAGAAGAGCGGTTTTTTAAAAAGATCTAGATCGCGGATCTTACCCGATAAGAAAGTAAGTCCCGCCACCGGAGTATCCAGCATCTACCTGTCTGCGCAAACCTGACAGAACAGCCTCTCGATCTCATCCTTGTTCCGGGAGCCGCGCTCGAGAAATTCTCGCGTCGGTAGTTTACAGATTCAATAGCTTCGCCGCGTTCTCTCCTAATATTTTATCTTTCTGTCTAGCAGTGAGGTCCGTTCGCTCGCGAATTCCCGACACAGTGTGGGGAAACTCGGAATCAAAGTGCGGATAGTCGGTGGCCATTAGTATATGATCCTCGCCGACTTCTCGTAACGATTGACTCATGTCGCCTTCATCCGCTTCGCATGTGAAATAACAATTGCGCTTGACGTATTCCGACGGCGCCATCTTGAGCTCGCCCGAGACTTGCGGGAAATCTTTGGCCCACTCCCAGTCGTCATCCATCCGGTGCATCCAGTAAAGCGGCCATTCGGCGCTGCATTCGAAGAAAGCCACCTTGAGCTTGGGAAATTTTTCGAACACGCCGCCGAGCACTAGCGCTACGAGAGCCGGCGTACAATTCATCACCCGGCCGAGCACATGAGTCTTGAAGAAGTTGTCGAAACGATCGGTGATCTCGCCATTGCTGTTCGGATGACAAAATAACGGCACGCCCATCTCTTCCGCCGCCTGATAGTAAGGATAGAAGGCGGGATGATCGAGATTGCGCCGGCCGATATAGGGCACGAGATGGCTGGCTTTGAAGCCCAGCTCGTTCACGCAGCGGCGCAGCTCGCCGGCCATTTCCTCAGGGCAACCGGCCGGCGCCATGGCGACAGGTAGGAATGTATCATCATGGCCCCTGATCAATTTCTTCACCCAGTTGTTGTACGATCGGGCGCACGCCAGACCCAAGCCGCCAACGTTTTCCGTCGCAACATTGATCCCGGTCGGGAAAAGCACCTGCTTTTCGATGCCTTCTCTCTTGATGTCGTTGAGGCGAAACTCCATGTCATGTCCGGCGATCTGTCGCGCGGCGATCTCACCGTTGCGCCAGTTCACTTTTGGATCATAGATGTACGGATGCTTATGGGCCGCGCGTCCCTGCGGATCGCCCGGGTCGAGAGAGTGAACCCATTTGGTGTTATGGTTTCTTGCTTCGCCGGCTTTCTGCGGCGCAAAGCGCGCGTAGGGCTCGGGCAGGTTATAAACCTCATCCATGAAGTAGCCTTCACGCAAATGAGAATCCAAATCGATGATCATAGCGACCTCCTAGTCGGAGCTGGACTGATTATTTTCCGCCTAACATTTTGATAAAATTGCGGTCGATCATGTCCTCTGTAGTCAGTTTCTTCTTGATTCGGCCGGTCCGGAATTCTTCATCGATTACGACCGGAATGGCCTTTTCAGCGATCTGGCCGTTGAGCGGAAACGAATCACGGTATTCATCATAACCCGCAGGCGCATAGGCAGGGTCGATCTTGACGTACTTTCTCATGATCTTAACCGCATCGTCCTTGTTGTCACGCGTGTACTTCACGCCCTTCTGGTAGGCGCGGAGAAACTTAACCACCTGATCTTTTTCTTTGGCGAGATAGGACTGTCGCGCCGCGAATGTTTCGTAGGGCCATTCCGGAAAGACTTCTTTCAAGTCGAGGAGCTTGTTGTAGCCTTGCGATTTGGCAATCTCGGTCACCGGAAACCACACGAGGGAAGCGTCCACGCCTTTCGCCGTCAAGGCTGCAAAACGCGCCGGCGTGCTGCCGATCTGCAGAATCGTCACTTCTTTTTCATCGACCCCGAAGTGACGCAAGGTCGCCCGGGTGAGGAAGTCCGTCAGGGAGCCGAAACGGCTGATCGCGAACCGTTTTCCCTTGGCTTGCTTCATCGACTTGAAGTCCGACTGCGAGTAAAGTTGGAACGGCATAATATTGGAAACACCCCAAAAGTTTTTCACGTCGACGCCCGCGGCGCGTCCGCCAATAGTTTCCACGAAGGCGCTGCCCATGATCTGGACATCGCCGCCGATCAGCGCCTGCAAATTCGTCGCGCCTGCGTTGAATAGAACCAGCAGGACATCGAGTCCCTCGTCTTTGAAGAAACCTTTCGCCTCGGTCACATAGACAGGCAAGAAAGCCACGTTCACCGACGAAAGACCGACGATGATCTTTGCGGAGCTCTTCGATGGTGCAATGCCGAACAAAAAGAGCGTGAGCGCGAGTGATACAACAATTCGTTTCATGTTATCCTCCGTTGGATTCGACCCTATAGCTGCTGAATCACTTTTTCGCCGAATAGCCGCATTGAAGCGAGAATTTCATCTTGAGGCAAGCCCGGCGTCCAGTCGAACCGGGGCAGCATGTACGAAATTTCCAGACGCTGCTCATATTCACGGATCTGGTCAATGCATTCCCCAGGAGAGCCGAGAATAAACCGGCCTTTGGCCAACCTGTCAAATGTCCAGCCCAGTTCACTCGGATCATTCATCGCTTGGTTTTGTTTCCACTTGATGTAAACCCCACGGTATAGATGCTCAAGACAAGGACGGGCCTTTTCCACCGCCCGTATTTTGCTATTCGCCACAAAGGTCTCGCGAATGATCGGCGTCTCCGGCCTGCCGGGCTTGCCGGCGGCGCTCCAGGATTGCCGGCATAAATCGACCTGCCGTTCCAGCTCATCGATTGCCGAGTGCGGTCCGATCATCCAGCCGTCGCCGAGCGTTGCCGCTCGCTGTACCGCGGCGTCGGTGTTAGCGGCAAGCCAGATCGGCGGGCGCGGTTTCTGCAGCGGCTTGGGATCGACGCAAACATCCGTGAGTGTGAATGCTTCACCGCTGAAACTGACGTGGTCTTCGGTCCATAGTCTTTTGATGATGTCGATGCCTTCGGTGAAGCGCTGGAACCGTTGCTTCTTTGTGAGATTGAATGCTTTAAGCTCCTCGTCACGATAGCCCAGACCAAACGCGGCAAAAGATCTGCCGGCGTTCAACACGTCTAAGCTGGCCAACTCACTCGCCACCGTCACCGGATGACGCAAGCCGAGGAGCATTACGGCAGTGCCCACTCCGCAGTGTTTTACTTCCCCGCACAAACGAGCCAGCGCTGTCACTTGGTTGAGCCGCTGTAATCCCGGAATATTGTAATGATCGCCCATCGAGAACGCGTCAAAGCCGACAGCTTCGGCGATCCGTACCTGCTCGAGCAAAGTCGGTAGTAACGATGCGCCGGCTTTATCGGTCGAGACCTGAGGATTGAGTTGAACGCAGAATTTCATCTAGGCGCCAATATTCCGCAACGCGCGCCACACTTTTTCCGGTGTCAGCGGCAGCTCGCGAATGCGCGCGCCGGTGGCGCGATAAAGGGCGTTGCCTACTGCCGGCGCGACCGAAACGATGCCCGACTCGCCCATGCCTTTCGCGCCATATGGCCCGGGGCCATCGCGATTTTCGATCAGGGTTGAGTCGAAATGGCTCGGCAAATCCGTAAAACGCGGCACGCGGTAGTCGACCAAATTGGCGTTGAGCGGCTGGCCCTGTTCGTAGACTAACGATTCGAAGAGCGTATGGCCGAGACCTTGAATGGCCGCGCCTTCGTCTTGCCCTTCGGCTTGTTGCGGATTGATCGCTATGCCGACGTCGGCAACCGTCATGTACTTTTCGATTTGAATCTCACCGGTCTCGCAATCGACACTGATCTCGGCGCCGCCCATGCCGGTTTCCCAGAATAATGGCAAGGTCGAGCCCAAGCCGGCACCCGGGCGCATGTAGCCCCGGCCGATTAACTCGCCGCCGGGCATGCCGAAGTAGGTGGCGATAATTTTTCGGTAGCTGATGCGCTTATCACCGGCAGCGGCTTCGCCGTCGCGCAACGTGACCATGCTCGTGTTCGTGCGCAACGCTTCGGCGGCGGCATCGAGCAACTGGCGGCGCAAATCCTCGGCGGCTGCTTTCACCGCGCTGCCCATGACCGTCGTCGAACGGCTCGCGCCAGTGGATCGATCGAAAGGCGTCGCAAGCGTGTCCGTGCCGCGCATCGTCACGCGCTCCAACGGAACAGCCAACTCGTGCGCGACGATTTGGCACAGAATCGTGCGCGCGCCTTGACCGACTTCGGTCGTTCCAGCGCTCAAGATCACGCTGCCGTCGGCTAGCAGGCGCACCAGGGCGACCGAAACCGGCATCGCTTCGGAATCGGAAACACCGACGGCGACGCCTGAGCCCCTGCCTTTCGATTTTTTCCCGGCCATCCAATTAAGAGACTTAACAGCAGCCTCGGTCCCTTCGCGCAGATCGGCGTCCACCGGAGTCGCTCCCGGCTTCAATCCTTCGCCGCGGCCTAACAGAGTGCGCATGCGGAATTCGAGCGGATCAAGATTAAGCCGCGCTGCAATCGTGTCCATGTGGCATTCCAGCGCCCAGATCGTCTGCGGACCGCCGATCGAACGCATCGAACCGGCTGGAACCGTGTTCGTGTAATACGCCAGCACATCGACTTTGCAGTGGTCGAGCTTGTAAGGGCCGAGCATGCGGCTGATCGCGCGCTTGGCTACGCGCGGGCCGTTGTCCGCATAGGCTCCGGTATCCAACAAAACTTCCGCTTCACGCGCCACCAGCGAGCCGTCCCGTTTGACACCGGTCTTGATGCGCACGCGCGCCGAGTGGCGCCGCGTCGTCAACATCGCTTCGGTGACACTCTGCACGAGACGCACCGGCCGGCCGCCGGTCTTGCGTGCCATGGCCACGGCGAGGGGTTCGATTTTAAAATAGGACTTGCTGCCGTAGGCGCCGCCGACGAACGGCACGATCACTTCGACTTTCGCATGCGGCAGATGAAACATATGCGCGAGCTCGGAACGAACCAGAAAGGGATGGGCCGATGAGCTCCATAAAGTGATTCCGGCCGGAGTAACGCGAGCCACAGCCGTGTGCGGCTCCATCGCGTATTGATAGATCATCGGGAACGCGAACGTCTCTTCGATGATTTCGTCGGCTTTGGCGAAAGCCTTGTCCGGATCGCCTTTGACGAATCGCTCGCGATGGCAAATGTTGCCGCCGAACTGCTCGCCCACGCCGGCGACGTCGTGAAACTCGCCTGCGTCGGCTATGTTTTCATGAATGATGGGCGACCCTTCGGCGCGGGCCGCCTCGATGTCCGGCACGCAAGGAAGTTCTTTGTAGCGAACGTCGATCAGCGCCAGCGCCTCTTCGGCAATCAAACCGTCTTCCGCTGCCGCAATCGCCACCGGCTCGCCGACAAAGCGCACGCGGTCGGTCGCAACGATCGCGCGATCGCGCAAACAATTGCCGTAATAAGGATCGATGTCCTTGAGGTCGTCACGGCTTAGGACGGCGCGAACACCGGGCATCACCGCTGCTTTGCTTGTGTCGATCGCCTCGATCACGGCGTGGGGAAAAGGACTGCGCAGCACTCTTGCTTCGAGCAAATCCGGAAGTGAAATATCGCCGGTAAATGTCGCGGCGCCGGTGACTTTTTCAACGCCGTCGACGCGCGGAACGGAAACGCCTACTGCCATGATAACTGACTCTCAATTGCAAACGATCGGGAAGATGAACATTTAACCACACAGAGTGCAAAGTTTACATAAAAAATTCGGAGTGTGCCGTGTGTCAGAATGTCATGCTGAGGCGTAGCCGAAAAATCTGCTTTGCGCAGTTTACTGAAAAGCAGACGCTTCGCTTTTCGCTCAGCATGACGCGGAGATGATCTGGAGCATTGCAACACAGTCTGCGGGGGGACGAGTATAAGTTGAAAATGCATTCTGCCCATTGAAAGAGGACTCAAATCACCGACTGCTCCGGGAGGATCGTTTTCAGCACCCTTAGATAATTGCCGCCGAGAATCAATTTTATCTCCTCGTCTTTGTAACCGTGCCGCTGCAATCCGTCGATCAGATTCGGCAGGTCTTCGATCTCCTCGAAGCCTTTGATCAAAGGATCTTTATGCAGCGGATGATGGCGATCTTTGAGCGTGCGCGGGCCGTCATATTTGACGAAGTCCATGCCCAGAGCGAGATGCTCGATGCCGACGAGCTTGATCATGTAGTCCATTTGTTTGAGCATGTCTTCGATCCCGACTTCGCCTTTGCCGACCCGCTCGGGCAATGCGAGGATGCCCACCAGGCCGCTCTGATCGGCGATGGCTTTAATCTGATCGTCGGCCAGGTTACGCGGGTTATCGAGCATACCGCATGCATTGGCATGGCTCACGAGCAGCGGTGCTGAGGCGGCGTCCAAAGCCTGGAAGAATCCTTCGCGATTCATGTGCGAAAGATCGACGACCATGCCCAGGCGATTGGCTTCTTTGATGACCTCGACGCCGAAGTTCGTCAGCCCGCCGCCCGTGCGGTTTTCCCAAACGCCGTCACCGAGCTCATTGCGGAAATTCCAAACCGGCTGCAGCGAGCGCAACCCGAGCCGATAGAAGTTTCTCAAATTGTGAATGCTGCCGCGCAGCGGCATGCAGCCTTCGAAGTGGAGCAAAAACTTGACCGTGCCCGGCTCGACTTTTTCCGGCAGGTCGGCGCGCGTTTTGATCATCTGAATCATGCCCTCGGAGCGCGGCGCT
>Ga0210114_1000436_pt1 | contig 10889 bp, 7 predicted proteins | sample MayberryNW_TuleA_FD_185524 | JGI IMG/M metagenome (GOLD analysis project Ga0210114, IMG submission 185524) | Wetland microbial communities from San Francisco Bay, California, USA, that impact long-term carbon sequestration - MayberryNW_TuleA_D2... | ecosystem: Environmental > Aquatic > Marine >...
AGTATCTTTTTTAATTCTCTATTCGATATTATACTTACCCAACCCACTCCTATTTCTTCAGCTCTTGCTGCGAGCCATAAATTCTGAATTGCACAACATACACTATATATTCCTGTTTCTGGAATCGAAGTCTTGCCTATTATAAAAGGGGCAAATCTGGTATAATCATAAGTAACACATAAGTTTAGGTTTGATTCCAAAATCCCTTCGAGTTTTAGAGATTTGTATTTATTTTGTTTTACCTTGTTATTTTCTAGTAACTTAATTGCCTTTTGATGTTCTCTTAAGAAGGAATTTTTGATTTTCATCCTTGTTCGTTCTTCTTTTATCAGTATAAAGTTCCAAGGTTGTGAATATCCCACTGAGGGTGCATGATGTGCAGCATTTATAATTCTCAATATAGTGTTCAATGATATATCTTTTTTAATGAAATGAGAACGAACATCTCTTCTTGAAAATAAGATCTTATAAAATCCTTCCCTCTCATATTTTGAAATTTGTTTTCTATACTTTGTTTGTAAACTATTTGAGGATAACAATAACTTGTTTTTATTGATGCAATATAAGTAGATTCAACGTTAATAAAGAGATTAATCTTAAGTTAAACCAACTTCTCTGAGTACGATAAGGAAATAGATTACAAAACGATTTAGATAGGGTTGTAATCAAGACATATTAAATATATCTCACTACTAACTTGTCTGCTTGCAGTCGGTTTAGTAAGTATCACTTTCCTAAACTTTTTTTTCAATTCGACAACTAGTTCGTTAAGCATATCACCTTGAAAAACCTTAAAAACAGCTTTTCCTCTTTTTTTTAATATTATACTACTTAACCTTAACGCATTTCTGGTTAAATCGATTTGTCTTGCATGATCTAATTCCCAATTACCACTTACATTTGGTGACAAATCCGATAAAACAACATCAACACATGAATTTGATAACTTTAGAATGTTATCCGTTACATGTTCATCTTCAATATTACCTTGGATAATAAATGCATTAGATAATGGTTCAATTTTTTTTATATCTACACCTATCACCTTTCCTTTTGTTCCTACCTCGGGTAATGCTATTTGCATCCAGCCTCCTGGGGCGCATCCAATATCTACAATGCAATCACCTTTATTCAATATTCGATAAGATTGATTGATTTGTTTGAGTTTAAAAGCGGATCTACTTCTGTATCCTTGATCTCTGGCTAATCGTCTGAATTGATCTTTTTTAGAATCGGTTAATTTCATACTACATTAAACAGTATTAATAGAAATAAACATTATAATTAATCTATAATCTTAGAAATATCAATACGAGTGATTTAATTAGTTATGTTCACTTGATCGCTGATAATATATAAATAATATCCAAACGTTATATATAATATATGCCTATCAATAATGGCCAAGAGTATATTGAAAGTTTAAGAAATAGGAATCTTAAGGTGTATCTATTTGGAGAATTAGTAAAAGAGCCGGTAGACCATCCTATGATTAGACCGTCAATAAACGCTGTTGCAGAAACTTATGATATAGCTAATGACGACCCATCTATTGCATCTGCTGAATCTTCTCTTTCTGGTCGAAGGGTGAACAGATTTTTACATATTGCCGAAAATGCTACAGATTTAGTCAATCAAAATAAAATGCAGCGAAAGCTTGGGCAGCTGACGGGCACATGTTTTCAAAGATGTGTAGGTATGGATGCTTTAAATTCTCTTTATTCTACTACATTTGAGATTGATGAAAAATACAATACAGCATATCATTCTAGATTAAAAGAATTCATAAAAAAAATTCAAGAGGAGAATCATGTCATTGGAGGAGCTATGACAGATGTTAAAGGAGATAGAAGTCTTTCTCCTTCCCAACAAGCAGATCCAGATTTATTTGTGCATGTCACAAAACGAGATGAGAATGGTGTTTATATTACTGGCGCAAAAGCTCATCAAACTGGTTGTATCAATTCTCATTGGATTTTAGTAATGCCAACTATGAGGTTGCGCAATGAGGATAAAAATTATGCAATTGTTGGAGCTATTCCTGCAGATGCCGAAGGAATAACATACATCTATGGTAGGCAATCCTGTGATACAAGAAGTATGGAAGAAGGCGATCTAGATGCAGGTAATTCTAAATATTCTGGTCAGGAAGCAATGATAATCTTTGATAATACCTTCATTCCTAACGAACTTATCTTTCTGGATGGAGAATATGATTATGCTGCAATGTTAATAGAACGGTTTACTTGTTATCATCGGAGAAGTTATGTATGTAAAACAGGATTAGGTGATGTTCTCATTGGTGCAGCAGCTTCAATTTCTGACTATAATGGTGTAGCCAATGCGTCACATATTAAGGATAAATTGGTTGAAATGACTCATCTAAATGAGACAATTTTTGGAACAGGTATTGCTTCCTCCTTTCAATCATATAAAACAAAATCTGGTAATTTTCAGAATGACGATATGCTTGCTAACGTTTGTAAGCATAATGTAACTCGCTTTCCCTATGAAATAAGCAGGTTAGCTCAAGACATAGCAGGAGGTTTAGTAGTAACAATGCCTTCTGAAAAAGATTTTCGTAGTCCTGAAACCGGTCCACTCTTAGAAAAATATCTTAAAGGGAGAAAAGGTGTTTCTATAGAAAAACGAGTAAGAATCTTAAGGCTCATTGAAAATATGACGCTAGGAAGAAATTCTGTTGGTTATCTAACAGAATCAATGCACGGAGCTGGATCTCCTCAAGCACAGAGAATTCAAATTGCTCGGCAAATGCAGTTAGAATACAAAATGAAACTTGCAAGAAAATTAGCCAATATTCCTGAAAGCGAAGCTGAGGAGTTAATCAAGGAACATTCTGACTATTTTGATAGGATATTTGGTTTAAAGAAAGAAGCATCCTAATAATTTCAAATTTTTTGATTACAAATATACTCACTAAATTGAAAGACACATTACTTGAAATTATCGATTTAAACAAAAATTTTTCCATACGTAGTAATATTATTGATCTTATACGATTCAAAACACCTAAGAAAATAAAAGTTATAGATAACATCAATTTAAAACTCTGTAAGGGCGAAATACTCGTTGTTGCAGGAGAATCTGGATCCGGAAAAACAACTCTTGCTAAACTTATTATGAGATCAATTCAGTCTGATTCAGGTAAAATAATTTTCGATGATAGAGATATTACTAATATCAAAGGAAAGGATTTACTAAAGTTGAGATCGGGAATTCAAATGATTTTTCAAGATCCTTATTCATCATTGGATCCCCGAATGAAAATATTTGATATCATTAAAGAACCTCTAGAGGTACACAAAAAGAAAATTTCAAACAAAGATTTAATAGATTGCGTTAATTATGCCTTAAAAAAAGTAAATTTAGATCCTGATGAAGTATCTACTAAATATCCACATATGCTGTCAGGTGGCCAAAGACAAAGGGTCAATTTTGCTCGAGCTCTTGTGATTAAACCTTCTTTAATTATAGCTGACGAGCCGGTCTCAATGTTAGATGTTTCTATTCGCTTTCAGATACTTGATTTAATGAAAAAATTAAAAGATGAAGAAAACGTTTCATTCTTATACATTACACATGATCTTTCTACTTCACAATACGTTGGAGATAACATAATCATTATTTATAGAGGACAAATTATTGAGCAAGGCAATATTCATGAAGTGTTACGTAATCCTCTTCATCCATATACCAGAGCTTTAATATCTGCAATCCCAAGTTTTAATGATTTCCAAGAAATACACATAAAAAACGAAAGAGAATCTTCGAGTATCCGTGGCTGTAAATTTTTAAATAAATGCTTATATTCAAGTGAAGAATGCAAGAACGGAGAACCAAAATTAATTGAAGCAAATCGTTCACATTTTATTAGATGTTATAATTATGAGTCCATATGATCCTCCTTACATAATCACTTTAATTGAATGTGATTTCGTCTAATTCCTTTTTATGATATTTATACTTAACAATATGAGAAACACCTTCTCTTGGATAGACTCCATAAATCTGATCTACCTTAGAAATAGTCGAATCTTTTAATGTTACCATAATTATCTGATTATTTTTAGAACGTTCAAATAATATCTTTGATAATCTTTCTGTATTTTGTGCATCCAAGTGTGCGTCAACTTCATCCATCAAATAGAATGGAGATGGTTTAATAGTTTGAAGGGCAAGAAGAAAAATAGTTGCTGCCATTGTCTTTTCCCCACCTGATAAAGCAGTAGAATCTCTTCTTGGCTTTCCTGAAAATTGAACTATTAACCTGATTCCTTTGGAAAAAATATCTTCTTGGTTTTCAATTTCAAGCCAAGCGTTCCCACCAATAATGGTGGAAAAAATAAAATTGATGTCTTTATTAATCTTTAAGAAAGCATCCATAAAGAGGTTCTTTTTTTCTTTGTATATTTCTTCTATGAAAATAACAATTGAATTTCTTTCCTTTTCTAAATCATTTTTTCTATCTGACATCCCTCTATATCCATTAACAACCTGGATGTAATTTTCATTAGCTCTCAAATTTATTCTACTCTTTAATAGCTCATATTCTTCAGTTAAATGAATAACAAGATCATCAACGTCATAATCAGTTTCATTTAATTCTTTATAGCCTAACCACATAAGATCGTTATTTAATTTAACTTCATGTTGTTTCAAACTCAGAATTTCTTTTTCTAATAAAATAATCTCCCTTTCGAATGTACTATTTTCTCGCGAAAGTTTCCTTTCATGATCCAATAATTTCTTAATTTTTTCTTCATAAGATTGTAATATTGTATATGTGTTTCCGGAAGTGAAAATAATATTCTGTTCTTTATCTCTTAAAAATTTTATATCTTCTTCTTCTTTTTCTATTTTATTTTTTAAATCAGACATCAAAATCTCTTTCTCAGATTTTTCTTTTGTTAAAATATTCCTTTCCTCATGTAACATGTTAATTCGTTCTGAGAGTAAATCTCTTTCATTCTTTTTCTCTGAAAGTTTAATAATAATATTTTGTAATTCTTGATTATCTGATTCGAGTATTCCTTGATATTTGCTTCTCTCTAAATTTGAATCGGCTATTTTTGTTTGTTCGAGATTTAATTTTATTACCTTCAGATGCTTCTCCAATTTTTTTTTGGTATCATCTATTAAAAAAAATCTTTTTTTAACTGTTTCCAACAATGTTATGACATTTTTATAATCACTTTCATTCTTACTTTGTAAAATCTCTAAATCCTTTAATTCTGTTCCATTTTCCTTTAAGACATTTTTTTGAAAAATAACTTTATCTTCTAAGGATTTCGTATTATTTTCTAATCCTATTTTTTCAGATTGTAGTTTTTTTAATTTATCTAATAAATTTTGTAACTCAGTTGTCTTTTTAAAAAGAGAGTTTTTTAAACTGATTATTAATACTCTAAGACTTTCTATATCATTTTTAAGATTTATTTCAGTAACAAAATCAATCACTGCAGAATTATAATCTACCAAAAGTATTTTTGATTTAGGCTCAAAAAATTCGCCATCAATTGATACCGAACGGTATCCTTTTACTGAGAGATTGTATGCTTCTCTTGCTGTCCTAACAACGATAGTATTACCAAAAATAAAATCAATCAATTTTTTATTTTCAGATTGTACAAAAGTGGATAAATTACCAATAATGGCGGTATTCTCTTCATGTAATACAACTTTTTCAGAAAGTTGAATAATGTCTAATGGAATTATTTTAACTCTTGGTAATTTCCTAACTTTTGCAAATTCTGCTACTTTTATCATATCTTCTACGTTATTAACAACCACCGCTTTCAACCATTCAGATCCCACAGCCATTACCGGCCTAAGATAATTCTTATCCCATTTCACTAAATCTTGAACAATTCCAACAATACGTAAACCATTATCCTTAATTATTTCAGAAATAGTCAAATCTTCAGACATAGATTCCAGTAAAATCTTGTTTTTTTCATCAAATCTGAATGTTTGAGTATCAGAATTTTTTAATATTATTTTTGATTCTTCGATATTATCATTAAAATCCTTAATTTTTGCCTCAATTTTCAATAATAATTTGGAAATTTTTTCTACCTGTACTTTCAAATCTATTACAATTGAGGTATTATTTTGTAATTCTTGGGCAATTAAAGAATCTTTAAGCTTCAAGTTATTGACTCTAGAATTTGTTTCATTTCTGTTATTAATAATAAATTTTAAGTTTTCATTTAGTTTTAGGAGATTAACGTTAAATTGGTTGTGCAAGGACAAGATTTTTTCGTATCTATCATTAATCTTCGTTTTATCAAATTCTATTTTCTTATTTTTATTTGATAGATTGAATATTAGATGATCTAAATTTTTTAACTCATTAGTATGAATAAGTTTTCTATTATTTACAATTTCAATGTTTTCGTCTAAATTTGCAATTTCATCCTGAGAATTCTTTAATTTTATACTCGATTCTGATTGTACAGTTTCTCCATTTTTTAAATTTTTATCAATTTGCTCTATTCTTGAAATAGTTTCTTTGAAAATAGCCTTTGATTTCTCAACATCATATACTATTGAAGATATCTTGTTGCTGATTTCAGCTTTTTCCTTATTGATCAGATCCTCTTCTTTTATAAATTTCATTTTCTCTAAATCTAAATTTTCTAACTCTTGTTTTGTATTTTTCAGCTCATTACCAATATCATTATATTTTATTCTTACTTTTTCTAATTCTTGATAATTGGTTAAAATATTTTCTCGAACTCTTCTATTTTCATTTGAAATTTTTATTGCCTTATATTTTTTGATATCCATCTCTATATGTTGAAATCGTAATTGTTCATTTCTTTCAATCTCTAATTCATCAATCCTCTTTCTAATTTCATTCATCCGTGCAAGTGCTATATCGAGTCTTCTGTCTGATTCGTCTAATTGTTTTAATGATTCCTCTTTTTTTTCATCAAAATATGAAAGTCCAACAATATCTTCTATAATTCTTCTTCTTTCTTCTGAATTTAACTCTGATATTCGTGTTATCATTCCTTGTTGTACAATATTCAATTTATTAGGAACCGCAACTACAATTTGTAATAGCTCAATAATTGTAGATTTTGTAACTTTTTTTCCATTTAAATGATATTGACTTTCTCCTACTGAATCTTCCATTTCCCTAGTTAGAGTTACATTATCCGAATCAATTGGAATGCCTCGATTTTGATTGTCAAAAGTAATGCTTACGCGAACTAATTTGTGCGATTTATTTTGGGTATCATGAAAAAGAGATTGAAACTTGTCTACCCTTAACGCTTTGGGACTATTTTCACCTAGTGCGAACATAATCGCGTCTAATACATTACTTTTTCCTGAACCATTGGGACCAGTGACTGCCACAAGCCCATTGTAAAAATTAATAACAGTATTTTTAAAACCAAATGATTTAAAGCCATAAATTTCAACTTTTTTAATAAAAACCATTCTGATAAGAATAACGAATTGATTGTATATTATATTTTTTATTAAGTTTATTATTTATCCTTAAGCTCATTAAATTTAAGTAGTCCTTTGGCAGTATAAGAATTAAATCTTCTAAATTTTATAGTAATAGTAGCTTGCTTAATTTCAAGATATTCTAAGTTCTCATAAATTGCGCTATGAATTCGTATTAAGTTTTTAGCTGTATTCCAAGAAAACTTTCATATTTTTAAGTATTTTTAAATCTCGATCACTGATCTTAAAATTAATATGAACATAAAATTTGTTATATCCATTACTATTGTTAGGTGTTTTTAATAATATCCATCCAAAGTTGATATTTAGTTCAATATTTATCTTCATGAGGATTTTGATTCACAAGATCATACCATTGTTCAAAATATTAGGTTAAATATATTTAACAAATTTTTGATGAAATTTATATTATAGTGACATAACTAATTAATTAACTCCAACTTTCTACATAACTAAGTTTAACAGGGAAATATTTAATAAAAAATATATTTGGAAGATTTAATTTTTCGATTATTTCATATTATATTCAAAAATATTCAAATAAATAATTATCAATAATTTTTGTTAAAAAATAATTTTATGTTAATTGAATATTTTATTAATATAATTTACAATTCAACTCCAAATTAGTTATAAATATCTTCTTTGATAGCATTTCTATAACATCATTCGATGTTTATACTACTTCAACTTAAATACATAAACCACATCAAGAGTTAATAATAATCCACTTTATACTATTCTAAAAAAAAAGACAATTATTGTTTTACCTTTTTTTCTTTGTATTAGTACTTTTTGGTTTAAGCCTTAGGAATACATCAATAACAATACGAATTAAGTATAGAACAAGCTATATGTAAATATACAATTGTATACAAATGTTTGGTTAATTAAATATCTACATACGTAGATGAACTTCTGCTTTCATAATAGATCAAATTATTATTCATATTGATAGTCAAAGCTTTTGGGCATTGGTTTTTGTAATTATATACCTAATTTTGTTGTTGAAACCCATATTTTAGAAGACAGAAAATGCAATGCTGGGATTTTCATCACCTCATGAGTTAAGAAATATTTAAAACATATGTTATACAACTGATGGTATAACATCTCCAGAGGCTTGAAAAGTACTTAAACTGAGACACTATAATTTCATTATTAGAAAAGACTAACTATTAAAAAGTTAAAACATACTTTAAAGAAAGAACATAAGTATTTATAATTATTATTGATGGCTCCAGATAGTACAAAATGATTGTTATTTATTATATTTTGGTAACTGGATACAATTAATTGACACTGAATAATTGTCATATAACAACAAGAAATAAAGAGTTGAAAATTAATTAATGGAAGTGTCCTTATCCTAAAATTAATAGAAAATTTAATTCCATCTGGATTAAATAATTTTATTCGTCTAATAGAATATTAAGTACTAATGTATGATATCTTTAATTAACTTAATTATATAGATATAATTTTCCTGATAAAAATTTCGTCAGTAATTAATATCTTAAACCTCTGATTATTGTATGTATAAAATCCTTAATTTAATTCCTATATTATTTTTTTTACTGTTTATAGAATTAATTTGTAATAATATTTTAATTTATGGTGAAATTTTAAAAAGTTTTAATGCGAAAGTAGTTGAAAAATCCATTATTAAGAGTCCCATTTCAAATACATACTTTAATAAAGATTTAAGTAATTTGTATTCAGAAAAAAAAACTACTATTAAACTTCAATCCCAACAGTCAGTTGTAAAGGTTAATACAAATATATTTACCTGTATACTAGAACATGTAAATTCTGAAAAAATCTGCAGCACGTTATATGACTGTGATGACGAGTCATGTAAAAAAATCGACCGTCAATCAAATCTCATTGTATATGGTAAAGAACCGATCTATTCTATTGTTACTTCCAATAGTGGCACTAGCTTAAAAGAAGTCAAATTGCAACCTGGTGAGTATGAAATTTTATTAAAAAATAATGATTTCATATCATCGTCTTATTGTAATGAAATTGTAATAGATGGTCTATCATTTCACGAATTCACTCTAGGAATTGATTTTTCTCAGGATAATAATTCGATCCTTTGTATGAACATTAGTGATAATTGTTATGGTATTATAAAATCAGGCGAAACGAAAATATGCGAAATCAATAAAGTATTTATAAAAAATCTAGCTTAGATTTGAAATATCTAGAATAGTTTAACAATTGAAACTATCTAGGAGTTATTTCTAGACACAGCTACCTCAATTGTTGAGACGTTGCGAGTATTTCCATCTTGAGATTTAACAACTTCAGAACCAATTTTTACTGATGAGATCTTGTAACCCAATGTATTCATTCTCTTAACAATGATCTGTGAAACATCTACTGCCATGGGAATACTTCTTCCTCTTGCCTTTATAACTACAGTTGGTTCGTTAGCAAGTTGCACTAATGTTGCTGTGACATAGGTCATGAGTGGTTTTTTTCCGATAAATACCTCATTGCTAAATTTTGATTTTCTATCAGTCTTTTCATTATGTGAAGACATAGATTCTATTATTCATGTAACGTAGAATATAATGTTTTTTTAATCCTCATTTTTTTTTGAATAATCTTTTGCTAAATTATTTAATATGACATCAATATTATCTGGATTTTGTTTTATCTGATTGATGATATCAATATCACTGATCTCATAGCAGTGAAGAACATCTCCATTGTCTTTAAAAAAAAGAAATATGCGATTCTCATAAAAACAATGATATAATTCCTCTTTTATCATTTTATTTGGGATTAACTTTATTCCACTATCTGTAATAATCACTGGATTTTCCAATGAGCCTAGTAAGAATTAGGAATAAAAAAATCTATCTAGCCTTTCCTTAAGAAATTAATCAAAAATCATTAAGAATAAACTAAACACCAAGAGTAAATAAATATTTAATATTACATAAACATCAACATGAAAGTAAAATTTTTTTATATTGATTACGCTATTATTCGTTGATCATTGTTTGAAGATCAGGATAACTTAAATCAAGTTAAATCCTTTCATTGTAATTGTCTTTTATAATGAACTAAAAACCTTTAACTATTTGTATAACTATTTGTAACATCGAAATGCAAATTTAAAATCAAAAAATTTTACTTATAGCACGAATTTAAAATTGAAGACGGTTAATAATTTTTTTTTTTATCACATTTTATTAGAAATCTAAATATTTCTAATTAAGTTAGCAGAATCAGGGATCATATTGTTAACTGGGATAGTGAATAGAGTGTTTAGATGAAATCAATCGAGTTGAGAGATATATTAATTGACATAGAGAATCCATTATTCCCCCTAGAAAGGTAAAGATTTTGTTCAATTAGTATAATATGAA
>Ga0210114_1000438_pt1 | contig 10873 bp, 11 predicted proteins | sample MayberryNW_TuleA_FD_185524 | JGI IMG/M metagenome (GOLD analysis project Ga0210114, IMG submission 185524) | Wetland microbial communities from San Francisco Bay, California, USA, that impact long-term carbon sequestration - MayberryNW_TuleA_D2... | ecosystem: Environmental > Aquatic > Marine >...
AACGTTTGGGCGAGAGCTGGCCGAGCGGGTCGGGGTGCCTGTCTACCTCTACGAGAGGGCGGCGACGAACGAGAAGCGGTCGTCGCTCGCGGCCGTGCGGCGGGGCCAGTTCGAGGGGCTGCGAGCGGCGGTGGCTTCCGGGGAACGGTTGCCGGACTTCGGTCCGCACGAGATCGGGCGGGCGGGAGCGACGGCGGTCGGCGCTCGGAAGCCGCTGATCGCCTTCAACGTGTACCTCGACGGCCGCGACGAGCACGCGGCGAAGGCGATCGCGAAGGCGGTGCGCGAGTCGGACGGGGGACTGCGGTCGGTGAGGGCGATCGGCTTCGCCGCGTCCGATCGCGGGGGCATCGTGACCGTCTCGATGAACCTCGTGGATCACGAGGTCACCGGCCTGAGGACGGCGTTCGACGAGGTCACCCGTCTGGCGGGGGAGCACGGCATGTCCGTGACCGATTCGGAGATCGTGGGGCTCGTGCCCGCGTCGGCCATCGGAGCCGATGATCCCGGGCATCTGCGCATCGTCGGATTCGACCCCGGTCGCCAGGTGCTGGAACGTCTCATGGACCACGACGGCAGCGAGGGGAGCCTGCGATGAGCGAGGGACGCTTCGGAGCGATGACGGTCGACGCCTTCCTGGACGGGATGGGATCGAGGGATCCGACGCCGGGGGGCGGGGCCGCCGCCGCCGCCGCCGGGGCGATCGGTGCCGCGCTGATCTCGATGGTCGGGCGTCTCACCCAGGGCAGACGGGGGTTCGAGGACCTCGAGGAACGTATGGGTGCGATGGTGCAGCGAGCCGACGAGGCCCGCGCCGAGTTCCTCGCTCTCGGCGACCGGGACGCCGAGGCGTTCGAAGCGGTGATGACGGCCTTCCGGCTGCCGAAGGAGACCGACGTCGAGCGGTCGGAGCGAGCCGCCGCGATCCAACGGGGGCTCGAGGGCGCCGCCGCGGTGCCGCTCGAGATCGCCCGCCGGGCCGTGGACCTGATGGAGCTCGCGGAAGACGCCACGGCGATGGGCAACCCCAACGCGGCCAGCGACGGCATGACCGCGGCGGGCATGTTGTTCGCCTCGGTGCTGGGGGCGAAGGCGAACGTGGAGATCAACGCCACGTCGCTCGAGGACGAGGCGCGACGCCGCGCGCTGCTCGACGAGGTCGCCGGCATAAGATCGCGAGCCGGCCTGCTGCTCGAGCAGTGCCGCGAGGCGTTCGGGCTCCGGCTGACCGGATAGCGCCGAGCCCACCGATGCTCTCGCTCGGTCGTGCCGAGCTCTGGTGCCCGGCCGGCCGTCCGCGTAGTGTCGCGTCGTGCGTATCGACGCCATCGTCTTCGATTGCGAGGACGCCGCGCCGCTCGCGCGGTTCTGGGCCACCGCGCTCGGCTGGCGCGTGGCCGCCTACGGTGTCGCCGAGATCGAACGACTCGCGGCCAGGGGCATCGAGGACCCGGAAGACGATCCGAGCGTCATGGTCGAGCCGCCCGACGAGGAGCCGCCGGGACTGCCGGTGTTGTTCTTCACCGAGGTGCCCGAACCCAAGTCGGGGAAGAACCGCGTGCACATCGACGTGGTGGCCGAGGAGACCGTCGACGACGAGGTGATCAGGCTCGAAGGCCTCGGCGCGACGCTGCGGAACTGGGCGGAGGAAGAGGGCAACGTCTGGGCCGTGATGCTCGATCCGGAAGGCAACGAGTTCTGCGTGATGCCTCCGGAAGCGTGATGATCGACGCACGGTCCTCGTGACGTCGGTGGATCGGTAGCCTCCCGGCCTCAGAACAGGCCGATCGTGCGGCCCCGATCGTCGACGTCGATGTCGTGGAACGCCGGCGTGCGACCGTAGCCGGGCATGCGCTGCATGTCGCCGCAGAGCGCGACGACGAACCCCGCGCCCGCGCTCGGCACCACGCCGCGCACCGGCAGGCGGAACCCTCCCGGCCGGTTGAGCATCAGGGGATCGTGGCTGAGCGAGAGGTGGGTCTTCGCCATGCACACGGGCACCTGCCCGAATCCGAGCTCGTCCATGCGGGCGATGTCCTTCTCCGCCTGCGGCAGGTAATCGACGCCCTCGGCGCCGTAGAGCCGGGTCGCGATCGCCTCGATCTGCTCCTTCAGTCCCGCGCTCGCCGGAGTGAGGAAGTCGAACGAGCTCGGCCGCTCGCACGCCTCGACGACGGCCTCGGCGAGCTCGACGGCTCCGTCGCCGCCCTGGGCGAACCCGCGGTTCACGACGACGGTCTCCGCGCCGGCCTCGACCGCGAGCTCGCGGATCAGGCCGATCTCGGCCTCGGTGTCGCTCGGGAACTCGTTGATCGAGACGACGCATGGAAGCCCGTACTGCCCCACGATCTCGATGTGGGCTCGCAGGTTCTCGATCCCGCGGCGCAGGGCGTCGAGGTCCTCGGCGCCGAGGTCGACGAACGGCTTCCCGCCGTGGGACTTCGTGGCCCGCACGGTGGTGACGAGCACGGCGGCGCTGGGGGTGAACCCGCCGAACCGGCAGACGATGTCGCAGAACTTCTGGAAGCCCAGGTCGCTCGCGAACCCCCCCTCGGTGACGACGTAGTCGGCGAGCTTCAGCGCGACGCGGTCGGCGATGATCGAGTTGTTGGCGTGGGCGATGTTCCCGAACGGACCGGCATGGATCAGCACCGGCTGTCCTTCGAGCGTCTGCACGAGGTTGGGCTTGAGCGCCTCCTTCATGATCACGGTCATCGCGCCCGCGACCTGGAGGTCCTCGGCTGTGACGGGCTTCCCATCGCCGCTCGACGCGACCACGATGTCGCCGAGGCGCCGGCGCAGGTCCGCCACGTCGGAGGCGAGCGCGAACACCGCCATGACCTCGGAAGCAGCGACGATCACGAAGGAGTTCTCCCTCGGGTAGCCGTGAACCTTGCCGCCGAGGCCGACCACCGTGTATCGGAGCTCACGGTCGTTCACGTCGAGGGTTCGCGGCCACGTGATCGTCGCCGGATCGATGCCGAGCTCGTTGCCGTGGTACACGCTGGCGTCGAGCGCCGCCGCGAGCAGGTTGTGCGCGGCCTGCACGGCGTGGAAGTCGCCGTTGAAGTGCAGGTTGATCTCCTCCATCGGAACGACCTGCGCGTAGCCTCCGCCGTTGCCGCCGCCCTTGATGCCGAAGACCGGACCCATGCTGGGCTCACGCAGGCACTGCATCACCTGCTTGCCGATCTTCCCCAGGCCTTGCGTGAGCGAGACGCTGGTCGTGGTCTTGCCCTCGCCCGCCTTCGTGGGCGTGATCGCGGTCGTGATGATCAGCTTGCCGTCGGGCCGGTCGGCCAGGCGGTCGAGGATCGAGAGGTCGATCTTGGCGCGATGCTTGCCGTACTGCTCGAGCTCGTGCGGCTCGATGCCGGCGGCCGCGGCGACGTCTGCGATCGGTTCGAGCTGAGCTTCCTGGGCGATCTCGAGTCCGGACTTCATCGTGCCGGCTGTCCCTCCATGAACGCGAACGGCTCCCGGACGATACGACCACCGGTCGCGCGGGTCCAAACCGACGGTGCGCACGCCGCGACCCCCGGTCATGGGAGTCACGACGACGACCGGATGTGTTGAATGGGCCCACGCCGACCGAGGAGGACCAGCGCGTGCGGACCGACACGCTTCGACGCACCATCGCCGAGATGATGCCGAGCGTGCTCGACGAGCTCGGGGCGCTCGTGCGCATCCCGTCGATCGCGTTCCCTGGTTACCCTGAGGATCCCGTGCGCGAGATGGCCGAACGCACGGTCGCCCTCGCACGCGATGCCGGGTTCTCCGACGCCGCCCTGCGCGACGTGCCGTGGGGCTACCCGCCGGTCGTGGCCGAGATCGAGGGGCCGGAAGGCTCGCCCACGGTCGTGCTCTACGCCCATTACGACGTGCAGCCCGCGCCGCCGGAGCAGGGATGGACCACCGATCCGTGGACCCCGGTCACGAAGGACGACGGGCGCCTCTACGGGCGCGGGGCGGCGGACGACAAGAGCGGGATCGCGATCCATCTCGCGTCCGTCCGTGCGTTCGGCGGGCGTCCGCCGTGCACGGTGCGCCTGATCGTGGAGGGCATGGAGGAGACCGAGTCGAACCTCGAGGCGTTCGTCGAGGCGAACCCGGCTCCGTTCGGGGCCGATGTGTTCGTGGTCGCCGACATGGGCAACATCGAGGTCGGCGCGCCGATCCTCACCACCACGCTGCGCGGAGAGGTGTCGTGCATCGTGACGGTCTCGACGCTGCAGCATCCGCTGCACTCGGGCGCGTTCGGCGGGCCGGCCCCCGACGCGATGATGGCGCTCGCCAGACTGCTGGCGACCCTGCACGACGACGAGGGCACCGTGTGCGTCGCCGGGGTGAGCGCGGCCGAGTGGTCCGGGTCCGATCTCCCCGAGGCGGACTTCCGTTCCGCCGCCGACCTGCTCGAAGGCACGGAGCTGATCGGGCCGGGGACGGTCGGCTCGCGACTGTGGTCGAGGCCGAGCATCAACGCGATCGGCATCGACACCACGACGATCGCAGGATCCTCGAACGTGCTGCTCCCCAGTGCACGGGCGAAGGTGTCGATGCGCATCGTGCCGGGCAGCGATCCCGACCGCGAGCTCGACGCGCTCGTGCGCCACCTGGAGTCCCACGCACCGTGGGGCGCGACCGTCGAGGTCGAGCGGGTGAAGACCGCCCCCCCGTTCCGCTGCACGACCGGCGGCCCGGCCTTCGTCGCGGCCCGCGCCGCCCTGCAGGAGGCCTTCGGCGCTCCCGCGGGGGAAGCGGGGTCGGGCGGGTCGATCCCGCTGCTGCAGGCCCTGCAGCGCGTCAGTCCCGATGCGGAGTTCATCCTGTGGGGCGCGGAGGACCTGGCGGGGTCCCGCATCCACGCGTCGGACGAGAGCGTCGATCCGGCCGAGATCGAACGCATGATCCTGGCGCAGGTCCTGTTCCTGCGCGACCTCGCGGCGCACGGAGCGTGACCCTCGCGCGTCCCGGTCCGATACTGGGGTGATGGCCGCCACCGAGCCGCTGCGCAGGAACGTGACCGACGTGCGGGTGACCGCGGTCGACGGCGGCGTGCGCAGCCACCGGCCGGACATCCTCGCGACCGAGGAGCCGATGGAGATCCGCGTGCAGGGTCCGGGTCAGCGGGCGCAGCAGGTGGCGGTGACGATGCGCACGCCCGGCGCGGACCACGACCTCGCGGTGGGGTTCCTGTTCACCGAGGGGCTGATCGCGCCGGGGGAGGTGCGTCGCGTCGCCTACTGCGACGATCTCGACGACGAGGAACAGCGCTACAACGTCGTCACGGTCACGCTCGAGCGGCCCTTCGACCACGAGCGGCTGCACCGGAACTTCTTCGCCACGTCGTCGTGCGGCGTCTGCGGGAAGGCGGCCCTCGACGACGTGGAGGTCCGATGCGGACCGGTGAGCGACGGGCCGGTCGTGCCCGTCGACGTGTTGGTCTCCTTGCCGGATCGGCTCAGGTCGAAGCAGCCGGTGTTCGATCGAACGGGCGGGCTGCACGCCGCCGGTCTGTTCACGTCGGGCGGGGACCTCGTCGCGCTCCGGGAGGACGTGGGCCGCCACAACGCGGTCGACAAGGTGATCGGTGAGCAGGTCCTGGCCGGCCGCGTGCCGCTCGGGGACCTCGTGCTTCAGGTGAGCGGCCGGGCGAGCTTCGAGATCGTCCAGAAGGCCGCCGTCGCCGGCATCCCCATCGTGAGCGCCGTAAGCGCTCCCTCGTCACTCGCCGTCGATGCCGCCGCTCGCTTCGGGATGACGCTGGTCGGCTTCGTGCGCGACGGGCGCGGCAACGTGTACACCCGGCCGGAGCGCGTCGCCTGAGCCCGCGCACCGGGCGTCACCAGCCGACGGAGATCACGCGCGTTGGTGCCAGTCGTAGGTCACGCTCGTGCGGAACACCAGGTCCTGGAGCGAGGCGTTCCGCCCGCTCAGCGCGCTCCAGAACAGTCCGATCGGGAACGCCACGCAGGCGATCGCGCGCAACAGCGATCGGCCGATCCGCGGGGGCGATCCGTCGGGCCCCAGGACCCGTAGGCCCATGAGGCGGCCGCCGGGGCTGCTCCCGGTGCCGGCCCACGAGATCGTGAGCACGATCGCCGCAACGATCAGGGCGGCCGTGACCAACGTGACGTAGGAGAGCTGCGGCCACGCGAACTCCCGGGGTTTCCGCAGCAGCCGCGCCGCGGCCCACAACCCATAGCCCAGCCCGACGAGCGCGGCCGAGTACGCAGCGTCCACCACCATCGCGAGAGCCCGGGAGACCATGCCCGCCCGCATCCCCTGCCGCTCGGCAGCCTCGATCGGCAGCGCGCGCACCGAGTGCCGGGGGCGGTCGGCCACGCTCATGGTTCCTCCCCGTCCTCCGCCGCGCGCAGCTCGCGTGCCTCTCGCCGCAGCACCCTGTCGACGATCCCGGCGACGAGAAGGTCGGCATGCATCCCTTGGATCCGGGCGGTCCGGACGGTCTCGCCGGCCATCGCACCCGACGATTCGCGGATCACGCGTGGCAGGTCCACGTCCTCGATCACCTCCTGCGCGATCGCGGCGACGTCGAGCCGGTCGACGATCGAGAGCAGGTCGGTGCGCGCGATCACGCGATCGACGTCGATGCGGTCGGCGACCCGATCCACGTCGACACGATCGACGACGGCGTCGAGATCCACCCGGTCGATGATGCGTTCGATGTCGACGTCCTCGACGATCGCGTTCACGTCGACCCGTTCACGAACGAGGGCGGTCAGGTCGACCTGGTCGGCGAGCGCCTGGGCGATCTCGGGCACGAGCACCTGCAGGAACGACGTCGCGGCCTGCACCATCTCGGCCTGTGTGGACTTCCACTGACCGTCGAGGACCCGGGCGGCGCCGGCAGCCATCTCCCCGGCGTCCTTCGCGAAGCGCGGCTCGACGAGCCACGTGATCGCGGGACCGACGGTGTCGGCGACCTGTCTGGCCGCTCCCGCTGCGGCCTCCGCCGCCGTGACGGCGGCCCCGAGACCGGCCCCGGCGAGCGTGGAGGCCGGGTCCTTCGCGTCGCCGAGCTCCTCGTCCTTCGGCATCGTGGTGCGGAGAGCGTCGGCAAGCGCGGTGGCGCCGGCGGCGAAGAGCCCGGCCCCGACCTTCACCCCCTGCTCGAGCATCGCGGCGACCTGCGAGCCGGGGGCGGGCGCCGGCGCGGCGCCGGCCCCGTCGGCTTCCTCGTCGGCCGCGAGGGCATCCTCGTAGCTGATCTCGTCGTCTGCCGACGGTTCCATCGCGTCTTCCGGGCCGGGAAGCCGGACGACGTTGTCCGGTTCCGTGGGCTCCCCGCCGATCGGGATGCGATCCATGGTCACATCATGGACCGCCCGAGCCCGGCCGGCCAACCGGTGAGGGCGTCGACATGGCTCGCCGTAAGATGGGAACGACCGGCATCCGCCGGATCGGGAAGGAGACGACGTGTCGACGAGCACGACGCTCACCCGCCTGACCGAGCCGATGGTTCGCGACGACGGCGAGCTGCGCGTGGCCACCTGGGACGAGGCCCTGGATCGGGCCGCCGAGGGGCTCCGCCGCGCCGCCGATCGCAACCCCGGCTGGGGCACGGGGGTGTTCAGCTGCTCCAAGGCCACGAACGAGATGAACTTCATCGCCGGGAAGTTCAGCCGGCAGGTCCTGGGCAGCAACAACATCGACAGCTGCAACCGCACCTGACACGCGCCTTCGGTGGTCGGTCTGGCCGCCGTCTTCGGTGCCGGTGGCGGTACCAGCTCATACGAGGAGGTCGAGAACACCGACCTCATCCTGCTGTGGGGCTCGAACGCTCGGGCCGCGCACCCGATCTTCTTCCACCACGTCCTGAAGGCGGTCAACCGGGGGGCGAGGCTGATCGTCGTCGATCCTCGTCGCACGGAATCCGCCGAGTGGGGCGACCTCTGGCTCGGCATCGACGTCGGCACCGACATCGCGCTGTCGAACACGATCGCGAGGGAGATCGTCGCGAACGACCTGCAGCACGATGCGTTCGTCGAGGGGGCCACGGTCGGGTACGCCGAGTACGTCGACTCGATCATGGACTGGACCCTCGATCGCGGTGAGGCCGTCACTGGGGTTCCCGCCGACGTGATCCGCGAGGTGGCGCACGCCTATGCGAAGGCGGACCGGGCGATGATCTGCTGGACGCTCGGCATCACCGAGCATCACAACGCCGTCGACAACGTGCTCTCGCTGATCAACCTGTCGCTGCTCACCGGGCACGTCGGCACGTACGGCAGCGGCGTGAACCCGCTGCGGGGCCAGAACAACGTGCAGGGCGGGGGCGACATGGGCGCGATCCCGAACAAGCTGGCCGGCTTCCAGGACATCGAGAAGGACACCGCCGCGCGCGCGAGGTTCGAGGCGGCCTGGGGAACGCCGATCGTGCCCGAGTACGGCTGGCACCTCACCGACATGTTCCGGGCGATGGAACGCGGGGACCTCACCGCGGTCTACTGCATCGGCGAGAACCCTGCGACGAGCGAGGCAGACAACCAGCACGCCGTCGAGCTGCTCGAGGGTCTCGACACCCTGATCGTGCAGGACATCTTCATGACGAAGACGGCCGAGCTCGCCGACGTCGTCTTCCCGGCGTCCAACAGCGCGTTCGAGTCCGAGGGAACGGTGACGAACTCCGAGCGACGGGTGCAGCGGGTCCGGGCCGCGCTCGAGCCGCCGGGCAACGCGAGGGACGACATCTGGATCATCACCCAGCTCGCGAACCGCATGGGGGCGGGCTGGGGTGACGTCACGCCTCGGCAAGCCTGGGACGAGTGCCGCTCGCTGAGCCCGATGCACGCGGGCATGAGCTGGGAGCGGCTGGAGGAGCTCGGCGGCATCCAGTGGCCGTGTCCCGACGAGGAACACCCGGGCACGATGTTCCTGCACGCGCGGCTGTGGGAGTTCGACGATCCCGAGGCGCAGGGCCCCAAGGCGCCGCTGTCGATCGTGATCGACGACCCGCCGGTGGACGAGCTCACCGAGGAGTTCCCGCTGCGCCTGACGACCGGGCGCCGGCTCGATTCCTACAACACCGGCGTGCAGACGGGGGCGTACACCTCGCCGCTGCGCCGCGGGGAGACGATCGACGTCTCGCCCGAGGACGCGGCGCGGCTGGCGCTGGCCGAGGACGAGTGCGTCGTCGTCTCGAGCCGCCGCGGCTCGGTCGAGGTGCCGGTGCACGTCGACGAGGCGCTGCGTCCGGGGCTCGTGTTCATGACGTTCCACTTCCCGGACCAGGTCGACACGAACGTGCTCACGATCGAGGCGACCGACCCGAAGTCGGGCACCGCGGAGTTCAAGGCGGCCGCGGTGCGCATCGACAAGCTGCCGCCCGAGCGGCGGGCCGAGGCGGAGACCGCCGGCGCGATCTCCGGAGGGGGCGGGGGAGTAGCATCCGGAGCGTGACGCCCGCCCGCCCGCCCGCGTTGTCCACGGAGGCGTCGTGGACCTGAAGCTGATGCAGGCCGAGCCGTCGGCAGAGGAACGTGCTGCGGTCGACGAACTGCTCGGTCCTCCCGAGAGCGCGTGGGACGGCGCGGTCGAGCGCACGTCGTTCGATCATCGGGTGGCCCGGGGAGGCCAGGACGCGCGCGAGGACCGGCACCTGCTGCTGCCGGCGCTGCACGCCGTGCAGCACGCCGAGCGCTGGCTCTCGCCCGAGTCCCTCGAGCGCGTCGCCGCGCACCTGCGCGTGCCGAAGAGCGAGGTCTGGGGTGTCGCCAGCCACTATCCCGAGTTCCGCCTGACCGCCCCCGGCCGCCGCCTCGTGCGCGTCTGCACCGGCCTCGCCTGCGTGGCGCGGGGCGCGCGGGACCTGCTGGCCGCCTGCGAGAAGACGCTCGGCGTGCGGGCCGGCCGGACGACCGGCGACGGCGCCGTCACCCTCGCCCCGACGGGGTCCGAGCCCTGAGCCGGGAGCCGCCGCTGCCGGTCGGGGTCCTCGTCAGCGGGCGGGGCTCGAACCTCCGCGCGCTCGCGGCCGCCATCGAGGCCGAGCTCGCCAGCCTCGGGCCGGACGAGCGCAGTGAGTATCTGGCTGCGCTCGGCCTCGAGCGGCCGGGGCTGGATCGGGTGATCCAGGCCGGCTACGAGCTGCTCGGCCTGATCACCTTCCTGACCGCCGGGCCCAAGGAGGCGCGCGCCTGGACGGTCCCGCACGGCACCCGGGCGCCCGAGGCCGCCGGCAGCATCCATAGCGACTTCAAGCGCGGCTTCATCTGCGCCGAGGTGATCGCCTATGGCGACTACATCCGCCACGGCGGCGAGGCGGGCGCGCGCGAGGCCGGAAGGCTGCGCCAGGAAGGGCGCGACTACGTCGTCCAGGACGGCGACGTGATCCACTTCCGCTTCAACGTGTAGCCAACGCCGCGTGGCTGCGGCGCTAGGAATCGGTCTCGAAGGTGACGCTGAAGTTGCGCGCCTGCTCTGCCGGGTTGACCAGCCGGCCGCTGAAGCTGGTCTTGCCCCCGGCGTCGAGCGCCGCGTCCTTGGCGCTGAACAGCTCCTGCTGCAGGCGTCGGCCGCCGCCGTCGAGCAGGGTGACCCGGATCGGCGGCACGCGCCGCTCCTGCTCGGAGAGGTTGACGATCGCGCCCTCGGCGCCTTCGGGGAGTTGCTCGGCGAAATTGCGCGACAGCACGAGCGGAGCCCGAAGGTTCGCCTCGATGTGCTTGTCCCAGGACTGGCGCGTCATGGTGGCGATGGTGTCGTTCTCGAACACGGAGGCGTTGTTGACCAGTGCGGTGTCGGCGGTGGTGGAGAAGATCGAGCCGCGCCGCTCCAGGTCGTTGCGGATTTCCTGGGCGTTGACCAGGTTGCCGTTGTGGGCAATGGCGATTGACCCGCGCACATAGTC
>Ga0210114_1000439_pt1 | contig 10854 bp, 9 predicted proteins | sample MayberryNW_TuleA_FD_185524 | JGI IMG/M metagenome (GOLD analysis project Ga0210114, IMG submission 185524) | Wetland microbial communities from San Francisco Bay, California, USA, that impact long-term carbon sequestration - MayberryNW_TuleA_D2... | ecosystem: Environmental > Aquatic > Marine >...
CCCGATGACGCCCGGCTCGAAGGTGAACGTCTCCGGCTCAGCGACCACCACCCGCACGCCACGCGCCTCCGCCCGGGTCTGGATCACGGCGATGGTCTGGGGGTGACAGTACTCGTCCACCAGGTACACCGGCGTGCCCGCCTGCTTGCTCACCGCGAGGGTGAGGTTCATCGCCTCCGCCGCCGCGGTCGCCTCGTCCAGCAGCGACGCGTTGGCGACTTCCAGCCCGGTCAGGTCCGACACCACTGTCTGATAGTTGAGCAGCGCCTCCAGGCGGCCCTGGGAGATCTCCGCCTGGTACGGCGTGTAGGCGGTGTACCAGCCGGGATTCTCCAGCACATTGCGCTGCACCACCTGGGGCGTGAAGCAGCCGGCGTAGCCCATGCCGATATAGGATCGGTACACGCGGTTCATGCCCGCGAGCCCGCGCAGCGCCTGAAGCACCTCGCGCTCGCTCCGGCCGGGCGGCAGCGCGAGCGGCCGGCGGAGCCGGATCTCCTCCGGCACCACGGCGTCGATGAAGGCTTCGATCGACTCGTAGCCCAGGACCGCCAGCATCTCACCGACATCGGGCCGGCGGGGGCCGATGTGCCGGTAGGCGAAGTGGCTGGGATGCAGGACGTGGAGCTCCGGCGTGGACGAGGTGGCGCGAGGGACGGTGGTCATGACCTGGGGGCCCTTGAAAGAAAACGCCCCGAGGACACGACCCCGGGGCATCGCTGCGGCAAGACGGTGTTGGGAAGGCAAATCCAGCGGACGACCGGCCTCACGGTTGCATCACTCTCCGATGTGGCTCCGGTAGTCCCCGGGCGAGAGCAACCCATCGAGATCGGACGGATTCTTCACCCGAAGGGCGATCATCCAGCCCTCGGCGTAAGGATCGCGGTTGACGGCCGCCGGATCGCTCTCCAGCGACGCGTTCACCTCGACCACCTCGCCGGCGACCGGCGCGTAAAGCTCGGAGACCGCCTTGACCGCCTCGATGGTGCCGAAGGACTGGTGGCCGTCCACCTTGTCGCCGACCTTGGGCAGGTTTACGAACACGACATCGCCCAGCTCGCCCTGCGCGTAGTCCGTGATGCCGACGCGGACGACCGCGGGATCACCGGTGCGCGCGAGGTACTCGTGCTCCTTGGTGTAGCGGAGATCGTCCGGAACATTGGACAAGGTGGGCTCCGTCATCGGGTGGCGGCAGGGAGGATAGATGGACGCGCCGTCGAGGTCAAGCGCGGGCGACGAGCGCGCGCCACACGGCCGACGTTGCGCGCTCCAGCGCGGCGAGATCGCCGTCGTTGTCGATGACGAAGTGGCTTCGCGGTCGTTTCGCCGATGCCGGCATCTGGGCACCGATCATTTCCCGCGCCTCAGCCTCGCTCAGGCCACGGTGCTCCAGCAGTCGGCGGAGCCGCACCGGCTCGGGCGCGTCCACCAGCACCACCGCGTCGAAGGCCGTGGGGTCGCCGGACTCGAACAGCAGCGGGATGTCGCTCACCAGGACCCGGTCGCCGCGCGCCTCGGCCTCCGCTGCCAGCTCGGCCCGCCGGGCATAGACGGCAGGATGCACGATGCGCTCGAGCGCCTCCCGGGCGGCGGGGTCCGCCATCACGATCCGGCGCAGCGCCGGACGGTCCAGCGAGCTGTCGGGCCGCACCACCGCGTCGCCGAACCGCTCCGCGATCCGGCGCATGACCGGCGTCCCCGGCTGCTGCACGTCGCGCACGATCGCGTCGGCGTCGAGGACCGTGGCGCCCCAGCGCCGAAACAGCTCCCCGACCGACGACTTGCCGGCCCCGATGTTGCCGGTGAGCGCGACGTTCAGCATGTCACAGCAGCCGGGTCTGATCCTCGTCCCTGCGCGGCACCTTGTGGCAGTGCCGGCAGCGCGCCTCGTAGCTCTCCCGGCCGCCGACCATGATCGTGGGCGAGTCGTAGCGCGCCGGCCGGCCGTCGATCAGCCGCTGGTTCCGGCACGCGGGGTCGCCGCAGACGACGCAGATCGCCTGCAGCTTGTCCACCATCTCCGCGATCGCCATCAGCTCGCCCATCGAGCCGAACGGCTCGCCCCGGAAATCGGTGTCGGTCCCCGCCAGGACCACCCGCACCCCGCGCGTCGCGAGCGCGGTCGCCACCCCCACGATGTCCGGATCGAGGAACTGCGCCTCGTCGATCGCGACCAGCTGCACGCCGGGCCGGATGATCCGGAAAATCTCCGCCGCCGAGTCCACCGGCGTGGCCTCCAGCTCGGTGCCGTCGTGGCTGGAGACGCTGTACAGCCCCGTGTAGCGCGCATCGAGATGGGACTTGAAGACCTGCACCCGGCGGCGCGCGATGATCGCCCGCCGGACCCGGCGGATCAGCTCCTCGCTCTTGCCGCTGAACATGACGCCGCAGATCACTTCGATCCAGCCGGGGTGCTGGCCGTAGTTCATGGAGACTCCGTTCGGGCCGGGAGGGATCGCCGAAAATGCACGCTCGTCGCCGCAATCTCCAGTCACCTTGCGTCGCGCTCGCCGCCGTTACGATATTCGTGCCCCTCGCTGCTCCAAGGAGCCCCGGTGAACAAGCAGGAGATCGTGAACGCGGTCGCCAAGCGTCTCGGCGTCACCCGCGCGCGTGCCGCGGAGATCACCGATCTCTTCTTCGCACAGGGCGGCATCATCGCCTCGGAGCTGAAGCGTGGCGGGAAGATCGCGATCTCGGGCTTCGGTCACTTCGAGCTCCGCCGGCGGGCGGCGCGCGCCGTGAAGAACCCCAGGACGGGAGCCTCGCTCACGCTCAAGGCCTCGATCGTCCCGGCATTCCGGGCGGCCAAGGCCTTGAAGGAGATGGTGAACCGAAAGCGCTGAGGCGTCGAATCGCTCAGCCGCGAGGCGGCGGCGGCCGGACGGCTCGGGCCGGCTTCGCGGGTCCACGATCCACCCTGGCCGTCACCCGCTTCCGCCGGATCGTCGCTCCCGAGAGCGCCCGGGCGATCCCTTCGGCCTCCTGGGCCGGCAGCTCCACCAGTGAGTACGCGTCCCGCAGCTCGACCCGCCCGATTTTCCCCCGATCCACCCGCACTTCCTTCGTGAGCACGGCGACGAGGTCGCTCACCGTAGCGCCGTCTTTCTTCCCGACGCCGACGTAGATCCTCGCCCTGGCGGTGATCTCCGGGGATGGCGGCGTGGCCGGCGCCGCGGAAGCCGTGGTCCAGAGATCGAAGACCGCCGCGGCCACGGCCGTGGGGTCGTAGCGCTCGAACAGCGGCGCCAGCGTGAGCATCGCCGCGTCGTACTTCCGCTCCTCGATCGCGCGGGCGACGGCTGCCCGCCACGCGGCTGCCTCTGACGCGACCGTCTCGGCCGCGCCGGGCAGGCGCAGGGGTCGCCGCGGCGAGGCGATGCGGTCCACGAAGGCGTCGGTGCCGGGCGGCACCAGCAGGACGACCTCGCCGGCCGTGAGCAGCTGACGGAGCCGCTCGGGCGTCGGCAGGTCGAACGCCACCACCGCCGCCGCCGCCGGTGCGTCTCCCGTGACGAGGTGAACGGCGGGATCGCCGGGCGGCAGCGCGCGGGCGATGTCGCCGTGGCGGGAGCGGTCCACTGTCCACACGACCACGGACGCGGGATCCATGACCTCCACCAGGTCGGACAGGACCGCCGCACGACGCTCCCAGGGCACCGCGACGGTCCTCACCGGCCCGGCCGGCGCCGGCTGCGCCGTCTCGGGGGGTGGGGAACCCACCGTGAGCGCCCGCCTCGCGTATCGCTCCACCAGGTCGGCGGTTCGCTCGGGCGACGAGGTGACGACGATGCGCTGGGCGTCCTTGTCCAAGTCCTGCATGAGCGGGGCGAGGCTCTCGCCGTCCGGCCAGCTCTCCGGCCAGGCCAGGAGCACGCTCGCGACCGACTCCGCTCCCAGTGCGGACCGCCGCAGGAGGGCGAGCGCTGTCTCCGGCGTAACCACGAGCAGGTCCACCTCGCCGGCCCTGAGCCGGCGCGTGGCCCGGCCGGTCCCGCGGGCGACCTGGATCCGGAGGCCATCGCCGCCGAGCGCCGCCGCCAGCGAGCCCCACTCGGCCAGATGGGCATCGGCGGCGAGCAGGAGACCGCGGCGCCCCTGGCCCAAACGGCTCAGCATCCCGGCGAGCGCGGGAACGGCGTAAGCCGGGGCAGGGGGCGCAACCTGTACCAGGTTGTGCCCGCGCGCGGCCGTCGGGGCTGCCTCCCGGAGCGCCGCGGCGTCGGCGGTCCAGCCCAGCCGCTCGAGGGCGCCGGCGATGAGAGGGGCGAGATGGAGATCTTCGAATGACGGCACGCGAGCCTCGCTGGAGTGGCGCAGCCAACCTAAGAGCGATGCCCGCAAGCGCCAAGGCCGCCGGTTGACTTCCCCGGCCCGGAGGAGAAGTTTCTCCCTCACAGCCGACCAATCACTATCCTCCGGACACCCGAATGCCCGATCAGCTGTCCCCCAACGTTCAGCATCTCAGGGCCTCCGAGACGGTGGCCATCAGCAACGAGGCCAAGCGTCGCAAGGCCGCCGGCGAGGACGTGTACGATCTCGGCGTCGGAGAGCCGGACTTCGACACGCCGTCGCCGGCGGCCCAGGCGGGGATGCAGGCGATCCAGAGGGGCATGACCCGGTATCCGGCCAACGTCGGCATCGTCGAGCTGCGGCGTGCCATCGCCGCGAACCTGAGCCGGATGTCCGGCGGGCGGGTCGTGGATCCCGACAACATCGTGGTGAGCTCGGGCAGCAAGCAGTCCATCTTCAACGCCTGCTTCACGCTCTTCGGACCCAAGGACCGGGTCCTGATTCCCGCGCCCGCGTGGGTGTCCTACCCCCAGATCGTTCACCTCTGCCGGGCCGAGCCCGTCCTGGTGCCGGGCGACGTGGAGTGGGGCCTCAAGGTCAGCGCCAAGGACCTCGACCGCCAGCATACCACGACCACCCGCGGTCTGATCCTCTGCTCGCCCTGCAACCCGACCGGTGCGGTCTACACGCTCGCCGAGCTGCGCGCGATCGCCGAGTGGGCGAGGAAGAACAACGTCTGGATCATCGCCGACGAGATCTACCGTCGCATCAACTACGGTCCCGGCGCCGCGCCGTCCATGCTCGATCTTTCCGACGAGCTGCTGGAGCGCACCGTGGTCATCTACGGGGCCAGCAAGGCCTACGCGATGACCGGCTGGCGGATCGGCGCGGCGCTCGCGCCGCCGCACCTGGCCAAGGCGATGGCGGCGCTCCAGTCGCACACCACCACCGGCGCCAACCACCCGGCGCAGTGGGCGGCAGCGACCGCGTTCGTTGACGAGAAGATGGACGCCGAAGTGAACCGCATGCTGGCGGCCTTCCGCCGTCGGCGCGACTACCTCGTCGGCCGGTTCCGCAGCGACGCGCCCGGGGTCGAGTTCGTGGAGCCTCACGGCGCCTTCTATTTCTTCTTTCGGGTGGACGGGATCCGAGAGGAGGACCCGTTGACGGGAACCGCCTTCTGCGAGCAGCTGATGAAGCAGGAGGGGGTGGCGCTCGTGCCTGGCGCCGCCTTCGGCGACGACCGTTGGGTCCGGCTCAGCTACGCCGTATCCGATGCCGAGCTGGAGGCGGCCCTGGACCGGATCCTTCGCCTCATCCAGCGGCTGGAACCCGCCCGTGCCGCCTAAGGCCAGCCGCTCCCCGATGGAAGCGAAGATCGAGCCCCTGGCCGGGGCGCTGCCCTCGATCGGCTGGCGGTGGGATCCGGAGACCGATATCCTCTCCGGCTCCTTCAAGGGCAACCGCAAGGCCGGCGGGCTGACCGGGTCGGTCGAGCTGACCGACGCCGAGGGCTCGGTGGCGGTTCTCGACATCAACAGTGGAGTGATCTGCGGGATCGACGTGGTGGTCTGGCCGGAGGTTTCCACCCGCTCGGATATCCAGGTGCCCGCCCGGCTCACCGATGGCCGCGTGGTGCTCGCCTCTGCCGGGTCCAGGGGTGGGGTGGCATCGGTCGAGGTGGATACCAATCTCTCGGTCGAGACCAACGCCTCTGAGAGTGTGTTCCACCTCTGCATCGGCGTCCGCCGCCCGGTCGAGGTCGTCCGGGCCGCGGACAACTTCTATATCGAAGTGGATCAGCAGGGGGGGCTGGCCGGCTTCTGGATGACCAACGTGCCGCCGTTCAGCTCCTTCGAGGAAGCGTGACCTCTCCGTAACACTCCCTGCTCCCGGGGCCGGTTCACCAATGACAGTTCAGGCCGGCCGCCCCTCCGATCCTGGATCCTCACCCAGGAAGCCGCAGGCTGCGTCTCCGCGTGGCTCCCCATTTCCGCGATCCGTCCGTGCTCCAGCACCACGAAGCAGGGGTCAGGCAAACGGTGGGGCAGCGGCGCCGAGCTCGCGAGCTATGAGTGCGGCCGCTCGCGCGCGCGAGTGCAGGCTCAGCTTGACGAGGACGTGACGGGTGTGATGGCGCGCGGTGTGCTCGCTGATGCTCAACGCCTTCGCGATCACCGAATTGGGGGCGCCGCTCGAGAGCAGCATCGCCACCTCCAGCTCCCGCGCGGTCAAGCGGAACTTCTCCGCCAACCTGGCGGCGGACGCCGCCACCCCGTTGCCCTTCGGGGCCAGCAGTCGCTGCCGCAGCGCCCTGATCTCGGCCATGGTGTCGCGCATCTGGCGGATCAGTTCGGACCGGTTCCGCTCCAGCTCGCCAGACGTCTCGAGGACGGCGGCGAGGCGCTCGCGCATCCCACTCGCTACCTTATTCGGCATGCCCATTCCGAATCTCACGGTGCTCCGGCGCCGCCTGGAAGTGAGGGGACTCACGCCGGCCGCCGGGTTACCGGAATCTAGCAGCGGCCGCGTCGAAGAGGCGTGCATCCGGCCCGCGCGGCTGGTGGAGGGCGACGTCCTGGAGTACCGCGACGTCGGGCGCGCGGAGCCCTGGCCCGGCATCCTCGCCTTTCTCGACGGCGTGCAACGGATGCACCTGGTCGCCTACGCCGGTGCGGCGCCCATCTACCTGGCGGAGCTCGCGGCCGGCGTGCGCGAGCGGCGTGAAGGCCGGCTCCGCACGGTCGTGGCCGACCGCCGGGTCCTGGCGATCGCACGGCCCCGGGCGCTCGAGGCCGCGGGAGAGGCGCTCGATGGCCTGACCACCCTCGCGCTCGGGGAGGACGAGCCCGCCCATCCCGTCCGGGACCTCACACTGGCCGGACGGGCGCTCGACCGGGCGCGCGGCCAGCTGGAGCTCGACGTGGGCCGTCGGTTCCGGCGAATGTCGGATGGGTGGCTGGTGGTCGATGGCTCCCTGTCGGAGAGTCCGGACTGGGCCACCGACCTTCGCACCGTCGGTGTGTCGAAGAGCCATGCCGCCCTCCCGTTCGACGGCGCCGAGCTGGAGCGCTACCTCCGCCTGCCCAAGGGCCATCGCACCACGGTGTTCGCGCCGGAGAGTCGTAGCGTCGCGCCGGTGCTCGCGTGGGCGCTCCGCCTGTGGGAATGGGAAGCGCGCGACCTCTTCCACGGCCTGGTGCGGGTCGAGGTCGCGCCGGCCAACGGCGACGCCGCCACCGCGGATCAGCTCTCCCGCCGACTCATGGCGGAGCGCGCTCCACTCAGCACCCCCGATCCCCGCTGGGATCGTCTGCTGTACGGCATCCACTCGGTGGAGCAGTACCTGCACGCGTGCCAGGGGACGCACGCCTGATGGCCCGTGCACTGGCCGCCCTGGCGGGCACCGAGTTCGACGTGGTCGTCGTGGGAGGCGGTATTACCGGGGCGGCCGCTGCCTGGGATGCCGCGCAGCGGGGACTTTCGGTCGCGCTGCTCGAGCGAGGCGACTTCGGCGGGGCCACCTCGGCCGAGTCGCTGAAAGTGGTGCACGGGGGAGTCCGCTATCTCCAGCACCTGGATGTCGTCCGGGTCCGGGAGTCGAGCGGCGAGCGCCGCGCCCTTCTCCGCATGGCGCCCCACTTGGTGCAACCCATGCCGTTCGTCGTACCGACCTACGGGCACGGTATGCGGGGCCCGGAGATTCTCGGCGTCGCGTTCACCCTGCTCAACGCACTGACCGCGGACCGGAACCGGGGAATCACCGATCCCGCCCGCCGGGTCCCCGCGGCCGGGATCGTCTCCCGCAGCCGGGTGCTCGAATGGTTCCCCGAGATCAATAAGGAAGGGCTGACCGGAGCCGGCGTCTTCTACGACGGGCAGCTCTTCAACCCTCCCAGACTCGTGTGGGCCCTGGTGCGGACGGCCGCCCGCGCCGGCGCGGCCGTCGCCAACTACTGCGAGGTAGCCTCGCTGGTGCTCCAGGGGGGGCGGGTCAGCGGCGTGCGGGTCGAGGACCGGCTCGGCGGGGACAAGTTCGAGGTACGGGCCCGCACGGTCATCAACGCCGCAGGGCCGTACGCCGAGGCACTGCTGGTCCGCTCCGGCGTGCGCAAGGCGCGGAGCGTCCCTTTCTCGCGCGACATGGCGCTGGTGCTGAAGCGCCGCTTCGTCGACGGCCGCGCTCTCGCGCTCCAGACCAAGTATCGCGACCCCTCCGCCGTGCTCACCCGCGGGCCGCGGCACCTGTTCATGGTTCCCTGGCGGGGACGGACCCTGGTCGGTGTCAACAGCCTGATCTGGCGTGACGAGCCCGACCGGCTCCGCGTCACCGAGGCCGAGGTCAGCGACTTCGTCAACGAGATCGCCGAGGCGGATCCCAAGCTCGGCCTCACCATGGACGACGTCTCACTGGTGATGGCCGGTCTCCTCCCGGTCGAGAAGGGCGATGAGGAGGGCGGCAACGTGAGCTTCGGCAAGCGGCCGCTGGTGGTGGACAACGCGCGGGAGGACGGGGTGCAGGGGCTGATCTCCGCCATCGCCAACCGCTACACCGTCGCCCGCGGGGTGGCGGAGCGCGCGGTGGACCTCGTTTACGACAAGTTGGGCCGCTCGACGCGGCCCAGCCGAACGGCGGTCACCCGGATCCACGGCGCGGACTTCTTCCGCTTCGACGAGTTGGTCCGCGAGGTATCCGGCGCGCTCCCCGAAGGGGTGGATCGCTCGCTCGCGGTGCGTCTGGCCCACGACCACGGCTCCGCCTATGGCGAGGTGCTCCGTCTGGTGGGCGAGCGCCCGGAGCTCGGTGCCCGGGTCGGGGGCAGCGACATCCTGCGCGCCGAGGTGGTGCACGCGGCCCGGAGCGAGATGGTGTGCAAGCTGTCGGACGCGGTGTTCGGCCGGACGGGCATCGCCACCGTGGGTGACCCGGGACGCGCGGAGCTGGACGAGTGCGCCGACCTCGTGGGCGCGCAGCTCGGGTGGGACACAGGCCGCCGCGAGCGCGAGCTCCGTGAAGTGCGGGAGCGGATCCCGTTCCGCCGGGCATGATCGATCTCTCGTCCGCGGCCTCGGCTCACCCCGTCGGCCGCGTTGTCGCCACTGAGCTGAAGCCTTCCACGCCGCACCAGTTCCACTTCTGGACCGCGCGCGAGAGCCCGATCGGCATCGGCGCCATCGTGCGGGTGCGGGAGGGAGACCGCACGGTGTATGGGGTGGTGACCGACGGATTCGCCTATTCCGACCTGGTCACGCCGATGCACGCGGTCATCGGGGCGGACGGCGATCCTGTGGCCGCGGGCAACGAGCCCAGCGCCCGGGCCGAGATCCGGCTTTTCACCGCTGCGGTCCTCCGGCAGATCCCCGAGGAGCCGCTCCAACCCGTGCCGCTCGGCCCGGTCTGGCTGGCGGACGATGCGGACGTGCTGCTCGCGCTCCGGATGGACACCTACACCGGAGGGGAGCGCCCCAGCGGGGTGCCCGTCGGCCTCTACGCCGCCGGCGGGTTGGAGTCTCCGGTCTATCTCGACTGCGACTTTCTCCTGGGACCGGAGGCCGCCCACCTGAACATCACGGGCGTCTCCGGCCTCGCGACCAAGACCAGCGCCGTCGAGTTCCTGCTCGCCAGCATCTTCCAGACGTTCCCCGCGCACAAGGGATCGGTCGCGGCGCTCTGCTTCAACGTGAAGGGCCCCGATCTCTGTTTCCTGGACCAGCCGACCAGTCTCTCCGAGGAGGACCGCCGGCTGTACCAGCGCCTCGGGCTCCGGCCGGAGCCGTTCCCCGACGTGAACTACTACGCCCCCCACCGGCCCGACGGGGTGAATCTCAATACCCTGCGCACCAACGAGGCGCTCGCCGCCAATACCCAGCCGCTGGTGTGGGGCCTGCGCGAGGTGCTCGACTACGCCGAGGTCGTGCTCAACCGCGACGACGTGGATGCCAAGGCCGACGCGTTCATCGACTTCCTGGCCGAGCGCGTGGTGGGGCGGGAGTATCAGGACGACATGCTGCGTGGTCGGCCGTTCCAGGTGCAGAGCTTCGCGGACCTGGAGGAGTTCTTCCGGGCGATCTTCGATTTCATGGAGGCGCTGGGCAAGGGCGCCGAAGTGTGGAAGACGCACCATCTCGCGACCATCCGGAAGGTGCGCAACCGCCTGAGCAACATCTCCACCCGCTCCAAGGGCCTGGTGACCGACGACGGCGCGGCCAACGACCTGCCCTGGGGCAGCTTCGCGGACCGCAGCGTGCACGTGCTGGACGTGGCCGGGCTCGATCCGCTGGCCCAGGATCTGGTCTTCGCGCGGGTGGTCTCCAAGCTGCGCGAGCACCTCGAGCGTCGCGACCTCGGGGTCGATCACGTGGTGGTGTTCGTCGACGAGCTCAACAAGTACGCGCCCGCGGACGGCCCGGAATCGTACGTGCGCAAGATGCTGCTCGACCTCTCCGAGCGCGGCCGCTACCTCGGCCTGGTGCTCTTCTCGGCCCAGCAGTTCCGTTCCCAGGTGCAGCGCCGGGTGGTCGGGAACGCGGGGACCGGCGTGTATGGCCGCATGGATGCCG
>Ga0210114_1000445_pt1 | contig 10773 bp, 7 predicted proteins | sample MayberryNW_TuleA_FD_185524 | JGI IMG/M metagenome (GOLD analysis project Ga0210114, IMG submission 185524) | Wetland microbial communities from San Francisco Bay, California, USA, that impact long-term carbon sequestration - MayberryNW_TuleA_D2... | ecosystem: Environmental > Aquatic > Marine >...
CTTATATGCGATTGGTTACACGCGAGAATACGCCGGCAGACATTCCCTCGCGGGGATGGGATTTGCATTCAACGTCTTTGTAGCCGCGATGGTTCTCGTCCCGCTGGCGCGCAATGTGCTGACGTTCCTCGTGCTCTGGGAATTGATGTCGCTGGCATCGTATTTTCTCGTAATAACCGAGCACGAGCGCGAAGAAACGCTCACGGCCGGCTGGGTTTACTTTGTCATGACTCACGCCGGTTTTGCCGCGCTGCTGCTCGGTTTCTTGCTGTTGACGCGCGCGACCGGCACCCCGTCATTCACCGAATGGAGCGCGGCGGCGGCCCGGCTCGATTTAAATTCGCGGAACTTAATTTTTGTTTTGCTTGCCCTCGGCTTTGGATCGAAAGCCGGCGCGATTCCGTTGCACGTCTGGCTTCCGCGCGCGCATCCGGCGGCGCCGAGTCACGTTTCGGCGCTTATGTCCGGCGTGATGATCAAGCTTGGCGTTTACGGCCTTGTGCGCGTCGCTTTTGACTGGCTTGGAGCCGGGCCGCTGTGGTGGGGAAGCGGGATGCTCATCGCCGGAGCGATTTCCGGCGTTCTTGGCGTGCTGTATTCGCTGGTCGATGCCGATTTGAAACGCTTGCTGGCGTACTCCAGCGTCGAAAACATCGGCATTATCATGCTCGGACTCGGTGGCGCAATGTTGTTCCAGGCACACGCTTTACCCGGACTGGCTGCGTTGGCTCTCCTGGCGGCCCTCTTTCACGCGCTCAATCACGCCGCGTTCAAGAGTCTTTTGTTCATGGGCGCCGGCGCGGTTCTGCATGCGACACACACGCGGAATATGGAAGAATTGGGCGGACTCATTAAACGCATGCCGCAGACGGCGCTCTTCTTCCTGGTAGGTTCTCTCGCGATTGCCGCCCTTCCACCGTTCAATGGTTTCCTCAGCGAATGGCTCATGTTCCAATCGTTGCTGCTGAGCTTTCAAATTTCCGCGCATACCATCAATTTGATTTTCGCCTTCGGCGTGGCGTCGCTCGCGTTGACGAGCGGCCTTGCCGCCGCCTGTTTTGTCAGAGCTTTCGGCATCACGTTCCTGGCGCTGCCGCGCTGCGAGCCTGCCGCGCGGGCGCGCGAAGTCGAATGGACGATGCGCGCGGCTATGGCGCTGCTTGCGCTCGCGTGTGTTGTTCTCGGCATTGCGCCGGCGCTGACTTTGACGCCGCTCGAAGCGACTGTCTTCGATCTCATGGGCGCGCATGCCGACGTGAAATTCAATTTGACCGCGGTTGTGGCCGACGGCGGATTCGGCTGGATCGCGCCCTTGTGGATCGCGGCCGGGCTGGTCGTTTTTCTCCTGGCGGTACCGCTCTCGCTCCGCTTGATGGGAGTTAACCGGCGGCAGCGCTCCTACGAGACCTGGGGCTGCGGGCGGGCGCTGCAGACGGCACGCTTTGAATATACCGCGACCGCCTTCGCCAATCCCTTCAAGCGCGTTTTCGTGCTGTTGTACCGCCCGGTCAAAGAACTCGACATCGAGTTTCACCCCGAGTCGCGTTATTTCGTGCGCACAATCGCCTACTACAACGAGGGGCGTCTAATTTTTGAGGACACGCTTTATCGGCCGTTTCTGCGGATGATTCAAGCCTTGGCGCGGGAAGCGCGCGCTTTACAGTCGGGCAACGTGCACGGTTACCTGGTGTATATCCTGGTGGCGCTCGTCGCTTTGTTGGTCCTGACGGTATAGCTGCTGCGCTCGGGAATCGCCGGCCTATTTACGAACAGATCTATGCTAACAGAAATAGTGATCGAGGTATTACAGCTGTCTATCGTCATGTTCGGATCGCCCTTGCTCGTCGGCGTGATCCGCAAGGCGAAGGCGCGCCTGCAAGGGCGGCGCGGCGCGAGTGTTTTTCAGCCATACGCCGACATTCGAAAATTACTCATGAAAGAGGTGGTGATTTCCGAAAATACCTCTTGGATCTTTCGCTTCACGCCATACCTGCTTGCCACAACGATGCTATTGTCGGCGCTCATCGTGCCGGTGCTCGCGACCCAGGCTCCGCTCGGCTTCATGGGCAACATCATCGCTCTGATGTATCTATTCTTGCTCGGGACGTTTTTTCTTGCGCTCGCGGGGCTGGATGCGGGCAGCGCGTTTGGCGGGATGGGATCGAGCCGCGAAGTCGCGCTTGCCGCGCTTGCCGAGCCTACCGTGTTAATCGCGATTTTCGGAATCGCTCTGCGTGCGGGAACCACCAGTCTCGATGGCATTATCACGCGCTTTGCGGCCGAGCCGCTATTGATGTTGAACGCCGGTCACCTGCTCGCATTCTTCGCGTTTTTTATCGTGGCGCTGGCGGAGAACGGTCGATTGCCCGTCGACAATCCCGCAACTCACCTCGAACTGACGATGATTCACGAAGCGATGGTCTTGGAGTATTCCGGGCGCCTTCTCGCTCTTGTGGAGTGGGCCGCCGGGATGAAGTTGTTCTTGTTTTTGACGTTGTTGTCGAACCTGTTTTTCCCGTGGGGCGTCGCGCTCACGAACACGCCCGCCGCGCTCGTTACCGCTTTTGTCGCGCTCGCCGTAAAACTCCTGCTTTTCGCCGGCGCCATCGCGTTGGTAGAAACATCGGTCGCCAAGCTCCGTCTTTTTCGCGTGCCCGAGCTTTTGGCCGGATCGTTCACGGTCGCCTTATTGGCCGTAGTCACCTCGTTTTTTATCAAATGATGGGAGTTGCGATGTCCGCTGAATTGCTGTCCAAGGCAGTCAATCTGCTGTCGTTTATCGCGCTCGGCTTGACCATTTTGTTGATTATACGAACAAGTCTGGAAGGACAGGTGCGCGTGTTTGCGTTGCAATCGTTCGTGCTCGCTTTCCTCTCCGCACTGATCGCGTTTTATAGCGACAGCCTCGAATTGCTCGGCGTCGCCGTTGCGCTTGTCGCCGTCAAAGGCCTCATGATTCCTCGCGTGCTCAATCGCGCCGTTTCAAAAATCGGCCTGGCGCGCGTTGCCGCGCCGTATCTCGGGACCGCGCCCGCGCTGATTATTTGCGGAGTCCTCACCATCATAGCCTTTTATATCATGACCCCTATCGCCGCCTCGAATCCTCTCCCCACGGCGGACGCCATCCCGTTAGCGTTCGCCGGCGTCCTGATCGGTTTTTTTATTATGGTGAATCGCCGGCGCGCGGTGACGCAGATTCTCGGATTTCTGATGTTGGAAAACGGCATCTTCCTGCTCGCGCTCCTGGCGACGTACGGCGTGCCTTTCATCGTCGAAATGGGGGTCTTTCTCGACGTGCTGGTGGCGGTGCTGATCATGGAGGTCTTTGTCTACCGCATCAAAGACAATTTCGACTCCATTGATGTCGCCCAACTGGGAAAATTAAAAGAATGATACTGATGGGGCTGCTGTTGACGCCGTTCGCTGCTGCGGGACTGGCCGCTCTCGCCCGCAGGCGCGCGGTGATTGAACTATTACACACGCTCGGTGGAATCGGAACGTTGGCCCTGGGAGCGGCGATCGTCGTCCAGGTGTGGAACGGCGATGTGCCGACGGTCGTTGACGGTTTATTTCGCGTCGACGCCTTGTCGGCGCTGATGATCGCGATTATTACTTTCCTCGGTGCGATCGCGTCACTTTACGCGGTCGGCTACATCCGCGCTGAATTCGACCAGTCGCATCTGCCCCGCGCCCGGCTATTTTTTTCGTTATTTCATCTGTTTGTTTTCACCATGCTGGTCGCAGTCACGACCGATAACCTCGGCGTCATGTGGGTCGCCATTGAAGGGACCACTCTGGCGACGGTCTTTTTGGTCAATCTGCACCAGACACGCACGTCGCTCGAAGCGGCGTACAAGTACTTGATTTTGTCTTCGGTGGGGATCGCGTTGGCATTTATCGGCACGGCGCTGGTGTATTATGCCGGGGCCGCGAAGGCCGGCGAGATCGCCGTCAACTGGAGCGCGCTGCGCGCCGCCGCGGACTCGCTCAATCCTGACGTCGTGCGGCTGGCGTTTGTCTTCATTGTCATCGGCTATGGCACAAAGGCCGGGCTCGCGCCGATGCACACGTGGCTGCCGGACGCGCACAGCGAAGCGCCGGCGCCGATCAGCGCGTTGATGTCGGGGGTACTGCTCAACGTCGGCTTGTACGCAATCATGCGCTTTAAAGCCGTCGTCGACGCCGCTACCGGGCCGGAATTTGCCGCGGGGTTGTTGATCGGCGTAGGGTTGTTCTCACTTTTGGTTGCGGCGGCGTTCCTGGTCAGGTCGCGAAATTATAAAAGGATGCTCGCCTATTCGAGCGTCGAGCACATTGGCATCATCTGCCTCGGCCTCGGGTTCGGGGGTTATTGGGGAATCTTCGGCGCGCTTTTGCATGTCGTCAATCATGCTCTATCGAAGTCCCTGCTCTTTATTCTTTCAGGTAATATCCTTCTTAAATATCACAGCGCGGAAATCCGCGACGTGCGCGGGTTGTTGCGCGCCGCTCCGTGGACAGGCGCGCTCTTTCTCGCTGGAACGTTTGCGCTGATCGGCTTGCCGCCTTTTGCACCGTTCATCAGTGAGTTCATTATTTTCCGCGCCGGCCTTGAGAGCCATGCGTGGGCGGCGGCAAGCGGCGTAATCTTACTCATCGTCGTCTTTGGCGGAATGCTGGCTAGCATAAATCGGATGTTGTACGGCGAGCCGCCGGCCGGTCTCCCTTGCGGTGATGGGTTGCGGCTGTGGCTCGCGCCTCTCGCGGTAAATTTCGCCCTGTTGCTCGTGCTTGGACTCGCCCTTCCGTCTCCCTTCGTGCTCGCCCTGCAGCAGGTGTTGAAAGTACTGGGAGTGTAGATGGCCGATTTGAATGAGCTAAAGCAACACCTTCTTGCAGCCAGTCTCGATCTGAGCCGCATCGAAGTGCGCAGTACGCGTGAGCTGCGCGTCACCGTGCCGCGCGAGAAACTTTTGCAGTTTGCTGATTTTTTGCGGGCGCTGCATGCCATTCGTCCTGAGCTCATCGTCGCCGAGGACACGCGCTCGGAATGCGGCAGTTTCACTCTGCGCTATATTTTTGCGCTTGAGCGCTCCTTCGAGTGCGTCGTCGCTTCGCTCAGAATACCGCCGGCCGACCCGGTGTTCCCCTCGCTCGCGACCCGGTGGTATCTCGCCAGCCGTTTCGAGCGCGAGATTCATGATTTGTTTGGGCTCGTGCCGGAAGACCATCCTGATTTGCGCCGGCTGCCGCTGCACCAATTTTGGCCGGCCGGTTATCATCCGCTCAGGAAAGACGCCACTGTGCGTAAAGATTTTTCCGACGATGGCCAACCCTATCCATTCCGTCGCGTGGAAGGTGAAGGCGTCTCCGAAATCACTGTTGGCCCCGTCCATGCGGGAATCATCGAGCCCGGCCATTTTCGCTTCAGTGTCGAAGGCGAAACAATCATTAACCTGGAATCGCGCTTGTATTTCGTCCACAAAGGCATCGAGAAGCTTTTTGAATCAGCGACGCTCGTGCAAGCTCTCAAACTGGCCGAGCGAATTTCCGGCGACTCGAGCGTGTCTCACACGCTGGCTTTTTGCCAGGCGATCGAAGCGCTGACAAAAACAACGGTCCCGCCGCGCGCGGCCTATCTCCGGGTAGTGCTGCTCGAGCTCGAACGGATCTACAATCACATCGCCGACGTCGGAGCTATTTGCACGGACACCGGCTTTGCGGTCGCGAACGTCCATGCGCTGCGCTTGCGCGAGGATCTGCTCCGCCTGAACGCGCGTTTGACCGGACACAGGCTCCTGCGCGACGCCCTACTGCCGGGCGGCGTGGCGCGCGATTTCGCGACGGAGGAGGTTAATGATGTGCTCGGCTCGATCGCCCGCGTCATTGCCGATTTCGATCAGATCGTAGAGATCGCGACGACCAATGGCCTGGTACTCGATCGTCTGCATGGGACTGGTCAATTGCACCGCCAGACTGCGCGCGAAATGCAAGTGGCCGGCGTCGCGGCGCGGGCGAGCGGAATCGACGAGGACGCGCGGCGCGATTATCCCTTCGCCGCCTATGCCGCCTTGCCGCCCCGGGTGATCGTGCGGACTGAGGGAGATGTCTGGGCGCGCTTGATGGTGCGCGTTGAAGAAGCGCGCGAGGCGGCGCGGCTGATCAAGGCCGCTCTGGAAGCATTGCCGGAAGGCAATCTCGCAGTCGGTATTCGCGAATTGCCTGAAGGCGAAGCCGCTTTCGGAGTGGTGGAAGGCTGGCGCGGTCCGATCTGGCACTGGGTGGTTGCGGGAAAGAACAACACGCTTCGACGGGTGAAAGTCAAAGACCCGTCCTTCGCCAACTGGCCGGCGCTCAACTACGCCATTCTGAAAAATATTGTACCGGATTTTCCGCTGGTGAATAAAAGCTTCAATCTGTCCTACGCAGGCAATGACCTGTAATTATCCGAGCAGCCTTTTCTTGCCCAAATTGCTCTCCAATCGCGAAGCTTAAACCTCGGGCATGCCGGGCTTCTCCTTTCAATAAGCGGGCAACCGGGGTCGGCCGGCGCCTGCTCCCGGATCCATCATCCCTGGCCAATTTCATCCGCAGCCGGCATGTTCCCCTTGCCTCGGTTCTTGACAGCGCTGAAGCACTCCAAAAAAAGATGACGGAAGTACTTGACTCAAATTTTTTAAAGTCGGATAGGGGTTGACAGGATCGGAAAGTCAGTCCTGAACGGTGACTCGGACAATGGCCCGTGAGGAAAGTCTATGAGTTCGGACCACACCGGTTATCCCGCGATTCTTTTCAATGCTGCACATTTTTGCGCGGCATCTCCCATCTTCGGATTCACACCTGACGCGCCCTCGCAAAGCAATAAACGAGAGTTTCGCTACATAATTCGCAATTGCATTTTTCGGTGAAAACATGGAGCTTACCAGACCGGCAATTCTACGAACGGTGCCATTCCCCAGGCTTTCCTGGCGCTGGTTGCCGATGACGCTGCTCGCCGCAGTGTTGGTGGCGATCCTGGCCTATCCGCTGGCGCTGCTTTTCATCAAAAGTTTTGCCATCAGCCGCCCGGGCCAACCGACCGTCTGGGGACTCGGCGGCTGGGCAGCAGCTTTTGGCGATGTCAATCTGGCCGTCGCTATCGGCAACACGTTTTACCTGGGATTTGTCCGGGTCACCCTCACCAGCGTGTTGGCGATCTTCTTCGCGTGGGTGGTCACACGCACCGATACTCCGCTCAAAGGCTTCATCGAGGTGACCTTGTGGCTGGGCTTTTTTCTGCCACTGCTGCCCATGACCATGGGATGGATTCTTCTTCTGGATCCCTACTATGGTTTGCTCAACAAGCTCCTGATGTACCTGTTCGCGCTGTCGCAGCCACCCTTCGACGTCTATTCCTACTGGGGCATCATCTGGTGCCATCTGGCGTTCAGTACCTCTGTGCGCTTTCTGCTTATGACGCCGGCTTTCACCGCCATGGACGCCGCATTAGAAGACGCCGCGCGGACATCGGGCAGCAACAATTTCGGGGTTTTGATGCGCATCACGGTACCGATCCTGGCACCCGCCATTCTCGCCTCGACCGCGCTGGGGTTTATTCGCAGCCTTGAATCGCTGGAGATCGAGATGATTTTAGGGATTCCCGCCGGCATTTATGTCGTACCTACCAAGATCTGGGATTATATTCACTGGGAGCCGCCGCTCTACGAGCGGGCGACGGCTTTGTGCAGCATCTTCCTGCTGTTTATTTTTTTGCTGATCTGGCTGCACCGGACTTATTTGCGCGGCCGCGAGTTCACCACGGTGACGGGCCGCAGCTACATGGTGCGGACCTTTCCCCTGGGCCACTGGCGCTGGGTGACTTGTTCCTTTTGCCTGCTGTTTATCTTTGTCATGATCATTCTCCCGCTGGCCACTCTGGTGATGGGCACGTTCATGGAGTTTTTCGGCAATTTCGACGTTGACAATACCTGGACACTGCGCCATTGGGTTACCGTCTTCGGCGACCCGGTGTTCCTGCGCTCCCTAAAGAACACGGTTATCCTCGGCCTGGGCGCGGCAATGGTCGGCATACTTCTCTATGCATTGACCAGTTACATGATCGTGCGCACCCGGCTTCCCGGCCGTGCTTTTATCGACGTTCTGTCCTGGCTACCCTGGGCATTGCCCGGAGTCTTGATCAGCTTGGCGCTCCTGTGGGCAGTCTTGGGGTCTGGCGATTCCGTAAAACTGATTTACGGGACAATGTCCCTTCTGACTCTGGCAATCATTATCAAAGAGATGCCGCTCGGCACTCAGATCATCAAGGCGGGTGTATTGCAGATCAGCAACGAGTTGGAAGAAGCTTCGAGCGCCTCCGGCGCCAACTGGATGACCGGTTTTCGCCGCATCCTGCTGCCGCTATTGCGGCCGACCATGATGGCTGTAGCGATCATCGTCTTCATCTCGGCGGCGCGGGATATTCCCACCGTCATATTTTTGTCGACGCATGATACCCGCACGCTGTCCCTGCTGATGCTCGACTACATCGCCGATGCCAACAAGGAAAAAGCGGCAGTGCTCGGAGTGTTTATAGTATTGCTCATCTTCGCACTTTTACTGATCGGACGATTTTTGGGTTTTCGTAGATCATCGGTGCACTCGTGATCAAACCGCGCGCTCGTGGCGCGCTCACGCCCGCAAGGGGCAGGGAGGAAACCATGGACCCTATACACGACTATCTCAGGCCGGCATCCTATGCGACTGCAGTGCTGATGCTCTTGGCTATTTGTGCTCCGGCACTGGCTCAAAGCGATAGCGGCTGGCAGAAGAAGTGGGACCAGGCGCTTGCCCAAGCCAAGACGGAAGGAAAAGTAGTTGTGCTCGGCCCGCCGGGAGATCAGATCCGCGACGCCATCACGAAGGGCTTCGCCAAAGCATTTCCGGACATCACGATCGAATTTTCCGGCGCGCGCGGCGGCGAGTTGGCCACTCGCATCAAAGCGGAACGCGACGCGGCAATTTATAGCGTCGACATCTTGATCAACGGCACCAGCACCGCCAACGCGTATTTTAAACCGATGAAATCGCTTGATCCGATTGAACCGCAGCTAATACTGCCTGAGGTCATCGATACGAAAAACTGGCGCGACAACCGCTTAGAGTTTTCCGATCGATCGACCCATCTGGACCTGGTCTTTGCCACCCAGAACAACGTGCCGGTGATTTACAATCCCAAGCAGGTGAAGGCCGAGGAAGTCGACGAGCTCTACAAGCTGCTGGATCCCAAATGGAAGGGTAAGATCGCCGTCCAGGATCCGATTCCCTCGGGCACCGGCAACGGCGTATTTCGCTGGGCGTGGCATGTCCTGGGACCGGAAAAGGCGAAGGATTATTACACAAAGATGCGCGCCCAAGCTGCCGCAGTCGACCGCGACCAGCGCCGCCAAATCGAGTGGGTCGCCCAAGGCAAATACCCGCTTCATTTAGCCCCCGGCACGATCATGTACCAACTGGAAAAACGCGGGCTTAAATTCGGCGTTATTCCCGCTTTCAAAGACTACGGCTCTTACCTGACGCCCGGATTCGGCAGCGTGATGGTGATGAACAAGTCGCCGCATCCCAACGCCGGAAGAGTTTTTTTGAACTGGCTGCTCACCAAGGAAGGGCAGACGGCTTTCAGCAAGGGAATGGGTTACGTCAGTCGGCGGCGCGACGTACCGTCGGATCATGTGCCCTCCTACTGGGTGCCCAAGGAAGGCGTGAAGTACTGGCCCGGCTATTACGAGGAAGATGCAAAGATGTCGCCGGAGCAGATAAAATTTCTCAAATCGATTTATGGCAGATAAAAGGATTAAAACCGGTCAACGATCGCTTACCGTACGGCCAGACGCTGTAGCTTTCGTTTGTCGACATCGATCCCATGTCCCGCAGTCATGGGCGGCATGGCGGTGCCGCGAGTAATCGGGATCGAGCTGAAGAGATCCTGTTCGCCGAGCCGCAGGAAGCCGGTCATCTCACCGCCAGGCTGAGCATTCTTGAGCGCGCAATGAAGGTGCATTTCGGCCGCCGAAAGAATCGGCGTGCACGCGCTTCCCTGGCCGATGACAACCGGAAGCCCCTTGGCGCCGACGATCGCCGCGACGGCTCGCGCGCGCTCGAATCCGCCGATGTGCGTGAGTTTGATCTTCAATAAATCCGCGGCTCGTTCTTCGAGCACAGCCAGAGCATCGGCCGGGGAGCCGACGCTTTCCTGAGCAGCGATGGGAATGCCGGCGCAGCGGCGCAGCTCGGCAAGGCTGCCCAGATCGCCGCGCGCCAAAGGCTGCTCGGCGTCCGTGATGTTGAAACGGCTGAGCTCGTTCAAGACATAGCGGGCATCGATGAATGAATAAGACGCATTGCCATCCACTCGAATGCGCGCATCATCGCCGGCTGCTTCGCGAACCGCGCGCACTCGCTCGATATCCTTTTGCAGGTTTTTCTGGCCGATTTTCACCTTGAAAGTGACGTAGCCGTCCTGCTTGAGCTGGCGCGCGCGCGCAGCGATCGCGTTCGGATCGAGATCCAGGCCCAAACCGCCGACGAGCTCGATCTCGTTTCGGTACGGTCCGCCGAGCAGCCGGCACAGCGGCAGGCGGTATAACTTTCCCAGAACATCGAAGAGAGCGATCTCGATTGCCGCTTTCGTGATCGGATGACCGTAGCGAACTTGATGGAGCTCGGTGATGACCCTACCCGTCTCCTCGATATCCATGCCGATGAGCGCCGGCGCAAAATATTTTTGCGCCATGATCTCCATCGTCTCGAGAGTCTCGT
>Ga0210114_1000446_pt1 | contig 10767 bp, 8 predicted proteins | sample MayberryNW_TuleA_FD_185524 | JGI IMG/M metagenome (GOLD analysis project Ga0210114, IMG submission 185524) | Wetland microbial communities from San Francisco Bay, California, USA, that impact long-term carbon sequestration - MayberryNW_TuleA_D2... | ecosystem: Environmental > Aquatic > Marine >...
AAAAATAAAACTCGCCTTTTGCTATTTTTATAGCTTCTTTTATAGCGTGTTTTTTGCCCAAATTCACTGGCAAGTGTAATATAACTAAATTTGGATTACTTTTTTTTATCTGCTCTAGAATAATTGGTGTTTTGTCTGTACTTGCATCATTAACTACGATGATTTCTTTATATCCATATGACGAATTTATGCAAGATTCTATACATCTTTCTATATTTCCTTCTTCATTTTTAACTGGAATAACAATTGATACTAACGGGTTCTCCTTTGACGGATTATCTTTCTTAATTTCATTAAAGGGATCTCTATATCTCAAGTATGACAAAGAAAATAAGGAAAATAAAATAAATGTTGTAAGGACACTATAAAATCCAACTGTAAAATCTATAATAAAAATCGTGAAATATATTTTTATTATCAAAATAATCGCTATAACAGCAAGTATAAGATATCTCAATACCCATCTCCTCTTGCTCATTTCACGAGATTTGATTGACCCTTGTTCGATAATCATTTTTATCACAATTTCATCCTTTCATGTTGGTTGACATTTTTTTATACTATTTTAATTTCAGATACGAAATTCGATATTAAATATAATAGTAGATTATATTTAATCTGGTTATCATAAAAATTTATTGTGATGTTAAGTTTAATAAAATAAATAATGTAAATTTATAATCATTATTAAAGAAAGCATATATAGTTAATATTACTTATTTATATTATTATGTATATGTTGTTCAACAACCGTTATCATCGTAACCTAGTAGTTTTTACATATTATAATCACTCGATGAAATCCGGGTGCGAAAAATGCAAATAGTAAAGGTTAGTTCTGTATCATTTGAATATGGTTCAGAGAAAATTCTAGACGATATTTCGTTTAATGTGGATGAAGGTGATTTTCTGGGGATTATTGGACCAAATGGTGCGGGTAAGACCACTTTATTTTTTTGTATGCTTGGTTTAATAGATGGATATAATGGCGAAATAAAAATATTTGGGGAAGATATTAGAAGAAATAAGAAAATTTTAAAGCAAATTGGATATATCCCACAAAGAAAATCAATTGACACAAGGTTCCCACTTACTATAAAAGAATTGGTTTCTCTTTCAATTACAAACAAATCATATGTTGACAATGTGGATAAAGTCTTAAGATATGTTGACCTTTATGATAATCGAAATAAAATAATAGGTCAATTATCTGGTGGACAGCAACAACGTGTTTTAATTGCAAAGGCACTCGTTAATAATCCTAAAATGTTGATGTTAGACGAACCAACAAACGGACTTGATCAAACAAGTCAAGATAATTTCTACCTCTTTTTAAAGCAACTGAATGATGAAGAAAAAATTACCATTATATGGACATCACACGATCTGGACGCAGTAAATCGACTCTCTAATAAAATATCCTGTATTAATAAAAAAATGTTTTACCATGGAACAAAAGACGACTTCTTCTCTAATGATAATAATTTAAAAAAATACTCTGAATCACAGATGCAAATTCATATGCATAGTCATTATTAATAAAATGAGATTTGAAGTTGAATGTTGATTTAAATGCAAGAATTTTTTGATTTTTTTTCGTTCGGATATATTCAACGAGCCTTAATCTCCGGGATTTCGATCGCAATAATGTGTTCATTAATTGGATTATTTCTTGTTTTACGAAAACAATCACTTTTTGGGGACGCTATTTCTCATATGGCTTTTGGGGGCATAGCTATAGGAACATATTTGAATATTTACCCCTTCTGGACTGCAATAATTTTTTCTGCTTCTTCTGCCCTGGCCATAAATAAAATACGATATTACACTAAGCTTAACGCGGATTCAATGGTTGCTGTCTTGTTATCTTTTGGTCTTGGAATAGGAGTGACTTTGATAAGCATGTCCGATGGTTTTTCTGTTGATTTATTCAGTTTTCTTTTTGGAAGCATCCTGTTGGTAAGCTATGAAGATGTATTAATCACTGTTGGAATGGTTATTATTGTTACCTCCATAATTGGTTTATTTTTCAAAAAATTCATTTATGTTACTTTTGATGAAGATCAGGCAAAAATTAGTGGTTTGCATGTTGAACAACTTGATTATTTATTTATAGTTTTGGTTGCAGTAACTGTAATAGTTTCTATGAAGCTAGTTGGAATTCTTCTTATTTCTTCCTTGATAGTCATTCCAAATATTGCATCGCTGATGTTAAATCAAGGCTTTAAAAGAACTCTTTTTATTTCTATAATAATATCTGCATGTTCTGTTTTCTTTGGGATAATTCTTTCATATTATTTTAATACTGCTCCAAGTGGCATGATCGTGTTGTTATCAGTTGGGATTTTCATTGCAGTCATTATATCCAAATATTTTTATCAAAATATTAATATTTTCAGTAATACTTCAAGAATCAAATAAATATGTTTATTATGCTTAGCCTTGACTGAAAATAAGATGGGTCTATGCATAATAAGATGTATTTAAGTCATCTCATTTATAACCTGATCAAATACTGAATATGGATATGCTCCCTGTATTGCAACTGGCGTAGTACCATTGTATAGAATGAATGACGGAGTGCTTGTTAAACCAATACTTCTTGCTAGCTTATCATTTTCACTTACTAGGGAATTGTATTTATGTGATTCAACACAGTCAGAAAACTTCATTAAATCAGGCACTCTGACGTTATTAGCAAATTGTTTCAAGTTGTCTTTAGTTACCCATCCTGTATTCTCTCCATTTGAATTTCTATACAATTCATCATGATAATCCCAGTATTTGCCTTGTTCTGCTGCACAATAAGATGCCTCAGCCGCTAATGTAGACGCCTTATCACTAGGAAGATCGTTTACTATAAAATCTTTGAAAATAAATCTAACTTTTCCAGTTTCCACAAAATTTGTGACCAACGAATTCTTTGTTTCCTTATTAAAACGTGCGCAAAACGGACATTGATAATCTCCAAATTCAACTATAGTTAATTTTGATTTGTCTTCTCCTATAGCGGATGCATTAGCAGTTATTGGTTGAAGCAAATTACGAATGATATCCTGGGTTTGTTCAGAATCTGGAACAGATTTATTTTTGGGAGCAAAATTGAGAAATCCTAGTAAGGTTCCAAGTAACATTATTGCCATGAGTGTAATACTAGCAATTACAATTTTTTTCCTCATATTTTATCAATACAATAAAACTTCTTATTAATCATGTGGCTCATAAATAGATCGACTCTGTTCAGAACAATTAAATCTTGGTCTGATTGCTTTTACATATATGAGCACTGGTGGACTAGGGAGTGTTACCTATGACTGCATGCGATGTGGGACTGCTGTCACCATTGAGGAATTATCAACATTACCCGAAATAAAATGTATTTGTGGTTTCAGAGTGTTTAGGAAAGCTAGACAACCTGTAGTAAAACAAATAAAGGCAATCTAATCAATTTTGGGCCATTTAGTATTGAAAGAAGATTTAAATTAAATTGCTGGGGTATAGTTTATTGCCTTCTTAATATTATAATATATTATTACATGAAAATAATATGTCCAGATTGTAAAAAAACTGCTCATTTAGCCGATGATTTTACTCTAGTAAATTGCACGTATTGTTGTCTTGAACTAAGTTATGGGGAATACGTCAAATATATTGCATACAAAGATCCTAGGTATAGTGATATTTTGAGTGATTATAAGAGAAACACCTGAAAGTGCTATAAAAATAAAATACTAGCTACAAACACTAGAATTCTAGAAGAATTATAAATTTAATTATTTTTGTACCAATAAAAAAATAAATATCCATAATAAGGAAAACAGTATTTACAAAAGGATAAACTATAGTTATTTTATATAATAGTGTCTATTAATTTCGACTTAAATTTCTAGAAAACAAAAAAGAATTATATATAATCGTTAACAAAATAATAAAATAACTATTAGTAATTTTTTGACCATAAAATACGATACCTTTGTCAAATAATATATAAAAATAGTGGTGATCTTAAGCTAACCGCATCCATTACATCTAGAAAATACATTAAGAATAGAAATTTGAGAACTCCTGATATCACATTATGCACGAATACAAATAATTGAATACAATTGGAAAAATGCCAGAAATCCAATAAATTTTCCTACATAGAGAATAATAATGAAATTGTTCCTTTCCATTTTTCGCATATTGAATGGTCATTTTCATTATCTTCTTTTCAATAAGGCGCATCTAACCCTTGTTCCAATTTCAAAGAAGTATAGACATGAGAATATCAACTACTACAATCTTGATATCTTACCTCTACCATATTTTCAACTCGCGAATAGAGAAAGTGTTCAGTAACAACTATGTTTCTGTGCCTTGAAATTTAAGCACAAATTACAATCTATGCACTACTTGAACTGCGAATCATAGGCATCATTTTGAGTTTGCGATTTTTACCAATCCAGATACTCTTTATAGATAGATTTGTTTTGGATGAACTTTGTAACCGTTCCTAGATCATATCAATCTCTTTCTATCTACAAATGGTTTTATGCTGTTGTTACATCACGAAAACTGAATCCCAGATAATAGAAATATAATTCATACATGGTTATCTGGCTGAATGCGCTTTCAGGTACCGATAAACCCAATAACAGCACCATTATTTATCGGAATATCCCAATTTGGTAGAAGTAGCTACTTATTCATTTTTATTATTCTTATTTCTATATTTCTATAAAATGAGTATTAGTGAAAAAAAGATTAATGAATTAAGACCAGGAATGAGAGGAATAAATGTTAAAGTAAAAGTAGATAGCATATCTGAACCAAGAAATGTTAATTTAAGAACTGGCGGCCAAGCCAAGGTAGCAGATGCTCAAGTGTCTGATGAAACAGGTGTTATCAAATTATCGTTATGGGATGATCAAATCAATATGATTGAAGAAGGTGATATGATATTGATTGAAAATGGGTATACTCACGCGTTCAGGGGAGAAAATAACCTCAATATAGGAAAATACGGCAAAATTGTAAAACTATAACGAAAATAGCATAAAAGACGAAATTTTATATATTCCTAAATTATATCAACGAACAGTCCAGTTCTGAGATAAGTTATAAATGGGAAATATAGAATCGCAAGTGTGAACGACAAGGTATTACCTATAAATAAAATTTCAAGCGGAACGATAGAGATTGTAAATGTAGTTATTGAAATCCCTAAGGGCAGTAATATCAAATATGAGATTGATAAGGAAACTGGTGCACTATTTGTTGACAGGAAATTATTTACGGCAATGTTCTATCCAACCAATTATGGTTTTATCCCATCTACACTTGAAGGTGACGGTGATCCTGTAGATGTTTTAGTACTGGGAGAATTCACCGTAATTCCACTTTCTGTTATTCGGGCAGTTCCGATTGGTGTCCTATATACTGAGGATGAAGAAGGTCAAGATTCCAAAATTATTGCGATCCCCATAAAAAAAATAGATTCGAGTTTTTCACCAATAAATGACGTTAGTGATATAGCAAATATTACCAAAAAACAGATCGAACATTTCTTTGAACATTATAAGGAATTAGAAGCAGGAAAATATGTGAAAATTGCTGGATGGGGAAACAAAGAGGCAGCTCAAAAAAAGATTTCAGAAGCTATTGACAGATTTTCTAATTCAAATTAAATTCATATTTGAAGTAGAAAAACAAATGTCATATGTTATAATGCCTTGAATTGTTCACTCCATTTCATGTAAGCTCTGATCATGTCTATGCTAACACTAGGCTTCCTTATCTTTATTAATTCCTTAAAATCGTTCATCGATACTGGACGAGGATTAGAATCTTCTTCCAACGCCTTACCGCTATCGAATAATTCATTCACAACACGTAGCTGTGCAGCTTGGCAAATATCTTTAATATCGCTTGCACTATATCCTTGAACAAGTTTAGCAAGATCTTCGATTTTAAGACCTTTTTCCTTCCTCAAGGGTGCTGTATATTGTTTAAACAAATAATTTCTTGAATCATTATCTGGTAAAGTAACATAAATTCTCTTTTGAAATCTTCTCAGAAAACCTGCTTCCAAGCTCCATGGTTTATTTGTTGCACCTATCACGTACAATTTAGATTCTTTGGCCTTGTTATTTATCCCATCCATCTCTGTTAGGAATTGATTTTTAACTCTTATCTCTCCTCCGACCTCCCCACTTCTTGTACCTAATAGCGAATCTATTTCATCTATGAAAAGTAATATTGGGATATTTTCTGTTTCTAGTAATTTATTGGCCATCTTAAATAACTTGGAAACGTTTTTCTCGGCCTCTCCTAGCCATTTACTCATCATAGCTGCAGCGTCCACATTTATAAAATATCCATCTATTTCAGCAGCAGCAGCTGCAGCCAATAAAGTCTTTCCACATCCTGGAGGGCCGTAAAGTAATATTCCACGTGGCCATCCGAGAGGAAAAAGATCAGATCTTTTCATTGGATAAACAATAGATTCACGTATGGCTCTTTTAGCGTCATCTAACCCAATAACTTCCTGCCATGAGACATTGGGCTTTTCTCTCATAACGAGATTATCAAATTCGTCACCAAGTTGATCTTTAGGCTTTTTCCCGTCCATTGCCATTTTTTTTCCATGACTTTCTTGTTCATTTAAAATCAGGTCATCACTTTTATCATCCTCTAGAATATTGGACATCTGTAATGATTTTATTCTATTCATATAAGCATTAGCTCTTTCCATGTAAATTTTATTTAATTTATATTCTGGATAAATCTGAATTAACTTATTAAGGGCCTCTATCGCATGTTGATATAATTGAATAGCTTTTATCCTAGAACCTTGAGAGTCTAACCTTATTGCTTCTGCAGCAAATTTACTAGCACTATTTTCTAATTCTTGTGGGGCTAAAATCATAATTTTTATCGACTATCCTAGAATTAATTTGGATTTTTATTACTATTATGTGAATCTTAATTGTTCAACAAACCAAAAAATTTGTACCAAATATTTTGTGGATCATCAGACATCGCTATATACTATTAGATTAAAAGTATTATAAATGAACAATATTTATTTAATCTTCTTGTATACGTTATAATACTTTCAAATATTTCTAGAAAAACGCAGAAATTGTTTTTTGTTTATTATTATCTTTAATTCTTTTTTGATATTCTAATGATTCTTCTAACATTTTTAAAATTTTCTTATCCTTAGTTTCTTCTACGTAAATTACATAAATCAAAGCACTATTTTTATTATTAGATTTCCTAATTACTCTTCCAATTCTCTGAATCAATTGATTCATGTTTTGTGTGTTTGAGACTATTATTGCTATACCTACAGAAGGAAGATCAAATCCTATTTCCAAAGTATGAACTGATAATAACACAAAAAATGATTTGCCCCAATCATCTAAAATTGTCATTCTCTGTCGAGATTTAATTTTGTTGTGAATTACTTCTGCCCTTATACTGTATATGCCAAGCATCTCTCTGATCTTAATAATGGATTCAATGGTTTCACTAAATATCATTATTTTCTCAGTGGGATGGTTTTTAACAATTTTAATAGTTTCATCTAATTTCGATAAAGTCTCATTCAGTAATTTTTTTCTTTTCTGAACGTATGAAAACCATTGTTTTGCTAATCTCGAATTTATGCCCCCATATTTTAATAATCTAGAAATTTCAATCGGATTAGAAGATTTCAATTTCAATGATATTTCTCTTATTGATTTGGACATATCTTCATATTCTTTTCTGTCCTTAAAATTTAGTTTTACGGGCCTGATTATTACTTTCGGTTCAGTTAATCTTCCATCATCCACAGCTTCCTTAATCATATATTTTCTCACAGGCGGTATCAGCGCAATTATTTTGGAATATTTGGGATCTCTTTCGTCTATTGTAGCTGTTAGACCCAAGATAGCTTTACTGGAATCTTCTTCTAAAATTGAAAAAATATTGCTTAATTTCTTGGCAGTGGAAGAAACAAGATGAACCTCGTCTAATATAACCATTTTAGAGTTTCTGATTAGATCAAAATTCCTTATAATGCTTTGATATGTACTAAACGTTATTTCCTTGATATCTTTTTTTTCGCCATAGAAAACACCGATACATTCTTTTTTTATACCATATTGATTCAATCTTGTGATATTTTGGGAGATCAATACAATACGTGGGACGAGAAAAAGAATATTAAAAGCAGCGTCAGAATTTTCTTTTTTTGCTACTCTTCTAGCACATTCAAATGCTATCTCTGTTTTTCCAGTCCCTGTACTGTAAATGATGGATCCTCTATTTTGATTTCTTAACCAAGAATTTACGGCTTCTATCTGATCCTTTTCTAAGTTAAATGGAAATTTTAAAGATGTGATTTCTGACAAATACTACCGAAATATATCTAATGTGATTAATAATTCTAATCAAATGACCTTTCTTAGATGGTTATTGTAGACTTTCAATTCATGGTTTCCAATATTAAAGATTATTTATTCGACCATTTTAATACTTAACATCTTTCAATGAATGTATTTGTTTTAATGTTAAAGCAAGACGATCCGAGTAAATGTACTGCTGCAAAGTTAATAAAGTTTCATCTAATTAATTCAACAACATTCATACCTAAAAACACAATTGTTTTAAATGCTTTTTCTAACATTGTCCTGTCGAAAGACGATCTAAATAATGGAAAATCATTATGTGCTATCGATTGTTCGTGGAATTATATCCAAGAAACAGTAAATAAATGTAAGATCATAAAAAAAAGAATCAACAGACGTCTTCCTCTCCTACTTGCCGGAAATCCAGTAAATTATGCAAAGTTGGGAAAATTAACAACGGCAGAAGCCTTGGCAGGGTCTCTTTATATTCTTGGATATCAATCCAGAGCAGAAGAATTATTGAATAAATTCAAATGGGGACACACGTTTTTAGAACTGAATTTGGAAATCCTAAAATCATATAGTGAAAGACAGAATCCTGAAGAAATTAAAAAGAGTGAAAAGGAATATTTTCCAAATGTATATTAGATACTATATATTTTGTAACAACGTGAGCTAGAGCGCGAGTTACTCATAATGAGAGGAAACTCCTCCCTCATAGCAGGCACCCAAATTAGCGATAATTAGCTGGAGACAGCTGGCAACGTAACAGAAAAGCTATCTAGAAGAGTCTATATATCTGTGATGGTTAATAGCCTGAGATCACCTTACCTAGAATGAAACTGACGACCTGGGTGGAGCAAGGCCAAAACGAGTTATAATGTTCCTGCACTTACTCAGGTTGGCCGCTTAGCGAAATCTCGCATAAACAGAAGGAGGGTTATTCCTAGCACACTATCGATCCAAATGAACGTCCTCAGATCTATTTTTGATGATTAATTTCAAGATGCTAAAATCCTATCAAATCATAAAGATGATTAGACCTGATGATATGGTATTTAAGTTTGAAACATCAATCTTTTGTCCCAAATACACCAGCGAGTTCAATGCAGTTTGACTAACGGTAGAAATCAAGACTAAAAAAATAGACTTGATTCGTAATTTCCATTTTTTAACTTGTTTTGTTATTTTATAATATTTTTATAATTAAAATTATAAACAAGTTATGTTTAGATTTATAGAAAATAATTTCTATCCTTATAAAAAACGAGATACAAAATTAATATAATCACGGATTAATATTTTTATGCTATTTCAATATGGAATTATTTTGTAACTATTAACATCAATACTATTATTCCAAATGTAACAACTAAGAATATCTTGGTCAAATCCATAGACTTGTCTAAGGCCCTTGAATAATCTTGAAATTGACCATTACCCATAACTTTAATTGATGTTTTGCTGTCTAATATCTCGTATTTTGCATTTTTGATTTTTTCTTGTGCTTCAGATAAGATATAAATAAAATATTTTGTTGCCTGTTCAAAACTTGTAATTTCTCCAAATGGAAAATATCCTTCGGAAGTCCTAAATCCTGAATTTTCATGAGTATCAGAGGTACAAATATCTAACAATGTAATGTCCTTTTGTTCAAGATCCTTAATAATATGTTCTCGCAATCCGTTTTTCATATTATTTGAATCTATCCAACCAATAAAATATTGTTTATCATGAATTTGAATCATAAATATGGATATTCCTGCTTTTCCTAGATCTTTATTATTTATGTCACTTTGGATTTCTCTGATACTAGAATAACTTATTTTAAACTCAGACTGAGGGGAATTTTTTAGAGTTCTCAAGCAACTTTTCGCAGCATTTAGCATATCATTTCTGCTTGTTTCCTCTAGCTTTTTCCCCATCGCATTATGACTATCTATTATTAAAATCTTGTCAAAACCAATTTCTTTTGAATATTTTTCTAATTCAGTTAATAGATTTTCTGGAACATCATCCATACCAACGGGTGAATTGGATAAAATTATAAGAGGTATGTTTCCAAATGCAATTCCAGTACAAGTGGAACTTCCATTTGTTACCGTTATAGGGATGGAACAAGTAGTTCCACTTTGGATTATATTATATGTTGATAAAGATTTTAAATATTTTATAACCTCTTCACTTGATGGAATATTTAACGAATGATCCGAAACACTATGAAATACGATAGATTTATAATGATAGTATTCCCAAATTCTAAACGATAAATTACTTCCTCCTATTGTCTTGAATGGTCCCGGATGTATATCTGGTAATACTAAATTTATATTTTCGAAATCATCGCCAAACCTAACGATTCTAGTAGATACCGATGCTTCTCTGG
>Ga0210114_1000447_pt1 | contig 10746 bp, 7 predicted proteins | sample MayberryNW_TuleA_FD_185524 | JGI IMG/M metagenome (GOLD analysis project Ga0210114, IMG submission 185524) | Wetland microbial communities from San Francisco Bay, California, USA, that impact long-term carbon sequestration - MayberryNW_TuleA_D2... | ecosystem: Environmental > Aquatic > Marine >...
CTCGCCATCGATCGGGCACAGCGTCGCTGCGGCATGCTTCCCTCTAGACCACTCGAGGGACTTGCGGCGATCCGCCGCGCCACCCGATGAGTTCCCCGAAGTCCTCACGGAGGACGGGCCTGCCGGTCCTCAGCGGTCTGATCGGCTGGGTGGAGGCTCTCCGTCGCCGCGAGAGCCAGCTCGCCCTGGTGTTGAGCCTCGTGATCGGGGCGCTCGTCGGGCTCGTGGTGGTGGCGTTCATCCTGCTGACGGGCCGGCTCGCGGCCCATATGTACCCGCCGGGCGGGACCGGCTGGCGCCGCTTGCTGGTGCCGACGCTCGGCTCCCTCATCACTGGCTATCTCCTCTACCGCTACTTCCCCTTCGCGCGCGGAAGCGGGGTGCCGCAGACCAAGACCGCCGTTTTCATCCGCGATGGCCGGATCTCCTTCCGGACGGTGCTGGGCAAGTTCTTCTGCTGCTCCATCTCCCTCGCGAGCGGCATCGCTCTCGGCCGGGAGGGCCCCGCGGTGCAGATCGGCGCCGGCATCGCGTCGGTGATCGCTCGGCGCCTTCGTCTGAGCAAGGAGCAGGTCAAGGCGTTGGTCCCGGTGGGCGGGGCCGCTGCGCTGGCGGCCGCGTTCAACACCCCGATCGCCGCGGTGCTGTTCTCGCTGGAAGAGATCATGGGCGACCTGCACGCCCCGATCCTGGGTTCGGTGGTCCTCAGCTCGGCGACCTCCTGGATGGTGCTGCACCTGGTGCTGGGCGACGAGCCGTTGTTCCACGTGACGGCGTATCAGCTCACGAACCCGCTGGAGTTCGCCGTCTACGCCGTGCTGGGCGTGGTGGTCGGGCTGGGCGCCGTTGCCTTCGTCAAGCTGCTGCTCCGCCTGCGCCGCTGGTTCCTGGACCTGCCGCAGCGGACCAGCTGGTTTCAGCCGGTGGCGGGCGGGCTCACGGTCGGGCTCATGGGAGTCTTCCTCCCGCAGGTACTCGGTGTGGGGTACCCCCAGGTCGAGCGCGTGCTCGCCGGTGACATGGCCCTGCGAGCCCTGGTGGTGCTGGCCATCCTCAAGATCGTTGCGACGGCCGTATGCTATGCCTCGGGCAATGCGGGTGGCATCTTCGGACCCAGTCTGTTCATCGGGGCGATGATCGGCGGCTCCGTCGGCAGCGTGGCCCACCTCCTGTTTCCGCAATCCACCTCCGGGCCGGGCGCCTACGCGCTGGTCGGCATGGGAGCAGCCTTCGCGGGGATCGTACGGACGCCGCTCGCATCGGTCATCATGATCTTCGAGCTCACCCGCGACTACACGATCATCGTCCCCCTGATGATCTCCAACCTCATCGCCTTCTTCATTTCGCAGCGCTTTCAGCCGCAGCCGATCTACGAGGCCTTGGCCCGCCAGGACGGCGTCCACCTGCCGAGCCACGAGCGCCGGATGCGCCGTGCCCGGGTGAGCGTCGCCTCCGCGATGCGGTTTTCGGAGCGCGAAGCCTTTTCACCCGCCACCACGGTGGGTGAAGCACTCGAGCGGAGCGGTAATGACGCCCTGGACGCCTGGCCCGTGGTGGACGGCCGTGACCTTCACGGCATGATCGAACGGTCGGAGCTCGAGCAGGCGTTCACCCAAGGTCGCCTCGACCAGCCGCTCGCGGTGCTGCTGCGGGAACGGCCCTCCCCTCACCGTGCCGACGCGGCCGCCCTGCCCCACCTCCATCCCGATCACACCCTGACCCTGGCGCTGGAGCGCATGGGCGCACTGGGACGCAACGTGCTGCCGGTGGTGAGCCGAGCGAACATTCGCCATCTGGTCGGGCTCGTCACGCTGCAGGACGTGCTCAAGGCGTACGGAGTGTCCAGAGCATCGAGGCTTGCAGCGCGCCATGAATGAGGCACGCGCAGCGCGCCGGTCCGCGGCGTCCGCAGGATCCTTCGTCGGGACCTTCGCCCTGATCTTCGCCGCGATCGCGGGCCTCTTCGCGCTGGACACGTTTCTGGCAGACCGGGAGCGCGCGGCGAACCGCTCCGAGGCACGGCGTCTGTTTGAGGAAGGCGTCCGACTGGAGCGTCGGGGCGCAATGCCAGCGGCGGTGGATCGACTGCGCTCGGCGGTGTCCGCGGAGCGTGAGAATCCGGTGTATCAGCGGGCGCTCGCCGCGGCCCTGCTGGCGGCAGGGAAGGAGAGCGACGCGCAGGCCCTGCTGACCGAGCGGCTGCAGCATGATCCCCTCGACGCCGAGGCCAGCCTGTTGATGGCGCGGGCGCTCGCGGGCGTGGGGAAGACGCGCCAGGCGATCGCATTCTACCACCGGGCCATCTACGGGCAGTGGGGAGCAGGGGCGAGTGGCGGTCGGATGCAGGCTCGTTTCGAGCTGGTGGAGCTGCTCGCGTCGAAACCTGACCGGCAGGAGCTCCTGGCGGAGCTGCTGCCGCTCCAGACCGAAGCCCCGACGGATGTGCGCACCCGAAAGCGAATCGCGCGCCTCTTCCTCACAGCCGGCTCGCCCTCTCGTGCGATGGAGATCTTCCGGGGCATCGTGCGGCGGGATCGTACCGACGCCGACGGCTACGCGGGTCTCGGTGAGGCGGAGTTTCAGCGGGGGAATTATCGGGCGGCATGCAGGGATTTTGCCACCGCAGTGAAGCTGAAGGGAAGCGACTCGTCGGCTGAGGCTCGGCTCGGCCTGTGCACCCGGGTGCTGGCCCTGGATCCCACGCAGCGCGGCCTCGGCACAGCCGAGCAGTACCGCCGAAGCCGCGATCTACTCGCCGCGACCCTGGGAGCTTTCGACAGTTGCACCGGACCAGGTCGCCACGCGTCGGATCTGCCCTTGGCCGACAGCGTCCGCCTCGCTCTCGGACGGCCTGCACCACCCTCACCCACAGCCGAGGCGATGGAGGACAACCTGGATCTCGCCGAACGGCTCTGGCGCCGCCGCCCGCCGGCCTGCCCGATGCCGTCCTCGGGTCATGCGACGGAGGTCCTGCTGAAACGGTGGGCCGAGTAGTCCGCTCCTACGGCGTGCTGGAGCTATCGTGGCGACGGGGAGAGTCGCTCCCTCGTGACCGCTCGCCTGGGAGTCTCCAACTCCTCGGCGGGCAGGAGGGGGGGCAGCATGATGCGGAGGTGGCCCAACAGCATGTCCAGGTCCAGCGGCTTGGGAAGCACGGGGAGCAGACGCCCGCGGACCATCGCCCGGTCGCCCAATTCTCCCTCGCGCCGCGCCATGAGGATCATCTGGCGACCGGGGTATTCCGTGAGCACCGACCTGGCGAGCTCCAGACCGTTCATGCCCGACAGGTTGACGTCCACCAGTACCAGATCGGCGGGCGGCCGCTCGTGCCGCAACATACAGAGGGCCTGCTCGCCTGACGTGGCGATCCGGACCGGGAATCCGAGGTGCTCGAGCCACCGGATCAGCAGCCGGCTGACCGCCTCCTGGTCGTCGACCAGCAGAATGGTTGCCAAGGTAGGCCGGTCCGTCAGCATGGCTGGCTCAAGCCGCCGCGGCGCCGCCGTACCTGCTCGTCCAGTTGGGCCAGGCATTCTCGCGACCAGCGATGCACATCGTGCGCCGCGACCCTGGCGCGGAGCCGCCGCATGCGTACCCGCCGTTCGGCCTCGGCCATGTCCAGTGCGGTGGCATAGGCCCGGGTCAGCTCGCCCGGGTCCGTCGGATCGACGAGCAGAGCGGCCGTGAGCTCGGCCGCGGCGCCGGCCCGCCGGCTCAGAACGAGCACGCCCTGGTCGTCCGTGCGACTGGCCACGAACTCCTTGGCGACCAGGTTCAGCCCGTCGCAGAGCGAGGTCACCAGCATGACGTCGGCGGCGCGGTAGAGTGCGACCAGCTCCGGTTCAGGCAGCGTGCCGTACGTGTAGCTCACGGGCGTATAGGTGCCGAAGGCGAACCGGGCATTCAGCTCCGCCACCAGGCCCTCCACCCGTGCCCGCACGGCCCGGTAGGAGGGCACCTCCTCCCGGGAAGGCACCGCGAGCTGAATCAGGCGGGCACGGCCGCGGAGCTCGGGCCGCGCCTCCAGCAGCCGTCCGAAGGCCTCGAGGCGCTCGGGAATGCCCTTGGTGGGATCGAGCCGGTCGACCCCGACGAACAAGGGACCGTGGTCCCAGCGCAACGCCGCGCTCCGCTGCCTGGTGCGCGGCTCGGCCGCCAGGATCGAGAGCCTGGTGACGTCGACACTCATCGGGCTGAAGAAGAGGCCGACAGATCGGCCGCGGTCCTCGACCACCCCGGTTCCGGACGCCAGCTCCACCGGCCGCCCGAGGACTACCCGCACCGCTTCGGCGAAGCGTTCCACGTCGGCGCGGGTCTGGAATCCCACGACGTCGGCGCCGAGCAGACCGTCCAGCAGGGCCGCCCAGTGAGGCGACCAGGCCAGGCCGCTCGGTTCGGGGAACGGTGTGTGCAGGAAGAACCCGATCTGTACGTCGGGCCGTCGGCGCCGCAACATCCGCGAGAGCAGGAGCAGGTGATAGTCGTGGATCCATACCCGGTCGCCCGGGCGCAGCTCGTCCAGCACTTCCCGGGCGAATCGCGCGTTCACCGACCGGTACGTCCGCCAGTCGCCGGGCTCCACCGGCCCATCAGGTTTCGCCCCGTGCAGCAAGGGCCACAGGAATCCGTTGGCGAAGCGGTGGTAATACGCGGCGACTTCGCCCTCCGTGAGCGCGACCCCCCGCGTGCCGGCTCGCGCGAGCTGCGCGTCGACCTCGCGCTGGGTTGCCCGGGGCAGTTGGATGCCGAGACCCGACCACCCGATCCAGGGCCGCGAGGAGCCGGCATGCAGCCGGCGGAGGCCGGTGGCCAGGCCCCCGCTGCTGGGCGACAGCCGCACGGTTCGACCGTTGACCTGCACGGTGGCCGGCAGCCGGTTCGATACGATCAGAACCTGATCCAGCCGACCCGCTCGATAGGACCGTTCGGGATCGGCCGGAAGCCTGGTCATTCTGAGGGAAAGTCCCATCATCCACTCGAGGCCGCAGGTGAAGGCCGCGGCGCCAACGCTTACACGGGGTGACTATCTTCCGCGCAGGTCGAGCGCCCGTTCTCATGGGCCGCGGCAGGATAGGTCCTGACCCTCACGGCGGACTCAGAAGGACCTCAAACAGATGTCAAATGGAGTCCAAGTGTTGACTCTGCGGACACTTGGGGGTGTGTACGTCGCCGATGAGCAGGGGCAGCCGCTGACCGGCGCGGCCAGCCAGCGCCGCCTGCTTGCGCTGCTGGTCGTCCTCGCCATCGCAGGCGAGCGCGGCCTCAGTCGCGACAAGCTGATCGCGCTGCTCTGGCCCGAAGCCGGCGAGGAACGCGCCCGTCATTCGCTGACCCAAGCGCTCTACGCCGCGCGCCAGGCCTTGAAGACCGAGGATCTCTTCGAGGGTCGAGGCGACCTTCGGCTGAATGGGGGGCGGCTCCAGAGCGACGTGTGGGAGCTGGAGCAGGCGCTGGCTGCCGGGGATGACGAGCGGGCCGCGGCCCTGTACGCCGGTCCCTTCGCCGACGGCTTCTACCTGCCGGGCTGCGGCGAATTCGAGCAGTGGACCTCGAGCCAGCGCGCACGGCTGGAGGACGGGGTGATCGGCGCGCTGGAGCGTCTCGCGCGCCAGGCTGAAAGCGCAGGGCGACCGCGCGACGAGGTCGAATGGCGCAAGCGCCTTGCCATCATCCGCCCGTTGGACGCCTCCACCGCCGTAGGGCTCATGACCTCGCTGGCGCATGCCGGCGACCGGGCCGGAGCGCTGCAGCACGCGCGGCTGCACGAGACCCTGCTCCGCGAAGAGCTCGGGCTCCAGCCGGACCCGGTGGTGGCTTCGCTGGCCGCGCGACTGCGGGGGCCGGTCGATTGGGCGAGTCCCACCACGGCGCCGGTCGCCGGCCTGACCGCGACGTCCGCAGAACCGGTGGGCGGGATTGCTGCGGGCCCCGGGGCGCAGGAAACCGGTGCTGCTGCGCCTCCGGAGCCGCGAACGGCCACGACAGCCACCGCGCCGCTGCCAGCCGTGGCCCCTCAAGGCCGGGGCGTCTGGCGGTCTCGACTCTGGGTTCTGGCGGCTGTCGGCCTGGCGGTCAGCCTCGGGATTCTGCTGTACCCGACCCCGGCATCCGATGCACCCGCGCCGGCCGCGTCACCCGCCCCTCTCGAGCAAAACGTGGTAGTCGCCCCATTCCGGGTCGCGGGAGCGAGCGCTTCGCTCGCGTACCTGCGCGAAGGCATGGTGGAGCTGCTCTCGACGCGACTGGCGGACGACAGCGATTCCCGGTCGGTGGATGCCGGCGCCGTGCTGGCCGCCTGGCGCGCAGCCAACCTGAACAATCCGACGGAGGTCCCCCGCGGCGACGTAGTGCGGTTGGCGGCGGGCCTCGGTGCCGAGCGGGTGGTCATCGGAAACGTCGTGGGCACGCCCAGCCGGGTAGTCATCGCGGCGGCCGTCGTGGACGTGGGCTCACAGTGGACCAGCGGAGAGGCCACGGTGGAGGGCCCCGCGGACAGCATCACGGCCCTGGTCGATCGGTTGGCGGCGAGGATCCTGCTGGTCGGCGCCGGCGAGGACGTGACGCTCTCCGACCGGACTACGGAGTCGCTGCGGGCCCTGCGCGTCTTTCTCGCCGGCCAGGCCGCCTTCCGGCGGGGGAGTTACACCGTCGCGCTGCGCCATTATGAGGACGCGGTGCGAGTGGACTCCACCTTCGCGCTGGCCGCGCTCCAACTCGCACGCACCGCCGATCGCCTGCACCTGACGCAGCCTCGCACCCGGGCGCTGGCGCTGGCGTGGCGCGAGCGGGGCGCCCTCGATGCCCGGGCGCGCACCCTCCTGGTGGCGCTGGCCGGGCCGAGTTACCCGGAGCCATCGGATCCCGACGAGCTGATCGTGGCGTGGGAACGGTTGGTCACCCTGACGCCGGACCGCGCCGAGTCCTGGTTCGAGCTCGGTGACCGCCTGGCAAGGGAAGGCGGCCCCGCCGCTCTGGGCGACGCCCGCGCCCGGGCCAGGGTGGTCCTGCGCCGCGCGCTTGGGCTGGACTCGACGTATGTGCCGGCCCTAGAGCTGTTAGCCCAGCTCGAGGACCCGAGGCCCGGCGATGCGGAGTGGGAGGAGACGTCCCGCTCCGCTGGCGATTCGAGCCTGCCGCTCGAAGCCTTCCTCCGTTGGCGGTCCGCCGTTATCGCCGGCGACTCAGTCTCCGTTCGCGGTGTCCGGAGCCGATTGTCCGAGCTCGGCCCCCGGAACCTTCGAGCCATCGCCGCCACTGCGCTCGCGGAGGCCATCTCGCTGGGCGACGCCCGCCGGGCGGTGCGGCAGTTGCTGGCGAAGGGGGCGCGTCTGGATGATCAGCTGGACGCCCTGCTGGCCGACCATGCGCTCGCCCTCAACCAGGGACGGCTGCGCGACGCGGAGAATGCCACCCTCCGCCTGGCCGAGTTGCAGCCCGGCACCCACGCCCATCTCCGGCTGCGCGTGCTCAACGCGCTCTACGGCGATGGCGATACCACCAGGGCCGAGACAGCGGTCCGTGCGCTCGAGCGGCGCTCGGTGCCGCGCCCCGGCGCCGATCCTTCGACCCGCGCAGTGGAGCTCGCGGATGCGTGCGTGATGGCCCAGTGGCGTCTGCACCGGAGCGACACGACGGGGGTGCGCCGAGCCATCGAGCGGCTCCGGGCCGACTCCCTCGCAGCCAGCCTCGCTGCCCCTCCGTTGGCGGCCGGTTCCGTGGCTTGCAGCGAGCTACTGCGAGCCTGGTTGGCCGTCACGCTCATGCAGCCGGATGCGGGACGAGCGGTAGCCCGGCTCGACTCGCTCGCGTTTACCGCCGCGCCTAGTGGGGATGCGATCATGTACGCACCCGTCCTCATCGCCCGTCTGTACGAGCGACTCGGGGATCCGCACGCCGCACTGGCTGCCGTCCGCCGGCGCGCAAAGGACGTCGGATGGCCCCGCTACCTTGCAACCGGCTGGCACGACGAAGGCCGTTACGCGATGGCGGCCGGAGCCGACGGGGAGGCGCGGGAGGCGTTCCGACGTTACCTCGTGCTCCGATCGGAGCCGGATCCGGAGCTCCGAGGTCAAGTGGACACGGTGCGTCGGCTGACTACAGCCGGCGAGCCGACACCTTGACACGGGTAGCCGAGACCACCTCGCTGGTGTGAGCGCGGCCCGGCTGCTCCCTGCTCGAGTTTCCGGCACTGCAGCAGCACGCGCTGAGGGCTGCGCGAAACCCTGGTTTTCGATATACTGCCGGCCATGACCACCCCGGCATCGACTCTCCGCGCTTCGACTCCGGTGATAGCACAGGTTCTTGGCCCCTTCGAGCGCTTCGCCGCGCGCGAGTCCTCGGGCGGCATCGTCCTGCTCGCCTGCGCCCTGGTGGCGCTCGCCTGGGCGAACTCGCCGTGGGCCAGCTCCTACCTGGCCTTTCAGGAAACGCCGCTGGCCCTCGGCATCGGCGGTCTCCGCGCCGAGATCAGTGTGCTCCACTTCATCAACGACGGCCTGATGGCGGTCTTCTTCTTTGTCGTGGGGCTGGAGATCAAGCGGGAGGTGCTCGTCGGCGAGCTGGCGTCGCTGCGCCAGGCGGCGCTCCCCCTGGCCGGCGCGCTGGGCGGGATGCTGGCGCCCGCGGCGCTCTACGCCGCGCTCAACGCGGGTGGGCCGGGCGCCCCGGGGTGGGGGATCCCGATGGCGACCGACATCGCCTTCGCGATCGGTGTGCTGGCGCTGGTCGGCGACCGCGTGCCGGTCGGGCTCAAGGTCTTCCTGGTGGCGCTCGCCATCGCCGACGACATCGGTGCCATCCTCGTGATCGCGCTCTTCTACTCGCACGGCCTCGACCTGGGTGCGGTCGGTGCCGCGCTCGCCCTGCTCCTGCTGGCGGTGGCGGCCAACCGCGCCGGGGTTCGCGCGGCCTGGGCCTATGGGCTGATCGGCGTGATGCTCTGGGCTGCGGTGCTGCAGTCCGGCGTCCACGCTACGGTCGCCGGGGTGCTGCTCGCGTTCATTATCCCCGTCCACACCCTGGTTGACGAGCGCAAGTTCCTCGGCGAAGGGCGCCGCGCGCTGGATGATTTCGACCGGGCCCTGCCCGACGCACCGCTCGACCTCGCCCAGCAGGTGCTCACGAACGAGGCGAGCCAGGAGGCGCTCCACCGTCTCGAGCGCCTCACCGAGGCGGCCCAGCCGCCGCTGCACCGCCTCGAGCACGGGCTGCACGGCCTGGTCTCATTCGGCATCATGCCGTTGTTCGCGCTCGCCAATGCCGGCGTGCGGCTGGGAGGCGGCGTCGCGGATGCGATCTCGAGCCCGGTGACACTCGGCGTTCTGCTCGGGCTCGTACTGGGGAAGCCGCTCGGGATCACCCTCGTCGCATGGCTCGCGGTGCGGCTCGGCCTCGCCGAGCGGCCCGAGGGTGCCCCGTGGGCGGCGCTCCATGCGGTGAGCTGGCTGGGCGGCGTCGGCTTCACCATGTCGCTGTTCATCGCCGGGCTCGCCTTCGGCGCGCCGGAGGCCGCGCCGCTCCTCACCGCGGCGAAGCTCGGCATTTTGCTGGCCTCGACGCTCGCCGGCGTCGTGGGGTACATCCTGTGCCGCAAGCTCACCCCGACGGCGCGGCCGCGCGGCTGAGCCGGCTTCGCCACGCAGCAGGCTCAAGAACCGGTCATGGCTCAGAGCGCGGAGCACGCCGGCGTCGAACCCGGCCACTCGCCTGCCCGAGGCGTTCACCAGCCGAACCTCCCGGATCCGGTAACCGTCCCTGAGGAGCAGTGGCAGCAGTCCCATGCGCTCCACTGGGCGAACGGCACCACGCCCGGGACAAGTCCCGGGCGTGGGCTCATTGGCTGCATGCTGACCGCGGCCTACCGGGCCGCCCGGTCCGCCGGTGTTGAGTCGTTGCCGCCCATCGCGGCGGTGTCGCGTACCGCCGAGCCGGTCGTATCGCTGACCGAGGTCGTATCGCTGACCGAGGAAGTATCGCTGACCGAGGAAGTATCGGTGCCGGCGCGGGTTCGCGTCTGCTGCTCGGCCGTGGTGCTATCGAGCCCCGCCGGGCGCTCCATGCCGCGATATCCCGGCGGGTTCTGCTCCGCCCCGGACCTCAGCGAGTCCTGGCGCTGCGTCTGATTGACCCGGCTGGTGGCACTCGCTGACGCCGTGCTGTCACCCTTGGGAGTCGAGTCGGGCGGGAAAGTCTCGACCGGGCGCTCCATTCCCCGATATCCCGGCGGGTTCTGCACCTCCGGGTCCCGATTCACCGTATAGCCCCATTTCGTGGAATCGTCCCCTGCGCGCTGGGACTGCGCGCTGGCCGTGTCCCGCTCACCGCCGGCGACGGTCCCGCCCTGGCTGGAGGTGCGCTCGTTCATCGCTTCTGCTGGGTGGTCCCCGAACCGGCGCGCCTTGGCCCGGCTCTTGACCGCGGCCAGCGTGGAGACACTGTCCACCCCGCCATGGTCCGCGCAGGCACGCGGGGCGGCCGCGCGGCTCTGCCCGTCGGTGCAGACCACCGTATCCGCGGCCGCGTAGCGGCCCGCCCGCATCTCGGACCAGGCCCGGGTCGCCTCCCAGTCCATTCCGCCGTGATCGCCGCAGGCCACCCGGGATGATCCCGGCTGGGTGGTTCCGTCCTGGCAGACCAGAACTACCGGCACCTGCGCCTGCAGCCCTGCCGGAATTCCGGCCAGCGCCGCCGTCGGTCCCGCGACCATTGCCATTTATCTCTCCTCCCCCTCCCCTCGGCCGGCGAGCG
>Ga0210114_1000448_pt1 | contig 10727 bp, 11 predicted proteins | sample MayberryNW_TuleA_FD_185524 | JGI IMG/M metagenome (GOLD analysis project Ga0210114, IMG submission 185524) | Wetland microbial communities from San Francisco Bay, California, USA, that impact long-term carbon sequestration - MayberryNW_TuleA_D2... | ecosystem: Environmental > Aquatic > Marine >...
GATACAGTACCACCATCAGTACTTTATGCTTCTAGGATGTACTGAATTTACAAAGGTATATCTCCAGATTAAAGATAACCCATGGCCATATGTGAATCTTGTCCAGTTAGCGAAGAATGCAGGGATGGATGATGGCGAAGTAGTAGAGCTGCTCAAGATTGCAAACCGATATCTTCCCAGAGTTAGATTAGAATATGACAGAGTCATTGAGGAAATAAATTCTACTAGAGCTGAACTAAATTCATGGAAAGCTGCAGTGAGCAACGAAGTTCGAGTGTATCAACAATTTGTTGATCGAAATGTCGCATTAAAAAACAGAGAAGATGAGCTCCAACTGAGCATTAGTGAATTGGAAGGCAAAGAGACTAGACTCAATGAGTCCCTATCAGAATATCAGGAAAATGATGATATTAACCTCGAGGTCAAAGAAGAAGAGATCATCTCAATGATTAATGTATTGACACAGCAGCCAAATATGGCGATCGATTATCATCCAACTGAAAATAATACACTTCATTATCCTCCCCAAGGTGAGTCATCATCATCTAGGACATTAATTTTTGATACTAAAGACCTGTTTCCTACGAAAGCTCAAACATGAGAAATGAGTGTTTCTTTGATTTTTAGTTAGATTAGTAATTACTACTTGGGAAATCTCATTAACGACATTACGTCATATGAAATATCCGCATCATGGACTAAAAAACCCCCACATTCAGCTTTTTCCTTAGTTTCATCTACTAAACGCAATATACCTCTACCGTCATTGTCTATTCCAAACGCTACTGTATGATTCTTTGACATTATATTACTTTTCAATGAAGCTATGTCTATATTGCCTATATTCCCCAACTTATCAAATTCTTGATGTAATAAACTACTACTGCAACCGATGTCTTCTTGCCAAAACGAGTTTCTACCGAGGCATGTAAGAATCTTAAATTTTCACCATGATAAAGCTCCAATAACGTATTCTTTTGCTATACTTCCTGAGAGATTTTGAACTCCCTGATTTATACAAAATAACATATATTTATGATATTAACGAATACTTATTTGATGAATTCCACCCCATCTACGATAACAGAAGACGTGGAGGAGAGGACAGAAGTTATCTATGGATTCGAAAATATTTTAAAGATTACTCTTGATAGGTTCTTTCTTACAAAGCATACAATTGATTCATGTATTGATAAGAGCAACCCTGAAACAATTATGACAGTAGAACCCGTTGTCAAAGCAATATCAGATAATACCTTACGAGGAATCAAATCTAGGGTAATCACTGAAATCACGAGGGATAACATTCTTTATTGTAAACAGTTAATGAAAATAATTACTGAATTAAGACACTTGGATGAAGTGGCAGGGAACTTCTCAATCTCAGACAAATCAATCTATCAAGCAGCTGTATTAGGTGATTTCTCTCGGCGTTATATATCTGAATCTTCTTTAGTTTCATATGAGAGTGGCGTACTCGAACTAAATCCACCAGCCGAAACAATTTACAGTACCATGAGAGCTTTTGTAGCTCAGCAACAGTATTTTTTTGATATGCTATGGAAGAAAGCTATTCCTGCGAAAGAAAGAATAAAGGAGATCGAAGAAGACTTGAAAAGAGAGTTCATAGAAACAATCCAAGACTCTGAAGAAACTCTTAGCCTCATTTCGAAAGTTATAACTTCTGCAACTGAAGAAGTATTAATAATATTTTCACACGCAAATACACTTCGTCAATATCATAGACAAGGAATATTGGATCTCCTGAAAAAGAAGACTGATGATGAGATTGTAGTTAAAATGCTCGTAGGAGGAGAGAAGAACATAGACCTACTAAATGAGTATCAAAGTATAGAACAGCGCTATCTACTCAAGTCAATACAAACTAAATTAACTACAATAGTGGCGGACAGAGAGCTTTCATTGATAATAGAAGAAAAAGAGGATAAAGAAGATGCAGTTGGTCTTGCAACATATTCAAATAGTGAATCAACGGTTCTATCTTATGCTTCTATATTTGAGAATCTTTGGATTCAGTCAGAAATCAAACAACAATAATGCACGCTTATGGCCACAATTAAATAGTTCTAAATACTTACCACGGTTCTAAATAGGAATTAGACTACAAATTTGCAAATGCATGATTAGAAGATTTAGAAGACCTAAAGTTATGCAGATAGCTAAACTGGCAACTCCCTCTCAGTTAATTTCCAATTGAGCGTTTAATCTCCTTTATTAGCTCTTCATTCCCAATAGGTTTACGAACGAATAACTCTGTCCATATTCTTTATTTCTGAATTCTTTAAAGTTCACTTGCAGTAAGAAAACAGGCTTTAACATTGGGATCTATCTCCTCTATATTTCTGTATAATTCGAATCCATCCATATTTGGCATTTTGATATCGAGAACGACCAGGTCATACTATCAGTTGCAACTGCAGCTAAATTTGAAGTTAGCAATGTAGCTATGATTGCTCCTACCATTATACTTGGTTTTAGCGTAATATTCGCTCTGTATATTATGCTATATACACTATGAATTTTTTCGTTAACATCTGTCCATTTTTATCCTGTTGTCTTTGTAGGTTAAGCCTGTCGGCGGCTTTATTTAGGTACGATCTTCTATGATATTCACACCAACTACGATAGAGCAGATAGAGTGAATTAAGTATCCTAATCTAGTTTTGCACTAAATAATATCCTCTAGCACATTCTCGCATTATCTCTTGTTCTCCTGCATCAATACAACGAAGAATATTCTCGCAGTCCAAGTATGAAGGAGCTGCGCCTTCTTTACAGATCCGTTCAAGTTTCTGTTTAAGACATTCTATATCAACACAATCATTAGAAGCACCTACTGACTGCACTACAACTGTAGTCACTAAAAGAGATAATCCAATGATACTACCTATAATACTCCGCATTTGGTGAATTTCTGCTTCCTTCTGTGAATAGGCTAATGAATACAAGTTCGGGTTGTTTGGCTTCTGAGTTGTATCCAGTATCACATGCTGATTCATCATAATTATTTGCTCTTACACAGATACGAAATTCACCTGTGTCAATTAGACCACTTGGATATTGTAGTGTAACTTTATTTGAACCTGAATGAATAACAGCATCATGTGAAAAGACTCTATCTTCATGTTGATAAGTATTTATTCTAACATTATCATTTAGATTTGTATCGACTGTTAGATACAAGGTTCCGCAGCTTACTCTGCACCAGCTGCTCAATATCAAAATGATTCAGCATAGGCGAGGCAGGTTGAATTGAACTATTATAGGATTGAAAGCAAACAGACAAGGTAACAACCTCACAGATTAACGAGTTTGAAACTGAACTATTATGGGATTGAAAGAACTGAAAAGTTATATGAGTTAATCAAGATAATATAAACAAAATAAACTTAGAGTTTGGACAGAAATTCATGGAGATACTTTTGAAAGCGTTTACTGAGATGATTTCTGGTAGGATAAAAAAACCTTTCATAAATGAAGTATTCGTAATAGTTCAAATCTACCTCATCTTTTACTGATTTCAGGTGAATAAACTGTTTATGACTTTCTTGAGTTCTGTATTAGTTGATCTAATTCGTCTGAGTTCACTTTTATCAGTATAATTATAATTGAAATTTGCGAATCTTTTAGTATCATCATACAAGTCTGAAGTTCTATAGATGGTACCATCTTTTACCAGATTAGAAGACCCTATCGTACTCTTGCTTTTGCTGATAACGTTCATGCCTTTCCTTATCATGATAATTCTATTGTGGTCAGTACTGCTAAAGAAGCTGAGGCCAATCAAATAACTAACTCTAGTATTTCCATGCAATGGATCCTTCATACATTAAAGTTCTTAAATATTGGATTTGATCTGCCAATGTTGCTCACTAATAATTAGTAAATAGTATGTTTAATCATATTTCATCAACATACCTCGTAAAGGATTATAACGATACTACATAAGAAACTGAAGCCATCATATATATATGATCAATATTTCAAGGGAGAATCAGAGCGAAAACGATATAAAAAGAGGTGGCTTATTGTAGTTGTCAAGTATCGTATTTTCTGGCGTAAAATCATTTTTGATCGAAAATCATGCCCTATTCTACATAGCAGCTGCAACTACAATGATTGCAGGGATTTTACACCTAATGATGATCGGGCCTTCAATGAAGCCTCTCAATTTTCCCATGGAATTACTTCCATACACTGATGCCTTATTCCTTATTTCTGGAATAGCACAAATCTTCTGGGCTATACCGATGGCATTAAACTGGAATACGCGTTGGTTCTATGCAGGTCTAATAGGCACGATTGCGTTAACCTCACTGATAGCATTGACAAGGATTCCAAATGAAATAACAGGCATACCATTACAAGATAAGAATCCTATGGCTTTGTTAACCGAAGTAATGCAGACAACATATATACTTACAACACTAACTATAATTCTTAATAAGAAAAGAGCCATTTTTAGATTAGTTACGCGTCGAACACTATAAATCCAATCAGCAGAGGTTACCAGTATAATAGTTTCTATTGCAGAAGCTATCAAAATCAGATCAGACTAAATAAGCGGCTTAAACTCTTATTTGTAGCATTCAGACGTTATCTTTGAGGCTATATTATGATTAATATCAATATTAGTTGGAAATTGACAACAAAACTAAATTGCTGCGATTCGACAATATTTCTAATGAGTTTCTGATACAAGAAGAATTAAGTAGATTCCCTTCATAACAACTATGACAAACAAATCATCGTTTATTTCAAACAAATGTACTGTTGTTGAAATGATGAATCATGTAAAGGAGGTGATTGCAATTAGATGAGATTAGAGATTAAAGAACTTAACAAACTTAACATTGACATCGTAATTTTAACAATTCTCATTAGCTGCTTGGGAGTTATTGCAGCAATTATAATTCCCACGATGTATGAAACTATACTATTCACAAACCCATTCTCTTCATCTTCATCTTTTGAAGAAGGAACATCGGCCATAGATCTTGGAAGGGTAAGCGGTTTTGTTATGAACTCAGATGATCTACCAGTTGAGGGAGCATCAGTGCATGTTTACAAGTACATGGAATTAGCAAATTCGGCAGATAAGAATGTAGGCTACTCTACTTCTGTAGCAACCAATTCTCATGGCGCATATTCATTTGATAATCTTCCGTCCGGCGTATACAAATTCACAATTACATATCCAGACGGCGTTGTTCAAACAATAGATAACTATACAGTATGGCCCAGCACAAGTTCTTCATATGTCTTTAAAGACTAAAAAAGAATAGATCTATCGTCCATATTTAAATAAAATTCATTTGTTTTTTTAATATTATTTGGTACATTGACACTTCAAATGGCTAATTAGTTCCATCGATATTTCTTATTTCTTATTATTTCTTGCTCGATTCTTCTTTATATAGAAGGTAGCGCTTTTTGAAAGCCTCACCAAAGATATCACTATACTGATCCGCATTGCGTGGTTCAATTGCCTTTGCAAGTAATATGATTAATCGTTTTACATCCTTACCATGCACTAACTGTTCATTTATGATTATAGATAACAACAGATTGAATGATTTGGAAATACCGAGAATATGGTAGGAGTGTAATAGATATAAGACTGCATCAAGATAGTCCTCATCCAATACCGCTAAGCAGAAATCGAATAACAAATATTCTATCGGATACGAGCAACCTATTTCATGCAGTTGGATGTAGCGCTGCCGTGCTGATTCAAGAAGAAAAATGTTCATCCATTGCCTCTTGTGCCGTGCTTTTCGTGCTTCTTTTTCGAGTTCTTCATTTATGAACCTTATAATATCCCTTAAGCTGCCATTACGATGCATACTGTCAAAGTAAAATTGAGAGTCAATCGTTATATTCTCTGCAAGTCGACCGTTAGTAGGAAGATTGCCACTGATGGGTATATATTCAATTAGCTTCAATATTTCTGATGAACCTAAACTGCCCGATTCTTTCACACTGTCTTATCTTTAACTGTGTAAATTATATAACTTTATTATTACAATTAGTCTGAAATCTGATATCTCATAAATAATAGTAGGTAATATATTCCGTAAACAGCCAGATTGTGAACTTAACGACACAAAGTTTCCTATACAACTATTAGTATATCTACCCTGTGTGCCTTGACGGTTACATTATTTCCAGCTAAGGAGTGAAGCTATCTTTTCAAGTGTACATGTTCTTTCAAATCTCTATCCATCTTACCATCGTATTCGTCAAAACCAGCCATTCTACGGAGACACGAGTACAGAACTCACTTGTTTATCTCTCATTTTTATAGCTGCATCCTGGGCACTAGATGAGGATCCAACAGTTTCTAATTTTTTGACCGTTATGTGCTGATTTTGGTTTCTGAACGAGTTCGCATATATCCGGATTAGGGCAATAATAATTATATAAAATATCGTTCTAGGCATCTAGGAGGAAAATAGAGGTGTATGCTAAAAAAAACTTATTGAAACCGATCAAAAAAAGAAGAAAGTAAAATGTATTACTCTAACCAGTTACTTCATTACAGGATTCTAGAGCCGCAGTAATCGTGTCTACGGATTGATATATTCCTACCCTAACTTGCGATAATATGTTCTCTTTGCAGAGCACATATGCCTCTGAAAACTGACCCGAGGTGTATCCCATATACGCGAATCCAACTCCTATTAGTGCTGATATCCCTACGACAATGACAATCGTAAACAGTGTTCCGTGGTTGGTCGTTAAGGGCTTATGCACTGGTATTTCTTTCTTCTTTGTTTCTAGTTCTTTTACATACATCATTTTACTCATAATATCTGATACAGCGATGTTACTCAATAACTCTGGTATATTCTGAGTATGATTAATAGAAAACCTCCATTGTTTGTATGGAACTTACTGATTTATAATAACCTATTATCCCTTTTAATATAGATATTAGATATATATACGTCCGCTATGCTAACCCACGTGGAAACATGATTGATCATTTCCTAATACTAAACCGTTCAAGAAGAATCCTTACTTTTGTTCTATAACCCTGGATAGTTTCGTTTCGCATAATACAAAGACTAGGACCTGAGGAGTGTACAAGATTATGAATTCTATCGATAAACGACTAAAACGTTAACAATATGATTTTGTGTACATACAGTTTACCATATAATTGGTTTTGTCGATACTCGTTGAAACCTAATTTCATTTAACCTCCGATTGAATCCACAGATTCTTGAATATTGAAGCGTAAGACAAAACTGTTGATTCGCTATTAGAGTACGTCGCTAAACCAACGACATCTCCATCCTCTTTTTCTTCTATTATTAATGATAATTGTTCATCTACCACGATGGTTGTTAATTTAGTTTGAATTGACTTAAGTAAAACAGGTCTAGTACTCCATATTTTTCATATTTACATATTTATCTAATGTATTTATGTGTGGAAATATGGCTAATATCTCTTCAGTTGCAGAAGATATTATCTTTAAAATCAAGCTCTTTGTTTCTTCAGAATCCTGTAATGTTTCTATAAACTCCCTTTTTATGCCCTCTTCTGTCTCCTTTATTCTTTGCTTCGCAGGAGATTCTTCCATAGCATATCAAAAAAGTATTGCTGCTGTTCTATAAACGACTTAATTGTACTATGGATCCATTCTGGAAGCGGTCGGTTTCATGTACTCCATCAACTATCCCCAAAATTGCGTTTAACTTCATCCAAATGTCGAACCTCCGCAATTTCCATTATTCGTTCGCGATAAGGTATGTTCTCTCTCGTTATCTCAGTAATGAATCTTATTTTCATTCTAAGGATAAGAACTCCTTTTCACACTACAACCAATGACTTGCTAAAGTATCTTTCAGCAACATAGAATTAATACAAACTAAAATTAAGAGCTCATTTTCAATACTCATAAAACTGGCATTAACGTTTCCAAATGTGGGGTCAAACATTGTATTTTCTTTTTCTAACAAGTAGTCTTTTCTAACAGGTAGTGTTGCTCAGTGTACTTAGTTGCCATAATTCAGTAAAAAAATAATGGTTTGGATCCCCTATATCCTAGTCGATGGACACATTAGGTACTGTTGCAAGTAATAGTTTAGCCTGTTTGAACAGACATGGTTTTATCATCTTTGCGTCACCCGCTGTGATCCTGCATGCAGTGAAATGCCAGGCTATTTCCAATGATAGATACGTCAGTGTGAATCCAATTACTAGGTATGCTAAACCTACAATCGGTTCTATTAATACCACAATAATCAAATATAGAATGAGATTAATTAGACTGCCTATAGACTAAATATTATTTGTAATATTGGGATCTGAACTTTGTGGCAGCATTATTACAAATTGTATATGGCTCTGTTTTCAATGCTTCGACGATATTACTAACCAACTTACAATACAAGAAGAGTTAAGCAACTTCTTGTCATAATTAAACGTGAGAATCGAATCACCGTCTCTAACAAACAGGTATGTTGTCATAGAAGTGACTGGACTATTTGTGATTGAAGCGGAGGTGATTGGAATTAGATGACATTATCCATAAAACCTCAATACGATGCAAAGAAGTTAGTCGAAAAAGAACCTCATCTAAATACCATCGCTGTATTCTTGACAATTCTTATTAGTTGCTTGGCGGTTATTACAGTAGTCGTAGTTTTCGCAATGTATGGAACTATGCTGTTCACAAGTCCAATGCCAATGCCAACAATAGATCCTGGCTTCACAAGTCCTAGCCGAGGGTCATTATCTTTATCTTCCGGAGAAATAGCGTCAACAAATCCGATACCATATACAGATCTTGGTAGTGTAAATGGTTTTGTAATGAGCTCAAATGGCTTGCCTTTAGATGGAGCATTAGTAGTTATTTACAAGCATATGGGATTAGCAAATTCGGCAGATAAAAGTGCAGGTTACTCTACCTCTGTTATGACTGAATCTGACGGCTCTTATTCATTCAATAGCCTACCCTCAGGCGTATACAGATTCACAGTTACTTATCCAGACGCAGTTGTTCAAACGATAGAGAACTATGCAGTATCGCCCAGCACAAGCTCTTCATATGTCTTTAGAGAGTAACAGGAAACAGATCCATTCATCCATTATTTTTTAATTTTCTGCATAACTATACACTCTCTTTTACAAGTCTATGCTGCTGAAGCTGCGTATTCACAATCTATATCGGTTAGCAGTAGGAGTAATGACAGCACATAAATTCGTCCTGTACAAAGACGTACCTTTTATGGCAATCTTTCTCATAAAATAATGGCAATTATAGCTACCTCTTATAACTACCTCAACTCATTTCTCAAATGATAATGAATTGATAGACTTCGCTAGAGAGATACTGACAAACAAAATGGATTCTCTTGAGAAAGATGTCAACCATTGTTTAGTGATGCCTTATGCACCAATGCCTGCCATACTATGGTGTTTAGCTTGCATAGATTTCTTAGGAGCTTTATTAACGGGGCAAGCGTCAAAAAAATTCCAGGGACTAATACTAATGTCAATACGACAGAGAATTCCCAGATATACATGATATCATATATGGACTATACTCAGGAACAAGCTGAATTAATCCAGCGGATTTTTAGGCACAAGCTAGTACACTTGGCACAACCAGGACCACTCTCTTTATACAAAGGCAAGACCATAGTTTGGCGATACGATCATGATTTCAATCCCAATCATTTGATTCTTGAAAATTTTTCCCCTCCAAATATTACTAAAATTAAGCCAGGCTGGCAAGAGCATGTAGATCAACGCTTTACGTTAGGAATTAATCAATTTGTGCAAGATATCAAAAAGTCTGTGTTTAAGTCAGATGGATATTTGGACAAACTAAAAACTGAGGCTGATATTCGGGAACAATTTAGGATCGCAATCCAAGACGTGTACGCGCCACAAGAAATTAAAAATAAGGTTACCAATTCCACACCATAAAATTAGGCTTGAATCCTATCCTTTTCTTTATAAGGAAGTGTGTAATAACTACCAGTAAATAGACTAAACAATCAAAGAAAGTGTTTCTTGTTAAACCGTTATTCAGAAGTAAAGAAATTAGTAGTCATGGATGTCCCGATTCCAGGTTGAGTACCTCCCTGGAAGACCTCAGTCATTCTGTCCCTAACAATAATCCCCTTGATTTTGTATATTCTTCATCGCCAAGCAGATCTGTGTGACAGTTATCAGTATTCCCTAGATTGTTGAAGGTTCCTATTGAATGTACACTTAGAACAGGTACGATTCCGTCATTTGGAACAGAATTATTAGGAATAGAATTGAACGCAAAATAACCGCCCCTCTGGAAATCAAGCAAATACTGCTCACTTGGCGAACAGTTGTGGTCTACCGTCGAAGCCAATGCAGGCGTCCAACTTCCAGCAATGGTATAATAATTTGTATTTTTATTAATTGTTGCTTTGGTGGCGTCTGACCCAGGCCTGATATCAAATATAGCTGGCGAACATAATTCTTTTAGATGTGCAAGTGGTGACCCCAAATTAGGAGTCCCTATCATTATTAGGTTTTCAACATCGGTGCTTGAAGGATTATTATGCAAATATACTCTTGCGTCTAGTCCTCCCTTACTATGTGCAACAATGTTTATCTTTTCTGCATTGGTACTACTTCTAAATTCATTAACGATATCATTTAGCTCTTGCGCATGATCGGCAGCGCTTCCACATCCATCCTCATTCGCC
>Ga0210114_1000450_pt1 | contig 10719 bp, 7 predicted proteins | sample MayberryNW_TuleA_FD_185524 | JGI IMG/M metagenome (GOLD analysis project Ga0210114, IMG submission 185524) | Wetland microbial communities from San Francisco Bay, California, USA, that impact long-term carbon sequestration - MayberryNW_TuleA_D2... | ecosystem: Environmental > Aquatic > Marine >...
CCTCGTCCACCCAGACCCGAACTTCGTCCAACGCGCTCAGGTTGGCGGAGATGTCGGTATGGCTGTAGTCGGTGCCGATCATCAGATTATCTTCAGTTCCGAACTTCAACAGAGACTCGATGTCATCGATCGGGTCGATGGTGACGAACAGCCGATTGGCCCGGAACAATTCAGGTTCGAGTTCAAACAGGCGCGGCAGTCGGGTCTGTTGGCCGCGCAGGCTTTGGCGTTTTACCGCTCCCAGCTGGGATATCGTATAAGGAATCCACGAGGCTCCCGACTCGATAAAGCCAAAACGAAGTCTTGGAAACTTTTTCGCAAGACCGGAGCTTACGAGCTCGCTGCACGAATACATAACCGGAAACCCTCTATCCCATTCGCTCGCCGGCAGCGGATGGCCGGTGTGGATGCACAGCGGCAGATCGAGCGCGCTCGCTTCCTCGTACATCGGATAGAAGTGCGGGTCGGTTACCTTCCTGCTGAGGTCGAATCCACGCTTGAAAATACCGCAGGCGCCGTGCTCCTTTGCCCAGCGCAGCTCCTCGACGGCCTTGTCCGGACAAAGCAGCGGCAGCACCGCGGCCCACCGGAGGCGCCCGTTCGTGCCGGCACATTTCTCGGCAAGCCAGCGGTTGTACGTCGTCGTCAAAGCCGATTCGGCTTCGGCGTTATTGGTATTGTACCGGATGAAGAACGTGGGGAAGATGACTTGCACATCAACGCCCATCTTATCCATGTGCGCCAGACGGCCAGGCACATCCTGAAGCTCTCGAAACAACCGCGGAGGATGATTCACCTCATCACGGATGGCGCGGTTCTGCAGCCTGCCTTCCACGACCCAGCAGCGGCTGGTCGTCGCGTTATAGCCGGCGCGTTGGGCTTCGTCCGGCGGCATCGAAACCGTAATGGGGATGTATTTCGCGTACGGTGTGCCCTCTAACGCTCTCCAGGTCTCTTCGCATTCGTCGACATGAGTATCGGCATCGATCATTGACATCAGGATGACTCCTATTCTTCTCTTCACATTAAATGTGAATAAATTCGTTCAAAGATCAAGAGTTCAACCTCAGATCCGCGACATCACAGGACAGGGACAAGAACCGGTCATTGTTATCATCGTCGGAGCGATCGTCGACGCGTTCGTAACCTTTATTTGCGGCCGCTTGATCGCTCGCAGGTTTTAGCGATAGAAGATAAAAATTGCACCGAACTCTCTCCGACCAAAGATTGGACGACTATGAATACCATGACAAATGAGATTCGGGTCATGACCTCGGGTGCTTTTACGGCGGCATATCTCGAGCTCATTCCCCAACTCGAACTCCTTACCAAGAAAAAAATCGTGACCGCCGCAACCTCCATCGGAACGGGGGAAAACTCCATCCCAAATCGGCTGCGACGCGGCGAACCGGTCGACGTTGTCATCGTAGCGGACAGCGTACTTGTTGGATTCATCAAGGGCGGGCTAATCCTAGCTGACAGCTATACTCCCATCGCGCGCTCGGCGATCGGTGTGGCGGTGCGCGCAGGAGCCCCGAAGCCCGACATCGGCACAGTCGACGCGCTGAAACGCACGCTTCTGCAAGCGCAGTCCATCGCATACTCCGCTAGCGTAAGCGGCGACTATCTGTCCACCGAGCTGCTTCAGCGCTTGGGAATAGCCGACCAGGTGCTAAGCAAATGCCGGCGCATCGAAGGTGGCGAGCGAGTAGGCGCCGTAATCGCGCGGGGAGAGGCCGAGATCGGGTTCCAGCAGATGAGCGAGCTGCTGCCCGTGTCCGGCATAGCTCATGTCACGCCGCTACCGCCGGAAGTGCAAAAAGTGTCCGTGTTCTCAGCCGGCGTCGCCGTAAACACCAACGATTCGGAGGCGGCTCATGCGCTGATAAGATTTCTCGCCTCGCCGGAGGCGGCCGGGGCCGTCACAAATAGCGGATTGGAGCCCATAGGAAATCGTTGAAGCCAGAACTTATGTCCTTATCGCCGCGCTATTTGCCCACGCCTTTTTGTTCAAATTCTTTTCTGACCTCTTCGACGAAGCGGAGATCCAAAATTTGCTGCGCGGGCATGGGCTCGGCCATTTTCATCGGCACGCGAATCTCATATTCCAAGATATTTTTGATTCCTTCCAAAGACGGTACACCCGGTACGCCGGAAACAAATGCGCGCGTATAAGCCTTGGTTGCGTCTATGAGCATCGGGCGGCTGATATTGCCCAACTGAAGTTTTTTCATGCCGATGGCCGCCGACTCCTCCGGCCGATCGCGCAAAAACATCAACGAGCGAACCATCGCGCGTACCCAGCGCTTAACCTGCCCGGGGTTCTCGGCGATCTTCTTGTCGGTGACGACAAACCCTTGGAACGGCAAGGGAAATAAATCGCCTAGGAAGGCAAGCGAATGGAGCCCTTCTTTTTCCGCGACAATCATCCCACCGGGATCGAGTACCGCGCCCTGAAGCGAGCCGCTTTTGATCGCCGCGATTCGCGCGCCGGAGTTGGTGCCCATGGGAATGCGCGTGATGTCCTTGGCCGAGAGACCGCCACGTTCGACAAACATGGTCGAAAAACGATCTTCGCTATCGCCAATCAGGCCAACGCCGATTTTTTTGCCCTTGAGATCGCTGACCTGTTTGATGCTCGGATGCACCACAAAATACCAAGTGACCTTCTCCGTCTGGTAGAGGATCGCTTTCAACTCCGCTCCCTTGGCCGCCGCTCGCAGGCCGCTGCCGCCTGCGCCGCTGAAATCCACATTGCCGCTCACCAGAGCGGCGATGGCAGCGGGCCCGCCGATCACGATGGTCTCATTCTCCAACCCTTCGTCTTTGAAAAACCCCTTCGCTTCGGCGACATAAATTGAAAGGTAGTTAAGGCTTGCGCGCGGCACGGCAGTGCGAATCAATTCTGCGCGAGCGGCATTCGCCGCAGTCAAACAAGCACCGAGCAAGGCCAACCGAATAAAATTCGAGATCATAATTACCTCCCGACTTCCGCAGACTACGAATATTCGCGCGGTCATTTTCCCGAAGGAAAAGTCCAGCCGTGACAATAGGCATCGTATCTTCCGCGGTCAAGCAAATGATGCCGAGCCGTAATGCGATGCCGAGGGTGATCAGACCACGCTTATATGATTTTTCGAAGGTGATCCGTTAGGCCTTTGTCCATTCCACGTCCAATCGCTTTCTTGGTCGGCAAAGCGCTGGCAACTATGCTATCTTCAGCGATACTTGCTCATAGGCATGTCCCGAAATCCTGGAGCTTTCAGCCCGTGACTGACACCCGCTCGATCAGAACCGTCTGCGATCCCAATTGCCATGCAAGCCCGCGCTGCGGCATCACCGCGCTGGTTGAGAATGATCGCATTATAAAAATAGAGCCCGGCGCTTTTCCGCTGGCGGAATACGATGGCCGGATCTGCGCCATGGGTATGGCGCGCTTGGAACAGCAGTACCACAAGGATCGCCTGCGTCATCCGCTACGGCGGGTCGGCGAGCGCGGCCAGGGCCAATGGCAGAGCATCAGTTGGGACGAGGCGTTCGATTTGCTCGCTGATCGCTTGCAGAATATCGCCGCGCAATACGGCTCGCGCTCTTTGGCCTTTTTCGCCGGCAGCGGCGCTTCCGGAGTGCTGACGAAAGGCTCGGCGCAGCGCTTCGCGGCGGCGATCAGCGCTACGGCCCATCGCGCCGGAGGCGTCGACTACGGCGTGCCCAAGGGGCTCGAGTACATGTTCGGCGTGCCGGCCTCGACCTACTTCAGGCCAGGCGGCCATGAAATGGCCGATGCCGTCAATTCGCGCATGATCGTGCTCTGGGGCGGCAACGGCGCCGACACGCGCTTGGTCGATTTTCACTTCGTCACGGCGGCGCAGCAGCGGGGCGCCAAGATCGTCTGCATCGATCCCAACCGGAGCGCTACCGCCCAGCGCGCCGACCAATGGATTTCTCTCCGCCCCGGAACCGACACCGCGTTCGCCCTCGCCCTGCTCGATGAAATTTTGAGCCGCGGCGGGCAGGACGATGCGTTTCTGCGGCGCCACACCAATGCACCGCTTTTAGTGCGGCGCGACAACGGCGCCTTTTTGCGCGCGGCAGAGGCGTTTGGCGGCGATGCGACCGATTATTTGGTGTGGCATCGACTGCTCGATCGCGCGGCGCCGCACAATGACTGCGACGAGCCGGCGCTGCAAGGCAGCTACCGGGTGACGCTCGCCGATGGCACCGAGGTCGATTGCGTGCCGGCTTTCGAGCTCTTGCGTGATCTGGCGCGCAATTATTCCGCCGAGCGCGCCGCGACGATTACCGGCGTCCCGGCAGAAACCATCCGCGCTCTTGCCCGCGATTTTACCGAGCGCCAGCCGGCGGCGATCCGCATCGGTTACGGCGTCGACCGCTGGTACTACTGCGACTACACGGCGCGCGCAGTCGCCAATCTAGCCGTGGTGACGGGGAACATCGGTGTCGCGGGGGGCGGCATCAGCGTGCACGACGGGACTTACGGCGCGCCCTTGAACCTTCATCCCTTTCGCTCGCCGGGAGGCCGCGAAGCCGCCACCCTCGATGTGATTACACTTATGAAAGCGATCGAGCGCGGCGATCCTTATCCGGTGAAGGCTCTATGGCTCTCAGCGTCCAACATGTTCAACCAGACTTCGGCGAACCGGACACGAGTCCTCAGCAACATCCTTCCCGAGCTCGATCTTCTGGTCGTGGTCGACCAATTTATGACCGATAGCGCAGCCCTGGCCGATATCGTTCTGCCCGCCTGCACCATCTTCGAGAAAAAGGATCTGATCGCCGGTATGTTCCTGCAGCTCCAACGCCCTGCCGTGATGCCGGAAGGCGAGAGCAAAAGCGATTGGGACATCTTCGCCGGGCTGGCAGCGCGTATGGGGGTCGGGGAATATTTCGCAGGCCCACCCGAACGACATCTCAAAGAAATGCTCGAGGGCGATCATCCCCTGCTGCGCGGGATCACCTGGGAGCGACTCGAGCGCGAGGACGCGGTACTGCTCAATCGGCCGCGGGGACCTTACGTCGCATTCACGAATCGGAAGTTCAAAACGCCATCCGGGCGCATCGAGTTGTACAAGGAAGAGCTGGTGAAGCATGGCGCCGAGCTGCCCTACTATCATGAGCCCATCGAGGCTTCGCCGGCGAACCCGCTCTATCAGCGCTTTCCGTTGACGCTGCTGTTTTCCCACAGCCGCCACCGCATCCACTCCTCCTTCGCCAACCTCGCAAAGCTCAAGCAATTCGAACCGGAACCGGTCGTGGAAATTCATCCGGCAGACGCGGCGCAGCGCTCGGTCGTCGACGGTCAGCACGTGCGCGTTCATAACGAGCGCGGCAGCGTTTGCCTAAAAGCCCGGCTCAGCACCGACCTCAAACCCAGTGTAGTCGTGATCTCGGAAGGCTCCTGGGTGAAGGACTTCCCCGAGGGTGATCCCTACAGCCTCACCCACGAATTGGTCAGCCCCACTTCAGAAAACTACGCATTCTTCGATACTCTGGTGGATATCACAGCAGCCAACAACTCATCGAAATAGATTGTGCCACCCAGGCATTCGCCAAGAATCATCCGGGTCACGTCACCGTCATGCGGCGCACAGCGGGCCATGAAATCGCGCTGAGATCGACGCCAAAGGCAACTCGCTTCCACCGCCGCTTCGTGTTAGTTTGGGCCACGCTTTGCAGTCCTCGCCTCGTCTGAAGCTCGACAGGCCCACGCAAAGAATCTATTGGCAAATTTTTCTTCGATGGTTGCGGAAAAATCTCTGCCGCTGTGGACGCCGTCATTCGCTTTGCTCTGCTGCGCGCAATTTTTGGGCTCGTCGCAGCACGCTTTACTGCAGCCGACTTTTCCCCTGTACATCACCTCGATCGGCGGCACGCCGCTCAAGGTCGGCTTTGTGCTCGCCTGTTTTGCGGTGACGAGCGTTGTCTTTCGCCCGCTCATCGGCGGCTGGGCGGACCGCTGGTCGGAGCCGCGCGTGCTCACCTGCGGTTTGCTGGTCTTATCCGGCGCGGTGTTTCTCTGCTTTATTCCGCTCGCCGAGGCCGCCATGTTTGCCAACGCGTTGCGCGGTCTCGGCTGGGCCGGTTTGAGCGCCGGCGGTTATTCGCTGTTGGCGCTCAGCGCGCCGCCGCAGAGGCGCGGCGAAGCGTCGGGATACTATAGCGGCGTACAGGCAAGCGGCACCATCTTGTTCCCGGCCGTCGCGCTTTGGCTCATCGACGCGCCGTTCGGCGGTTTCCGCGCGGTTTTTTTCCTTGCCATCGCATTGGCGGCAAGCGGCGCCGCGGCCGGCGCGACTCTTTCACGGCGCGCGCCGCAACCCGCGCACGATCGCCGCGCCGTTCTCGGTGGTCCTTGGTGGCGCGAGATTTTGACCGTTTTGGATCGGGAAATCATTCTCGCCTCGCTGCTGTCGTTCGCATCCCACGTCACCTTTCCCGCGGTGGCAAGCTTTTTGGTTCTCTATGCGCGCCACATTCAGGTCGACAATCTCGGCTGGTTTTACGTCGCCAGCGGCACGACGAGCCTGCTTGCTCGTCCATTGTTGGGAAAGGTATCGGACAGCATCGGCCGGCGGCGTGCTCTAATTGCATGTTTCGTGCTTCAATCGTTCGCGCTGGTATTGCTGGCGTATGCCGCCGGTCTTACAGGGCTAATCATATCCGGCATGCTCTACATGGTCGGTCTGGCGATGGCGAGCGCGACAACTTTGGCGATCGCCATGGAACAAGCGAAACCCGAGCGCAGGGGAAGAGCCATGGCGACATTTTCCGTCGCCCTGCCTCTTAGCAACGGCGTCGGCGCGTTGATTTGCGGCGGATTGATTCAATGGGTGGGATTTTTTTGGATGTACCATTTGATTTCCGCCATCGCCGCCGGCGGTTTGCTAACCACCATCGCCAATCGCGCGCATCTGAAATAGAAATGCCATGCTGCCGGCGTCACCTCCGCGAAACGATTTTGCCAAAAAGCTGCCCAACCGGACCGCGCCGTTTGCCAGACGTGCTCGCGAAGCGTGATCACACGAGCACGATCACGATTTGTTTCCACGTGAATTCCCATGACCCCAAGCAAAACTGATACGATCTGGACCAAGACCTTCCTGCTCCTCTGCGGCGCGCAATTTTTAGGCTATGCCCAGCACTCGATGTTGGCTCCGGTCCTGCCGCTCTACGTCACTCAACTCGGCGGATCGCCGTTTGTGGTCGGCATGGTGCTCGCCTGCTTCGCGGCATCGAGCGTCATCGTTCGTCCTATGGTCGGGCACTGGGCGGATCGCTGGAGCGAAGCCGGCGTGATGATTTCCGGCCTGCTCTTCCAGGCTGCGAGCATTTTTATCTGCTTCATTCCTTTCATCGGCGCGACGATGCTCGCCAACGGCCTAAGGGGCATCGGCTGGGGCGGCCTCAATACCGGCGGTTATTCCCTGCTCGCGCACATCGCTCCCGAGTCGCGCCGCGGCGAAGCGTCGGGGCTCTATAGCGGCGTGCAAAGCTCGTCGACGATTTTATTTCCCGCGTTTGCGCTTTGGCTGCTGCACGCTTCGTTCGGCGGCTCCGGTGTCGTGTTCATCGCTACCGCTATATTCTCTTTCGCCGGCGCGGTGCTCGGCCTGACGATGACTCGTCACATGACCAAGATCGCGCGCACGAACGCCGGACCCGATCTTACTCGGGGCTGGTGGCGCGAGATCTTTCATTTCATTGAACCCGATATTTTGTTACCCTCGGTTCTTCTGGCCTGGTTGAACATCTCCCTGCCATCGATCACCAACTTTAGCGTGCTCTACGCCCGCGAACTCGGCATCATCGACTTCGGCATGTTCTTCATCGTGATCGGCTTCACGAGTCTGCTCGGCCGTCCCATGCTCGGGCGTCTCTCGGATAGAATCGGCCGCGATTTTTCGGTCGCCGCCGGGTTCGGCTTGCAGTTCGTGAGTCTGGTACTGATCACACTGGTGTCGAATCTCGTCGGTATGATCATCTGCGGAACTTTCTACATGCTCGGTAACGCGATCGGCAGCTCGACGACCCTCGCGCTTGCTGTCGAACGCGCCAACCCGCAGCGCCGCGGCAAACAGATGGCAACATTTTCCGTGGCCTATCCGCTTAGCTATGGGCTCGGTTCGATGCTGACGGGGAGCGCCGTTCAAGCGGCAGGCTATTCAGGAATGTTTTATGTCATGGCTGCGGTACAGGCCCTGGGATTTATTTTCGCTCTGTTCAAGGCGGCGGATTTGCAATCGTGAAAAATTCCCGAGCCGCTAAATGAACAGCGACAAGACTGAATCGATTTGGACCCGCGCCTTCGCCTTCCTTTGTCTCGCCGAATTTCTCGGCTACGCGCAGCATTTCATCCTGCAACCGACGTTCCCACTCTACATCACACAGCTCGGCGGATCGCCTTTCCATGTCGGTCTGGTGATCGCGTCTTTTGGCGTCACCAGCGTCATGTCACGTCCGATCATCGGCTACTGGGCCGATCGCTGGAGCGTCACCGGGGTGATGATCCTGGGCTTCTTCCTGCAGACACTTAGCATCTCGCTTTGTTTCATACCTTTTGTCGGCGCGCTGATGTTCGCCAATGGCTTGAGAGGCATCGGCTGGTCCGGCATGAATACCGGCGGCTATACACTGCTTGCAACCAGCGCGCCGCCCACGCGTCGCGGCGAGGCATCCGGTTACTACGGCGGTGTGCAGTCGAGCGCGACTATTCTTTTTCCGGCGATCGCGCTCTGGATCTTGAACGCGCCGTCCGGCGGTTTTGGCGCGACATTCTTGTTTGCCATGACGCTGGTACTATTCGGCGCGGGCGCCGCCATCGTCCTGTCGCGCGAAGTCCCGCGCGCGCCGCGCACGCTTGATGCCAATTCGCCGGAGCCGTGGTGGCGCGAAATATTAAGTGTGTTCGATCGCAATATCTTACTGGCGGCAACTCTGCTTATAACCCTGCAGGTTTCGCTCCCCTGTTTCACAAGTTTTGTGGTGCTCTACGCTCGCGACCTCTCTATCGACCACTTTGGTTGGTACTTCGTCGTCACCGGGATCACCAGCATGCTCGCGCGCCCGCTGCTCGGCCGGCTTTCGGACAAAATCGGCGCCGGCCGCTCGCTGATCTTCGCCTTCACGTTGGAATCCGCCGCGCTGCTATTGATGCCGTTCGTCAGCAATCTCGCCGGCGTCATGTTGGGAGGCGCGCTCTACTTTATGGGCTCGGCTATCGGAGGCACGAGAATTCTTGCTCTCGCCATGGAAAGAGCACCGGCCGAAAGGCGCGGCCGCGCAATGGCGAGTTTTTCCGTGGCGTTTCCGTTGAGCAACGGCACCGGCGCGCTCTTGAGCGGGCTAGCGGTCGACCTGGCGGGTTACCACTGGATGTACATCACGGCTGCCGTGCCCTGCGCCGTCGGAATTATTCTCACGGCGAAAAACTGGCTTAGATTGAAGTAGCTCATCCTTACTCAACCTCTTGTCGAAAGCGGAAACGATGATATAAGCGTGGTCGTGCTGGCGGCGCCAAGTTCCCATAGGAGGTCACGTCATGAAATTTTGGATACGCTGGTTCATTGTTCTCGCATTCATCGGGTTGACGCCGTGTAAGCACGCCGCCAACGCTGCAAGTTACATTGCCTATATCTCCGATTCGACCAATTCGTCGGTGATTTACTGGATCGCCAAAGAGGCGGGCATTTTCAAGAAGCATGGTTTGGATCTCGATACGATTTTCATCAATGGCAGCGTCCGCGGCATTCAAAGCTTGATTGCCGGAGACCTGAGCTATAGCGGTGCGGTGGGAACAGCCGTCATCAACGCTAAACTCGCCGGCGCCGACATCGCCATCATTCAAAGCCAGATGAACACGCTTCCCTACTTCATCATCGGCAACGCGAACATCAAATCGCCGGAAATGCTCAAAGGGCGAGCCGCGGCGGTGCATATCCCAGGTACTTCAGCAGACTTCGCTATGCGCCTCGCGCTCTCCAAAGTCGGCATCCAGTACAAAGACATCAAGGCGATCACCGTCGGTGGCGCGCCGGCGCGGCTCGCGGCCGTTACCCAGGGTCAGGCCGATTTCACTGTGGTGACCGACGGGGAAAAAATTCAGGGAGAAAAACTCGGCCTGAAAATGATCATCGACATGGCGAAGTTAAACGTGCCTTTTCAATTCAATTGCAGCGTGACTACGCGCAAAAAAATCCGCGAGAATCCCGACGACGTGCGCCGCGTGGTTTGGACCATGGCGGAATCCATTCATTTCTTCAAAACCCGCAAAGAGGAATCGATCAAAATCATGCAAAAGTACACTCGCGGCGTATCGAGAGAAATATTGGAAGCGGCGCACGCCGCAAATTCGGCGCTTCTGGTCGAGGACACCTATCCAACTCTCGAAGGATTGAAGCAAACTCTTGAGGTCCAGTCTTTGACGGATGCGCGCGCCGCAAAATTCAAAGCCGAGGATATGGTGGAGCTGCGCTTCGTCGACGAGCTGAGGAAAAGCGGGTTTGTCGAAAAACTCTATGGCAGACGCTGAGGCATGAGCCGGAAGTCATGAGGAAACACCATCCATGATCGTTCCACGCGCTGGGATTGCCGATGTTGCCGCTGTGGCGGCGCACTACGACGAACTGGATGATCTTTATCGCGGCCTGTGGGGAACGAACCTGCATCACGGTTATTGGATAACGGGCCGGGAATCCACCG
>Ga0210114_1000451_pt1 | contig 10717 bp, 6 predicted proteins | sample MayberryNW_TuleA_FD_185524 | JGI IMG/M metagenome (GOLD analysis project Ga0210114, IMG submission 185524) | Wetland microbial communities from San Francisco Bay, California, USA, that impact long-term carbon sequestration - MayberryNW_TuleA_D2... | ecosystem: Environmental > Aquatic > Marine >...
AATAAAGGATTATACCAGGATAATTATAAAGAGCACATCGTTATGGAAAAAGATAATGTGACGCCGTACTTAAAGGAGATCTTCGCCGGTTTCTGATCAAGGGTCGTTATTCCCCGATGGGCTGAGATTCCGCCTCAAGACTGGCCGAATACCGGTGAAAACCGCGAGAAGCTAAGCAGCCCAGCGATCGATCAGGCTGACCTGCAAGCGTTCGTCCTTCTCCGTTCTTACCTGTGCCGAAGGACGCATCGAGAGGACCGGGCAGGGGGCATGCCGGACCACCCGCTCTGTCACGCTTGCGCCAAACAGACGCCTGAGACTCCCTTCCCGGCCCGTCATAACGATCAAATCGCATTGTTCTTCTTTTGCTGCAGCGATGATCTCATCGGTAATTTTTCCTAACCTTACCAACGGCCGGAACTTGACGTTTTGGCGCAGGGCGGGCCCGATCTTCTGGTCGAGGAAGCTCAGCATGATCTGCTGTTTGCTCTGGTAGAGGTGCTCTACACTGGTCTGAGACTTGATACCAGGAGTGTCGGGGCCAACAACCAGGCCTTCCCCGTAACCTCCCCCGAAGTTTTGTTTCAATGATTCCATCGGCATGACATGCAACAGGATAACTTCCGCGTCGAGATTCTTGGCGAGCGAGCTAGCATATCCGATAGCCGGCACGGAAACATTGGAAAGTTCCATAGGGACGAGAATTTTTTTGATAGTGATCATAAATTCAGTCCTCCCTTTGATGTAGGTGTAAATAGGCAACCTTGATGCCAAAAAATAGGGCGAGGCATTGTTCGATTTCTTTAGTCTGTGTGAGGCTTTGCCCTCCGAGTGTATTGATTTTTCAGAAGAGATTTCCTCCATGGAGGGATACGCCTTCGGATGTCTCCGCACAGAAACTCCTGTTCCGCCGTACGAAAAGGTCAAGTGGTATTTAGTGCGAGCGGGTCCTTTAGACGGTTTTTCCGCCATGTCGTCGTCGAACGATAGTCGAAGGAGTGCAACTTGCCTGAAGCCGAAATCGTGATTTCCGTTTTGCCGAAGTAGCAGTCTTGCGGCTTGAGCGGATGTCGTAACCGCCTGCCAAAACTCTGTTGGTACCGGTAAGCTATTTTGACTTCAGCGGCGGTAAAGTACCAGGACTGATCGACGGCAAATGACTCCCTCGCGGTCGACAAAAAGCATCACCAGACCGACTGTGGTAAGCCGCCATCCGATCATGTGAACAATCCGATGCTTGCGTCAGCCCATTTAGATCGAAGGGCAAATTTCAGCGGATCAATCCTAAAAATCTCCAGTAGGGTATGCTCACCGCGACGGCCAGCAGTGTCGCGAGATACTTTGCCGCAAGAACTTTGCGTGACTGGCCATGAGAAAATGCATTTCCACCCGCGCCGCCATAAGCGATCTGGTAAGGCCCGTCTTGATAGCCGAGCAGGAAACATTCCGCGGCCATGATCACCGTAACGAGCACGACTCCGGGGTGAATTCCCGCGATATTACTGAGAGGCAAGACGCCGACAGCAAACAATGCCGTGGTTGGGGTCTTGCGCAAAAAGAAGCGGACGGCCGCAACCAATAAGCAAACGACTAGTAAGAACTGTAATGGTTTGGCGGCAAAGTGAGAGAGCAATGGCGAGCTAAGCGACATGAACCAGGTGCCGACTTTCGCATGCTCGGCGACCAACGCCATGCTATTCAAAACACCGAAAAACATGATGAGGCCCCAGTCCAGGTCGTTTTTGAAGCCCTTCTTATCGAGAATTCCAGCCAGCAAGAACACCACCAGCGCCGCCAGCGCAACCCACGCTTCATTGACGCCGTGCAGTGAGGTCGTCAGCCAGCCGGCGACCGTTAGTAGCAAGGTCGTCAAAATTATCCACTCCTTTCGAGTAAGAGGGCCGGAGTTCGTCAGAGGGCGCGCGGCTTGAGCGGCGAGACGTTCTTTTTCATGCGCGGATAACGGAAAAAGAAATTGCACGGCCAAGAGCATGAACAGGACGATACAGAGCGCCGCCGGCAGGGCCACTAAAAACCAGGAGAGCCAGCCGAATTCCGCTTTAAATGCAGGGGGTAAAAAATTCCAGCCGATTAAACATGTTTCGCCACCAGTGAGAAAGATAAAAGACATTTGGCTGAAGCCGACAAAGGCAGCAAGGGAAATAGCAGCAGAGCCGTTCGAACGTGGCGCAAATCCGGCGGCATCGGATATCGCTTGGCTGACCGGCACGGCAACTGCGGCTCGGGCCTTACCGGTGGGCAGAAGAGATCCGGAAAGGAATCCTGCGCTGAGAAGAGAAAATAGATATGTTTTTTGGCAATGGATCGGAATCCACCTTAGCAGACGAGCCGACAAGCGCTGGAGCAGGGCTGTCTTACCAATCGCAGCAGCGATTCCGAGTGCACCAACGGTGAAAAACCAAGAATTCTCCGCAAACCCCGCGAGCGCGACTTCGGTGGGGACAATATCCAAAACGACCCAGGCGAGCAGGAGCATGAGCCCGACGATGTATTCCTCAAAGACGTCGAGAACCCAGAGCGTCACGGCGACAATCATCGTGGCAAGAAAATGCGTGCCCTGTTCGGTCATGCCATCGAGCGGTGGCATGTGCCAAACAAGCGAGCCCGCCGTCAGGGCGCCCAGGACGCACAACCCTTCCTTGCGGCGCGGCCCAAGGACGGCCGTTTCTCTTGCAGCGTCGACCTGTACTGCTATCGCCTGCCCTTCAGTTTCCATTTATACTCATCCAGTTTGGCTAGCGCACTACCTGGCGCATCCCCGTCCACTCAGTTTCTGTCGAACTGCCTTCTCGGCGTCATCATTCGTATGACAAAGCGCGCCATGCCTCCTCGGTTCGGCAAGAATTCGAATCGCCTCATTTTCATTAAGTTGATCACGTTAGCGGTCTCGTTCGAACGTTTCTGGGAGTCAACTCGGTTTTCCGTAGGGCGCCTCGCGTTGACATTTGAACTTGGCTGAGGTTCATAACCGGTTCACCCGGTTCGCAGCTGCCGTCGCTCGTTTGCTGTCATCTAAGTCTCCCCACGATCGAGTTAGGATGGAACAAAAGGACAGGGGGTAACTTCTCCGCTCGGAATCGATGCAGATGGGACACGATGTGGCGCAGTGTCCGTCGCAATCGGCTGTCCGCTTCTCCTCGCATCATCACCAGGTGAATCTCTTCTTGCTGCGCATAGGCATGGATCACCTTGCGAAATGAACCAGCGAAAACGCTGACGATCATTTCAATGCCCTTTTCACGAAGTGAACTGCAACGGGAAAAAATCTGCTCCTCGACTGAGCGTATGCGGTGTCTGACGAATTCCTCGTCGTCTAAACCGGTGGACGAATTGAAAAGCAAACCGGTATGGATCGCCAACAACTGCGCGGTGAATTTTTCAAAGCGTCTGAGACTTACGTGAATAAGAAAAACAATCTTTACTCCAGGTTGAGCGACTCTCTCCAAGTATGGAAGTATGTCTTCAATCTGATCGGATCCGCTTAGGGGAACGATGATTTGGCCTGCCATAATGATGCTCCTATCCCTTCCTTGATAAACCAGCCGACGACGTTAACGTACCCGCGGCACGGCTGAGGTTTTGTTGTGCCAGTGTAAGCCGCCCCCTGCTTAACAACATTAAGATTTCTGGGCAATCGGGTGATTCAGCAGAAGCTGTGCCAAAGCCAACGATTTGGCTCTGACTAACTCAAGCTCTTGTAAGTACGAAAAAATTTGGACGAACAGAGTGCGGGCGACTTTTCTCGAGAGCGGTGAGTCGTGTCGATTAGAATACGCTACGTGTAAAAAACAACTCAGGAAATATGGAAGGACTTCATCAGCTTCAATAAATAGCTTCGTTCAAGGCCGAGAAGCCGGGCGGCGGCGGCACGATTTCCCTGAGTCTGAGACAGGGCTTGGAGAATCACTTCACGTCTGTGGCCGTCGACCGCGTCGTGGTAGGATAGCGATTCGGATGGTTTCCTCGCCTCAGCGCTAGTGATTGCCGGAATGAGGTCGTCGATTTCGATCGCGGAGCCATGACCGAGTACTACCGCCCGCTCGATCACATTGGCCAATTCTCGCACATTGCCAGGCCAATGGTAGCTCACGAGTTTTCCCATCGCCTGCTCGGTGAGTTCCATCGGTCCCTTCTTCGCTTCTTGCACGAAGCGCGCAGCGAAAAATCGCGCAAGTTCCGGAATGTCCTCTTTGCGCTCCCTCAGCGGCGGGAGCTTTATCGGAACGACATTGAGACGGTAGTACAGGTCTTCGCGGAACGTACCGTCTTTGATTGCGCTTTGAAGATCGCGGTTGGTCGCTGCAATGATCCGAACATCTACATGAATCGGTTGAGTGCCGCCGACCCGCTCAAACTCGCGTTCTTGAAGAAAACGGAGCAGCTTGGTCTGTAACTCGGCGGAGATGTCTCCGACCTCGTCCAAGAAGACCGTTCCGCCGTGGGCAATTTCCATCTTGCCCTTTTTCAACTGATGAGCGCTCGTGAATGCGCCCTTTTCATGTCCGAACAAGTCGCTCTCTAAAAGCTCTTTTGAGAGGCCGACGCAATTGATGGTGACAAACGGCCGGTCTTTGCGCTCGCTCCAGTTGTGGATCGCACGAGCGAACAATTCCTTGCCGGTGCCGCTTTCGCCGAGCAAGAGCACCGTGCTCTTGCTGGCCGCTGATTTCTTGGCGGCGTCGATCGCCTGCTGCATTTTCGTGCTTTTGCCCGCGATGAGACGGTAGTGCCGGCCGACTTCTTCTGACAGTACTTGGACTTTCCTCCTAAGCCGCTGACGCTCTAACGCTTTCTCCACCACCAGTGGGATGTGTCCCGGCTTGAAAGGCTTGGGAACGAAATCGTAGGCTCCCTGTCGCATCGACTCGACGGCGAGATCGATGGAGCCGTAAGCGGTGATCATGATCACAGGAACGTCGATATCGTGGCGGCGAATTTCTTTGAGCACATCGATGCCTTTGATCCCTGGCAGTTCGATATCGAGGAGAATGAGTTGCGGGCTGCCGCGCTCGACGGCCTCTAAAGCTTGGCTACCGTCGCTGGCAAGCATTACCTGGAAGCCCAGAGATGCCAGTCGGTCCTCCAGTGCCTGCCGAATATACGGGTCATCGTCTACTACAAGGATTGTCTCACCCGAGGCTTCCATATGTTTCTTCCTCAATTATTAAGCGCGACCAGGCGAGCCGGCGGCTCTGTAGGCAGCGTAAAAAAGAACTCGCTGCCTCTTCCCGGTTCGCTTTCCACCCAGATTTTCCCGCCGTGCATTTCGACGAGCTTCTTGGAAATCGACAAACCGAGGCCGGCGCCTCGCGATTTGTTATTGCCTGGCTGGGTTGCTTGGTAAAACTCGTTGAAGATCCTCGATGCCTCCACCGGCGCAATGCCCGTACCGGTGTCGCTGACCGACACCTGAATCCAACCAGCAGCACCTTTGCGGACTCCGACACTTATTTTGCCGCCGCCGGGAGTGAATTTAATTGCGTTACTGATCAGATTGGTCAGCACCTGAGTGATTTTGTCGCGATCGGCCCATACGGTCAGTTCTCCATCGCACGCATCAGCCTCGAGTTGAATCTGCTTCTCGAGAGCCATGGGTCGGAGAGTATGACTGACGTCATGCATTAAGGCTGGAATTGACAAGTACTCCAGTTTTACCTCCATGCGGCCGGACTCGATGACGGAAAGATCCAGCAAGTCGTCGATCAGCCTCGCAAGACGATCGGCACTCGTCTTGATGTCTCGGATGTAATGCATTTGTTTCTCGTTGAGCTGACCTGTTAGGCCATCGAGCATGTTTTCCGTCAATGCCTCGACGGCGGTTAGTGGCGTTCTGAATTCGTGCGATACGTTGGCCACAAACGCGGACTTCAGCTTGTCGAGTTCCTGGAGTTTCTGGTTGGCGATTTCGAGTTGATGTCGCTGCTCTTTTGCATCACGGAAAAGCCGCGCGTTTTGAATGGCCAAGACGGACTGCTCGGCGAAGGTCTGCAGAAGATTAACGGTGGGCTGAGGAAATAGTCCCGGAGCCTTGCGTCCGACGACCAATGCGCCGATAACTCTTGCCTCCCTGATAAGCGGGACGCCGAGCACCGCTCTCATTTCCATGCGTTTCATGATCTCCCGTAGCGGATAGCCCGGCTCCTGCAATACATCCTGCACCTGGATCGGCTTGCCCCGAATAACCGTTCTGCCCAGCACGGTTTTATCAATCGGGATCCGCACCTCCTCAAGCGCGTGCACCAGCTCGTCGCTCAATTGGTGCATCGCCCTCAGCAAGAACTCGCCCTTTTGCTCGTCGAGTTCGAAAATCGCGCCCGATTCGCTGCCGCTCAGTACCACGGCATGTGAGACGACGCTCGTGAGCACCGTCTGAGGATCGAGACTGGAATTGACTGCTCGACTCACGTCGGCCAACGCTTTCAATTCATCGACAGATCGAGCGAGATCGCCTGTGCGCGCTTGCAACTCCTGAAACAGATGTACGTTCTCTATGGCAATGACGGCCTGGTCGGCAAAGGTAGTTACCAGGTTTATTTGCGTACGTGTAAATGGTTCAGCGAAATCGCGAATGATAAGGATAACGCCAAGGGATTCTTCCATCAGCAACATGGGGACTGCAAGCAATGTCCTCGTGCCGGTTTTTAACGCAGCCCCGTTGTAGTGAGGATCGGTTTGGACATCGGGGATATGCACCGCGTTGTGGCTCTGGAAAGCCAGAGCTACGGCATTACCGGCTTCCGGCTTGATAGGCTCCCTCACAACGCCTACCCCTAGGGTCGACAGATTGTGGTAAGCCTCGGCACGGAGCGCTTCGCCGTCGAATATGTAGATGACACCCCTTCTGGCATTAGCCAGCCGAGCCGCGTTTGCAATCATTGCGTTAAGTACAGGCTGTATATCTTTCGGCGAACGAGCCATGACCCGTAGCACCTCGGCGATGGCGGTTTGGCTCTCCAACGTGTCGATGAGTGCTCGATGACTTTCCTCCAGCTCTGCCGTTTTGCTCCTGACCTCATCAAACAGCTTGAGGTTGTCGATGGCGACGGCAAGCTGATCCAGCAAAGAGGTGATCAAACGGAGTTCCTCGGGCGTAAGTCGACGTGGCAGCCGTCCCAGGCAAGCAACGGCACCCTGAGGACGCTCTTTTGTTTTGATGGGGAATACTGCAAGGAAGTCGTAGTCAGCTTTTTTTGACGCAAGACTATGGGTCAAGCGTTCGTAAAGCGGATCAGAACGAATATCTTCGAAGATTAACGGCTCGCCTGTCTCCGTGACATTACCGACGATTCCCTGTCCTCTTTGAAAAACGTTGGGCACAAGGCCGCCGGGATTGAAGCCGGAGGCGGCCACCAGCTCCAGATGCTGCCGCGTCCGATCAACGAGAAAGATCCTGGTGGCGTCGAATTGAAAGATTTGCGAAATTTTTTGGGTCACCTCCTCGAGTATGGGATGAACATCGAGCGACCGCGTTGCAGTCGCGGTCACGTCGTAAAGCGCCGACAGCTCCTTGGTTCTTTGTTCGACCTTCTCCTCGAGCCCCTGGTAAGATTTTTTGAGTTCGGCCACCATCTTGTTGAATTCTTCTGCGAGAATTTCGATCTCATCGCCGGTTTTGATTTGCAGCTGGTGGTTCAAGTCGCCTTTGCCGATCCGATCGACGCCCCATCGCAGTGCTTCCAGTGGGCGGATGACGCGGCGAGCCAGAAAAAAACTCGCCAGAACAGCCATGCCGAGTCCGATCAAGAGCACACTGGAGGTTCGCAGCATCGAGGCATAAAGCGGTGCGTATGCTTCATTTAGCGGCTGCTCGATGATGACCGCCCAGTCGAGGCGGGGGATCAACGCGTAAGATGCAAACACTTTTTTACCCTGCAAGCTTTCCGCCGCTAGACTTTTCACCGTTTCAGTCGACGGATCGTTTTGAAAGGCTGACCGCACGGGTTCAAGATGAGCCAAGTTTTGGCGCCGTAGTACCAGACTCAAGTCGGGATGAGCCACCAGATCCCCCGAACGCGTGACAATATAAGCATAGCCGGTTTGGCCAATCTTAATGTCCCGTATAACTTCCCAGATGTATTTCAAATTGACCTTCGCCCAGAGTAGACCGATAAGATCTCCGGCAAAGCGTTCGATGGGAACTGTGATCGTGTTGTAAGGCTCGGATCCCCGGGCGTAATAAACGGGATCGAAAAAGGAACGTCCCTGTGTGGCCGCGTCAAGAGCAGCATCGGGAGGCAAGTCGGTCTGGTCTTCAGGTAGAATCGTCCTGAACCGGGATGCTTGAAGACGGATACTGCCGGTAAGATCAAGCGCCGCCACCTCCTCGATCGCCGGCGTTACCAGAAGCAGCCTTGTCAGCTCGGACTGAAACTCCTCTGATAGCCCTTGGCGCGCGACTTCGGGACTTTTCGTCGCCGTTCGCATACCAGCTTCGATTCGTTCGAGAAATTGTTCGGCCTTGAACGCTGCGGCCGCGGCGACCTCCTGTTGCAATTGATTCAGGTATTCGTAGCGTTCTTGGTAACGGAAGTAAATTTCCAGAATGCCGCTGGTGATGAGGCCGCCGCTGATGAGGATGACGGAGATTAAAAAATAGTGGCGAACCAGCCGTCCACGCCGGCGACCGTGTCTATTTTTAATTTTGGCTTTTAAATTTTCGATCGATTTGAGCATGAACGTCGCTCATCACGCTGCCAATAGCTCTATCACATGGGAGGGCTACCCGCCGAATTGTTGTTCAATCTACGATCGGCAATCTAAAATCGAAAATCATCTAATCACCTTATCTGCCCGCTGAAGTACGGTCGCGGGAATTTCTAACCCGATGGCGTTGGCGGTTTTCAGATTAATCGTCAGCTCGTATCTCAGCGGGACTTCGACCGGTAAATCGGCCGGCTTTGCGCCTCTAAGAATCTGGTCTACATACCAACCGCCGCGGCGGCCCACCTGATAAAAGTCGAGGGAAAGCGAGACAAGTCCCCCCTGGTGGGTCCAACCGCAAGAGAACAAGGGAAGCTTTTTCTCTATTGCGAGAGCGATGATGTTTTCGAACCCGCCACCGAATAAACTACTGCAGGTCACAAAGACACCATCCGCGCTGCTTTTGGAAAGGGAGGCTACAACCTGCTCAGCTTCGCGAATTTCACGGACCGGCCTCTCATCGACCGCAACGTTAAGATGTGATGCGACTTTTTTGAGCTGAGCGACACCTTCTGAAGCTAGGTGGTTCTCACTTCGCGCGTCATAGATAATAACAAGCTTCCCGATAGAAGGGACCGCTTCCTTAAACATTTCTAATTGTTTTCCGTAGGAATCCACATCCCGGATCAAAGCCAATCCCGTAAGATTTGTACCTGGTCGGGGAAAAGACCGTACGAATCCCGCGTTTATCGGGTCCGCCACTGGCATAAAAACGATGGGCAGCTGCTGTGTGACTTCCTTGGCAATCCACGTTTCAAAGGTTCCCGTTGTCACAATGACGTTCATACCATGCTTGACGTAATCTTTGGCATGGGATCGAAGTTCTTCAGGCTTGCGAACCGTAGGCATCTCTAACCGCAAGTTCTGGTTTTCGATGTAGCCGAGTTCTCGCAGGCCATCGCGTAAGCCTCGGATCTGTGGCCGATCCGGCTTGATAAGCATCAGAACTCCGACCCGGTGGAATTTCGTCTGGCCGATGACGTTATGAGTGCACCCAAGCAGCCAGAAGCCAAGAAAGAGAAGCAGGATGGGAAATTTGTTCATGGGAGATTCTGCTCTATCTGATCACTTTATCCGCCCGCTGGAGGACTTCAGTCGGAAGGTTTATTCGAATTGCCTCCGCTGCTTTGAGATTGATAGCGAACTCGGCAGCCATCGGTCGTTCCACAGGAAGATCTGCCGGCTTCGCTCCTTTTAGAATGCGATCCACATAATAAGCCGCGCGCTTGTGCATGAAACGACGGTTCGGTCCGTAGGACATGAGCCCGCCCTCAGCCACGTACAGGGCCAGAGGATAAATTGCTGGAATCCGGTTTAGGGAAGCAAACTCAATAATTTTTCTCCGGTAAAGGTTCGTTGGAGGACCGGCAGTTATGACTAGCCCGTTCGTGCGGTTTGCTTGCACGGTTTTGAACAGTGTTTCAAGTTCGCCGGGATATTGGAACGGCAATCCTTGAGCTTCTACTCCCAACTTACGACTCAGACTTTCCATGGTTTTCCAATCGACACTGCCCCTTGGGGCAAGGAATCCGACACGTGATAAAGTCGGGACCGCTTCTCTAAGAATTTGTAGTCGCTTTCCGTGTAAGGGGCCCAGGTTATTACTTAATCCGGTGATATTCCCACCCGGGCGCGCAAGGCTTTCAACAAACCCCATTTCTACCGGATCATTGCTGACCCACATGACGATGGGAATAGTCTTAGTCGCTTTCTGAGCAAACGGGACTACGTCGCCCCCCAACGCAAATATGACTTCAGGCTTCAAGCGCACGAGCTCTACAGCGAGGTCGGGAAGTCGCTCAGGTTTTCCGTCTGCAAAGCGATGCTCAATCAGCAGATTCTGCCCTTCGACATAGCCGCGTTCGCGCAGACCTTGGCGAAAGGCCGCGAAGTTCGGGTCGGTTTCCGGGTTGGTATAGAGTAGAGCGCCCAGCCGCGGAATCTTGCCCAACTGCTGCGCCTCGGCTGAAAAGGTAAGTAGTAAGAGACCGGTAAA
>Ga0210114_1000452_pt1 | contig 10716 bp, 7 predicted proteins | sample MayberryNW_TuleA_FD_185524 | JGI IMG/M metagenome (GOLD analysis project Ga0210114, IMG submission 185524) | Wetland microbial communities from San Francisco Bay, California, USA, that impact long-term carbon sequestration - MayberryNW_TuleA_D2... | ecosystem: Environmental > Aquatic > Marine >...
CGCCGAATCCGACATGGTGTGGATCCCCGGTGGCGAGTTCCAGATGGGGTCCGATCGGCACTACCCGGAGGAACGTCCCGTGCATGGGGTCGCCGTGCATGCCTTCTGGATGGACCGGTACCTCGTCACCAACGCGGAGTTCGAGCGATTCGTCGCGGCGACAGGGCACGCGACCTTCGCGGAGTTGCCACCGGATCCGGCCGACTACCCCGGCGCCGTGCCCGAGCTGCTCTACCCCGGGTCACTGGTGTTCGTGAAGCCGTCCGGGCCCGTGGACCGATTCCAGATCGGCAACTGGTGGCAGTTCATGAGGGGCGCGGACTGGCGGCACCCGCGAGGACCGGCCAGTTCGCTCGAAGGGCTCCAACAGCACCCGGTCGTGCACGTGAGCTACTCGGATGCTGAGGCGTATGCCCGCTGGGCCGGCAAGGAGCTTCCCACGGAAGCGGAGTGGGAATTCGCGGCCCGAGGTGGCCTGGAGGGGGCGACCTATGCGTGGGGGGAGGAGTACATGCCCGAGGGACGACCTATGGCCAACACCTGGCAGGGGGAGTTTCCCTGGCACAACCGCGTGGAGGACGGGTACGAGGGTACGTCGCCCGTGGGCATCTTCCCCCCGAACGGATATGGGCTCTACGACGTGATCGGAAACGTGTGGGAATGGACCACGGACTGGTATCATCCCTGCCATTCGAGGGAGACGCTCAAGGCGTGTTGTTCCCCGGAGCACGACAGCTATGATCCCCGCCAGCCCGAGATCCGGATCCCCCGGAAGGTGATCAAGGGCGGCTCGCACCTCTGCGCGCCGAACTACTGTCGCCGCTACCGGCCCGCAGCCAGGTTCCCCGAGCCGATCGACACCTCCGCCTGCCACCTCGGCTTCCGCTGCATCGTCCGCGCGCGCCCCGACTGACCGGCTCCATCACCCCGCGGAGAGGCGCTACCATGCGCAACTACCTCACCGAATTCATCGGCACCTTCTTCCTCGTCCTCACGGTGGGCCTCACGGTGGTCAACGAGGTCTCCATGGCCCCCCTGGCCATCGGATCCTGCCTCATGGTCATGGTGTACATGGGCGGACACGTCTCGGGAGCCCACTACAACCCGGCGGTCTCCCTCGCCGTGCTGCTGAACGGCAAGATGAGCTCCCTCGGGGAATTCGTCGGGTACGTCGTGAGCCAGCTGGCCGGCGCGTTCGTGGCCGCGCTCGCGGTCTACGGGATACTGGGCAAGAGCTTCGTGCCCGCGCCGGCTGAGGAGGCCTCGCTAATGGCGGCATTGCTGATCGAGATCCTCTACACCTTCGCGCTGGCGCTGGTCGTGCTCAACTCGGCGGCCTCGGCGAAGACCCATGGCAACTCGTTCTATGGTCTGGCCATCGGCTACACGATCGTGGTGGCCGCTTTCGCCGGCGGCCCCGTCTCGGGGGGAGCCTTTAATCCCGCGGTGGGCCTGGGGCCCGCCCTGCTGCACGCGCTGGTCGGAGGCGGTTCCGTCGGGCACGTGTGGCTCTACCTGGTCGGACCGCTCACTGGCGGCGCGCTGGCCGCGGTCGTGTTCAACCTGCAGGAGCGCGATCCGCTCCAGCTGCACGCCGAACCGGCCGAGAGGCCCGAGACCCGGCCGGCCTAAGCCGGCTGCCTGGAGGGAGGCAGCCAGATCAGGAACCTGGTGCCCTGCTGCGGCGCGCTGTCCACCGCCAGGTGGCCGTGCAGCTGCTGGATGACGCCCAGGCAGGTGGTCAGACCGAGGCCGTTGGAGCGGCCGGGTTGCTTGGTCGTAAAGAACGGCTCGAAGGCTCGGGCGAGCGTGGGGGGACTCATGCCCACGCCGGTGTCGCGCACCTCGAGCTCCACCAGCGGGGCGGCCGGACGCTCCCCGGACACGACTCTGAGGGGAGCGTCGAAGACGGCATTCCTGGTACGGAGACTCAGGCGTCCCCCCTGAGGCATGGCATCGCGAGCGTTGAGCGCGAGATTGAGGATCACCTGCTCCAGTTGACTGCGGTCCGCCACCACCTGCCAGAGCCCGCCACCCGACTCGACCTCGATGGAGATGGTATCACCGACCATGCGCTGCAACAGCGGACGCATATCGGCGAGTAGCTCGTTGAGGGAGACCACCGCCGGCTTCAGCACCTGTCGCCGGGCCAGGGCGAGCAGTTGACGACTCAGGCCGGTCGCGCTCCGGAGCATGTCCCCCATCTGGGCCAGGTCCGCCTGACAGGCGTGGTCCTCGGGCAGCGAGAGCGCGACCGAATCCCGGAAGCCATCCAGTGCCGTCACCAGGTTGGCGAAGTCATGCGCGATCCCGCCCGCCAGGAGCGCCATCGCCTCCATCTTCCGGGCGGATAGATACGTCGCCTCGAGATCGCGGAGGTGCGTGATATCCTGGACCCCACCGTGCACGCGAACGGCCACCCCGCGCTCCACATCGACCTGGGCGAAGGTCCGACGCCAGACCGTCGTGCTTGGCGAGAGGCGCCGGGAGTACACGAAATCCCACCCGGCTCCCTCCGCCCCGGCGTTGTGCATGGCCTTGCGGACGCGATTCGACTCCTCAGGCCCCAGGAAGGTCTCGGGCTGCCGAGCCAAGGTGGCGATCTCTTCCTCGGGCACTCCCGTCGTGCCGGCACCGTCCGTCAGCAGGACCAGATCGTCGCTCTGGATGTCGTAGGTCCAGGCGGCCACGCGCGCGACCTCGCTGATCCGCTTCAGCATCGCCGTGCCGGCCTGGCGCGGGTCGGCCTCACTGATGTAGCCCAGCGCCCGGACCGGTCCGGCCGAGGTCTCACGAGTCACTCGCGCGTGGACGCCGAACCACCGGTAGTCGCCACCCCCACGTCGCAGCCGCACCGCGGCCTGCAGATGCTGGCCTTCGTCCAGCGCCCGGCCGATCTGTGCCTCCAGCCGTGCGCGGTCCTCCGGATGCACCCACGCCAGGGGAGTGGCCGTCTCCATCCAGGCCGCGCACGGCCGAGAATGACCCAGGAGCTCCAGGCACCGCCGGGAGAGAACCCCCGGGCCGCTGTCGAGCACGATGTCGAAGAGACCGTTGGGAGTGCCGCGGATCAGCTCGAGCCAGCGCTTCTCCGTCCGGCGGGAATCCGTCGCCAGCCGTTCCCGCTCCATCTCCGCACCGACGCGGGCCGCAAGCAGCCGGGCCTGAGCGGCGAGCTCGGGAGGGCGGCTCGTGGCATCGCCAAGGAGCGCCACGATCCCCTGCGGGCGGCTTTCTGCGTCGAGGACACTGGCGCCGACATAGCTGTCGGCGCCCAGCTCCTGAAGCAACCGGTGCTCCGGGAAGAGCTCGCGTACTCGAGAGGGATAGCACGAAGATCCGGCGCGCAGCGTCTCTCGGCAGGGCGTACCATCGAGCTCGTAGGACAGGTTCTCGCGCGGGTGCCCCGCCGCCCAGACGGCCAGGGTCGAGAGGCGAGCCCCGGTGCTGTCCTCGAGACGCCCGATCAGGACGTGGTGCACGCCCGGAGTCTCGGCCGCGTTCCGCGCCAGGAGGGCGTAAAAGTCTCCTCCCGGTGCGGCCACGCCTGCACCTCGCGGCGCCGAGTTCGGCGTCGTGAGGAGATAGGTGTCGCTGCGCTGGCGCTGGCCCAGTGCCGCGACCCGAAGCTCGATGTGGACCGGCTCGCCCACCGACGTCTGCAGCCGCACATGAAGGCCGGCGTAGCCTCGCGACCCGCGCCGAGCGTAGTCGAGGGCATCGAGCAGTCGAGGGGCGTCATCGGGCACCACGCAGTCCAACAGCTCCTTGCCGGTGGGGTCCGCACCCCCGTCGAGAAGCAGGGATCGTGCGGCGGCGTTGGCCGCGATGACCCGCAGATCCGAGGACACGATGAGCGTCGCATCCACCAGCACGTCGAGCACGCCCGGGCGCGTGAGGCGGTCCGGCGCGATCACTGGCCCGCGTCCTCCGGTGACCGCGCGGACGCCGCGGCCACGATCCGGCTCTGCGCCTCCGCTCCCAGGCTCACCAGCAGGACGTGGGACACGACCTTATTCGGCTGCTGTGGAGTGAACAGCGGGTAAATACTGGGGAAATGAAACCAGAGCCCGTAGGCGAACAGCAAGGCGACGATGACGTACGCCTTGTGCTCGGGGTTGGCCAGCCGCAGCTCACCGGATCTCACCATCTCGGCCACGAGGGTCCGGAACGCTGCCCGCGGCCGGCTCAAGAGCATCTCCTCGAGCAGGTGCTCGAAGGCCCCATGACGATCCTCGTCAACGTCCACCAGCCGGAAGATCGACGCCATGGTCGGCAGCTGGAGCGCGCCCCACAGACGATTCGCCAGGAGCCCGAGGCGAGCGGCCGCCGGCCGGTCCGCGGGCAATTCCTCCACTGCGCGGCCGATCGTCTGCTCGATGGCGTTTTCAACGGACTCGTACAGGAGGGAGGCAACCTCGGGGTAGAGGCTCGTGAGGACCTCCACCGGCAGCTCCGCGCGCCCGGCGATCCGTTCGGGGGTCAGTCCGTCCGGACCCACCACGCCAAGCTCGCTGAGCGTTGCCATCTGCAATCTGATTCTGTTCAGGCTAATATCGGTCTCCATCTTCCCTGCGCTCCTTAGGGCATTCGTTCTCGGGCCAGAGCAGGCAGGCCACGGGCCACCGCTGCGGCGCAGAGGGCGCGAGACCGCAAGACATGGTGAGCAAAGGAATTGGGCAGCGGATCGGAGACGGGAGCCCCGGGGCAAGCTGGACTTTCGGCCACGAACAGTCGCGGGGCTCACGCGATGTCGCGGGAGGTCCCTTCGCCCTACATTGGGTTCTGCGACGAACCGAGGAAGGCGGATGGCGGCATTCGATCCTGCCACACACCTCCGCATGCTGCGGGAGATCTCGGCGCGGGTAGCCGCGGGTCACCGCCTGGAGGATGTGCTCACCACGGTGACCAGCGTGCTGGTGGAGCGCGCGGACTTCCGGAGCGTGGCCATCTGGCTCTACCTGCAGGACGACGAGTGTGAGCGCTGCCGCGCCACGCCCGCCTCCGACCGGACGGCACAGCGCCGCCTGCATCGCGTGACCAGAACGGCCACCTCACCCATGTTCGAGCAGCTGCATACCCTGCCGCTGAACGCTGCATTCGCGGCCCGGTTGGCCCGCGACCGCTCGCCGATCTGCGAGAACGATCTGCTGAAGCTGGCGCGGCTGGTCGCGCTCATGACGGAGGGACACGTCGAGCCCTCCAAGGCCGAGGAGTCGGCAGCCAGGGCCGCGCAGGAAGGGCTCCGCGGCGCGGTCCTGTTTCCCCTCTTCGTCGGGGAGGATCTCACCGGCATCCTCTTCATGGCCGCGGAGCGCGAGATCAGCTCCGAGGAGGTCGGATACTTGGAGGTCTTCGCCCTCCAGACCGCGTCCATCATCCGGTGGTCGAGAGTCTACGGCGAGATCGAGCGGCTGCGGGATCAGCTGGCCGAGGAGAACAGCTACCTCGACGAGGCGGTCCGCCAGGAGGCGGGGTTCACCGGCATCGTAGGTAACAGCGGCGCGCTCAGGGAAGTGCTGCCGCTCATCGCCCAGGTCGCGCCCACCGACTCGACGGTACTGTTCTCCGGAGAGACCGGGACGGGCAAGGAGCTGTTCGCGCGCGCGGTGCACGAGGCGAGCCGGCGGGCGGGGCATCCCATGATCAAGGTGAACTGCGGCGGGTTCTCGCCCGGCCTGGTGGACAGCGAGCTGTTCGGGCACGAGCGCGGTGCCTTCACCGGCGCGACCCAGCGACGCGTCGGACGCTTCGAGCTGGCGAACCGGGGGACCTTGTTCCTGGACGAGGTCGCCGAGCTGCCGCCCGAGACTCAGGTCAAGCTCCTGCGGGTGCTTCAGGAACGTGAGTTCGAGCGGGTCGGCGGTGAGCGGACGATCGCGGTGGACGTCCGCCTCATCGTGGCCACCCACCGCGACCTGGAGCTGGAAGTCTCCCGGGAACGCTTCCGGGCGGACCTGTATTACCGGCTCAACGTTTTGCCCATCCGGATCCCGCCGCTGCGCGAGCGCCCGGAGGACGTCGAGCCGCTCGTCGAGCATTTCGTCGCGCACTTCGGTCGCCGCATGGGCAAGAAGTTCCGGGGGATCTCGCCAGGCAGCCTCGGTCGGCTGCAGCGGTACGACTGGCCCGGAAACATCCGCGAGCTCCAGAACGTGATCGAGCGGGCCTGCGTCCTCGCGAAGGGGCCGGTCGTGGATGTGCCGGATCCCGCGCTGGGCGCGCGGCAGCGACGGGTGTGGCACCCCGTTACGCTCGACGAGGCGGAGCAGGCGCACATCGGCCGCACACTGGAGCAGACGGGTTGGCGGATCGAGGGACCGGGAGGCGCCGCCGAGCTGCTCGGCCTGCGTCCCAGCACGCTGCGGTCACGGATCAAGAGGCATGGTCTGCGCCGCCCGGTGGGTGTCCCGGCCTAGCGTCACCGATACCGGCGCCGAGCGTGTTGTGATGCAGGTTTCCCCGATGCGCAAAGGTCCCTGGCTCCTTGGAGTGCTCTTTCTCCTGGCCGCCGGCGGTGCCGTCGTGTGGATGGTCCTCACGCAGGGAAGCCCGTTCCCACCGCGTACGATCTCCATGGCGACGGGGCCGCCGGGCAGTGCGTACCAGGTGCTCGGGGGGCGCTATCGCGAGGTCCTGCGGCGCTCAGGGGTCGATCTTCGCCTGATCCCGACGGCAGGTGGGGTCGAAAATCTCGCGCGCCTGCGCGACCCGGACTCGGGAGTGAGCGTCGCGCTTCTCGAGAGCGGGCTGACCGACGCCGAGTCTTCCCCCGATCTCACCTCCCTTGGCACGGTTTCATTCGAGCCGCTCTGGCTCTTCTTTCGCGGGGCGACCAGGCCAGGCGCCGTTCGGCAGCTCAAGGGCAAGCGCATCTCGATCGAGCCCGAGGGCAGCGCGACCCGAGTCCTGGCTCGCCGGCTGCTCGCGCTCAACGGCCTGGACGAGAGCAGCGTCGTCCTGCTCGGACTTCCACCGGAGAGCGCTGCCGAAGCGCTGTTGCGCGGCGAGATCGACGGGGCCGTGATGCTGACCTCGTGGCGGTCCCCGGCCGTGCAGCGACTCCTGACCGCCGACGGCATCGCCCTGGAGGGTTATCCGCGCGCCGATGCCTACGTCGCGCTGTTTTCCAGCCTGAGCAAGGTCGTGCTTCCGACCGGGGTGGCCGACCTGGCGCGGAACATCCCACCGTCGGACGTCACGCTGCTCGCCGTGGAGGCGAGCCTGATCGCACGCAAGGGCCTCAATCCCGCGATTCAGTACCTGTTGCTCGATGCGGCCGCGGAGATCCACGGCGGCCCGGAGATCTTCCACAAGGCCGGACGGTTCCCGGCAGGGGAAGCCGTCGATCTTCCCCTCAGCGAGCCTGCCCGGCAGTTCTACCAGTCGGGCGTGCCGTTCGTCTACCGCATGCTCCCGCTGTGGCTGGCGGGCATGACGGCGCGGCTGCTGATCCTGCTCATCCCACTCGTGGTGGTGGTGTTCCCCCTGATCCGCCTTCTGCCAACGGCCTACCAGTACCTGATAGAATCGCGGATCTACCGGCTCTACGGCCGGCTCAGGGTGCTGGAACAGGAAATGGAGGAGGACGGCTCGGTGCCTCTCGACCGTGTGGCGGCCGAGCTGGACGAGCTGGCGAGGCAGGCGAGCCATCTGTCGGTCCCGCTGTACTACTCGCAGCGACTCTTCATCCTCAAGAGCCACATCGCGATGGCGAGGGGCGAGGTGGAGAAGCGCCTGCACCAAGGTGCAATGGCTCGATTCTGATCGGCATGCGATCGTGGGGGACCCCCTCCGTGACTGGCGCGTGGACACCTTCGGCAGGCCGTCCTGCCCTCACCGGTTCTTCAATAACAGCGCCCGGCTTCATCGCGCCAGGCATGGGGTGGGGCTTGTGTCCGCCCTGCTCGGCGGGTGCCTGAACGCTGGTCGGCAGGCCGAGTCTGTGGGGCCCGCGCCGGCCGCGGCAGCCGAGGCCGTCCCGGACGCCGCTCCCGGACTCCAGGTCCCGGGCACCTTCTCGCGCGGCGGCTCCTGCGGCGGTGAGTGGGGCGACGAGGTCTTTCTTACGCTCCTGCCCGATGGGGTGTTCTCGCTGCGGCAGACGTACCGCGACAGCCGGTGCGCTCCCCAGCTCACCCTGCTGTACATCGGGCGGTGGGACATGGCTGCGGATGGCCGCCAGCTCCGACTCGACAATGGCCCCGCCTGGCTGCGCCGGCTCACCGTCGTCAACCGCCGGACCCTGAGTATTCCCGCGCCGCCCGATAGGACGCGCCCGTCGCTTCCGGTGTACCAGACAAGGCACCCGCAGCGACTGGTTCCCTTCGGCGAGCCGTTCCGCTTGCGGGGTGTCGCGAGTCGAGCACCCCTGATTCAGTAGCCCGGCAATGCCTGCACCATGGTACAGTTGCCCCCGCAGACTCCATCCTGAACCCTGTCCCACATGACTGCAAAGGATGGTCACATGCGTGCAGCATCCTGGCGAGCCGCGGGGTGGGCCCTCTTGACCGGCTTGACGATCGGCCTCAGCTCCTGCGCCAGAAATCCCGCGACGGGCAAGAACGAGATCTCCCTCGTCTCGGAATCGCAGGAGATCCAGATGGGCCAGGAGTACGCCCGGCAGATCGTCCGGTCCATGGGGGTGTACGACGACAAGAAGGTCCAGGACTACGTCAGCCGGCTGGGGATGGCTATGGCCGCGAAATCGGAGCGGCCCCAACTGCCCTGGGCCTTCTACGTGATGGACGACCCGACGGTGAACGCCTTCGCGCTGCCCGGCGGGTCCATCTTCGTGACCCGCGGCATCCTTACCCACATGAACAACGAGGGGGAGTTGGTCGGCGTCCTCGGCCACGAGATCGGGCACGTCACCGCGCGCCACTCGGTGCAGCAGATGACCCGTCAGCAGATCGCGCAGATCGGCCTCGGCGTGGGCAGCATCATCTCTTCCGACATCGCCCAGTACGCGGGACTCGCCTCCCAGGGTTTGGGAGTGCTCTTCCTCAAGTATGGCCGTGACGCGGAGAGCCAGTCGGACATGCTCGGTTTCAAGTACATGGTACGTGAGGGCTACGACCCCCGGGCCATGGCCAGCATGTTCACGACCCTCGAGCGAGTGAGCAAGCTCGAGGGCGCCGGGGACATCCCGGAGTGGCAGTCCACCCATCCTGACCCGGGGAACAGGGTCGAGGCCACGATGGCCCGAGTCGACACACTCTCGGTCCCCCCGAACAAGCTGACCACCAGGCGGGACGAGTACCTACCGGTCGTGGCCGGGATGACCTACGGCGAGGATCCGAGACAGGGATACATCGAGGGCAACACGTTTTACCACCCCGGGCTTCGGTTCAAGCTGGAGCTCCCCGCGGGTTGGCAATCTCAGAACACTCCCGAGGCGCTCGCGGCCGTGAGCCCGCAGCAGGACGCGATGCTCCAGCTCACCGCGCCAGGGAAGGGGACCCCGGAAGAGGCGGCCAAGGAGTTCCTAGGTCAGGAGGGCGTGAAGAGCGGCCAGGTCTCAAGCTCCCCGGTCAACGGGCTGCCGGCCTTCGCCAGCCAGTTCGAGGCGCAGACGGAGCAGGGAGCGGTGCAGGGGATCGTCGCCTTCATCAGGTACGGCGACCTGACCTACCGTCTCCTGGGATACACGCCGGCCGGCAAGCTCCAGACCTACGACAAGATATTCCGCTCGAGTATCGGCAGCTTCTCCGAGCTGAAGGACCCGGCGCGGCTGAACGTCGAGCCCTATAAGGTCGAGTTGGTGAAGGTGGACCGCGAGATGACGGTGGCGGACTTCAACGGGAAGTACCCGTCTACGATATCCGTGGAGCGCGTCGCAGTCGTGAACGGCTTCGACACCCCGTCGGATCGGATCCTGGCGGGTACCAGCATCAAGCGGATCATCGGAGGGAAGGGGGCACCGGCGCCCCGAACGGCGGCGCCCGCGGATACGAGCTCGGGTCGCTGAGCTCGGCTCAGAACGTCAGGGCGCCAGCGAGCGAGACCACCCAGCGGTAGATGCGCGTCTCCTGCACGAACGAGAGCTCGCCGGTTTCCGGCTTGATCCCGAGGTTGTGCGTGTGCACCGCGACGTCGCCCTTGATGCCGAAATCCACCCCGCCCACCGAGCTCACCGGGAGGTACTCCACCCCGGCGCCGAGATGCCAGGTGTTGGGCAGGAGATTCTCCACGAAGCCGGGCTTCCGCACCCACTCGCCCTCACCCGCGCCGAGCTGATTACCGTCGAAGGTGACGTCCTCGATCCGATACCACGACAGTCCATACCCAGCCTTGACGAACGGCTGGAAGCTCTCGACCGCGAGGTTGTAGCGGAGACTGCCGACATACTCCCAGAAGTTGAGCTCCCCCTGGACCGGAATGGCGCCGGGGATGTTGGTCGCGGCCAGGTTGACCGCGAGACTACTGCGCGAGTGCCTGAGACTGCTCTCGCTCACGAACTTCCGGCCGATATAAAGGTTCGCGCCGGCCAGCCATTGTGCGGCTGCCTCGCGCTCCGAGCCGGCGCCCTGCAGGTCGAGGTCCAGCGTTCCCGCGCGCGTCACGACTGAGTCGAGAAGTGCGAAGCCGAGCTCGTCGTGGAGGAAGAGGCCGAGCCAGCTCTCGCCCGGCCAGAACTGCGACGCGCCGGCGGTGGCTCCCACGACGCGAAACGGCACCGACTGGCTGATGAAGAAGGCTGGACCGCTGCTCTTG
>Ga0210114_1000453_pt1 | contig 10714 bp, 10 predicted proteins | sample MayberryNW_TuleA_FD_185524 | JGI IMG/M metagenome (GOLD analysis project Ga0210114, IMG submission 185524) | Wetland microbial communities from San Francisco Bay, California, USA, that impact long-term carbon sequestration - MayberryNW_TuleA_D2... | ecosystem: Environmental > Aquatic > Marine >...
TAATACGTCATTACCCTTGTCTCCAAATAATCTATCATTTCCTTTTCCACCATCTAGTTGATCGTCACCAGTTTTTCCACGTAAGAAATCTCTTCCATCGCCTCCATAAATCACATCAGATCCGCTTCCACCGCTTATGTCATCGCCTGCTTCTATTCCATATAGAGTATCATTTCCCCCAAGTCCTTTAATAGTATCCTGATTAATAGTACCAGTAAGATTATCTGCGTTCTCTGTTCCGTTTATCTCTTCGGCGGATACCAATCTAAAGAAATCAGTATCACTTTTCGGATGTTTTTGATCGTAACTTTCTGTTTCAATATCCGCGAGGAAAAAAAGTGTAAATGAGATAGAAATCGCAAGCAAAATGCTGAAAAAAAATCGTAACTCGCAGGTTTGAAATAAATTCGATTTGCTTGATCTTGATGTTAAAAAAATTTTAAAGGAATCTTCTGGATTGACTTGTTTGTTTCTTTCTTTTTTCATCAGTTATGTTTCGGTATGACGCTATTTTAATTAAGAGATTATTTCTTTACCAGAAAAATACTGGGTAGTGACTTTTAGATTTAAATTATCCTTTTCAAATACATCTACTATGTCTGAAGAAGCACATGAAAATGTTACAGAAACACAACCGAACCAAGTTCAATTGAGAGATGCAATATACATTGGTAAAAAACCATTAATGGCATATGTTACATCAACATTAATTCAACTCGCAAACCAACCTACAGTAACAATAAAGGCAAGAGGATTGAGTATAGGAAGAGCAGTAGACGTATCTCAAATCATACTGAAGAGAATGGAAAATGCTGGCTATGTGATAGGAGATGTGAAGATTGGTTCTGAAACCGTACAATCTGAAGACGGAAGAACTAGAAATGTTTCAACCATAGAAATAGAAGTCAAAAGGACATAAGATAATCAATAGTTAGTTAGTTAGTTAGTTAGTTAGTTAGTTAATAAAACTAACATCAATTTTTGGCTTTTGGATCAGTCTTTATATCTTATCAGTATTTTTTGTAATTTGAAAATGATTTAAATGAATAAAATTGCAGCACTGTACCTTGCGCATCTTAACCCCTTTACAAAAGCTCATGAGGAAATAATAAACAGGCTTAAAAAAAAATACACGGTATATATCTTCCCGGTGAGATTTTTATTAAATGGGAAAGAAATCAACACTAGAAGTTTTCCTTTTTCGTATGAGTTAAGAAAATTGATGATCAGGGAGGTATTTCCTAATGATAATAATATTGTTATATCTCCAAATTATGCGTTTTACTCACCATTTATTAGATATTTTCCACCAATTTTTTCACCCTATTCATGGAAGATAAGGGAACAAGTCATAAATACAATCTCAGAAAAGAAGTTTATCTCATATACAGGTGACCCTGTGGAACGATATATACTTAAAATATATAGATTCAATCCAATCAAAGCAAAGAGGCTCCCTATTTCTGCAAGCCATATCAAGGAGCTAATCTATAAAGAAGCTACAGGTGTCAGATCCAGAAACAAGAATACTGTAAGCAGGAAAAGAGAAAGTTTAAAAGAAGGTGAAATGTGGGAAGATAAAGTACCAACTAGGGCAGTGAAGATAATCAAAGAAAATTGGAGTGTTATCGACAAGTATGCAACTGCACAAGATGAAACAATAAAAATATTAGGAGTAAAATTTCCGAGGAGAGGTTTTTTTTAGCATACTAAAGAAAACTTTTATTAATTCTCTAATTTACGTTTCTTAAATATGAAAACTAAAGGAGCTCAGTATGTGTGGCTTAATGGAGAGTTTGTTGAATGGGATAAGGCCCAAGTTCCAATAACAACTCATGCATTACATTATGGAACTTCCGTTTTTGAGGGGATTAGAGCTTATAGTTCTAAGGATAATCTATATATTTTTAAATTAAGAGAACATGTTGAAAGGGTATTTCAGTCTGCTTCAATCTATTCAATGACTATTAATCATTCTATAGAAGATTTAATGAATGGAATAGTAGAATTACTGCAAAAATGTAACATGAGACAATCTTGTTATATTAGACCAATTACGTTTGTAGGAACGCATGGTATAGATCTTAATGTAAGCGTCAGATCTCCAACTCATACTGTAATCATAGTTTTTCCATTTGATAAATACTTTAGTGCTGAAGGGATTAAAGTAGGAATTTCTTCTTGGAGAAGAATCCAAGATTGCTCCACACCACCGATAGCAAAGGCAGGAGGAAATTATCTGAATTCGGTATTGGCAACACAAGAATGCAAGAGAAATGGATATGACGAAGCAATAATGTTGGATAGAGAAGGAAATGTAAGCGAGGCTCCTGGGGAGAATATATTTATTCTTAGAAACAACGTCATTCATACCCCCGATATGTCTTCATCAATTTTGGAAGGCATTACAAGAGATACTGTCATAACACTAGCAAGAGATCTAGGTTACGAAATAGTACAAAGACCTATATCTCGTACTGAACTATATATTGCAGATGAAATTTTTCTCACAGGAACAGCGGCAGAGATAGTAGGCGTAATAAGCGTAGATGGGAAAGAAATTAACAAAGGTAAAGAAGGAGATATAACAAGGTCAATACGGGACTTATACCAAAAGATAGTTTCAGCAAGTAGTACAAACGAAAAGTACCGCCAATGGGTAACACCAGTATGGTAATAAGATTTACAAATGACAAGATAAAAGCAAGAAAACATATTTCAGAAAAATAAAAAAATAGATACCATAATGACACTCACAGAGGAAAAATCAATTCGTTTACCAAAGAAAAAGATAGAAGAGAAATCAAGGATAGCAATTATAGGAGTTGGAGGCTGGGGGAAAAACCATGTTAGAGTCCTTCATGATATCGGAGTACTAAGAAGTATTTGTGATACTGATATTAATAGAGCAAAGCTTCTTGCTGAAAAATATGATGTGAATTACTTTGACTCAGTCGAAGATATGATAGATTCTGAAAAATTGGATGGATGTCTTGTTTGCACACCCACAAAAACACATCATATTGTTTCAAAAAAATTAATGGAGAATAAGATAAATGTATTCGTTGAAAAACCCCTTTCCTACTCGTTTAAGGAATGTGAAGAGATGATAGAAACCGCGAAAAAAAATCAAGTCATTCTGACATGTGGATATATTGAAAGATTCAATCCCGCAGTACAAGACGTGAAAAAAATACTGACAGAAAAAACTTATGGTGATTTAATAATGATGGAATTTCATAGGGAAAACAGAATGCCATTACATATCAAGGATGTAGGGATAATCTATGATACAGCAGTACATGACATCGATACTGCAATATACCTTTTTGGAATGAAACCGCATGTTGTCTTTGCTCGTTCTGGAAAAATATTTCATTCATTTGAGGACTTCTCAACAATAATTCTTGGCTTTGGGATTGATAAAGTTGCAGTAATATCATCTAACTGGATTACACCCAAAAAAGTTAGAAAATTTAGCGCTGTTTGCACTGATGGTATAATTAATGGGGATTTCATAAAACAGGAGATAACAATAGAGGACGAAAGATCCTCCTTTACCCCAAGAAGATTAAATCTCGTTGAACCTCTTTCATTGGAATTAAATAGTTTTGTTAATGTAATAGAGGGAAGGAGAAATGAGCCTGAGGTTTCTCCAATGGAAGCAGCAAACGTAACAAAAATAGCTGAAGCTGCAATTTTATCCAGTAAAACTGGAGCACCAATATATTTGAATTTGAAGAATGGGAGAAACAAATGAAAAGAAACATCTTAGATATCTTGGCATGTCCAATCGACAAACATTATCCTCTTGAATTGATAGAGTTGGATACTAGAGAAGAAATTTACGAAATTAGAGAAAATAAGAAAAAAGGAATAGAAAACGATGAAAATATTCAAAAAAATGATAATAACAATGATATTCCTTTCAGAGATAGTCGATTATCTGAGGAGTACACCCGTCAAGACAAGGTTATTGTAATTATTGATGGTATTTTATACTGTGATAAATGTGTCCGTTTCTATCCTATCATAGACGAGATACCTATTATGTTACCCGATGAGTTAAGAGAAAAAGGAAAAGATTTGGAATTTCTGGCAAAATGGAAAGACAATATACCTGAAAAGATTCTAAAACATGCAAATCCTTGGCACCTATAATAAAGATATAAAAATAATGAGACTTACCTAAAAGGTACGAAGAGAAAAGGATAGAGATGAAATATTAAGAATGAGCAGGAATAATAAAGAAAAGGAAAAGAAAATAGAATCGAAGAAGAAAGATAGTATCTCAGAAAATATTACCGAAAAAAATAGAAAAAAGAGGCAAAAAATATCTCGAGATGAAAAAAGATTTGTTACTCATTACATTTCTAATACAGCAAAGATTGGAAAAAATGTAAAGATTTGGCATTATGCATATGTTGGAGATAATACAGAAATTGGAAAGAATGTTATGATTGGTTCTCTTGCACATATAGATTACAATGTAAAAATAGGCGATAATACTAGGATTGAAGGGTCTGTGTATATTCCTCCATTGACTGTCATAGGAAAGAATGTATTCATAGGTCCTGGAGCTACATTTACTAATGATCCTTATCCAATGAGTCCTAAGATGATTGGAACCGTAGTGAAGGATGGAGCAATAATTGCTGCGAGAGCAGTAATAAAACCAGGAATCCTAATAGGAAAAAATTCTGTTGTAGGAATGGGTTCTGTTGTTACCAAAGACGTACCTGAAGAAACTGTGGTGATAGGACATCCCGCGAAGGTTGTTTATCCAAGAAAAGAATATGATAAGAAAAAGTCAGAATGGGAATCAAAGAAGTAAATAAAAAGAAAACTAAAGAGTATCAAACAAAAACATCACAATGGATTATCATATATTGATATATTCTTTTTGAAAAATTACAAGATCTGTTGTTGTTAATTTTTTAGCACACTTAATGGTTCAGATAATATTCAATATCTCTCGACATTTATTAGATCAGAATTAACCTCACAAATGGGATTAGCCTTTATAACTATTGAATCTACATTATTAGCTTTAGTTATTAGATGATAATCTGTTTTAGAGCACGCAATAAAGATTGTAGTCTTATCACTGGGATAATTGTCAAGATTATTTCCTCCGCCATGCTCAACCTCACCTATATAATCCCTTAATCGAGATTCTAATAATAAAGATATATCGATTTTATCACCTCGCATTTCAAAAAGATCTAATGCCCAAAAAATTGAAATTCTGGTTTTGCTTGCTTTCAATTCCTTCCTTTTTAGCAGGTAACGGATTTTATCTATCAAATTTTTAAGGTAGCTTTCTATGCTCTTGATAGTGCCGTTAACCAGATATATCAATGGATTATTACCTTGCAAGGAATGTTGAATTATCCTTAGATCATGTAACCCGTTTGTAATATCATCTAGATATAGATCTTTGTAGAAATTATCGATTATTTGGTTATCACCTTCGTAGCCACTTGCATATTTACAAACTTCCAATACGCTGGCAATACCAGAATAATGTCTTAGTATCCTGGAAACATAAGTCAATTCGGCAGATACAATATTGGTCAGATGTATAGGTTGATTGTTAATAATCTGGAGTATCTTTTCAAGGAATGAATCCTTTCTTGTATTAAAACCTCCTACTACTGTATTAGATGAGAGAATCGGTCCAGAGTTAATTGGCATGTAATAATAAGGGATATTCTCTCCGACCATCATTCCGGTAGTATGTTCCAATATATCGATATTTTCATCATTTCCACCAATACCAGTTGGAAGTGTATAAATAATTGAGGTATCTCTATCGATCGATCTAATGGCATCTATAAATTTAGAAGAAATATCGATTTTTACATCTTGACCTATTTTCCTTATTTTTGGAGAAAAGAATAGGTAAGAAGCATTACCAATGATATCGTTTGAAGGTTGAATTGGAAGTAACGGCTCGTCTTCTATAAGATCACATACGGTAGCATAGGTTCTTGCAATATCATTGTTTAAGGTTATCCCCATCTTCGATGCTTCATCTATAATAGAAACTTTATATCCAGCACTGACAAGCGATGTAGCAAAATTATAGCCCTCAGTACTTAATCCGAATATAGCTAATTCTGGAGACGAGGGCAATTTTGACAATAAAATATGAAATTTCCTCCTTAGTAAAGTTATTTATTTTTTTTCCCTAATTTTTTTATAGCAGACGATGAATGGATAAACTAATTTTCATTCAGATTTATCTTCTTATTCTCAAGATAAAGAGAAAAGTATTCATTGATAAGTAATGGTAACTATCACAATAACTTGAGAATCTGGTTCGATATACTTACTCCTAAACAGATAATGTTCTTCAAATATTTCGTTGAAGATCTGGAAGAATCTGGACATGAAATATTCTGTACTGGACGAGACTACAGAGAGGCAATAGAGTTAGCAAAAATAAAAAAAGTAAGAATAAAAATAGTTGGCAAACATGGAGGAAAGGACAGATATGAAAAATTAGTAGCTAGCAGTGAAAGAATTCGAAAACTTGCAGACATTATTAACTCCTTTGACCCTGATCTAACTGTCTCCTTTTCCTCCCCAGAAGCTTCAAGAGTATCGTTTGGATTAGGTGTAAAACACTATATCTTCAATGATTCTCCACATGCATTGGCTGTAGCGAAACTAAGTGTCCCAATTTGTGACCGGCTTTTCTGTCCCTGGATTATACCATATAAGGCATGGTTATATCTAGGAATCAATAGAGAAAAAATCACCAGATATAGAGCAATTGACCCTGTTGTCTGGTTAAAAAGAGAGATGGAAAAAAATAAAGAATGTGAAGGATGGTCAAATACAAGATCGAAAAAAAATAAAAAAAACCAATTCACTATCTTAATTAGGCCGGAAGAAGCAAAGGCATCCTATATAACCGATAACAAAAATCTGAAAAATTCTGTAGCGTTGATTGATAGTATTGTTAAAAATTTTTCCCTTTACTCCAAGGTATTAATTCTTGGAAGATACCAAGATCAAATAGAATTTTTCAAACAGAGATATGAAAATAAAGTTCAAATACTCGAAGATGTAGTGGATGGAACCTCGTTATTAAGAGAGATAGATCTGTTTATTGGTGCTGGAGGTACTATGAGCGCGGAGGCAGCATTGCTTGGTAAACCAGTCATTTCTATTGCACCTATTAGCTTTTACGTGGAAAATTTTCTTATAAGATGCGGATTTGTAAAGAAAATAAGAAATGAAAAAGAGTTAACTAGATATACACACAACATTTTCTCTAAAATTAAAAACGAGAAAAAAGATTTTAAAAATAATGATAAACTAAAAAAATACAAAATATCGGGATTTCAGAAAAGATTGTTTGAAAAATCTTTGAAATTTATAGATAGTATGGAAGATCCAATAGTACAATTTAAGAAATTTATTTGAAATTCATAACATTATAATTCAAGTTATCAATACGAAATAATGCCCGGAAGCCCGGTGGAGGGAAAAATATATTTTTCCGCCGAGTGTAGCGGCCAAGCATAAAGGCCTTTGGAGCCTTTGACCCCAGTTCGAATCTGGGCCGGGCTACTTTTATGTATTTCAATTAATGTTTCCGTTCATTTAGAACTAATATCTGAATGACTTAATATTAATAAAACCTAAAAAACTATATTTCTTTATCATTTCAAAGTCACTATTAATAAACAATATTATTTATCTAATTTACATTTTTCAATTACAAGTTGTTGGAGATTTTTAAAAGCCTGATCTACCATATTAGTTCTTTTAGATAAGATATTTTCTGTATCTGCAAGTAAATGTTCTATTGATTCCAGCATTTTTTTTTGTTCATTCGGATTCGGAGAACCTGTTGATTTTCTTAAGTATATAGAATTTTCTGAAATTGTCTCTCTAACGATTGTATGTAAATCATCTATATCTATATGTATATTAATAGAATCAAGACTCTTTGAAAGTTCTTCCTTTGGAATGTCCTTTAAACTAATATTGTCGTTATTTTTTATCGCATATTGTACAAGACGTCCTACCAATTTGTGAGCTTGCCGAAATGGGATATTGTATTTGATCACCAACTGTTCAGCAATATCTAAAGAGACTGCATAGCTCTTATTAGCTTGCTCTAATGCGATGTTTTTGTTCACTTTAAATGTATCTATTATTCCTACCATTATTATCAAAGAATTTGTTACTATAGCAGTAGATTTCCACAATAAGGGCTTGATATTTTGCAAGTCTCTACTGTAACCGGTTGGAAGGCTCTTTATTATTGTCAATGCTGAAAGGAGATTGCCTGTAACAATAGATGAATGTGAACGCAAAATTTCTAAGGGATCTGGATTTTTCTTTTGTGGCATTACACTCGATGTTGAACTATATTTGTCTGCAAGTTCGATATAATTAAATTCTGAAGTAGACCAGATAATAAAATCTTCGGCAATTCGGCTTAAGGAAGTCATTAAGATTGCGTGTGAAGATAAAAATTCGATAATTACATCTCTGGAACTAGTAGCATCAATAGAATTTTCTACCAGTCCATCAAATCCTAGCAGAGAAGCGGTGTACTTTCTATCTATGGGTATGCTAGTACCACCAATTGCACATGCACCCAACGGAGATTTATTTATCCTATCAAAGATCATATTAAAGCGTTCGAGATCTCTTAATAGACTGTAAGAATATGATAGTAGATAGTGAGAAAAGGTGCCTATTTGTGCCTGTTGTAAATGAGTATATAGAGAGACAATTGTTGTTTGATATTCTTTTGATCTTGTTATCAAGGATCTTAGTAGGTTAGTTATGAGGTTGGATATAACTAGGAGGTCATCCCTTGCTTTCATAATAATATCTAATGCTACCTGATCATTTCTGGAACGTCCTGTATGCATCTTACCACCCACTTCTAAACCTACACTTTGCGTTACTAGGGCTTCAATCTGTTCATGAATATCTTCAGAGGAATCTGATGATAGTATCTTTCTAACCTTCGCCTGATCAATGCAATTATCCTTTAGTTCACTTAAAGAAGAGAGAAGTCTTGATAATTCTTGATGGTTTAAAATGCCAATTTTGTTTAACATGATACAATGTGCTTGAGTTCCAACAATATCATAATAAAATAAATTAATATCATCATCTAGCGAAGAAAGATATTCAAGAACATTTTTATCTAGATTTTCGGTCTGTCTAGATCTATACAAGAATATTTATCAATATTAAACAGGATTTCAATATAATATATTTATCTATTCTCAAAAGATGGCATATTATTCCGTTAGTAATCTAAACTCAATTCAGTAAATAATCTATTATTATATTGGATCATCTTTAATCCACATCAATCATTAAATATGGTTTTTGATAAAATTTGTATGATGTCTGAAGATATTCAACAAACCCGTAGGTTAATCTTTGATGAATTGTCGAAAATAGTAGATCCGGAAATCGGAGTCTCGATAATGGAATTGGAATTGGTTGATAAGGTGGATATTAATGATAATCAAGTAAACGTTGATTTACATTTAACAAGTCCGTTTTGTCCAGCAGTATTTGGTTTTAAAATTGCTCAGGATGTCAGAGATAACATTTACAAGATAGGAAACATCGAACAAGTAAAGGTAAATGTGAGTAATCATTTTATGGCAGAGGCAATAAACAAACAGGTAAACGAAAGTAAATTTCCTGAAAAGGACAAAGCAGAAGAAAAGTAAGATAGTAAATTCAAACCTTATTCAAATGATATAAATCAACTTGTTAAAAGAAAAATATGTTCTAAATAGAATATCTTTGTAACACTTATTTTTTATTTTATATCATGTACAAGATTTAAGGAGGAGACGGTGTATCCTCATCGTGATACTGATTCCACAGATTTGAGATCTATCCTGAGACAATCTAAAATCAACCGCCGTGTACAGAAAATGTGTAGTATTATTATACAATATTGAAAGAAACGCAAAAAGTAAATCATATAGTTTAAACAAGGAGGTAGATTAAAAATTCGATAACAAAAGATTAAAAGAATAAAATATCATTAATTCTATTTTATATATCGTTTTCTGTTTTGTCTTTAGATGATCTATCTTGCAAGGAAGATATCTTTTTTTCATTTTTTGAAAATCCTAGCAAGTGGTTTCTTAGTAGTTGTATTCCCAAAGCTGGATCAACTCCCTTTGGACAGACATGACTGCAGGATCCTGCAAAATGACACCTCCATATACCATGCCTATCATCAAGGACATTCAGTCGATTGGTTTTATCTGAATCCCTGGAATCGGAAAAATACCTATATGCCTGTGATAGGGCTTGGGGTCCAGGAAATTTTGTGTCTGTTGCAACTGTTGGACATGCCGAATAACACAATCCACATTTAATGCAATATGAGAATTGTAGGAATTTGTCTACATCTTCAGGAGTCTGCAAATATTCAGATAGTTCACTATTATCTTTCATGTCTGCATTTTCATTCTGTATGTAAGGCATGATATTCTTGTGGTGTTGAAAGAACTGTGAAAAATCAGTAACAAGATCTCTGATATATGGAAAGTTTGCCAAGGGTTCACAAGTGATAGTATCTCCTTCTAATTCAGATATTTTAGTGTAACATGCCAGTCTTGGTTTTCCATTTATTTTCATTCCACAGGATCCACATGTAGCCATCCTACATGAATATCTTATACCAATACTACTATCTTGATAG
>Ga0210114_1000454_pt1 | contig 10707 bp, 11 predicted proteins | sample MayberryNW_TuleA_FD_185524 | JGI IMG/M metagenome (GOLD analysis project Ga0210114, IMG submission 185524) | Wetland microbial communities from San Francisco Bay, California, USA, that impact long-term carbon sequestration - MayberryNW_TuleA_D2... | ecosystem: Environmental > Aquatic > Marine >...
CGCAGCCGGCCGAAGTAGTGCTGGATACGGCTCGCCGCGAGTACCGGAATGCCGCTGACGTCGGTGCGGCGCACCTGCCATCCCGGCAGCACCACCAGCGGCTGCACCAGCAACGGCTCGCCGATCTCGGTGCACAGCCATTCGCGCACGCGCCCGGCGAGCGCCACGGCGCGCTCGAGCGGCGCGGTCTCGCGCCGGCGTGAAAAGCGCAGGCTCACGCCGTCATAGGTCACTTCCCGCTCGCCCTGCGCATCCTGCCTGCCGCGCGCCTCGGTACGCACCGCGAACACGCCACCCGGCCCGACCACCACATGGTCGGCCTTCGCCTCATGCCCGTCGAGCGGCACGTCATGAAAAGCGACGTAGCCGAGCCCGCCGAGCGCATTCAGTTCCTGTCCGGCCGCGAGCTCGGCCTCGTAGCCCAGACGCAGGCGCGACCAGCGGCGCAATGACAGCCACAGGCTCCACAGGGCCCAAGTCTGCAGCGCCGCCGCAATCGCGGCCGCGAGCGCCACCGTGTCGCTCCCGGGCGTCGCGCCGAATGCTGCATAGCCGCCCGCGGCCAGCGGCAAGACGACAACGCCGAGCGCCGCGTTCTCTGCGACGTCGAGGGCGGCGAGCTCGAGCGATCCGCGTCGCGCGAGTCCGGGCCCGCGCCCCGGCTCGCGCGCACCGCGCCGGTGGGCGCGCACAACGCGGCCGCGCCAGAACGCAAGCACCAGCAGCACGCTGAGCGAGGCAATCGCCATGCATGCCAGAGAAATCCAGTGCAATAGCAGAGCAGGCAAGTTCACGGCTGCAAAATGTACTCCGCCGCCGCACGAATTTGTAGCGCCTGCCTGTTGCCGGGCGGCGACAGGCCGAACGGCCGCGCGGGCGCTTCGCGTCACGCAAAGCACGTCAACTAGCCTCGCTTGACCCATGGCTCATGCTGGCACGCGTTGTGCATGGATATCGCGTGACGGAAAAAGGAGAATACCGATGGCCCCATCCGGACGCTACCCGACACGCGAGGAAATCGAAGTCATCATTGCGCGCGCGCGGCAAATGCGCGCGCAGTATGTCGGCGCGCTGATCGCGCGCGGTATATCGCGCGTGACGCAACTGTTTTCCGGCGCTCGGCGCCTGCGCCACGACATGGGCTAGCGCCAGCGGCGGGGCCGCAGCGCTCCCGGCAGGTAGAGCGGGTGCGCGGGCTCGCCGCTCGCGTTGAGGCGCAGCACGTGGAGCGCGACGCCGGCGCGGCACAGCAGGCGCTGCACCGCCCGCGAGCGCTCCAGGTGCCGCGCATGGTTTCCCCAGGCGCAAACCACGAGTTGTGCTTTCCGCGCCGCGCGCAGGATCGCGGCGTCGTTGCCTTCGCCCACCGGGTCCGCCGCGGCCTTCATTTCGCCCGGATCGGTCGCGCGCCAGGCGAAGACGTTCGTCACCAGGAGCGCGCCGTAGCCCCAACGTTCGGCGTAGGCGCGCGCCCGCGCGCAGGTCGGATCGAGCGCCCGCTCGTCCGCGGTGCTCGGGTTGAGCATGACGAAGTTGGCGACCGGCCTCGCCCGGTCCCAGCAGCGCCAGAGCAGCGTGCGCCAGCGCCGGCAGACGGAAAATTGCGCGCCGGAGGCGTTCATGCGGCGGCGCGCCGGCGCAGTACCCGCGCGCGCCAGGCGGCGGTTCCGGCCGCGAGGCCGCAGCCGGCGGCGATGGCGAAGGCCAGCATGTAGCTGCCGGTGCGATCGAAGATATAGCCCGCCATCCAGGGCCCGAGGGCGCTGCCCACCGCGGCGCCCATCAGGCCCACGCCGACGATGGTGCCGAAGTGCGGGCCGCCGAAGCGGTCGCTCACCATCGCCGGGGTCAGCGATGCCGTGGCCGAGTAGCCGACGCCGAGCAGCACTGCGTAGCCGTAAACCGCCCAGCGCGCCGGCGCGCCGGAGAGTGCCGCGAGCACCGCCACCGCCGCGACCATGATGCTGACGCCCGCGACGTAGACGATCTCCCGCTCCACGCGGTCCGAGAGCCAGCCGCCGCCCGTCTTGCCGATGATGCTGGAGACGCCGACCACGCCGACCACCGAAGCCGCGACGATGGCGCTCACGCCCAGGTCGACGAGGTAGGCCACCTGGTGCACATGCAGCGTCTGCGAGCAGATGTTGCCGAAGAAGAACGCCGCCAGCATCAGCCAGAACGGCGTTCCGCGCGCGGCCTGCGCGAGGGAGGTGGTCGACAACGGCCTCCCGGTCGTGTCCGTGGTCGAGGGCAGCGGCGGGCGGGCCGGGGACTGGCGATGCAGGAATATCGAAGATGGCACGATCCACAGCACGCAGATCACGGCGAGCACGCGATACGCCGTGCGCCAGCCGTAGGCGTCGATGAGCAACTGCGTCAGGGGCACCACCAGCAGCATGCCGACCCCCACGCCCGAGCTGACGATGCCCAGCGCCAGCCCCAGCTTGTCCTGGAAGTTTCGCTGCACCTGCACCAGCGCCGGCACCCAGCCGCCCGCAGCCACGGCGACCGCGGTGAAGACGCCGAAGCCGAGGTAAAGCTGCCAGGGGGTCGAGATGTAGCTGTCGGCCCACAGGGCGAGGCCGAGCGCGACGCCGCCTCCGGCCATCAACCGCATCGGCCGCAGGCGGTCGCACAGGGCACCGATGAGAGGATTGACGCCCCCGTGCACCAGGGTGAAGACGGAGAAGGCCCCCGCGAGCACCGACCGGCTCCAGCCGTAGTCGCGCAGCAGCGCCACCAGCACGACGCTGTAGGAATACCAGACGCCATACGCAAGCGCGAGCGTGAGGGCGATGACGCCCAGGCTCAGGGCGCGGCGCGGCTGGGTCAAGACGGGTTCAGGAAAGGCTCAGGCCGCGCCCTCGACGATACGCATGTCGCGCTCGGCGGCGTTCTGGCCGAGCGCGTCGAGCGCCTTCCGGTACGCCGGCCCCTCGTAGGCGGCCCTTGCCTGCTCGAGGCTGTCGAATTCGACCACGACCGTGCGCTGGTTCATGCCCTTTTCGTACGTCTTCGCGGGCATGCCGCGTACCAGGAACCGGCCGCCCGCGGCCTGGACGGCTGGGCCGGCGAGCTTGGCGTACGCCTCGAGGGCCTTGGGATCGCTGAGCGAACGGTAAGTCACCACCATGTAGGCCTTGGGCATCGCGGTCTCCTCTGTCGGTAGGACAAAGCGCCATTTTCACATGGCGCAAAGCGGCGGCCGCGCAGTTTCGCCCGCTTCGTTGCTATAGTCGGCGCATTCCGATCCTCCAGGAGGGCCGCGTGAGCACCGTTCCGAACCACGCCCTGCGCCAGTTGCGCGCGGGCAAGCTGGCTATCGGCCTGGGCCTGCGCCAGGCGCGCACCGTCGACACCGCGCAGATCCTGAAGACCGCGGGCTTCGACTGGATGTTCATCGACTGCGAGCACAATTCGATGGGCACCGACACCGCCGCGCAGATCGCCTCGGCGGCGCTCGCCATCGGCATCACCCCGGTGGTGCGCGTGGCCGGCAAGGAGCACTGGCTCGCCTCGCGCATGCTCGACAACGGCGCGCAAGGGGTCGTCGTGCCGCATGTCGACACCGAGCTGGAAGCCAGGCGCATCGCCGACCACTGCCGCTTTCCGCCGATCGGGCACCGCTCGATGGGCGGCGGGCTGCAGCAGCTCGGCTTCGCCGCGATGCCCGTGGGCGAGGCGGCGCGCATCGTCAACGAGGAGACGCTCGTCGTGGTGATGCTCGAATCCCCCAAGGGCATCGAGAACTGCGAGGCGATCGCCGCGGTGAAGGGCATCGACGCGCTGCTCATCGGCACCAACGACCTGTGCTTCGAGATGGGCATTCCCGGCGAGTTCGACGACCCGCGCATCGCGGAGGCCTACCGGAAGGTGATCGCCGCCTGCCGCAAGCACGGCAAGTTCGCCGGCATGGGCGGCATGTACACGAAGGAGCTGCTCGAGCGCCACATCGGCATGGGCGTGCAGCTGATCCTCTCGGGGTCGGATTTTTCGCTGCTGCAGCAGGCGGCGAAGGCGCGCGCCGAGCTGGTGCGCGGCTTCGAGAAGAAGGCATGACGCCGCGCGTCGCAACCGTCGCCGTTGGCGGCAGCCCGATGGAGGTGTTCCTGTTCGCGCCGGCGGGCGCGGGGCCGCATCCCGGGCTCGTGCTCTGCCAGCACATCCCGGTCGGACACACCGGCGTGGAAAACGACGTCGTGACGCTGAAGACCGCCGAGCGCTATTGCGAGAACGGCTACTGGGTCGCCGTGCCCTTCATCTTCCACTGGTGGCCGAAGAGCGCGGACATCGAGCTGAAGCGGGCCGAGTTCCGCGACGACTGGACGCGGGCCGACCTGGACGCCGCGTTCGAGCTGCTCGCCGCGCAGCCGGGCGTCGACCGGGGACGCATCGGCATCGTCGGCCACTGCTGGGGCGGCCGCGTGGCGTGGCTCGGGGCCTGCACCAATCCGCGCTACAAGGCCGCGGCGGTCTTCTACGGCGGGCGCGTGAAGCTCGTCATGGGCAAGGGCAACCCGCCGGCGATCGAGCTCGCGCCCGCCATCCGCTGCCCGGTGATCGGCTTCTTCGGCAACGACGACACCAACCCTACGCCCGCGGATGTCGACGACTACGACGCGGCGCTGACCAAGGCCGGGGCGGAGCACGTGTTTCACCGCTACGACGGCGCCGGCCACGCCTTCCAGTCGTTCAACAACCCCGAGCGCTACCGCAAGGCTGCGAGCGAGGACGCCTGGGAGAAGGTACTGGCGTTCTTCGCGGATAAGCTCGGCGGAAGGTAGCCGGCGCTACTGCGCGGTCCAGCCGCCGTCGACGACGAGGCTGGTGCCCGTCATCAGCGACGCCCCGGGCGAGGCCGCGTACACCACGGCCGCCGCCACCTCCTCCGCCTGCCCCACCCGCGCCATCGGAATGCGGCCTTCTATCCACGCGGCGAACTCGGGCCGCTCCGCCATCTTGCGGTAAAGCGGCGTCTCGACGAAGGTCGGGGCGATGGACAGCACGCGGATGCCCTGCGCCGCGAATTCGAGCGCCATGGCCTTGGTGAGCCCCTCCAGGGCATGCTTGGTGAGGCAGTACACGGTGCGATTGGGCGCGCCCACGTGGCCCATCTGCGAGGACATGTGCAGGATGGCGCCGCCGCGGGCCTTGCGCCCCGGCGTTTCGAGCATCTTGCGCGCCGCGGCCTGCGCGACGAGGAACGCGGCGCGCAGGTTGAGATCGAGGAGCTGGTCGAGATGCTCCTCGCTCACTTCGACGAACGGCTCGGGGATGTTGAAGCCGGCGTTGTTGACGAGGACATCGAGCACGGGGATCGCCGCGATCGCCTCGCGCATCGCCCGGGTATCGGTTACGTCGCAGACGGCCGTATGCGCCTTGCCGCCCGCGGCACGGATCTCGGCGGCGGCCCGATCGATCTCGTCGCGCGTGCGTGCCATGAGCCAGACCTCCGCGCCCGCCTGCGCCAGCGCGAGCGCGCAGGATCGGCCGATGCCGCGCCCGGCGCCGGTCACCAGCGCGACGCGCTCGTCCAGCCGGAAGCGCGCCGCGATGTCGCTCACTTGGCGCGCAGGCCGGCGTGCTGCCCGCCGTAGCGCCGCAGGCGCAGGTCGGCCTGCTCCTTGTGGCCCCAGAAGCGCTCGATGGCGCAAAGGCGCGAGCAGTACTCGCCGACCGTGACGCTCGCCTCGCGCGTCACCTCCTGGTAGGTGCAGGTCTTCAGAAACTTGCCGACCCACAGTCCGCCCGTATAGCGCGCCGCGCCGAGCGTGGGCAGCGTGTGATTGGTGCCGATCACCTTGTCGCCGTAGGACACGTTGGTCTCGGGCCCGAGAAACAGCGCGCCGTAGTTGCGCATGCGCTCGAGGAAATAGCGCGGATTCCTGGTCAGGATCTCGACGTGCTCGGCGGCGACGCGGTCGGCTTCCTGCACCGCTTCGTCGAGCGACCCGACGAGGATGATCTCGCCGTAGTCGCGCCAGGCGACGCCGGCGACGTCCGCCGTCGGCAGCACCTCGAGCTGGCGTTCGATCTCGGCAGGCAGCGCCTCGGCAATCTGCTTCGACGTGGTGATGCAGATCGCCGGGCTGGTGGGGCCGTGCTCGGCCTGGCCGAGCAGGTCGGTCGCGATCATCTCGACGTCCGCCGAGTCGTCGGCCACGACCAGGATCTCGGTCGGCCCGGCGAACAGATCGATGCCCACCTGGCCGAACAGCTGGCGCTTCGCCTCCGCCACGTACGCGTTGCCCGGACCGCACAGCATATCGACCGGCTGGATGGTCTGCGTGCCGAGCGCCATTGCGGCGATCGCCTGGACGCCGCCGACGACGTGGATCTCGTCGGCGCCGCCCAGCACCATCGCGGCGATGGTCTCGGCGTGCGGCTCACCCTGGTTGGGCGGCGTGCAGGCGATGATGCGCTTCACGCCCGCGGTGCGCGCGGTGACGATGCTCATGTGCGCCGAGGCCACCATCGGATAGCGCCCGCCGGGTACGTAGCAGCCGACCGACTCGACCGCGATGTTCTTGTGGCCGAGCTTCACCCCGGGCAGCGTCTCGACCTCGATGTCGCGGATCGCGGCGCGCTGGTGCTCGGCGAAATTGCGGATCTGTGCCTGCGCGAACTTGATGTCACGGATGGTTTCCGGCGACACCTTCGCCATGATCGAGTCGATATCGGCCGGCGACAGCTTCTTCGGGGTCCAGTTGTCGAATTTCGCCGAGTACTCGCGCACGGCTTCGTCGCCCCGCTTGCGCACGTCGGCGAGGATGCCTTCGACGGTCCGGCGCACCTTCTGATCGATTTCGTCGGTGATGGTCCGCGCGATGCGGTGCTTGAGCTGGGTGGGCATGGGGGTCCTCGAATGCCGGGGTTGGGGACTGTCCCTATTCACGCCGCCGAGGTGGCGAGCTTCGGGTGCGCCTCGCGGATCGGCAGGTTGATCAGCGCGGCGAAGCTGGCGAGCGCGATGTCCGCATACCACATCCAGCCGTAGTTGCCGGTGCGGGCGACGGCGATGCCGCCGAGCCAGGCGCCGAAGAAGCCGCCGATCTGGTGGCTGAACAGCGTCAGGCCGAACAGCGTGGCGAGATAGCGCGGCCCGAACAGCTTGCCCACCAGACCCGCGGTCGGCGGCACCGTGGCAAGCCAGGTGATGCCCAGCGCCACGGCGAAGACATAGAACGTGAGCGGCGTCTTCGGCGCCATCAGGTAGAGCGCCACGATCGCGGCGCGCGAGCCGTACATCCACGCCAGGATCATCTTCATGCGCCGGATCTGCCCCAGCCAGCCGGCGCCGATGCTGCCGGCGATGTTGCTCAGGCCGATGATGGCGATCGAGTTCGCCGCCACGGTGGCGGGCAGTCCGCACAGCCCCACTTCCCCGGGCAGGTGGGTCACCAAAAAGGCGATGTGAAAGCCGCAGGTGAAGAAACCCGCATGCAGGCACAGGTAGCTTCGATCCTTGAACGCGGCCAGCGTTTGCTGGCGCAGCGTGATGCCGCCGGACTGCGATTTCGCCCGGGCCGCGGCGACGCCCGCCTTCTCGCGCAGCGGCAGCGCCAGCGCGATGGTGGACAGCGTCGTCGCCGCGAGCGCGAGCATCGCGTTGACCCAGCCGAAGGCGCCGATCAGCGCCTGCGCCAGCGGCGCGAACACGAACTGGCCGACGGAGCCGCCGGCATTGATGAAGCCCGAAGCCGCGGAGCGCCGCTCGACCGGCAGGCGCTGCGCCGCGGCGCCGATCAGGATCGAGAAGCTGCCCGCGCCCGCTCCCGCGGCGGTCAGCACGCCCATCGCCAGGATCAGCCCCGTGCCGGTGCTCATCAGCGGCGTGATCGCCATGCCGACGGCGAGCATCAGCGCGCCCAGCACGATCACCGCGTAGGACCCGACCCGGTCCGCCAGCATGCCGAACAGCGGCTGCGCCGCGCCCCACACGAATTGCCCGATCGCCATGGCGAAGCTGATCGTGACGATGCCCAGGCCGGTCGAAGAATTCAGCGGTGACAGGAACAGCCCGGTCGACTGGCGCATGCCCATGGTGACGGCCAGGATCGCCGACGACGAAAGCACCAGGGTCCAGAACAGGCGTCGCGGGCTCATACCTTGAAGCGCGCCTCGCGCCAGGCGAGCGCGGCTTTCAGGCCCTGCTCGCGCGCGATGTCCATGAAGCGGCGCTTGTCGGGCGAGCCGTGGGATTCGATCGCGTGGTCGATGTCGAGCGCGGTGTCGAGCGCCGCGCGCAGGCCCTGGATCTCGTAGCTGCGGTTGATCGCCTTCTTGGTGTCGCGCACCAGGGCCGGGTCGACCACCGCCATCTGCCGCGCGATGCGCAGCGCCGTGGAGAGGTGCTCGCCCTCGGGCACCACGCGGCTGACGATGCCGAGCGCGAGCGCGCGCTCGGCGCTGATCGCGTCGTCGCCGGTGAGGATGATGTCCTTGGCGGCCTTGGGCCCCACCACCCAGGGCAGGAGCAGGGTCACGATGCCGGCGCCGAACTTCAGCTCGGGCTCGCCGAACACCGCGTCGCGCGAGCACACCGCGAGGTCGCAGGCGAGCGCCATCTCGAAGGCGCCCGCCATGCACGGGCCGTGGATCGCCGCGAGGGTCGGCTTGGGCGAGTCCCAGAAGCGCAGGGTGGTCGAGAAATCGAGATCCAGCACCTCGCGCCACGCCGCCGCGCCCTCGGGGCGGCGCTCCATCTGCTCCTTCAGGTCGAAGCCCGAGGAAAAGCCGCGCCCCGCGCCCGAGAGCACGATCACGCGCACCGCGGCGTCGCCTTCCAGCGCGTCGAGCGCGGCGTTGATCTCGAGCAGCGTAGCCTTGTTGAGCGCGTTCACCCGCTCGGGGCGGTGCAGCTGGAGCTGCCCCACGCCGGCCTCGCTGGAGACGCGGATGTTCTGGTAATCGCTCACGGCAGCGACAGGGTCTCGCCGATCGCCGGAATCGTCAACCGCGTTTGCGGAATGGCATCGCGCTCCCAGATCGCCCGCAGCAGTTGCGGCGGCTCCTGCAGCGGCTCGTCGGTGAGCTTGAACGTGCCCCAGTGCATGGCGACGAAGCGCGCGGCGCCGAGCGCGCCGAAGGCGCGCACCGCATCGCCCGGGTCCATGTGCTGGCGCTGCATGACCCAGCGCGGCGCGTAGGCGCCGATCGGCAGCATGGCGGCGTGGATGTCGCCGCACTTCCCGCCGATCAGGCTGAAGCCGTCGAACCAGGCAGTGTCGCCCGAGTGGTAGACGCGCAGCCCGCCGCGCTCGAGCACGTAGCCGCCCCACCAGCTGGTGTTGACGTCGTTCAGGCCCCGCCGGCTCCAGTGCTCGGCCGGCACGAAAGTCACGCCCAGCCCCGCGACCTCCTCGCGCTGCCACCACGCCATCTCGAGCACGCGGCGCAGGCCGGCGCGCTCGAACCATCGCCCCAGCCCGCGCGGCACGACGTACACCGGGTCGGGCCCGAGTTTCTGCAGCGTCGGCACGTCCATGTGGTCGCGGTGATTGTGCGTGACCAGCACGAGGTCGATCTTCGGCAGCGCGGGCCAGTCGAGGCCCGGCGCCGCGTTGCGCGGAATGAAGCCGGCGATGCGGGGCGACATGACCGGATCGATGAGCGCGCTCGTGCCGCCCAGCTGCACGAGGAAGCTCGCGTGGCCGATCCAGGTGAGGGCGTCCGCGGCGGCATTGCGCAGCGACCGGCCGTCGTTCTGCACGCACGGCACCGCGACCCCGGTCCGCGGCGAGGGCGGCCGCTTCTCCGCGTGCCAGCCGGCTTTCCATTGCAGGATGCGCGCAAGGCTCGCCGCGTGCGCGTTGCCCGCGAGGTTGGAATACTTCATGCAAGCGGCGACGACGGCGAGGCGGGCTGCAGCTCGCCCGCCTCCAGCATCGCCGCGAAGCGGCCGCGGTCGGCCTTGCCCGTACGGCCCGCGGGCAGCTCGCGCGCGAAGTACAGCACGTCGGGCTGCTTGAACTTGTCGAGCCGCCCGCGAACGAATACGAGCAGCTCCTCGACGGTCAGGCTCGGGTCGCGCGGCACGACGAGCGCGTGGATGCGCTGGCCGAGGCGCGCGTCGGGCCGGCCCACGGCGAGCGCCGCCGCCACCTTGGCGTGCGCGCCCAGGGCGAATTCGATCTCCTGCGGGGCGATCTTGTTGCCGCCGCGCACGATCAGCTCCTTGCGGCGTCCGGCGATCTCGACCACGCCCGCGTCGCGCTCGCGCGCGAGATCCCCCGTGGCGAGCCAGCCGTCGGCGTCGATCGGGTTCAGCTCGGGCTGCCCGAGATAGCCGTTCATGAGGAAGGGGCTCGCGATGCAAAGCTCGCCCACCGCGCCCGGCGCCGCCGCGGCGCCGTCCTCGCCGCGGATGCAAAAGCGAACCCCGGGCGAGGGCCGGCCGATGCAGCCGGCGTAGCGCGCGGCGTCCCGCGGCATCAGGAAGAAGTCGCAGGTCGAGGTCTCGGTCAGGCCGTAGATGTCGATCAGATCGGCCGGCGCGAAGAGCCCGCGCAGCGTCTCGCCGAGCCCCCCGCCGAGCGACTCGCCGCCGATCATGACGGTGCGCAGCGTGCCCGCCGCCGCCAGCTCGCGTCCCTCGCGCGCCAGCGCCGCCGCGGGCCGGTCGAGGATCAGCGCGCGCATCATCGTCGGCACCACGCCGACGCGCGTGATCGCGTCGGCGCGCAGCCGCTCCAGGAACATCCGCGG
>Ga0210114_1000455_pt1 | contig 10705 bp, 10 predicted proteins | sample MayberryNW_TuleA_FD_185524 | JGI IMG/M metagenome (GOLD analysis project Ga0210114, IMG submission 185524) | Wetland microbial communities from San Francisco Bay, California, USA, that impact long-term carbon sequestration - MayberryNW_TuleA_D2... | ecosystem: Environmental > Aquatic > Marine >...
GCGTCATGCCGGTGGTCGGCGTCCCGCTGCCGATGGTCAGCTACGGCGGCTCGGCGCTTGCTTCCATGATGTTCGCGATTGGCGTGATCATGAACGTTAGCATGCGCCGGTATATCTTCTGAGAAGATGGAGGCATGGAGTGTTGGAGTATTGGAGTAATGGAACGCAAGAATGAAGACTCGTTCCGCTCACCCAATACTCCACCACTCCAATATTCCATTATCTTGACTTACTGCAACGCCTTTTCGATCGCACTCACCAATTTCGCTTTCGGCACCGCGCCGACGATTTGCTCTTGAACCGCGCCGGCTTTGAGAATGATCAGATTGGGAATGCCCCGGATGCCGTAGCGCGACGCCGTCGCCGGATGGTCATCGACGTTGAGCTTGGTGACTTTGAGCTTGCCCTCGTATTCGACCGCGAGTTCTTCGACGATCGGCGCGATCGATTTGCATGGGCCGCACCACGGCGCCCAAAAGTCGACCAGCACCGGCACCGTCGATTTTAGTACTTCCGCTTCGAAATTACTGTCTCCTACCTCGGTGATCTTACCCATCTTCTCCTCCTTACAAACTCGAAAGAAAATTTATCAAGGTGCGCACGCCGAAACCGGTGCCGCCTTTCTGACCGAACAGATTGTCGTTTTCGGCGAACGCCGGTCCGGCGATATCGAGATGGGCCCACGGCACTTCCCCGACGAATTCCTGCAAGATCAGCGCGGCGATGATGGCGCCGCCGTGCGCACCTCCGATGTTCTTCATGTCGGCGACGCTGCTCTTGATCGTTTCCTTGTATTCTTTGACCAGCGGCAGCTGCCAGAGTTTCTCGCCGGTTTCGCCGCCGGATCGCAGGAGCGCTTCGACGAGCGGCGGATGGTTGCTGAAAACCCCCGCAACCTGGGTGCCCAAAGCGACCATGCAGGCACCGGTGAGCGTCGCCAGATTGATCATATAATCGGGTTTTTGCTCGGCAGCGAGCGCGAGCGCGTCGGCGAGGATCAGCCGGCCTTCGGCGTCGGTGTTGAGCACCTCAATGGTCTTGCCATTTAAGTAGCGGATGACATCGCCGGGTTTCTGTGCGTTGTGTCCCGGCAGATTGTCCGTGGTCGGCACGTAGCCGGTGACTTCGATGTCAAGGCCGAGCTTGGGCAAACAACTCATCGCCGCGATCACGGCGGCCGCGCCGGCCATGTCGAGCTTCATGGTCTCCATTGCCTTTGACGGCTTCAGCGATAAACCGCCGGAATCGAAGGTGATGCCTTTACCGATAAGCGCGACTTTCTTCTTCGGCTTGCCAACGGGTTTATAGCGAATTCTGATAAACCGCGGCTCCTCGTGGCTGCCCCGATTGACGGCCAAGAGCCCAGCCAATTTCATCGCCTCGATTTTCCTTTTGCCCCAGACCTCGACGCTCAACCCCCGGCCGCGACAGTGGCGCGCCGCCTGCGCTCCCAAAAAGCTCGCCGTGGCCACCGACGGCGGCTCATTGATCAGATCCCGCGCCAGGGAAACACCGGCTACGGTGGCTTGCGCGCGTTCAACGGCACGCCGCAACGCACCGTTGTATCTCAATCCCGGGCTGAACAACGTGAGGAGTTTTACTTCAGCAGCAGGCTTGGCATTGAGACGATATTTGTTGAATTGGTAAGCAGCGAGTAACGCGCCCTCGACGACCGCCGCGGCGGCGCTGTCGGGATTTTTTCCTGGCGCAAACAACAGCGCAACTTCGTCGGCGCCGATGGCGACGGCCTCGCGGCGCGCTCGCGCTCCGGTTTTTCGCCAAGCATCGGTGGCGATCTCCGCCTCGCCGCCGGTACCGACCAGCAGCAGCTGAGCCGCGGGCAAGAGTCCCGCCGTGGTATAGAGCAAGGTCGTGCCCTCGGCGCCGATAAATTTGCTCTTGTGAATGCGCGCGCGCAGATGACCGTTGAGCCGGCGGTCCAAGGCGCGAATCTCCGGGCCATCCAGTCTTTTTTCGTGCACCGGAATAACCAGTAAACCGGTTTTGATGCGCTCCGCGCTCGTGTCGCGAAATCGTATTTCCATCCGGTCCTCAGTTAAGCCTTCTGGCGGATCAGGTTCATAAATTCACTGCGGGTGTCCTGGCGCGTGCGAAAGGCGCCAAGCAAACTGCTGGTGATCACATATGAGTTTTGCTTCTCGACGCCGCGCATGCGCATGCATAGATGCTCGGCTTCGATCACCACGGCGACGCCGAGCGCGTCGAGCTTGTCCATGATGATGGTGGCGATCTGATTGGTCATGCGCTCTTGGACTTGCAAGCGCCGCGCGTAAACATCGACCAGACGGGCGAGCTTGGAGATGCCGACGATTTTGTGATGCGGTATGTAGGCGACGTGTGCCTTGCCGAAAAACGGCAGCAAGTGGTGCTCGCAAAGAGAGTAGAAGTCGATGTCCTTCTGCACGATCATTTCCTGGTAATCTTCCGTAAATAACGCGTCATTGATCACCTTGGCCGGATCCATTTCATAACCGCGGGTCAAGAAGGTAAAAGCCTGGGCGACGCGTCGCGGGGTTTTCAAAAGCCCCTCACGATCGGGATCTTCGCCCATGGCCTTTAGGATCTCGCGAATATGTTCTTCCATCGTTGCTCCGTCGGGATGCTGAAGCTGGGTGCGCTCAGGAGTGGCAGCGCCGTCAGAAAAGTCTTAAAAAATTAACATTTAGCCCTAAGGTGGTCAAACAAGCGAAAGCCCGTTAAAGGCGTTCGAGCAACCACTGCGGGGTAAAACGGAGCGCGTAGGCGTTGAGCATGGTCATATAGTCGGTGATCAATAAGACACCGACGATGATCAAGAGCATCCCGCCCACGATGTGGACGATTGGCAGGTAGCGGCGCAGCTGCTGTGAAAACTGGAAGAAAGAATTAATCGCCAGGGCGCTCAAGAAAAAAGGCAAGCCCAGCCCGGCGGCGTAGCTGGTCAACAGGAGCGTGCCGCGATGGACTTCTCCCGCCGTGCTGGCAAGCGCCAAGGTCGCGCCGAGGATCGGCCCCACGCAGGGAGTCCATGCCACCGCAAAGGTAATCCCGACCAAGATTGAGCCGAGATAGCCCGCCGGCTTATCCTTGAGGTTGAATTGCAGATAGCGGTCTAGCGCGGCGATTTTGAAAACTCCGACGAGATACAGACCGACGAGCACGATAAAAACACCGCCGGCAATGCGGATGATATTGCGATAGCCTAAAAAAAGCCCGCCGAGAAAACTCGCCGACGCCCCGAGCGAGATGAACACCAAAGAAAAGCCGATAATAAACGCAACCGAGTTGAAAACCACGCGCCAGCGCACCTGCGAGCATGCTTGCTCGCTGCGCATTTCCTCGAGAGATACGCCCGAGACGAAAGAAAGATAAGATGGAATCAAGGGCAGAACACAGGGAGAGAGGAACGAAAAAACACCCGCGGCGAAAGCGACGAATACGTTGACGTCGGTCATCGTTTGCCGTCGACCAAGTCTTGGATCAGCTTGCGCGCGGGCTGATTGTACCAATCTGCGGGTCCCCAACCGCGTGCCAGGCCTTCACCCTTAGGGCCAATTAAATAGGTCGCCGGCAGTCCCCAGGCACCGTAAACGTTGCCAACCTGGGCGCTCGGATCCAATGCAATTGGGTAGGTCAGCTTGAGCTCCTTGACGAAATCGACGGCGTCTTGTTTGCGATCTTTGACGGCGACGGCGAGGACGACGAAATTTTTTTGCTTGTACTCTTGATAGAGCTTTTCCATGGCGGGCATCTCTTCGCGGCATGGAACGCACCAGCTTGCCCAGAAATTCAGCAGAACAACTTTGCCGCGAAAGTCCTTGAGTGAAATCTTTTGTCCGTCGGGCGTGCTCAAGCTAAAATCCGGCGTCGGCGCGACGTCTTTCATCGGCTGGAGAATCGGCACCGCCTTGTAATTGACTTTCGACTGGCTCCAAACCGGAGCTCGGCCGAGCACCAGCAAAAAAGCGGTAAAAGCGAGCAAAATAACTCGCAGAATCAACCGAATCTTCATTGCCTGCACTTTAACTAACAGGCTCAACAGACGCAATACTGGCAGGCCTGCTAACGCGAGAGCCGACGCACAAGATTTCGGTGGCAAATGCGTCCGTCGGTCACGTCCCGGCAATCGTCAGAAAACTATTTGGCCGATTTAAAGGGAGCTAAAAACACAAGGCCCTCCGATTCTGCTACCGGAGGGCTTTGTGCATGTAGGCAACCAGAACGGTTACCTTGTCGCCTGAGAGAAAGGAGGGTTTACACCACCACAACCACCTCACAAATTAGGGCTTACTTTTTTTTCTTTTTGGCTTTCTTCTTGGCTTTTTTCTTAGCAGCCATAGGCACCTCCTTTTAGGATTCCGAGGGTGGGCGTTCTGTTTTGATGAGAGTTAAAACGTGACTCAGGCGGAGACAAATTTCGTACCAAAAACCCTCCCATATTTTGTAGGTGATTCGAAGATTAAGGCACAACTGCTGGTATGTCAAGAAAAAAATATCATTCTAGAAATAATTTTTCGTAAAACTGCCACGACGTATGTCGCTCAAATCATCCGAGCATCGGATGTAACAACAACGAAGTCGCAATGATCGTCATCAACAGGGCGTTTTATTCGGAAGTACTTTGGTACAGAGCAGGTCTGCCGCTACGATCAGCTCAATTCATCTCCGGCAGACGTCAAAGCAGGGGGCGGCAAGTCCTTTTCCAGGGTTTTCCGAGGAGATTCAAACCTAATGTTGGAGATCGTTAGTTAATGTCGAGCGCCTTCATTAATTTCAGCAGGTGAGTGCGGTGCAGCCCCAGCGCCTTTGCGGCTGCGGCGCGATTGCCTTGGGCGCGCGCGAGCGCTTCGACGAGCAAAGCGCGGCGGTGGCTATTCACGGCTTCATGGAATTGTTGCCCACTCTGTGGCGCCTCAGCGCGGTGGCCGGTAACTCGCAACGGCAAATGATCCACGGCAAAGGCGGGGCCGTTGCCCAAGACGACGCCGCGCTCGACGACGTTGGCCAGCTCGCGAACATTCCCTGGCCAAGAATAAGCGCCCAACCAATCCATCGCCTCGTCGGTAAAACCGGTGAACGATTTTTTGGTCTCGGCAGCGAAGCGCCGCAAGAAGTAATCGGCCAGATCGGGAATATCTTCTTTCCGATCGCGCAAGGACGGTAAGGTGATCGCAATGACGTTCAGGCGATAATACAAATCTTCGCGGAACGAGCCGCGCTGCACCGCCTCTTCGATATTTTTGTTGGTCGCCGCAATAATTCTAACGTCGACTTGGATCGGCTGCGTTCCGCCGACGCGTTCAAACTCGCGCTCTTGTAGAAAGCGCAGCAGCTTGGTTTGCAGCTCGGCTGATACATCGCCGACTTCATCGAGGAACACGGTGCCGCCGTCGGCCGCTTCCATCTTGCCCTTCTTGGTCTGATAGGCTCCGGTAAAAGCGCCGCGCTCGTGACCGAAAAGCTCGCTTTCGAGGAGTTCTTTGGAAAGGCCGACGCAGTTGATGGCGACAAACGGCCGCGATGACCGGTCACTCCACTCGTGGATTGAACGAGCGAAAAGCTCTTTCCCCGTACCGCTTTCGCCGAGCAAAAGGACCGTGGTCTTGCTGCGCGCCGCCTTTTTGGCGTCGTCGATCACGCGTGCCATCGCAGCGCTCTTGCCCGAGATCAAATGGTAGCGGCCGGCGAGTTCTCGGCTGAGCAGCTCTACCTCGGTTTGTAGCCGGGCGCGCTCCAGGGCTTTCTTGACCACCACCGCGAGGTGATCGGGATCGAACGGCTTGGTAATAAAATCATCGGCGCCGCTCTTGATTGCCTCGACGGCTCGTTCGATGGTGCCGTAAGCCGTAATGATGATGACGGGTAGCGCGGGACTGGTCTTCTTGATCTCGCTCATCACCTCGATGCCGTTCATGCCGGGCATTTGATAATCGAGGAGAACAAGATCCGCCGGTTTGGCGGAAAGTCTTTCCAGCGCAAGTTTGCCGCCGTCGGCTTTATCAACCGCGTAACCCAGATCCGCAAGCTCCTGCTCGAGCAAATCGAGGTTGAGCGGCTCATCATCGACGATAAGGATATTTTGCGGCATCGGTTTGCTCGACGGTTATCTCCAATGCGATTTATGGCCGTGACGGATCCAATCTTGAGGAAACGTATTCCAAAATAAAAGGAATGAAAAGAGAGTGATGCACGCCACCGGGGGTTCGCCCTATTGCTGGAGAAAAGACGAGCAGAGCGAACCCGTTGCAGGATGGACGGCATTTCAGGCGCGCCGGATCAAGATCACGGCGCGCTTCGTGCCAGCCATGGTCTTAGGCGCTGTCACGCACGGAAAAGCTCTCCCATGCGGCGGCCAAAAAATCGTCCGGCGATGAACAGGCTCGCAGCTAATAGAAGCAAACCCAGCATGCCCATCGCGCTCGCGATATACGGGCCGTCCGCGATGCGTCCCAAAAGGGCATAGATGGCCTTGGTGATCGGGTAATAAGATTCTTTCGAAGCCAGGATCAGGCTATCGCTCACTTCGAGCATTGCGAAGGAAAATGCCAACACCGCGCCCGCGATCAGATTCGCGAATACCAGCGGCATCGTGATTTGAAAGAGAGCTTTCATCGGGGTGGCGCCCAGATTGATGGCTGCTTCCTCGAGCGCGACACTGGTTTGTTGAAAGCCGGCGTAGGCCGCGCGTACCATATAAGGCAGGCGGCGAACTGCATAAGCGATAACCAGCAGCGGAACTGGATTGATACGGGCGTCGAGCGGTGTTGCCGAAAACGCTGCCACGTAGCCAAAAGCCAAGACCAGACCGGGAAGCGCCAGTGGAAGCATGGCAAGAGCATCCAGAACACTGCGACCGGGCACCCGCTTGCGCGCCAGAAGGTAAGCGATGGTCACCCCGAGAACCACGTCGATGATCGTGCTCAGGCTGCTGAGCAGTAGACTGTTCTTGATACTGAGCAGCGCAAGATCGTGACTGAACACATCTTTATAGAACTGAAAAGTATAGTCAGTGGGCAGCACAGTTAAAAACCAACGCTGGGTGATTGACGTCAACAAAACGCCCAAATGCGGTATGAGGGCGAGCGCCGATATGCCGAGGACAACCGCGTAAGCGATGACGGTCATGGTTGGCGAAGCCGGGCGGGCGGCCGAACTGACATGGCCGCGCCCGAGCATCTCGTAACGCCCTCCACCGAGAATGCGCTTGGACAGATAAAAGAAAAAAAGCGTCAGCGCGATGACGGCCACGACGAAAGCGTAACCCATGGGATTTTGGTGCAGGTCGGTAACCATGTTGAAGATCTGCACGGCAATGACTTCGCGATACTCGAAAACCAGCGGCGTGCCGAGGTCGGTGAACGCCCAAATGAAGACGATGATCGCTCCGGCAAAATAACCGGGCAGCATCAAAGGAAACGTCACCGTACTAAAAAGCCTGAAGCTATTTGCCCCCATGTTTTTAGCCGCTTCCTCGAGACTGGGGTCGACGTTCGCCAAGGCTGCGGCCAAATTCAAATACATGATCGGGTAGAGATGTAGCGCCTCGAGAATGACTACGCCCCAAAAACTTCCACCGCCGAGCCAGTCGATGGGCTGGCTAATCACGCCCATCTCGAGCAGCAACAGATTGACCGATCCGAAACGCGCCAGCAATTGACGCATGCCGATAGCTCCGACAAAGGGCGGGAGCACCATGGGAATCAAAATCAGACCGTTCAATAAGCCCTTGCCGCGAAAATTGTAGCGCACGAGAAGAAAAGCCAGCGGAAGACTGAGCACGGTCGTCAATAGCGTCACAGCCAATCCCAAATTGACGCTGTTGGCCAGGATAATGGTATTGTTCGGGCTGGAAAACATCAGCTTCATGAAAACCAGCGTAAACCCGCTGTCCGTGAAAAAAGCATTGGAGAAAACGTAAGCGAGAGGGTAGAGCATGAAAACGATGAAGAATAACCAAAGAAAGAGAAGCACCGCAGCGTTGGCGGCATTCAAATCGTAGCGGCGCAGCCAGTTAGTCACCCAACTCCTCCTCGGGCAACACGACCACGGCATGGGTATCGAACTGAAGCGTCAATCGCTCGCCCACCTGAGCTTTCCTCGATGGCTGGTTATATTCTACGGCCCGCACCATGGCGTTGTCCGCGAGGCGCAAAGAATATTGTTCGTTGTCGCCGAGATACATAATGCTTTGCACCTCGGCGAGCAGCTCGTTGTTGGCACCGCTTGGTGGTTGACCGCTGGATTTCGCGGCGGAAGTCAGTCGCAGAGACTCCGGCCGTACCGAGCAAAAAACCGAAGCGCCGCGGGCGATTCCTTTCACGCCGTTTTTTGCATAGACAAGGCCGGCTTCAGTTCTAACTGTCAAAAGTTCTCCGATCTCTTCCAACGTCCCGCGTATTAAATTAGTGCCACCGATGAACTCGGCGACAAATGCCGATTCGGGCCGCGTGTAGAGCTCGTGAGGTGTTCCCGCCTGCACGAGCCGTCCCCGGCGCATGACCGCAATACGATCGGCCATCGATAACGCTTCAGCTTGGTCGTGGGTGACGTAGATCATCGTGCGTCCGATCTTACGGTGGATGTCTTTGATCTGCGTGCGCATCTCGATTCGCAGCTTGGCATCGAGATTCGACAACGGCTCATCCAGTAAGACCACGTCGGGTTCGATGACCAAAGCCCGAGCGAGGGCGATTCGCTGTTGCTGGCCACCCGAGAGTTGGTTCGGCATCCGCTCGGCGTAGGCCTGCATATGGACAATTTCAAGGGCGTGCCTGACCCGTTTCTTTTTCTCGCCCTCTGAGACACGGCGCATTTTGAGTCCGTAGGCGACGTTATCCCAGACGTTCATATGCGGCCATAGGGCATAGTTCTGAAAAACCATTCCGGTATTGCGTTTGTGCGGCGCTACCCGACTTTGATCTTTGTCGTTAAAAAGAATTCGGCCCTCGTCGGGGCTGTAAAACCCCGCGACCAAACGGAGCGCCGTGGTTTTGCCGCATCCGGACGGCCCCAAAAGAAAGAATAGCTCCCCGCCACCGATGTTCAGAGTCAAATTGTCGACCGCTTTGGATTGGCCAAGGATCTTGGTGACGGACTCGAATTTCACACTGACGGTCATGAGATCATGCCCCGGGGTTCAACTGCGTTTTTTCCAACCGTACACTACCAGGCCGAGCGAGAGAAAAACAAAGGCAATCAGGCTATACCATTCGGAGCGGATTAGGGGCGGCTTGATGCCCAACAGATACTTGCTCCGAGCGAAGTGCACCCACTCGTTGAGCTTTTGATTGCGAAAGGCGGGATCTTTCCACTTCGTTTTTGCCAGCGCCAAAGCCTCATCCGCAGAGATGGGCATCGCCGCCAGCCGATTTAATTCCTGTTCACTCGAATGAGCGGCCAAGGCTTCTTTCCACGATCGCGTAAGGAGATGCTTCTGGTCGATCACCAAAGCACCGATGAGATCATTGACGATCGACCAACGATCAGCGCTCAGTTGCGGATCAAAAGCGAAGTTCGACTCCCAGGAGAATGGATTGAGCTTTACCGCAGTGCTCTGCGGCGGAAGTTCATACAAGGACGGCAGCACGCTGAAACGATTAAGCTGAAAACGCTGCGGCCCGTCCGCTGATTTCTCCACCAACAGCCAGAGCTTTTGACCTTCCTCGGACATCACGAAGCGGAGGAAGGCTCTGGCAATATCCGGGTTCGGTGCACCTTTCAGGATTCCGATACAATCGGGAGTAATGATCGTTAGGTTATCAGGCATGACAAAACCGATCTTATCAGCTCCCGCTTCCTTGACTTGAGCCCAGGCGTAAAAATCGATCGCCAAACCGTAGGCCACTTCCCCAATAGTGACGTCCTTAGGAATTTGACTCGCCGAATTCGTGAAGTTGCGTACGTTGGCCCCGAGCCCGGTAATGATCCGCCAGCCTTTTTCCCACCCATACGCCTGGAGGATAATCTCATAGACCATGTGGACGCTGCCGCTCTTACGAGGATCCGAAGACCCCACCCAGCCAAACGCAGCGGGGGATGCTAAACCTTCCCAGGTCGAGATTAACGGCAGCTTGGTAAGCCCCAGAACCACCTTATTATAGACGATGCCGAAGCCGGCCAAGGTCGCGCCATACCAGGTATGATCCGGGTCATAGAGCGGAACGCCGGTCAGCTTCGGCGGAATTTTCTCCAGGAGCGATTCCGGCAATCTGTACGATTCGAGGAGTTGGGCTTTTTTAAGAGCTAAATAGGGATCGAAGCCGCCCCCGAAGAAGACATCGATGCCGATGCCGGCCGGCTTGTTTCTGAATTCCGATTCTATGTAGCGAATTGTTTCCGACGAGCCGCCCACGTCGATCCACTCCAACTCTACAGATCGTCCAGTCTCTCTCTGGTAGCGTGCCTTAAATGCTCGCTCGAACTCGTATCTGATCCCCTCCCAATGCGGAGAAATCAACACCAGTTTGTCGGCTGAGACGATGGCTGGAAAACCGTGGCTGAACCAAAGCGCCAGCAGGAGGGTGGTCCGAAGAACTCGGCTCTTTATTCTGAACCGGCTGTGAAGCGTCCTATCCATGTGACCGCACCGACCCGCGCGAGTGAAGATCAGTGCAGCGAATGTTTTTCTCAAAGAAACTTACCGATCGTGACCGCGAGACAGTCGTCCGTTCCCTGGTTTAAGATTTGTTTTCTTTTGCCGTGTTTC
>Ga0210114_1000456_pt1 | contig 10696 bp, 10 predicted proteins | sample MayberryNW_TuleA_FD_185524 | JGI IMG/M metagenome (GOLD analysis project Ga0210114, IMG submission 185524) | Wetland microbial communities from San Francisco Bay, California, USA, that impact long-term carbon sequestration - MayberryNW_TuleA_D2... | ecosystem: Environmental > Aquatic > Marine >...
AGATAGCTGTATTGCTTTTTCAGATCTGAAAAGCGAGATGGAAATGATGCCTGCAAAAGCGATTTCCTCAGGCCTAGGAACCTCAGGATCCTGTGGAATGTTTACGGCTGGCAGTGAGCAGGCAGGTGATTCCGTTGCAATAGACGAAGAGGAAATGACTAGAGCCAAAGACGAGTTAAGTACTGATGAGGATGGCGACCTCATTCTGTTTGGTAGTCCACAACTCGGGCTTAGCGAGTTAGCGTATCTGCACGACCTAATCGCTGGACGAAAATTTGATAAAAGGTGTATTATTTTTTGTTCGAGATACGTACATGATCAAGCTAGGAAAATTGGACTAGCTGCAAAAGTAGAGTCATCAGGAGCAGAATTTATGTGTGATTCTTGTATGTGTCTTTCGCCATTGATAACCCGAGACAACACTGATTCCATCATCACCAACAGTGTAAAGGGAGCCTATTATATGAAAAATTCCAATCGTGTCGGCGTAGCGTTAAAGGATATGAAAACCATCGTTAGAACCTATAGCTGATTACGTCATGAATAAAATTAAGTGCGTATGCATCGTAAAAGGATTTGCAGAAGGCGAAGCTTTGATATCAAACACACCCATAAATTTTCTTACGATGATTGACGCTGAGAATGGAGAGATCAAGGATCTAAACCACTACCTTTGCGGCAAGACATTGAGGGACAAGATATTTGTTTTCCCGTATTCAGTAGGTAGCAGTGTAGGGGCATACGTCTTGTACAGCTTGAAAAAAAAATCGGTCGCCCCATTGGCTGTTGTATGTTCAAGCAAAATGGACATAACGACGGCTTCTGCTTGTGCGATTTCGAATATACCCGCTGTTCACCTCACACACACTAGCTCTATTGACGCGCTCAGGAACAGCCGGGCGTTGAACGTTGATGGGGAGGGAGAGCAGATATTGATTTATCCAAATTAAGTGTAATCAACTAACTTTTTTCAATTCCTAGTTCGGAATAATACACGATCATGACGCGGCCCTTCAGATTGAAGCATGCTACATAGTACATAATCCTTTTATTAGGTGTGTGGGACTATGAATAATTGATTGGCTAGGTTTTGTCCCGAATGTGGTAGTGATATGAAATATGACAGTCCTAGTAAGAATTTCGTATGCAAGGGTTGTGGGTTGTTTGTTTCCAGCGACAAATTAGACGAGTTAAGAGACAAGGCGGCAGAAAAATATTATGAAACTGGGGACGGTAGAAAACGGGTACACAACGACTATCTTGACTGGTGGCAGAGTTCAAAGAAAGATAAACAAAAATAATCCAGAACAAATAATTGAGTTCTGTATGAAGTTTGCATGTATGTGACATCTAGTTGTAGATTATTAGGTATCGTTGGCTGAGATTTTAGAGACCTGTGTTCGATCACTTTTTGACAATTCTAGTCAGTCTGAGTTCGAATTCAAAAAGACTTAAATAAGAAGTATTGTCCCTTTGTCTTTGCAGCCTCCTAATAAAAGATGGACACATGTAATAAATGTAATAGAAATCCGCCGGTCTATTTTAGAGAATATTCGGGGGAAAAGCTTTGCAAGAGATGCTTTATAGAATCGATAGATCGCAAAGTGCAGCGAACGATAAACAAATTTTCAATGATCAAATTTGGCGATCATGTAGCTGTAGCTACCTCAGGCGGGAAAGACAGCTTGGTTCTCTTGAGCATTCTCAATGCCGTTATTGGCAATGCCAGAGGAATTACAATTAGCGCAATTACAATTGATGAAGGTATCTCAGGATATCGAGATGAATCATTGAAGATAGTCTCAGAATTTTGTTCCAAACTGGACGTACCACTTACTATTCTGTCATATAAGGAACTCTTCGGAACTCAAATGGACGAAGCTATGAAGATAAGACCGTCAGCAAAATTAACATCCTGTACTATCTGTGGAACCTTCCGTAGAAGAGCGATAGACATAGCAGCAGAGCAGGTAGGGGCAAATGTAATTGCCACAGCGCATAACTTGGACGACGAGATACAAACATTCATGATCAATCTCTTTGCAGGTGACGTAAATCGAATGGGATGGAATCAAGCTTCTTCGAGCTACAAGACGGGTTGCATGAAGAAGATCAAACCACTGGCTGATACATATGAGAGAGAAATCGTATTCTATGCACTGCAGAAAGAAATCCCCTTCCAGAGCGAGCAATGCCCATACATGAATGAAAGCATCAGAGAGGAAATCCGTGAATTTCTAAACAGGCTGGAGAAAGTACATCCTGGAATAAAATACAATTCGTACAAGTCTGCAACTGATATTTCATCCCTTGTTCGGGACGGAAACAATCAAGAGATTGTAAGGGGAATTTGTGAAAAATGTGGCAGAGATTGCGCTAAGCAGATCTGCTCCGTCTGCAAGATTCAGGAGAATTTCAAGCCATTTTTCTAGGTTTGATCGGTAATTGGACAAGAACATTGCGCAACACTAACATAAATATAATCTAACGTAGGATTACATATTTGGAGACAGGGAGGATCGGGGTGTTAGTCGTACCCCATACCAGAAACCGACTTCATGCTGGGATCAGCAACTGCTGGGTAAATCTACTGGTACAAGGTACCTGCTTGCCTAGCTGAAATGAAGTCATGCCGTGCCGGATGGTTATGAGCAGCATGTCATGCGAAGGCATGATCTTGACTGCGTATAGTCGAAATGGGTGAGGTCCGGGAGGGAGCAACCCTAAGATTGCATGGTCATGCTAGCACGTCTACGTGGCAGATCTCGCAAGGCTTGAGAGGGGGCTTTGGACCTTTATTGGAACCAGCGGGCTGTCTCCGATAGCACCTCGATTTGTGCCTCTGTTCTCGGACTTGCCAATTTACGTGCTGATATAGATCAAATTAACCAATTACTGTTTGCCAGACACTTGCGATCATGTATGCTACGTTTAAGTTTGGATTACAACCAGTGACTGAGACGAAAAATATCTTCAACTGGCTCTTTCTTCAATATCCTGATTAAAGCTCTTGCCTGAGGTACTGAAAGCATAGGCTTCTTAAAATGATTGTCAATACCGATCCTCGGGCATGCGACTTGTACAAACGCATCGATGTGACTAAATACCTGCATTCTTTCCTCAGTTATTTCGGTCAATCCAATCAATCTCACCTTCATTCCTACTTTTTCAAACTCTTTCTTCAGTTCCAGTGCGCGGGTCTTTGCAAACTGACCATCCTTTATACCAATAATTATTCCAACCGTGTGAGCGTCGACAGCCTTGTAGATCGACAGAATCGCTTTCCTGTGTAATTCCTCAGCGACGCTACTTACTTCAGTGTACTCCTGAAAATACGGATCAAGCATGAATGTTTGTTTCCCTGTCGATAAAGCTACCCCGGCTGCGTGGAAAGTACTCTGCCCCAAAAAGACAAAGCAATCCACTTCATCTAACTCACCATGAGCAGGGTAAAATTCGCATCCAAAAACCTGTCCGTCATTGAGCTGGCCTCTACCCCTTCCTATAGTGACGCTCATTCCTGATTGTTCAAAGATCTTACGAACGTTCTCAAGCTGACGTAAATGTTGACTAATCGTTAGTAGCGATATCTTTTTATAATTTCTGTTTAGGAGTTCAGTTGCTAATCGCCTTGCAACTTCATCAAAAGGCATATCCTCATATGCGTCTATCATGACGATCTCTTTTCCAAAATCGTCCATCGAGATCGTGTGCCCTATGTTAAAGAGAATTTCGGCCCCGAGCACGTCGGCAGCATGTGTATTGAGGTCGCACGAACCCCAGCAAGTATCTCCTATTATGTAAACTGGTATTTCGAATTTGTCTGCAACCATGTCTGCCGTTGCCTGAATTTTAGACATAAGTCCGTCAGGGCCATCCAATGCAACAGATTTTGGTTTCCTCTCCTCAATTATATTGAATATTTTCTGATTATCGATTAATATCATGCCTATACTCTGACTTCCACCGAGTTTTGCTGATTCCATTCAGTTCTATGGCAATAAAAATGCATACACTAAGAACAATATTTTATAAAGAATCTTCCTCTTCCAACTGCCCGTCGGGAGAAGTCGAAAACGAAAAATTAGTTGTAATACGGATTAAAATAATGCAGAATAACCTGTGATTCAAGAAGCATTCTTGATCTTAAGTTGTAGAACTTTTTTGTTGTTGTTCAACTTAGAACCTTCCGATGTGCTCGGAAAATATATCTTAGCATTTTGATCAGTGACCAATTTAAATCCACATTCACCTAGGGTATGTGATATACTGCTTTCGTGCTCTCTATATTTTTCGATGTCGGTTAGAATTTGCACGGTACCATCATGACGTACCTTAGGTTTCATAATTGAGAGTAATGATTTGAATGAAACGATTTGGGTCGAATCTTCTCTTTGATCCAACATATCTCTGGATAAGACAATAATGAAATTATCCACCACACTGTCAAATAAATTTGGAATTAGCTTTTGAGGACTTCCCCAAAATGCAGATGCGTTAGGCGGATCCAACATTGCAAACCGATTTTTGGCTCTAAGAACTTCCTGTTGATCTTGACTTATGCCAATAAAATATTCGGCCCAATTGTCTATGGCCATTTGCTCAAGCATCTCTCCATTCGACATTGCTAGCTGGACGTTTACTTTTAAGAATAATTTTTTTGCATCGGCAATTGTCCGATTCAATTGAGTCGAGGGGTTACCTTCATGGAAGAATTGATAAATCAAGTTCCATCTTTGTCTAAATACATCCGGAAATGTCTTACTATGAAGTAGTTCTTGGAATAATTTAGTTTCTGCGAAATCTGCAAAGAAAGCATCCGTTCGCGAGACGGCCTCAAGTTTGGGGAGATACAATTCGTCATAAAGACTCGTAACTCTATCCCATGCTCGAATAGGATCTGAACTCATATATGTAACCGACAGGTCAGCTAACCAGAGTATTTCTGCGAGGAGACTAATTTTTTCTGAATCATATCCTTCAGCAGATAAATCTTTCAAGAGACTTGAGAATGTATTCCGAGTCTCTTTCAGCGCAGAGTACGGAAAATCAGTATGCCAAATAAGTGCTTCTATCACTAGACTCTCCTTTGGCTTTTTGTATTCTCTTAATTGCAAATACTCTGGATGCGTAGTAGAAAATTCGGCCTGCATCTTCAGTGAGTGTGTGTGATCCCGAAAATACTCTTCAAATTCTGGTGGATTCAAGATGAAATAGGCTTCATGAATTCTAGTCTTCTTGAGTTCATTAATAGTTCTGCTAACCTTTGGTCCTATGACAGAGACCGGTGCCCCATTATCATTGATAGCTGTTGCTACATATGTTGATTGTACCGGATCATAGTCGTGCAACAGCGCTGAAACAAGGATGAGTTCGTAGTCGTTCCCACTAAACACAATTCCACGAAAATCTCTGGGTAACATTTGCAATGCCATATACGAAACCTCCAGACTATGGTGAAAATTATGGTACTCTGTCGAGCCCTCGCCTAATCCTTGGTTGTCGTACGCGTTTCTTAAGAAACTTATTAGCGTCTTTATTTTACGAACACTGTTTGGAGGAATACCTCGATCAGTAGAAACCTGAATAATGGCGACAATCAGTTCTTCGTCTTTGGCATTTGCAAGATTCTTGTTGATGTCGTTTATAAAGTTCCTTTTTGAACGGGGTAAGTAACGAGCTACTTCCTCATAAATTATTCTAAGAGGCAAACTCTTATTAAGATAAATGCCAAATGTGGTTATCCAATAAGGAAATTTTATTCTTGGTTTCTCTCGTTCAATTACCTCTTCGGAAGCGCTTACTAATGCTTTATTCAGGTCGGTTATTCGGGCTCTAATTTCTTGACCCTTTAGCGATTGGAATTCCCTGGGGTCGATATATCTTGATCTCTCTGTGTTCATTACCATCCACTGAGGAATTTTTACTCGATATCTGAAATAGGCTCGTTTGCTCCGTTGCGAAGATAGGGATGCAATTCTTTCCTTAATTGTAACGGCAACATTTCTACATCCATTTGAAAACGGGAGATCGTTGTCACGAACAACCTGAATTATTATTTCCCTGTCTTTGGATTGGAGACCAAGGAGTATGTGCCAATATTTGCCTTTATCGAGCCAACTTGGAGCTTTAGTTTCTTTGTCCCAAAAATCGATGGGACCTAACGGGAGATAACCATTTTCATACTGCTTGGTTTCGGGATTATAAGAACGATACTGATAATCTCCAATTTGAGGATCAAGCTGTTTTGCCTTGTACTTGGCCGAAAATACCCTTTCCGCCGATCTAGTTAACTCCCGATAAGCCATCGCACCCCAGATAGTTCCTAACGCACTCATCAACGTAAATATAGCAGCGACGGTGTCGACTTGGTTAGTTGTGAAGTAAGTTGGGGTTAGAGGTATTCCAAACCATCCAGTTGCAAGTAATCCACTGAATGTCAAAGTGATGAAGAGCCACCTTGCTAGATCATTGTAGTAAAGGCTAAATGACCTGGTTTCATCACCGAAATGACTCATGTTCTTTTCACCATTGTGTTTTTAGATCGAATTAATAGCGCAACTTCAATAACCTTGAGGGATAGTTATACTAACCAAGCTAATTCACTTCCCATTAATATTGAAATCAGTTCTTACAATCTCGTCTTTTAGCTCTGACCATTGGTCAGATTGGTGGACACGCCATTTCTCATAACAAACAACATTCTCTAAATTCAATCTCCTGAGCCAACCAGAACGTTCCAGGTCAGGTTTTTCTTCAAACTCACTTACATAACCTAGACATAGATATGCAACGGGTGAAACGCAATCAGGGATTTCAAGGATTTCCCGGATTTTACAATTCGAGATAATACTCACCCATCCCATGCCCAAACCCTCCGCACGGGCTGCAAGCCAGAGGTTTTGGATGGCACAACAAACGCTGTATACTCCCGTCTCCGAAATAGACGTTCTACCAAGCACAAAAGGACCAAACCTGTTTGGATCGTACGTAATACAAATGTTTAATGAAGATTCCAAAATCCCTTCAAGCTTTAGAGACGTGTACTTACGTTGCCTTTCTTGATCTGATTCAAGCATCTTGACAGATTTCTGGAATTCCTCTATGAATGACTGTTTTATCCTTTTTCTTAACCTCATATCGCTAATTAAAATAAAGTCCCATGGCTGAGAGAATCCTACAGATGGAGCGTGATGAGCGGCATTAAGAATCCTAGCCAGAACGCTCCCAGGTATTTTCTTTTCCAAAAATTTAGTCCGAACATCCCTACGAGAAAAGATCGCTTTATACACCGCATCTTTTTCATACTGAACAAAGGAGTTCTGAGAGGTGTTCAATACGTATCGATCAATCTTAGCAACAGCCAGTGAGATTTATACTATTAGTACAGGGCACACATTCTTTGCTACCTCAAAATAGTATCCTTAACACTTCTGAGAACATATATTTAGGCCAGGACACGTGAACATCCTAAGAGGGCCGGTGGTCCAGCCTGGTTAAGATACCGCCTTGACATGGCGGGGGTCGTTGGTTCGAATCCGACCCGGCCCAGTTTACTGGGTAAGTCGTATCCTGACACCAGACCGATCTCTTTTCAATAGTCATCACCTGAATTCTTCTCGCTTTGACACACGTGACATAGCACCTTCTCATCATACCTGTCCACCAACTCTCTGCCTAGCGGTAGTTTGTCGTGTACAATCACACCTATGTGTGTGTTATTACAATTGCTACACCTTAGTCTCCTAAATCCCATTGGAAGTCTCCGATCTGGATCTAGAAGTGAAAGATCTATTTCATCTTGAACTTCTGCCTCAATGTATAGCGCTAAGAGTTCTGATATCTCATTTTTCGATAGGTAACCTCTCTGGTGGTAGCGATCAATTAGTGTTTTAATATTGATGTTCCTAACCGGCTCCTTCTCATAACCCTTCTGAATCACGTTGAGCATTAACTGCTTCAGAAGTTCATCATTATCCCTTTCGCTTAGCTCAATAAATCTTCGATACTCGATTTCGACAGCCTCAGGGTGAAAACCATATTCGGCTAGAATATCAATCGGTTTTTTTCCGGACTTGAATTCCCTATAAAGAATCATTAGACCTTCTGAATCCAGCTGTGGAATATCTATCAAATAGTCACTTAGGCCAGTACTTTTTCTTGATTTTATCTTCTGTAGTGCCAGAGAGCTTCGATCTCCCTGCTCTCCTTCCGAATCAAAAAGCATCATTTCGCTCTGCTTTTTTGACTCGTGTGTAGTACTTCTACTTACTATTAATCCTGCTCTGGATTTTAGCAGACTTTTTTCCTTCCATACATTTTCTACACTAGTGTTTAATCTCAAGGCGATATCCCTTGGCGTCAAATTCCCTTCTGAAACTAGCCGCCATATCTGCTGCCTTTTACTTTCTGGTCTGTTAGATGTGTTAGTATGGATCAAGATATAGTACAGTAAGTAACCATGTTAATAAAGTATTTATCGGCACCAGGATAGAGTAGGTCCCCAATTATCTAAGCTATCAATAAGCTACTAACTAACTTACCGAAGTAAGTATGTATGCTAATTTCAAATACATATTGCAATTGAATGAGACAATCTAAATAGTTCATCGAATCGGCTAACTTGTTTTTTAGTCTTCGTTGATGCCATTACAATCTGTCAAAGTTTAGATACTGGAGTGCTTAACGATTGTCACTCATTCCTTATATCATTGCAGATGTATATCGGATACAACTAGAAATCATTGTATTTGCCAAGGTCATCATAACATCACGGACACCGGTAAATCGGGTGTAGTATTATGTTTATTAGTCATGAAAAGGTGTGGTTCTGAGATCGACATATCAAGGCTCTCTTAGTTGGATGTTAGTGATGATTGATAAATTTTATTTCAGAGATTAGGGGCCTATTCTGTACAATCTGTTCTATGTACGGTCCTACACATACTAAGCCTCAGGACTTTACTTTTGATTGAGGTTGCACCGGAAATAATGTATACGGCAGTTTGCTCGACATCTCTGTTTTTGCTATTTTTTCTGTATGTTGAGTTCAGAAAGCCCCTTTTTTAATACCAAATACATGAATAAGAGGTCAGTTGCTCGATTTCTACGAATTTTATATGTACCTCTATTCATTTCCTTTGGGAATCTCTCGAAGGCTAACCTATAATCCTAACTGTAACTCATCTTCACTAACTTCTATACCACCTATTCTAATTCAATTCTCACTTTGTTTATCAGGTCCTCAGCTGAAATGGGCTTTTTTATAAAACATCCAATACTCCGTATAGAGTGGATTTCTCTCAATGCTCGATAATTTATCTCACCTGCAGTCATGAAACAGATTCGCAAGTTCAGATCCATTTCTAGAAGCCTTCTGCTTATTTCAAATCCATCCATGCATGGCATATTGATATCAATAAGCAACAAATCGTAGCGCCCTGGTTCGAAGTCAGACAGGAATTGCTCAGGATTATTAGAAGTACACACCCTGAATCGCAAAGCTATATTGTGTTTCGAGATAAGATCTGATTCCAGTATCGTTCTAAAAGTAGTTGTGATATCTCTATCGTCATCAAGGATTACTATTGTCTTAAATCCGTTATCAGATCCGGCCTTTGTGATGTGTTGTTTAACTTTCTGTGTCATTCCAAAATTATCCAACTTAGTACTTCACTAGGACCTCCCAACCTGATGCGGTTAGCCTCAAAAGCTCCATTTTGCTTAAAAGTCATCTCTCCCCTGTAAACTACACTAAAACATGACTGGAAATCGATATTATCCATAATATGACTATAGCACCTCAGTTTGTTTACTGTCAGGGAGTCTATTTATTGATTCTTAAGGAAAGAACCTTAGAATACAACGGCATTGCTTATTAAATTACAATCCACTCGTCAAATTATTATTTGTAATACTGGGCAATAATGAATCTGCTACACAATTAAGCAAGCTGTATGAGGAGCGACAAGAATACAATACTATGCGATTTTCCCGACTATTGTCCGAATTATGGCTGAGGATATGTAGCGACACCCATGAGAAAGTCGAACCAGAACAAGACATTGGGATGAGAACGCTCAATTTCAAGACCGCTGTGGCGCCAACAGGAATTTCAATATATAGGGAACTAAACCAGGCCCATTACGATGAAGCTATAACGGATAAGTACATTCGGAGCTTGGTACATGATACGGGTCTAATTAGTCGGGAAGCATTAGTTGAAACAGGAGGGCCATCTGCAGTCACAAAGGCCACCAAAGTTATGATGCCCAGTCCTATCAAGAACAAGAATATGGACAAGTTAAGGAGAATAATGATAGTCGATGACGAGCAGGATGTCACCTTCTTATTCAAGATAATACTGGAAGGTATGCATCAAGACCTATCTTACTGCTGCAAAGTAGATTCTTTTAATGATTCACTAGTTGCGTTGGAAAATTACAGAGAGGGTCTTTACGATCTGATAATTATAGACGTAGTGATGCCCAAAATGGATGGATTTAGGTTATACAAGGAAATAAGAAAAAAAGATAAAAAAGTGAAAGTTTGCTTCCTGACCGCGGGCGAAATGTACTATGAGGAGTACAGAAAGCACGTGTTTCCTGAAATTTCCGCAGATAGGATTATACGGAAGCCGATCTCTAATGATGATTTGGTTAGAAAAGTAAATGGGTACTTTGAAATCTAATATTTG
>Ga0210114_1000457_pt1 | contig 10685 bp, 6 predicted proteins | sample MayberryNW_TuleA_FD_185524 | JGI IMG/M metagenome (GOLD analysis project Ga0210114, IMG submission 185524) | Wetland microbial communities from San Francisco Bay, California, USA, that impact long-term carbon sequestration - MayberryNW_TuleA_D2... | ecosystem: Environmental > Aquatic > Marine >...
AGCTCCTCGCCACGATCAGGACCTGAGCTCTTGCAGGACTCGATGACGACGAGGAAGAGGAAGAATCGTTGGTGGAGGGCGATCGACCACGCACGCCGGCGCTCACTTCTATAGCCGCGGCTTGCCGTTCTGGGGGCTCCGAAGGCCATGGCTCTCCACCTCCCCGGGGCCGACGGGATATATTGCCCCCATGTCCCGGAGATGGCTGCGGGCCTTGAAGGCCACGGTGCTCGCCGCTGTAGTCCTGAGCGGCGGCGGAGGCCTGCCTCTTCTCGACGTCGTGCTGTATCATGGGCTGGCTCCCACACGCTCCTCCGAGCCACACTTCGAGCCCACCGGCGCTCACTGCCACGGTGAGCTCTGCAGGCTGGAGTCCCGGTTTCCGCAGTCCCCCCAAGCCGAATCGCTGGACCTCCGCATTCGGCTCGTAAGCACGGCGTTTCAAGAACTGGCGCTCGCGGCAATGGCTCCCCGGGCGGCCAATCCCGACCTGCCCCTCCCTCGCGCGCCACCCGTCCTCCCCGCCTAACCGCCTTTCACAACTGCGACTCACAGGAATTGGAGCACCCTCGCCTGAGCGGCGACGGGCAACTTTTCCCATGGGAGACCGGAATTGCGAGCTGTACTCCGCGGAGCGGCCTGGGTGGCCGCCGCGCTGGCGCTGACCCCGCACACGACGTGGGGACAGCAGCCGCAGCAGGCCCAGGCCGATTCACTCCGCCAGGCCATCACTCAGCTCACGGCGCGACTCGACTCGCTCGAAGCAGGCCAGTGCCCCACCGGCCCGGCCGTCGTGCTGCCTGCCCGCCGCGCCGGCGAGCCGCCCGCGGCGGACAGCTTGGCCACGGCGATGGAACAGCTCAGCGCCCGACTGGAACGAGTCATCACGGCGCGCTGCCCGGCCGCGGCAGGGGCGCCCCAGGCGCAGCCGCCCGACACGTCCGATGACCTCGCGGCATTGCGCGCCGCGGCGGCGGCGGCGGCTGGCGCGGCCGCGCCGGGGCAGGCCGGAGCGGCCGACACGCTGCCGGGTGCCGCGAAGACCGACTCCGCGGCGGTGGCGACCGCGGGCGGACCACGCGGCGCCAACCTGCTCAACCCCGAGATCAGCGCGACCGGTGACGTTCGCCTGTTCGCACAGGACGAAGGCCCGGAGAACCTCAACGCCGAAGCCAGGGAATTCGAGTTCGCCTTCCAGTCCGATCTCGACCCGTACTCCAAGACCAAGATCTTTCTCACCTTCGAGGATGAGGAGGTCGGGGTCGAGGAGGGCTACATCTACTACGCGGGTCTTCCGGGACGGATACGGGCGGATGTGGGCAAGTTCCGCCAACCGATCGGTGACCTGAATCGCTGGCACCTTCATGCCCTGCCGGAGACGGAGTACCCGCTGGTGTATCAGCGCTTCTTGGGCGAAGAGGGTCTGAGCGCGGTCGGGGTGTCGCTCTACACCGCCCTGCCGGTGTCGATCGCGGGCGGGACGCACGAGATCTGGCTGCAGGGCACGACGGCCGGCAGCGAGCCGCTCTACGGCGACGGGCACCCGTTCACGCCGCTGGCGCGGCTGCAGAATTTCTGGCAGCTGTCCCGGAGCACCTACACCCAAATCGGCTTCTCGGCGACCGGCGGCAACACCGACGATGGCGATCTCCGCAGCCGACTCCTGGGCGTGGACTTTCGCCTGACCTACCGGCCTCCCGAGGCCGGAACCCGCCGGGACATCACCTTCCGCGCGGAGGGTTACCGGCTCCACGCCACCGAGGTCGGTGTGAGCACCGACCGCTACGGCGCGTTCCTGGACCTCAACGCGCGCACCAGCCGTCGCTGGATCTTGGGCGCGCGCTACGATTACGCCGAGTCGCCCCGTGGGCTGGAGGACACGGAATGGCGGCTGACCCCGAACATCACCTGGTGGCAGAGCGAGTTCGTCTACCTGCGGCTGGAGGGCGAGCACCGGGACAGCGATCTCGAGGGGACCCGGAATCTGCTGACGTTCCAGGCCGTCTGGGCCATGGGTCCCCACAAGCACGAAACCTACTGACCACGGTACGCGAAAGGATTGCCTGATGCTGGCTCCCATCCTGTTGCTCGCCGCCGCGCTCGCCGGTCCGCCGTCGCGGCCGGGCTCCGCGGCTCCTCTCAAGGTCGTGGCCAGTCTCCCGACCTACGGCGCCATCGCCCGGGAGATCGTGGGCGACCGGGCGAGCGTGACCTCGATCGCCAAGGGGGACGAGGATCCCCATTTCGTCCAGCCGAAGCCCAGCTTCGTCTCCCTGCTGCGGAACGCGGACCTGTTCGTCACCACCGGGCTGGATCTCGAGCTCTGGGTGCCGGCGCTGCTCGACCGCGCGGGCAACCGCAAGATCCAGGAAGGCGGGCCCGGCTACGTCCCCGCCTACCGGGGAATCACCTTGCTCGAGGTGCCCACCTCGCTGAGCCGCTCGGCGGGGGACATCCACGTGGACGGCAACCCGCATATCCACACCGATCCGCTGAACGGGATCATCATCGCGCGCAACATCCTCGCGGGACTGCAGAAGGTCTCGCCTCAGGACGGCCAGTACTTCGCGCAGCGGGAGCAGGACTTCGAGCGACGGGTGCTGGAGGCCACCATGGGCCAGGAGCTGGTGCAGATCCTCACCCCGGCGACTGCGTTCAGCCTTCTCCAGAACGACAAGCTCTACGGTTTCCTGGGCCAGCAGAAATACCAGGGCAAGCCGCTGCTGGACCGCCTGGGGGGCTGGCTCAAGGAGGGGCAGGTCCTCCGCGGGAAGGAGATGGCCTGCTATCACAAGGAGTGGGCCTATTTCAGCAACCGCTTCAAGATCACCTGCGTGACCTTCATCGAGGCCAAGCCCGGCATCCCGCCGACGCCGGGTCACGTGCAGGAGGTCATCGCGCTCATGCGGGAGCGCAAGATCCCGGTGCTCTTCGCCTCGAACTACTTCGACCGGAAACAGATCCAGCAGGTGGCCGAACGGACCGGCGCGAAGGCGGTCATCGTCTCCGAAAACGCCGAGGGCGAGCCGGGGGTGAACACCTACTTCGAGCTCATCAGTAGCTGGATCGACGGTCTCACCCCGGCCTACAAGGACGTCGCCCTCAATCCCGGAGCATCGTGATGGACCTCGGCCTCTTCCTGCCACCGCTGGTGGCCTGTCTCATCATCGTCGCGATCCACTCCTATCTGGGACTGCACGTCATCGCGCGTGAAGTGATCTTCGTGGACCTGTCGCTCGCCCAGATGGCGGCGCTCGGAAGCGCGGTGGCGATTCTCGCCGGGAGTCAGCCCGACTCCGCCTCGGCGTTCATGTATGCGCTCGGCTTCACGACTGTGGGCGCGGCAATCTTCGCGCTCACCCGGACCCACGAGCGCGGTCGGGTGCCGCAGGAAGCCATCATCGGCATCGTCTACGTCGTCGCCTCGGCCCTCGCCATTCTGGTCGCCGACCGCACGCCGCGCGGCGGCGAGGCGATCAAGGACATCCTGGTGGGCAGCCTGCTCTGGGTGACCTGGCCGACGATCGGGCGCCTCGCCGCCATCTACGCCGTCATCGGGCTCTTTCACTGGTTGCTTCGACGCAGGTTTCTCACCATCTCCTTCCATCCGGAAACGGCCGAGGCGCAGGGCTGGAAGGTGCGCTGGTGGGATTTTCTGTTCTATCTGTCGTTCGGCATCGTGATCACCTTCTCGGTACCGATCGCGGGCGTTCTCCTGGTCTTCTCGTTTCTGGTGGTGCCGGCGGCCGTCGCCTTCCAGTTCACCAGGCGACAGGGTGCCCTGGCCGTGGTCTCCTGGATGGCGGGGGTGATCGCCTCGGCCGCAGGCTTGTGGTTCTCGTTCCGCTACGACCTGCCGACGGGGCCGCTCATCGTTTGCGCGTTCGGAGTGGTGCTCCTGATTGCCTATGGCATACGACGGGCGCTCGGTGTGCGGACCGAGGCCGCACTCGAGCCGGTCGCGGCGGAGCGTGGCTGACGGTCCTACCGGATACCGATCAGGCAGCAGGTGATGACGTATTGGCCCTGGTCGCTCGTTTGGGTGCCGGTGGCAGTGAGGATGAGAGTCCCCCCGGCACTGCTCGCGACGTCGTACGCCGCCGTTACGGCGGCCGAATCCCCGCTTTCCAGCGGCACGCTTGCGCCGCTCGTCCCGGTGCAGGTGACCGCGCTCTCGCCAGTGCAGCTGATGGTGTAGGTATCCGCCACATTGCCGGTGTTTCGAACGACGAAACCCGCCTCCAGTCCGGTCCCCTGTCCCTCGACGAGGGTGACCGAGCCCTCGTCCGGCGTGACGGCCACCGCGAAAACCGGATCGATGCCCTGGACCTTCGCCTCGAGCTCGCCCTCCGCTGATTGGAAGCGAACCAGGATCGCCTCCCCGGGGGGCACCCCGCCGCGGCTGATCACGTCCACGACCTGGGAGGCGCCCGCGGCAATGCCGCCACTCGCCGGAGTCATCTCCACTCCATCGACGGGCTGCGCGGACCACTCCAGCGTACCGGCACCGATATTCGATACGACAAAGCTGTCCAGACCATCACCGGTCAGTTTGAGCGAATCGGTCGACAGTGCCAATACCGGGCGTTGAGCCACGAGATCAAGGTCCACCCTAAACCCGTCTTCCTGAATGTCGGCCTCGGTCTCACCTGAAAAGAGTGTCGTCCCGTTGTTGCTCAGTACAGCGGCTGCGAAGGCCGCTGTGCCCGTCTCGACAGTGACCTCGAACCTCACCGACGGATCGGCCAGCGTTGCCGGCTCCTGGAGGGTCTGCTCCTCGCCGTTCGACGGAGCGATCGTGAGCGTCACGGCGTCGATGACGGAAATTGGAGTGCCCTGCAGCCGCGCCGGCATCAGCTCGCGCAAATCTATCCCTACCTGGCTGTGTATCCCTCGCCCGTCCGGGCCCGCCGCATCGCACGCGACGGCCAACACGCACGTGACCAGCCCGAGCCCCTGGAGCGCCATCCGAGTCAGCCTCATTGCCGGAGTCCTCGGCTAGTCATGGAAGGTTGATGACCACGCTGCCATTGCGGGTCCCGTCTTCGTCCCCGGACTGACCGACGACGACGGCCGCCGCCGCTCCGGCCGCGGCGGCGGCGGGAACCAGGAAGGCCGCCTTCTGCCAGAATGGCTTGGCCCAGACGTCCTTCGCGTTGTACTGGATCGCGTCGTGGATGAGCTGGTCCACTTGGGGCCGTGCGATCCGGGGGACAGTCCCCCGCTGAAACTCGGCGATCTCCCCCTGGCTGATCTGGAGCCCCGGCGTGTCGAGGAAGGTCACCACACCCGAAAGCAGCAGGACGACTCCCCCGGCTCCGCCCGGATAGACGGTGAGCGCCACCTTCGTTCCCTTGATCACGAACCGGGTGACGGGTGTGACCACCAGCAGCCTCCCATGCACCCAGTCGATGATCAACGAGCCCTGCTCGACGTTCACGGCCAGGAGATTGGGGTCCTCGGGGGATGCCATCAGCTGGTACTGCGCGGTCGGGATCTCGCGCCCATTCGGGTCCTGGACCACTGGTCGCTGGTCCTTGTCCAGCAGCTCGGTCAGAAAGATCAGCTTTCCCTGCTGCCCCCTGCGCTCGATGCCGACCTGAACGTCCACCAGTCTTTCGACCTGCATACGGTCGTTGAGGAAGACACTGGCCTTCGTTTCTGTGTTCTTCCATTCCTGGCTCGGGAGGCGCATGAGCCGGACCTTGGAGGTACTGTCCACCCCCTGCCATTTCCCCGGTCGCACGTTCTCGGCGATGCGGTCGATGCGTCCCGCCTCCGCTTGCTGGCCTGTGGCGGCTGGAACGACCAGAAGACACAGGACCGCCGTGATCCTCCACATGGCTCGCACCTCCAGATGTCCGCGCGCTAGGAGCCGCTCGAGGTCGAGTCGCGACCGTAGCGTCGCTCACACGCCTCGAACGCCTTGCGCGCCGTCAACTGCGGTCTCATGACGTACACGGGAAACGGCTTGGGTGGGATGAACTGGTCTCGTTGTCCAGCCGTCAGGCACGCGGTGGTCGAGGCGCGAAGCCGGGCCAGTAGCCGGGCCCAGTCGAGCCGCCAATCCGCTCGCCAGATCCGGATGCTGCCGTCGCTGGAGGCGGATGCGAGCCGAGATCCAAACCGACTGAACGCGACCGCGGTGATGCGGCTCCCGTGCCCTCGCAGCTCGAGGAGCCGGCCGCGCCCTTGGGTCGGTGCCACCCAAACCGTTCCGTCCTCGGAGCCGGCGGCGACCCAGAGGCCGGTCGGGTCGGCAGTCGCGGCCGAGATGCCGGCCTCGGGCCTCCGGAACACTGCCGTATCCCCTGAACCCAGCGATCGCCACACCCGGACAGCCCCGTCGGCCGATGCCGTTACGATGTCGGTTCCATCGAGGCCGAACGCCACGTACCACACCCGTCCCGGGTGACTGAGGACGGTCGCGCTGCCGGTGCCGTCCGCGCGCCAGATGCGAGCGGTGGAGTCGGCCCCTGCGGTCACGATCCGGGACCCGGTGAGGTCGAACTCGCCGCTCAGCACGGCGCCTCGATGCTCTTTGAAGACGACGGGCTCGCTCTTTCCGTCGAGGTCCCACACCCGCGCCGTGCCATCGCCCGACGCTGTCAGGAGCCTCCGACCATCGGGGCTGAAGACCGCGCTCCGGACGAAGTCCTGGTGTCCCCTCAGGAGAAGTGGCGCACGCTTCTCAAAGACATTCAACACCTCGGCGGTTCCGTCGTCCGAGGCGGCTGCCACGCGCGACCCGTCGCCGCTGAGCCTCGCACTCCCGATCCCCCCGGCATGCCTCCCCAACACCGTTGCCCGGCCGCCGTTCGCCTGCCACAGGCGCACAGTCCCATCCACCGAGGCCGTGACGACCTGCGCCCCGTCCGGCGAGAACTCCGCGCCCACAACGCTGCCGAGTCGGCGGCTCAGCACGACGACGGGGCCGGCGCCATTGGCGGTCCATACGCGGGCGGTTCCGTCCTCGGATCCCGAGACAAGGCGGCTGCCCGACTTGTCGAAGGCGACGGTCCACACCTCGGCGGTATGCCCCAGCAAGACGACGGGATTTCCGGTGCCGGCGGAGGTCCAGACCCGCGCCGTGCTGTCCGCCGACACGGTGACGATCCGCGCCCCGTCGGGACTGAACGCGGCGCCGTACACCGCTCCACTGTGGCCCCGCAGCACCATGGGGTCACCGGTCGTGCCTCCGGCCGGACCGATCCTCCACACTCTGATCAGACCGTCATCTGAGACCGTGAGAGCCCGCGATCCGTCGCGGCTCAAGGCCGCGCTGCGACCGCCCTCCAGCACGATCGGTTGCCCCGAGCCATCGGCCTGCCAGATGCGAGTGGAGTCCTGCCCGGCCGTCACCACACGAGACCCATCGGCGTTGAACGCGGCGCTCCAGACGACGCCTGCGTGCCCCCGCAGCGGAACCGGAGGCTCGTCTCCCCCCGTATTCCAGATCCGGACCGTCGCGTCCTCCGCGGTCGTAACCACCCGAGAGCCGTCGGGACTGAATGCCGCCCTCGAGACCCGCGCCTGGTGTTGCAGGATCCGGGGCTGGCCGCGACCATCCGCCTGCCATACGACCGCGGTGGAGTCGTCACCCGCGGTGACCACCCGGTTACCGGCCGAGTCGAATGCAGCCGAACGGACGGCCAGTCCATCACGCTGGAGCCTGATCGGCCCACTCGCCGTGTCCGGCACCCGCCAGATCCGAACGATGCCGTCGTAGGCGGCCGTTACGATGCGAGAACCGCGGCGGTCAAAGGCCGCACTCGCGATCCCGGTTCCGTGCTTGAGCCGGAGCGGGTCACCGTGGCCGTCGGCCGACCAGACCCGGACGGTGCTGTCCTCCGACACGGTAAGCACGTGAGAGCCGTCCGGAGAGAACTGGGCACTCAGCACTCGACCACCGTAGTCGCGCAGCTCGACAGAGGCCCCCTGGCCATCGGCGGGCCAGACCCGCGCGGTGCCATCGTCCGATGCGGTCACCAGCCGAGCACCATCGGGGCTGAAGGATGCATCGGAGACGCTGCCTCGATGCCCGCGCAATACCGCGGTCGGCACCACCGAGTCGGCCAGTCGTCGCGCGATGGAGTCCGCGCCGGCCGGCTCGGTCTCGCCGGCCAGCTCGGTCAAGAGGAGCGTTGCCATGAGCGGGTCGGGCGTCACGGCGGCAGCCGTAAGCACGTCGGACACCCATGCCTGGCGCTCGACGCGATACCAGGCTTCCAACCCGCCAAGCGCCAGGACGAGCACCACAGCCATGGGGATCAACCGGCGGATCCGCGACGCTCGTACGTTGAATCGGATGAAGGCCAGCTCGTCAGCGCTCATCACGTTGCGGCGCTGGTGGAGCCACCCCCGCGCCTCCGCCAGCCGGCGAGTCGACAGAAAGCTGGAGGTGTCACGGCTGCCGCTGGTCCATTCGGCTAGAGTCGGCCGAAGTTGCTCCCGCCAGAGGAGGAACTGGCGGTCCTGCTCCACCCATCCCCCCAGCCGCTCCCAGTTCCGGATCAGCGCCTCGTGTGCCACCTCCACCGTCGCATCCTTGGCTGCGTCCCACGACATGACGAGCAGCCGGGCGTCGACTAGGCGCTGGACCAGCGCTCGGCCGTCCGGCTCGATCTCCGACATGGCGGCGCGACGCCTGGTGTGGTCCACGCCGTCGCCGGGTCGGACCAGCTGCAGGAACACTCGTCGCAGGACCGCCTGTTCCACCCCGTTGAGCTTCTGGAACTCGCGCTCCGCAGCCGAGCTCACCGCGCCTTCGGCTTCACCCATCTCGGTGTACGCCGCGTGAGTGATCCTCGACCCTTGCCGCTCGTTCCACAGCTGGGTGAGCACGAACTCGAGCAGCGGCAGGTGCCCCGGCTGATCCACCACGTCGTCGAGGATCCGCTCCACCAAGCCCGTCTCGAACGTCAGGCCGACCCTCTGGGCGGGAACCACAATGACCTCGCCCAGCTCCTCCCGGGTCATCGGCCCCAGATTGACCTGACGGTCCTGCAGGCGATCGGCGAGAGGCCGGTAGCTCAGGGCCCGGCCGACGAAGTCGCCGCGCAGTGTCAGCACCACCGACAACCGCCCCTTCTCGGCACCGTCGAGCACCAGGTCGATGAAGCGATGGCGCCTGCGCTCGTCCGAGCACTGGGTGTAGATCTCCTCCCATTGATCGGCGATCAGCAGCAGGCGGTCGATCCCTGGCTGGCGCTCCAGGACGCTGGCGGTCACGTCGGGGAGTGAAGTGGTGCCGGCCGCCAAGGCCGCGGCCAGGCGCTCCGCTTCCTCGCTGCGGCGCTCCTCGGGCAGGTCCGCGTGCAGGCGGACGAAGGCCACGGCGAGCGCCTCGATCGGATCGCTTCCCGGTTTCATGGTGATGACGTTCCACTTCCCGCCGTTCATGCCCTTCCGGACCCGGGGAAGCAGGCCTGCCTGGACGACGGAAGACTTGCCGGTTCCGGAGGCACCCACCACCGCGACCAGGGTGTGCTCGCCCACTTTTTTCAGCAGGTGATCGGAGATCGCCGTTCGCCCACAGAAGAACTGCGCATCCTCTTCGCGGAATGCAGCCAGACCGCGGTATGGGCACACCGTGGATAGCGCGACCTGACCTGCCGAGTCGTCCACCGGCCGTCGCAGGCACGCATCCGCCAGGCGACGGATCTCGACGGGGTCTTCGATTCCGCTTCGGAGATCGATGCCGGTCTGAAGCATGAGAAAGTCGAGCGGCGGGTCGCCTGCGCCGGGGAGAAATACCGGGATGAGAGGAAAGGTCGGGTCGTGGTGTTTGCGCGTCAGGGCGAAGTCCTTCTCCCACTGGCCCTGCCACGATCCCCAGCCGTAGGGGCCGAGGAGGAACGCCGCGGCCTTACAGCTCCTGAGTACGTGCTCCAGCTTTCCGAGGAAGGAGTCTCCCGGTGCGAGCTCCCAGCGGTCGAAGAAGACCCCGACGTTCAGCTCTCGGAGCGCCCTGGCGATCGTTTCCGCCGGCTGGCGGTCCCGGGAGTTGTAGCTGAGAAAGACATCGAACGTGTCGACTGGAAGCGCGGGTGCCGCGCCTGGTCGCGGTGGTTCGGGGGTGACCGGATTGGCCTCGCCGATCGTGGTCGGACTGGAATTGCCGTCCTGCATCGTCCGCCCTCATGACTCGGATCAACCGGCTCGATCGGCAGATCGTCGATCTTGGAACCTCCACCGCGCCCTTGGGTATGGCTCGCGGAAGGCACCACGATGGATGATGCCTTCGTTGCTCGGCGAGATCCGTCGAATTCTGGGAGTGAGGAAGCTACGGTAGGGCAAGGCCGTGGAAGCGTCAAGCCAAACCAGAACCGACCGCGCAAGCAGAAAATATGGAGCCTGTCGCGTTCGCCGCGACATTCGCCTTCTGTTCGCTGGCCCAAGCGCTGGAACTCGGCATAAGCCGCGCGAAATCGTCTCGTCATCCACGTCTCGCGTCACGCTCCGACCGATCACCGCTACCCATGCCACTGGTGCTCGACACGTGGCTGCCGTCGCGGCCGGATGACTCCAGACGAATGCTGAGCGCTACCAACCGCCTGACAAGGCGACTATGTTGTGCGTGGTTCGAGGTGAGGCGGGCGGTGGTCCCGGCTCCGGAGGGCTCCAGATACGGTGCACGAAGTCGTTGATTTACATTTTGTTGGGGGCCTGTAGCTCAGGTGGTT
>Ga0210114_1000458_pt1 | contig 10684 bp, 10 predicted proteins | sample MayberryNW_TuleA_FD_185524 | JGI IMG/M metagenome (GOLD analysis project Ga0210114, IMG submission 185524) | Wetland microbial communities from San Francisco Bay, California, USA, that impact long-term carbon sequestration - MayberryNW_TuleA_D2... | ecosystem: Environmental > Aquatic > Marine >...
CCGGCTCCCACGCCAGCACGTCGGCCTGTACCAAAGTCGCATCGACCTCCGCATCCTTCAGCCGCTGGTTCGTGCGCGCGATCGCCTCGTCGGCGTAGTCCAGCCCTGTCACTTCGAACCCCGCCAGCGCCAGGTCGAGCACTTCGTATCCCGACCCGCACCCAGGCACCAGGATCCGGCAGGGCTTCAGCACTCCTGAAGAAAGCCACGCGCCGAGCTGCGGGCTCGACTCGCCCCGGTCCCACGGCGTGTTGCCGCTGGCGAAGCGCTCTTCCCAGAAGTCCTTGGTCGGCCCCGTCATCGCAGCGCCAATCCTATATCCTCGGGCGCCAAATGCAGATTCACTTCGATCCCGCGCTTCCGATCAGCCAGAAACGGGAGGAGATCGCGCACGCCATCGCTGCGAACCAGCTGATCATCGTCTGCGGCGAGACCGGCTCGGGCAAGACGACGCAGATCCCCAAGATCCTCCTCGAGTTGGGGCGGGGCGCACAAAGGCAGATCGGCCACACGCAGCCGCGCCGCATCGCCGCGCGCTCGGTGGCCGCGAGGATCGCGGAAGAGCTGAAGGTCGAGCTCGGCTCGCTCGTCGGCTACAAGGTGCGCTTCACCGACAAGGTCGGGAAGAACACGCGGATCAAGCTGATGACCGACGGCATCCTGCTCGCCGAGACGCAAGGCGATCCGGACCTCAAGGCCTACGACACGATCATCCTCGACGAGGCGCACGAGCGCAGCCTCAACATCGACTTCCTCATGGGCTACCTCAAGCGCCTGCTGCCGCGGCGGCCGGACCTGAAGGTGGTCATCACTTCCGCCACCATCGACGCCGAAAGGTTCTCGAAGCATTTCGATAACGCCCCCGTGATCGAAGTCTCGGGACGCCTCTACCCGGTGGAAATCCGCTACCGCCCGGTCGGCGGCGACGAGGAGGACACGACCCGGGACGAAGAGGAGCAGGCGCTCGGCGATGCCGTCGAGGAGCTGTTCCGCGAAGGCCCGGGCGACGTGCTCGTCTTCCTCCCCGGCGAGCGCGAGATCCGCGATGCCTCGGGCATTCTCGCCAAGCGCAACCTGAAGGGCGCCGAGATCCTGCCGCTCTACGGCCGCCTCTCGGTGGCCGAGCAGGACCGCGTGTTCCACCCCGGCGGCGTGCGCCGCCTGGTGCTCGCCACCAACGTCGCCGAGACCTCGCTGACGGTTCCCCGCATCCGCTACGTGGTGGACGCGGGCCAGGCGCGCATCAAGCGCTATTCGTATCGCAACAAGGTGGAGATGCTGCGCGTGGAGAACATCTCGCAGGCCGCGGCGCAGCAGCGCGCGGGCCGCTGCGGCCGCGTCGCCGACGGCATCTGCATCCGCCTCTACGGCGAGGACGACTTCAAGGCTCGGGCCCCGTACACCGACCCGGAAGTGCTGCGCGCCTCGCTCGCCGCGGTGATCCTGCGCGCCTTGAGCCTTAACCTCGGCAAGGTCGAGGAATTTCCCTTCCTCGATGCCCCCAACTCGCGCGCCATCGCCGACGGCTACGCGCTCCTCGCCGAGCTCGGCGCGGTGGACGAAGAGAACGCGCTCACGGACCTCGGCCGCGAGCTCGCGCGCCTGCCGCTCGACCCGCGCGTCGCGCGCATGCTGGTCGCCGCGCGCAGCGAAAGCTGCCTCGAGCAGATGCTCGTCATCGCCGCCGCGCTCTCGGTGCAGGACCCGCGCGAGCGCCCGCTCGCGAAACAGCAGGCGGCCGACGAGCGCCACGCGAAGTTCGCGGACGAGCGCTCGGACTTCCTCGCGCTGCTGAAGCTCTGGAAGTTGCAGGGCGAGCAGGGGCTGCGCCGCATCTGCCGCGACAACTTCCTGTCGTACCCGCGCATGCGCGAATGGCGCGACGTGCACCAGCAGCTGCGCACGGTGATCGAGGAAATGCAGTGGAAGGCATCGAGCGCGAAGATGGACCAGCCCGACGGCTTTCGCGTCGTGCACCGCGCGCTCCTCGCCGGGCTCCTCGGCAACATCGGCATGAGGGACGAAACAGACAACAATTACACCGGCGCGCGCGGCATCAAGTTCTGGGTGCACCCGGGCTCGGGCACGAAGAAGCCCGGCAAGTGGATCGTCGCCGCGGAGCTGGTGGAGACCACGCGCCTTTATGCGCGCACCGTGGCCACGATCGACCCGCTGTGGCTGGAGGAGCTGGGTGCGCACCTGCTGAAGAAGCACCGCGACGACCCGCACTGGGAGAAGACGCGCGCCCAGGTGGTGGCCGTGGAGCGCGGCACGCTCTACGGCCTGCCGGTGTACACGAACCGGCGCGTGCACTACGGGCCGCTCGATCCGGGCCCGTCGCGGGACATCTTCATCCGCTCGGCGCTGGTCGAGGGCGAGCTCGACACGCGGGCCCCGTTCTTCGCCCACAACCGGCGCCTGGTGCACGAGATCGAGCGCCTCGAGCACAAGCAGCGCCGGCCGGACATCCTGGTCGACGACGAGCTGATCCGCGCCTTCTACGACGAGCGCGTGCCCGAGGGCATCCACAACGGCGCCGACTTCGAGAAGTGGCGCAAGGACGCCGAGCGCGACCACCCGAAGCTTCTGTTCCTGAAGCGCGAAGACCTGATGCGCCACGAGGCGGCCGGCATCACCACCGACAACTTCCCGCACGAGCTGAAGCTTGGCGCCAACGCCTTCAAGCTCGAATACCACTTCGACCCGCGCGCGCCGCGCGACGGCGTGACGCTGACCGTCCCGGTGGCGCTCCTCAACCAGGTGAGCGCAGCGCGCTGCGAGTGGCTGGTCCCCGGGCTCCTGAAAGAGAAGGTGCGCGCGCTGGCGAAGTCGATTCCGCAGCGCCTGCGCAACAAGCTCGGATCGCTGGACGAGTTCGCCGGGGAGTTCGCCGCGAACACACCGCCCGCCGATGCGCCGCTCGCACAGGCGCTCGCGCGCCACATCCGGCAGGAGCTGAACCTCGAGGTGCCGCTCGACGCCTTCCGCCCCGATTCGGCGCCGCCGCACCTGCACATGAACTTCCTCGTCGTCGACGAGCATGGGCGGCAGCTCGCCATGGGCCGCAACCTCGCTCAGCTCAAGCAGGACCTGGCCGGGCACACGACCTCGGTGCTGCAGCAGGAAGCACCGCTCGACGAAGGCGAGCGCTACAGCGGCTGGACGATGGGCGACCTGGCCGAGATGATGGAGATCGAGCGCGCCGGGCAGACGCTCGTCGGCTATCCCGCGCTGGTGGACGCGGGCGACGCCGTCACGCTGCAGGTGTTCGACACGCCGGACAAGGCGGCCGAGCTGCACCGCGCCGGCGTGCGGCGCCTGCTCGCCCTGGCTTTCAGGGATCGCGTGCGCGATCTCGAGCGTGCCTGGGCGAAGGACGTGGCGCTCGCGGCGCTCAAGGACGACCTCGTCGCGGCGGCGCTAGACCGCGCCTTCCTCGCCGAGCGCGTGCCGGCGATGGCGGCCGAGTTCGCGCGCGCCGTGGAATCGGGCCGCAGCCGCTTCGTGCTGATCGCGCAGGAGATGGCGCGCACCGCGGCCGGCATCGTCGCTGCGCACGCCGAGCTGAAGAAGAAGCTCGCGACGGCGGCGAAGACGTTTCCCCAGGCCGCCGCCGACATCGAGCAACAGCTTGCGCGCCTGCTCGCGCCGGGCTGGCTCGCGCGTACCCCCTGGCAGCGCCTGCAGCACTACCCCCGCTACCTGAAGGCCGTGGAACTGCGCCTGGAAAAGCTGCGCGCCGACCCGGCGCGCGACGCGCGCCTCATGGCCGAGCTGCAGCCGCTGCTCGCGGCGTGGCTGCGCGCGCCCCGGCCGCTCGACGCCGAGCGCGCGCAGTTCGGCTGGCTGCTGCAGGAGTTGCGCGTGTCTCTGTTCGCGCAGCAGCTGAAGACGCCCGTGGCCGTGTCCGCCAGGCGCCTCGCCAAACTGTGGCAAAGTATCCGCCGATGAAATCGATTTTCCGCTCGATCGGCTTCGCGCTCGGCAACCTGCTGCATCCGCGCATGATCTGGCTGATGATCTGGCCGCTGCTGGTCGCGATCGGCCTGTGGGGAACGCTGGCGATCGTGTTCTGGGCGCAGCTCGCGCTCGAAATCGCGGGGTGGATGCAAAGCGGCCTCGCGCACGCGCCCTTCATCTCGCAGTGGGACTTCGCCGACGCGACGCTCGTTCTCGCCAAGATCCTCATCCTTCTCATGCTGGTGCCGCTGATCCAGCTCACGGCGCTCTTCATCCTCTCCATCTTCGGCATGCCGTCGATGGTCGAGCACGTGGCGGGCCGCAGCTACCCCGGGCTCGAGCGCCGGCGCGGCGGCGGCCTCGCGGGAAGCGTATGGAACGGCGTGGTGGCGCTCGCCGGCCTCGCGGGGCTCGGCCTGGTCTCGGTCCCGTTCTGGATCTTCCCGCCGCTGTGGCCGCTGATCCCGATCGCCGTCCTCGGCTGGGTGAACCAGCGCGTGCTGCGCTACGACGCGCTCGCCGAGCACGCGACGCACGAGGAAATGCGGCGCCTGTTCGCCGCGCGCCGGGGCGGGCTCTACGTGATGGGGCTGGTTCTCGCGCTCGCGGCGTACATCCCGTTGCTCGGCTTCTTCGCGCCGGTGCTCCTCGGCCTGTCGTTCATCCATTACCTGCTCGACGCGCTCGAGGCGCAGCGCGGCGCGCCCGTCGCGGGCGGCGGATCGTGAGCGGCTTCGGCGCCTTCGTCTTCGGCGACGAGATCCTCGTCGGCAAGCGCCAGGACAAGCATTTCCCGTGGCTGATCGAGGCGCTGGGAAAGCGCGGCCTGCGCCTCGCGTGGTGCGAGCACCTGGGCGACGAGCCCGCGCGCGTGACGCTCGCGCTCAAGCGCAGCTTCGCCGGCGGGGACGTCGTCTTCTGCTTCGGCGGCATCGGCGCGACGCCCGACGACCACACGCGCCAATGCGCGGCCGAGGCACTCGGCGTGGCGCTGGCCCTGCACCCGGACGCCGAGGCCGAGATCCGCGGACGTTTCGGCGCCGAGACCAACGCGCAGCGCCTGAAAATGGGCGAATTCCCGGTCGGGTCGCAGATCATTCCCAATCCATTCAACCGCATACCGGGCTTCTCGGCAGGCGATCACCACTTCGTGCCGGGCTTTCCGCAGATGGCCTGGCCGATGGTGGAGTGGCTGCTCGACACGCGCTACGCGCACCTCCTCGATTCGCAGCGCTGGGCGGAGGGCTCGGTGATCGTCTACAACCTGCCCGAATCCGCAGTGGCGCCCCTGATGGTGGAGCTGAACGAGAAATTCCCCGGCCTCAAGGCGTTCAGCCTGCCGAGCATGGGCGCGGACGGCGCGCGCCGGCACATCGAGCTGGGGGTGCGGGGCGCGCCGGCCGAGGTGAGCCCCGCCATGGAGCGGCTGAAGCGAGGCGTCGCCGAGCTCGGCGGCGTCGTGGACATTCCAAACCGCTGATTTCTCCCGTATAATCCGCGCCTTTTCGCGGTTCACGGGGTTTCCTCATGGTGGTGATTCGACTGGCGCGCGGCGGCGCGAACAAGCGTCCCTTCTTCAGCCTGGTGGTCGCGGACTCGCGCCGCTCGGCGAAGGGCAAGTTCATCGAGCGCGTCGGCTTCTACGACCCGAAGGCGCCGCAAGGCCGCGAGTCGCTGCGCGTGGACGTGGAGCGGCTGAAGCACTGGCAGGGCAGGGGCGCGCAACTCTCGCCCACGGTGAAGCGGCTCGTGAAGCAGTTTGGCAAGAAGGCCGCCTGAGCGGATTGAATTGGGCCGCGTCGCCGGCTCGTACGGCGTGCGCGGCTGGGTGAAGGTGGCGCCGCGGGCCGGCGTGCAGGAGAGCCTGGCGGTGACGAAGGCGTGGTGGCTCGACGGCGAGCGCCGCTGCGTGGAGCAGGCGAGGCTGCACAGCGCGACGGTGATCGCGAAGCTCGAGGGGGTCGACACCCGCGAGCAGGCGCAGGCGCTGAAAGGGCGGCTGGTATCGGTGCCGCGGGATGCGTTGCCGCAGGCGGGCGAGGGGCACTATTACCTCGCCGACCTCGTGGGGCTGGAAGTGGTGAACGCGCAAGGGGCGAAGCTGGGTGTCGTGCGGCAGTGGCTGACCAACGGGCCGCAGGACGTCATGGAGGTGGCGGGCGATCAGGTGCGGCTGGTGCCGTGGGTCGCGGCGATCGTGAAGGCCGTCGATCTCGAAGCCGGGCGCATCGAAGTGGATTGGGAAGCGGACTGGTGATCCGTTTCGACGTGGTGACGCTGTTCCCGGAGATGTTCGCCGCCGTCACGGCGAGCGGCATCCCGAGAAAAGCGCTGGAAGCGGGGCTGTGGCAGTTGGCGACGTGGAATCCGCGCGATTTCACTGCCGACAACTACCGCACGGTCGACGACCGGCCCTACGGCGGCGGACCCGGCATGGTGATGCTGGCCGAGCCGCTCGAGAAGGCGCTGGATGCGGCGCAGGCGGCGGGCGGGGGCGCGGTGATCTACCTCTCGCCGCAGGGCCGGCGGCTCGATCACGAGAAGGTGATGGAGCTCGCGGGCCGGACGGCGGTGACGCTGCTCTGCGGCCGCTACGAAGGCGTGGACGAGCGGCTCGTGCGGCGCCGCGTGGACGAGGAATTGTCGCTCGGGGACTTCGTGCTCTCGGGCGGGGAGCTGGCGGCGATGGCGGTGATCGACGCGGTGGTGCGGCAGCTGCCCGGGGCGCTGGGCGACGGGCAGTCGGCGGCGCAGGAATCGTTCGCCGCGGGGCTGCTGGACTGTCCGCAGTACACGCGGCCCGAGGTGTACGCGGGCGAGCGGGCGCCGGAGGTGCTGCTCTCCGGTCACCACGAGCAGATCCGGCGCTGGCGGCTGCAGCAGGCGCTGGGACGCACCTGGCTGCGGCGCCCGGAGCTGATCGCGGCGCGGCGGCTGAGCGGCGAGGAGCAGAAGCTGCTTGAGGAATTCAGGCAGCAGGCGAAAGAGCGGAGCGAAAAATGAACCTGATTGAGAGCATCGAGAAGGAAGAGATCAAGCGGCTGGGGAAGACGATCCCCGATTTCTCGCCCGGCGACACCGTGGTGGTGAACGTCACCGTGGTCGAAGGCGAGAGAAAGCGCGCCCAGGCCTTCGAAGGCGTGGTGATCGCAAAGAAGAACCGCGGCCTCGGCTCCTCGTTCACCGTGAGGAAGATCAGCTCCGGCGAGGGCGTCGAGCGCACCTTCCAGACCTATTCGCCGCTCATCGCCTCGGTCGAGGTGAAGAGGAAGGGCGAGGTACGGCGCGCCAAGCTCTACTACCTGCGCCAGCGCTCGGGCAAGTCGGCGCGCATCCGCGAGAAGGTCGGCGGGGCGAGCGCGCCGGACGAGGGCGGCGAGGAGTAGTCCCGGCCGGCGACGGTGCCTGCGATACCGCGCCGCGCTCGCAGTACAAAACGGTCTCGGCTTTTCTGGCGGGAAGATTCACCCCGCCAGAAAAGCCGAGATGCATTTAAAGGCCCAAATCTTCGCTCGGAATCGCTCCCAAGCCCTTTTCGTTCCATAATCCCCCCATGCGCCGAGAAACCACCGCCATCAGCCCGGTCGCCGACATCGTCGCCGACCTGCGCGCCGGCAACATCGTCGTCCTGGTGGACGACGAAGACCGCGAGAACGAGGGCGATCTCGTGTTCGCGGCCGAGTTCGTCACGCCCGAGAAGATCAATTTCCTCGCCCGGCACGGCCGCGGCCTGATCTGCATGCCGATCACCGAGGCGCACGCCGAGCGCCTGGGCCTGAGGCCCATGGTGGCGCAGAACCGCTCGCGCCACGGCACGAACTTCACCGTCTCGATCGAAGCCGCCGAAGGCATCGCCACCGGCATCTCGGCGGCCGACCGCGCGCTCACCATCAAGGTGGCGGCCGCGCCGGACGCGAAGGCCGACGACATCGTGCAGCCCGGCCACGTCTTCCCGCTCATCGCGCAGGACGGCGGCGTCCTGGTGCGCGCCGGGCACACCGAGGCCTGCTGCGACCTCGCGCGCCTCGCGGGGCTCGCGCCCGCGGCGGTGCTATGCGAGGTGATGAAGGACGACGGCACCATGGCGCGCCTTCCCGACCTGCTCGAATTCTGCGCGCATCACGCGCTGAAGATCGGCACCATCGCCGACCTGATCGAATACCGCAGCCGCCACGAGTCGCTCGTCAACCGCGGCCTGGAGCGCGCGATCGACACCGCGTGGGGCCGCTTTCACCTCGTCACCTTCCACGACGTGCCGACGCACGGCACGCACCTCGCGCTGGTGGCGGGCCGGCCCGCGGCCGACGCCGAGACGCTGGTGCGCGTGCACGAGCCGCTCTCCGTCGTCGACCTGCTCGACGCCGGTCCCGGCACGCACACCTGGGGCGTGGGCGAGGCGCTGACGGCGATCGCGAAGGCCGGCACGGGCGTCGTGGTGCTGCTCAACTGCAACCAGGCATCCGACGCGCTCGACGCGCGGCTCGCCGAAACGCGGCCCGCGCGCCAGGGCCAGGGCCGCAGCATGGACCTGCGCACCTACGGCATCGGCGCGCAGATCCTGCGCGAGTTGGGCGTGGGCCGCATGCGGCTGATGGCGGCGCCGCGCAAGATGCCGAGCATGACGGGCTTCGGCCTGGAGGTCACCGGCTACGTCGAGTCGCCGAGGGGCTAGCGCCGTGCGCCTCGGCATCGTGGCGAGCCGCTTCAACAACGCGCTCAGTGGCAAGCTCCTGCAGGGCGCGCGCGACGAGGCCGCCAAGCTCGGCGTGAAGGACGTGGTCGTGGAAGAGGTCCCCGGCGCGCTCGAGATCCCGCTCGCGCTGCAATGGATGGCGCAGACCGGCAAGTTCGACTGCCTGGCGGCCGTGGGCTGCGTGGTGCGCGGCGACACCTACCATTTCGAGATCGTGGCGAACGAGTCCGCGCGCGGCGTGGTGGACGTGGCGCTCGAGTTCGGCATCCCCATCGCCAACGGCATCCTCACCACCGACGACGAGGCGCAAGCCGAGGCGCGCCTCGACAAGGGCGCGGAAGCCGTGCGCGTGGCCCTGGAGATGGCGCGCCTGCGCGCCAAGGTTGCCGGGTGGCCGAAATGAAGCCGGCAAGAGGCGCGCGGCGCCGCTCGCGCGAGATTGCGCTGCAGGCGCTGTACGCCTGGCAGCTCGGCAGCGGCGATGCGCTTGAGCAGGTGCGCCAGATCGACGACGACGGGCGCACCGACCGCGCGCTCGCCGAAGCACTGGTGCGCGGCGTGCAGGCGCGCGCCGCGGACCTCGAGGGCCTGATCGCGCCCTGTCTCGACCGCGAGTTCCGGCGCCTCTCGCCGGTGGAGCGCGCCATCCTCTACATCGGCGCCTTCGAGCTGCAGGAGCACCCGGAGACGCCGTTCAAGGTGGTGATCAACGAGGCGATCGAGCTGGGCAAGAGCTTCGGCGGCACTGGCGGTCACAAGTACGTGAACGGCGTCCTGGAGAAGCTCGCCCGCGGGCTGCGCGCGCAGGAAGTGGCAGGCGGGCGCCAGCCCGCCTGAGGACGGCGATGCCGTCCGAGTTCGAGATCATCCGGCGCTATTTCTCGCGCCCCGCGCGCAGCGCCGTGCTCGGGGTCGGCGACGATGCGGCGCTGCTCGCGCCCGCGGTCGGCTGCGAGCTCGCCGTATCCACGGATCTGCTCCTCGAAGGACGCCATTTCGCCGTGCGCGCCGCGCCGCGCGCGCTCGGGCACAAGGCGCTCGCGGTCAACCTCTCCGACATGGCGGCGATGGGCGCGACGCCGCGCTGGGCGACGCTCGCGCTGGCGCTGCCGGCGGCGGATGCGCCGTGGCTCGACGCGTTCGCGGAAGGGTTCTACGCGCTCGCCGCGCGCTACGGCGTGGATCTCGTGGGCGGCGACACCACGCGCGGGCCGCTTACCCTCTGCGTCACCATTTTCGGCGAAGTGCCCGCAGGGCAGGCGCTGCTGCGCAGCGGCGCGCGGCCCGGCGACGACGTGTGGGTGTCGGGCGAGCTGGGCGGCGCGGCGTTTGCCCTCGAGCACCCGGAGAACGCCGCGGCGGCGAATCGATTGCACGAGCCCGAGCCGCGCGTGGCGCTGGGCGAGCGGCTGCGCGGCCTCGCCAGCGCCGCCATCGACGTCTCCGACGGCTTCGCGCAGGATCTCGGCCATATCCTGGAGCGCTCGGGCGTGGGAGCCGAAGTGCGCTACGCCGAGCTGCCGAAATTCCCGATCCGCGATGCCGCGCTCGAGCGCTTCGGATCCGCGGTCATGCGCGCGATCGACCAGACCGCGCGCGATGTCGTGATCGTCTCACATGGCACCGTTATCGCGCTGTTCGTCGCGAAGCACACAGGGACCGACCCGTTCGAGTTCTGGAAGCGGCAGCAGATGCCCTTCGCGGTGACGCTCGCGCTGCCGCAGGTGGGCCCGGGTCAGCTCGAACAGCGCCTCGGCGCCGCCGAGCTGCACCGCGGCGAAGCGCAGCGCGCCGGCGCTGAACCACGGCTCGCGCTGGTAGTCGTCCGGCTGGCCGAGGAGCCGGTCGGGCTCGAGCGTATCGACGAGCAGCTCACCGAGCGCGGGATGGAACTGGTTCTCGATCCGCACGCCCGTGCGCCGCGCGTGGGGCGCTTGCCCGGTCACGGCCTCGATCCGGTAGCTCCTGAGATGCGTCAGCGGATCGCCGACACCCTCGCCGTTCTTGTCGGCGGGATTGCACAGGGCGATG
>Ga0210114_1000459_pt1 | contig 10682 bp, 7 predicted proteins | sample MayberryNW_TuleA_FD_185524 | JGI IMG/M metagenome (GOLD analysis project Ga0210114, IMG submission 185524) | Wetland microbial communities from San Francisco Bay, California, USA, that impact long-term carbon sequestration - MayberryNW_TuleA_D2... | ecosystem: Environmental > Aquatic > Marine >...
GGACGCCAAGATCGAGCGCTACTCGATCGTCGCGCTCGAGGACGACCGCGGCTTTTTCCCGGCGTACGACGCGGTGCTGCTGCATCGCGCCGATGCGCCGCAGCGCTTCCCGGCCGGGGTCACCTTCAGCCGATACTCGCCCTCGGGCAACCGAACCCCCGACACCACGTCGCCCGGCTGGAAGTCCCTGATCGCCTTGTCACCGTTGACGCAGACGTCGACGGTCACTCCTGGGATGCCGTGCACCACGTTGAGAGTGAACTTGGGGGTCCCCCCCGCCGAGGCGGGAACCGCCCCCGAGACGGCCATCGTCGCCGCGAGCGCGACGACCAGGCCGACGATGCGCTTGGTCATGTCTTCCTCCTTCTGCGCGGGCAAGGACGGGCGGGTCCCGCCCCGTGCGCGCGCTTCGGGCGGTGTCCGTACCCGGACCGAGCCTCGGATTAACCTCGGAGGGGAGGTGCATAGGTTTCGAGGCGGCACCCGGATGAACCTACGCGGCTGGGGGGGTCCCATCGAAGACGACGCGGCCGCCAGCGATGGTGATCTGGACCGTGGTTTCGCCGATCGCGCCGAGCGAACGGTCGAACGGGTTCCGATCGACCACGGCGACGTCGGCGCGCATCCCCGGCGCCAGCACCCCGGCCTCGTCGTCGTGATTCACGTACGCCGAGCCACGGGCGAACGCCGCCATCGCGGTGGCGAGGTCGAGGCGCTGCGAGGCATCGAGCGGCTGGGCGTCGGGGCTCGCGATCGGCTGCCGAGTGACCGCGACCTCCATCTCGAGCCAGGGGTTCGGGGTGGTCACGGGCCAGTCGCTGCCCATGCACAGCACGGCGCCGCTCGCGCGGATCGAGCCGAACGGATAGAGCCGGGCGGCCCTGTCCCCCACGCGCGGCGCGGTGATCTCGGAGATCACGGGGTCGGGCTGGGCCCAGAACGTCTGCAGGTTCGCCACGACCCCGAGCCGGCGCATGCGGGGCAGGTCGACCGGGTCGGGCAGCTGGATGTGGGCGATGTGGTGGCGGGCGTCGTTCCACCCGTTGGCGGAGCGAGCCGCCTCGATCGCATCGAGCCCGCTGCGGAACGCACGATCGCCGAGCGCGTGCTGATGCACCTGGAACCCGCGCGCGTCGAGCGCAACCACCGCCTCCCTCAAGGCCTCGGCCTCGACGAACTGGATGCCGCGCCCGTGGTGCTCCCCGAACGCACCCTCGTACGGTTCGAGCATCGACCCCGTGCAGCTTTCGGGGCACCCGTCGAGCATGATCTTGATCGTGTTCGCGTCGAGTTGCCCGCCGGTCGCCCACTCCCGCTGCTCGACCAGGCGATCGACCTGCTCGAGACCCGCGTGGCGGTCCCACCACATGGCCGCGACGACCCGGGCGGTGAGCGCCCCTTCGTCGGCGAGCTCACGATAGGCGCGCAGCACGTCGGGCTCGACCCATGCGTCCTGCCACCCGGTGATGCCGAGCCCGTGCAGCTCCCGCTGAGCGCGGAGCAGGTAGGTCTTCCAATCGGCCACGCTGGGCTGGGTCGCGACCGTACGCAGCACGTCGTAGGCGGCGCCTTCCTGCAGGGTGCCGGTCGGCGATCCGTCGGGGTCACGCACGAGGTACCCGTCCCACGGATCGGGTGACGAGGCGGACAGGCCCGCGACCTCGAGGGCCCGGGAGTTCGCCCACGCCGCGTGGACGTCGGTGTTCAATAGGAAGACGGGCCTGTCGGGCACGACGGCGTCGAGGTCCTCCCTGCGGGGCCCTCCCGTCTCGGCGAACACGGTGTTGTACCAGCCCCCGCCGACGATCCACTCCGTGCCGGGGTTCGCGACGGCGAAGGCCTCGATCCGCGCCAGGTAGTCCTGTTTCGTGTGCAGGTCGTCGAGGTTCACGTTGAGCAGGTTGCGTGCGCCGACCGACGGGTGCACGTGAGCATCCTGGAAGCCGGGCACGGCCATGCTGCCCGGGAACGTCAGCACCTCGGTCGCCGGGCCGCGGAACGCTCCGACGTCGTCGTCGGTGCCGACCGCCACGATGCGGTCACCCCGGATCGCGACCGCCCGAGCGCGCCGGCGGCCGGCGTCGCCGCACCACACGTCGGCATCGGCCAGGATCAGATCGGCGGGCGATCGGTCTGCATCCGACACGGCGCGGACCCTAGCATGAGGACGAGGACGTTCGAGAGGGGACGACGGTGGACACGATGCGCGTGGAGCGGGGCCTGGTCGGAGCGGTGCAGGGCGAGGACGTCGACATCCGTGGAAGCGGGGTGGGAGCCGCGGCGGCGAAGCGAGACCTCTTCCTCACGAACGGAGGCGCCGGAGCCCTCGCAGCGGCCGGCAACCTCACGATCACGAACGGCGGCGGCGGCCCGATGGCGGTCGCCGGCGACGTCTCCATCACGAACGGGGGCGCCCAGACGATCATCGCGGGCCGGAGCGCGGCCCTTGGGGAGCGGAGCTTCGTGGCGTTCGTGCTGGCGCCCAAGGTGATCGTCGAACCCGGCGCGAAGGTGCTCGTCTCGACGCGGCAGGCCCTCGCGTTCGGCGCCGTCGTGGCCGCCGGCGCCGTGGTCGCCGCGCGGCTGATCGGGGGCCGCGGGGTCCCTTACTAGTCTATCCTAGACTAGCTGGCGGGGGCGACGGGCCGGACCCGCCGGCCGGAAGGTCGTCATCGCGAGGCGCCTCGGCCGCCGATGCGGCGGCCCTCGCCGGTTCGGTCGCGGGTTCCGCGCCGTGTGCATGGGCGGGCCGATGAGGCGCCGGTGCGTACCCCACGCGGTGGCGGCCGCGCGACGGGGCGGCTGTGCGGACTCGCCATGCCGCGACGATCACGGCACCGACGCCGAACACGGACCCGAGCGCCCAGACGATCAGGTTGAGGAACGGCACCAAGCCGAGCGCCGCCGCGACCCCCCAGCCGGCGAACAGCGCCCCGACGCGTGCCCGCGGCTCCCGCACGATCAGACGCCCGACGATGAAGGCGGCGAAGGCTGATCCGACCAAGGCGATCAGTCCGATCGCCAGCAGCAACGACAGGCCGAGCGGCAGACCGAGGATCGACGCCGCTCCAGCGATCGCGAGCGCCGGGAGCCCGAGGGCGGCCACCACGCCCCATCCCGCCGACGCGAACGGCGCCGTGGCGCCCGCGGCGGCGACGCGGTCGAGCCCTCGCGGCGCGATCGCGAGCAGCAGCAGCAGCACGAGCAGGGCCGAGAACGCGATCGCGAGCGCGCCGAGCAGCGCGCCGAGCGCGGCGATCGCCCCACGAGCCGTGATCGTCACGTCGTCGCGGACGTCGCCGCGGACGAACGCGCCCGGCTCGAGACGGACCTGCTGGGATCCGAGGACGTCGCCTCCGATCGAGGCCGTCGACCCGAGGCGGATCGGTCCGTTCAGTGCGACGACCGACCCGCTCACCTGCCCCGAGACCGCGATCGGCCCGTCGAACACGACCACGTCGCCGGCGACGACCCCCGAGACCACCGCGCGCCCGTGGAAGACGACGACCTCGCCGACCGCCCGCCCACGGGGCACCGACACGGTGCCCGAGAGGACGACCTGGTCCTCCGCGCGCGTCACGTCGGCGCCCGGGGCCTGACCCGGCGACGACGACGGGGTCTGCGTCTGGGCGAGTGCCGCGCCCCCGAGAACGAGGATCGCCCCGAGGGCGGCCGCGAGCGCGGCGACAGGGAGGGAAGACCGGCGCGGCATGGGTCGCATCCTATCGTCGGCCATCCCTCGTTCCGGGGGTCGGATGTCGGTGTTCCGCGCTAGCGTGGTGCGGTGAGCCTGACTCGCTTCTCCCCCGCTGTTCGCGACTGGTTCGACGCGTCGTTCGACGAGCCCACGGCCGCCCAGACGAAGGGGTGGAAGGCGATCGCGCAGGGCGAGCACACGCTCGTGCTCGCTCCCACGGGCTCGGGCAAGACGCTCGCCGCGTTCCTCTGGGCGATCGATCGCCTCGCCACCGAGGCGCCGCCTTCCGATCCGAAGGCGCGCACCCGCGTGGTGTATGTCTCGCCGCTGCGCGCGCTCGCCGTCGACGTGGAGAAGAACCTGAGAGCGCCGCTGGCGGGCATCCGGCACGCCGACGAGCGTGCGGGCGAGGCCGGGCTCGCGCACGAACCGATGGTCGGGGTGCGCACGGGCGACACCCCCGCGCGGGAGCGGCGCCGGCTGATCGCCCACCCGCCCGACATCCTGATCACGACGCCCGAATCGCTCTACCTGATGCTCACGTCGTCGGCCCGCGAGACCCTGCGCGGCGTCACGACCGTGATCGTCGACGAGATCCACTCGCTCGCGGGCACCAAGCGGGGCGCCCACCTCGCGCTCTCGCTCGAGCGGCTCGAGTCGCTCGCAGATGCGACGCCGCAACGCATCGGCCTGTCCGCCACCCAACGGCCGCTCGAGACGATCGCCCGGTTCCTGGGAGGGCACCGCGACGACGGGGCACCGCGCCCGGTCGAGATCGTCGACGCCGGCCGCCGCAAGCCGATGGAGCTCGAGGTCGTCGTGCCCGTCGAGGACATGTCCACGCTCGGGCAACCGCTCGACGTGCCCGCGAGCGGCCCCGCCGCCGCGGGGCCCTCACGCACGTCGATCTGGCCGGCGATCCATCCGCGACTGCTCGAGCTGATCCGCGCACATCGTTCGACGATCGTCTTCGCGAACGGGCGGAGGCTCGCCGAGCGATTGGCCGCCCAGCTGAACGAGCTCGCCGGCGAGGACCTCGTGCGCACGCACCACGGGTCGATCGCCCGCGAGCAACGGCTCGAGGTCGAGGACGCGCTCAAGTCCGGCCGGCTCCCGGCGATCGTCGCCACCAGCAGCCTCGAGCTGGGCATCGACATGGGGGCGGTCGATCTCGTCGTCCAGGTCGAGTCCCCCGGTTCGGTCGCCAGCGGCCTGCAGCGCATCGGCCGAGCGGGGCACCAGGTGGGCGAGCCGAGCCGGGGCAAGATCTTCCCGAAGTTCCGAGGCGACCTGCTCGAAGCCGCGGTCGTCGCCGAGCGCATGTTGGCGGGCGCGATCGAGGAGACCCGCGTCCCCCGCGATCCCCTCGACGTGTTGGCCCAGCAGATCGTGGCGATGTGCGCGGTCGAGGAGTGGCGGGTCGCCGACCTGTTCACGGCGGTACGGCGCGCGGCGAACTTCTCCGAGCTGTCGCACGAGGTCTTCCTCGCCGTGCTCGACCTGCTCGCGGGGCGCTACCCGAGCGACGGGTTCGCCGAGCTCCGTCCGCGGCTGGTGTGGGACCGGCGTGCCGACCTGGTGCGGGCGCGGGACGGCGCCGGGCGCATCGCGATCACGAGCGGTGGAACGATCCCCGACCGTGGCCTGTTCGGGGTCTTCCTTCCCGACGGCACGCGGGTGGGCGAGCTCGACGAGGAGATGGTCTACGAGTCGCGCCGGGGCGAGGTCTTCCTGCTGGGAGCCTCGAGCTGGCGCATCGAGGACATCACGAAGGACCGGGTCATCGTCTCCCCCGCGCCCGGCGAGCCGGGCAAGATGCCGTTCTGGCACGGCGACAAGCCCGGGCGCCCGATCGAGCTCGGCCGGGCGATCGGCGCGTTCACCCGCGAGCTCAGAGGGAAACGCCGCGACGCCGTGCTGACCCGCCTCCGTACCGAGATCGGCCTCGACGCATGGGCCGCCGACAATCTCGCCGCCTACCTCGAGGAGCAGGTCGGGGCGACCGGGTCGGTCCCCGACGACCGCACGATCGTGGTCGAGCGCTTCCGCGATGAGATCGGCGATTGGCGGATCTGCATCCTCTCCCCCTTCGGGAACCGGGTGCATGCGCCATGGGGGCTCACGATCGAAGCACGGCTCGAGGAACGCTTCGGCCCCGGGGCACAGGTCCTCTGGGGTGACGACGGCATCGTGATCAGGCTGCCCGAAGCCGTCGACCGCGTGCCCATCGACGATCTGCTGTTCGAACCCGAGCAGGTGGAAGCCGCGGTCGTCGACGCATTGCCGGGCACCACGATGTTCGCGAGCTTCTTCCGGGAGGCCAGCGCTCGGGCCCTGCTGTTGCCGCGCCAGCGGCCTGGCAAGCGAACACCGCTGTGGCAGCAGCGTCAGCGCAGCGCCGACCTGCTCGCTGAGGCCTCGAAGCACCCGACGTTCCCGATGCTGCTCGAGGCGACGCGAGAGTGCCTGCGCGACGTCTTCGACGTGCCCGCACTCCGCGAGGTCATGAGCGACCTTCGCTCGCGACGCACGAAGCTCGTGACCGTCGACACCGAGCGCCCCTCACCGTTCGCCCAGTCGCTCCTCTTCCGATGGATCGCGGTCTACATGTACGAGGGCGACGCCCCGATGGCCGAGCGACGGGCGGCCGCCCTGGCGCTCGATCGAGACCTGCTGCGAGAGCTGCTCGGCTCCGAGGAGCTTCGCGGTCTGCTCGATGCGACCGCGATCGACGAGATCGAGCTCGAGCTGCAGCGGCTCGCCGACGGCAGGCGTGCTCGAGGGGTCGACGGCCTGCACGATCTGCTGCGCGACCTCGGGCCGCTGACCGACACCGAGGTCGCGGCCCGGAGCGAGGGCGACGCCGGCGCATCGATGCGCGCACTGGTCGACGCAGGCCGCGCGATCCGGGTGCGGATCGCCGGCGACGAGCGGGTGGCGGCCGTCGACGATGCCGCCCGACTGCGCGACGCGCTCGGGGTCTCGCTCCCACGTGGGCTGCCGAGGGTGTTCACGGAACCGGCCGAACGCCCGCTCCACGAGCTCGTGGCCCGCTACGGGCGCACGCACGGCCCGTTCGTGGCCGCAGACCTGGCCGAGCGCCTCGGGGTGAGCATCGACCGCGTCGCGACCGCATTGGCCGACCTCGAGGCCGAGGGTACCGTCACGCAGGGGGGCTTCACCCCCGGAGGTGTCCGGCGGGAATGGTGCGACGTCCAGGTGCTCCGCCGGCTCCGACAGCGATCGCTGGCCGTCCTGCGCCGCGATGTGGAACCGGTCGACGCCGAGGTGTTGGCTCGGTTCCTGCCGACGTGGCACGGGGCCGACCGCCCGAGCGCTGCGGCCGATGCGCTGATCGAGTCGATCGGCCATCTGCAGGGGGCCGCGATCCCCGCGTCGATCCTCGAATCCGACGTGTTGCCGGCCCGCGTCGGCGGGTACCGGCCCGCAGACCTCGACGCGCTGGCGTCGAGCGGTGACCTCGTGTGGGTGGGATCCGGTGGCCTCGGCACCGACGACGGTCGGGTGGTGCTGTGCTTCCGGGGGCAGGCCCGCACGCTGCTCGAGGGCCGGCTCGTGACCGAGCGACCCGACGGTGCGGTCCACGATGCGATCCGGGGGCATCTGGCAGAGCGAGGCGCGTCGTTCTGGCCCGACCTCGTCCAAGCCACCGGCACCGCCGACGAGCGGGTCGTGGTGCGGGCGCTCTGGGATCTGGTGTGGGCCGGCGAGGTAACGAACGATACCCTCGCTCCCCTGCGAGCCTTCGTGCGGGGCGCGTCCTCTCGGGTGCGAGCGGCACAACGCGGCCGCCGGCCGAGGCCCGGGACCATCCGTCGCGCAGGCCCGCCGGCCGGCGCGGGCCGTTGGTCGCTGACCACGTCGCTCCTCGAGCCCGCGGTCCCTGCGACCGAGGCCGCCTACGCCCGGGCTCTCCAGCTACTCGATCGACACGGCGTGCTCACACGCGAGGCCGCGCTCGCCGAGGGCACACCGGGCGGATACGCCGGCATCTATCCCGTGCTCCGAGCCATGGAGGAGTCGGGCTCGGTCCGCCGGGGGTACTTCGTCTCGGGTCTCGGCGCCGCTCAGTTCGCGCTCCCCGGGGCGGTCGACCGGCTCCGTGCGGCGCGCGAGCCAGACATCGATACGGCCGAGACCGGCTCGCTCGTGCTCGCCGCGGCCGATCCGGCGCAGCCGTACGGGGCCGCGCTGCCGTGGCCCGAGGGGGACGGCCGACCGGCGCGGGCAGCCGGTGCCTTCGTGGTGCTCGTCGACGGATCGCTCGCGGTGTTCCTCGAACGGGGGTCGAGGTCGTTGATCACGTTCGGCGTCGACGTCGACGCGTGGGCCGATGCCCTGGCGATGCTCGTGAAGGACGGGCGTCTGCGCCGGATCGAGCTCGTTCGCATCGACGGCGGGCCTTCGGCGGCGTCACCGGCCGCCGAGCGGTTGCGTTCGGTGGGCTTCGTCGACGGCTACCGCGGGCTGACCCTGCGCGGTTGAGGTCTGCATGCCGGAAGGGGACACGATCCACCGCGCGGCCGCGACGCTCGCCACGGTGCTCGAGGGTCGCACGCTGAACCGATTGGAGACCCCGATGCTGCGCGGGGGCCCGCGACCCCGTGAGGGCGAACCGATCGAGCGGGTGTGGGCACGGGGCAAGCACCTGCTGATCGCGTTCGGCGGCGGGCCGACCCTGCACACGCACCTGGGCATGAACGGATCGTGGCACGTGGCCGGCGCCCGTCGGCGAACCCGGCGCCGCCCGGTCGTCACGATCCGGGCCGGCGAGGCCGAGGTCCTCTGCTACTCGGCGCCGACCGTCGAACTGCTCGGCGGCGACGACCTGCGGCGGCATCCGGTCCTCGGCGGGTTGGGCCCCGATCTGTGCCTGGTCGACGCCGACATCGACGAGGCGGTGCGGAGGCTGGGGCACCTCGACCCTTCCACCGAGATCGGCGTGGCGCTGCTCGACCAGACGGTCGCGGCAGGCATCGGGAACGTGTACCGGTCCGAGGTGGCCTGGGCCTGCCGGGTGGATCCTCGCCGCCCACTGGGTTCGGTGGATGCTGCGACCCGTCGAGAGCTGTATTCGACCGCGGGGCGGCTGCTCCGCAGGAACCTCGGCACGTCCCGACGGACGACCGACGCCGGCGCCCTCGCCGTCTACCGGCGGCAGGGTCGCGGCTGCCGTCGGTGCGGAGGCACGGTCCTGCGGCAGCGCCTGGGCGAACACGCCCGAAGCGTCTGGTGGTGCCCTGGCTGTCAACGCTGATCTCACGGCCGCGTGCCAGACTGCCGGCATGCAGATGCAGGCGTCCGGGCGCACGTGGGCCGCGGCGACCCCCCACACGCTGGCCACCGAGGCGGCCGCCGTCGCGTTCGAGCGTGGGGGCAACGCGATCGACGCGGCGCTCGCCGCGGCGACCACGCTTGCCGTCGTGTACCCCCACATGTGCGGCGTGGGAGGCGACCTGTTCGCGATCGTGCAGCACCCGGCCGGTGACGCCGTCGCGATCAATGCGAGCGGACGAGCCCCCGCGGCCGCCGACCCGCGCGCGGCCGCCGCCGAAGGCGGCGGCCGCATGCCCGAGCACGGTCCGTCGACCGTAACGGTTCCCGGCGCGGTCAGCGGATGGAAGGCGTTGCACGACCAAGGCGCGAACCTGCCGTGGTCCGACGCGTTCACCGCGGCGATCGCTTACGCGCACGGCGGAGTGACCGTGGCACCTTCGCTCGCCGCCGAGCTGATCGAGGATGCCGATCGATTGAGCGCTGACCCGGGCCTCGCGGCGGTGTTCTTCCCGGGGGGGATGCCGGCGGCCGTGCACACGCAGGTCCGCCAGCCGGCCCTGGGCGAGACGCTACGAGCGATCGCCGAACGAGGCCCAGAGGTCTGGTACGGGGGCGAGGTCGGTGAGCACTACGCCGAGGGGCTCCGTGCCATGGGTGTGCCGATCGATCTGACCGACATGCTCGTGCACGGCGCCGATCTCGGGCCGCCGCTCCGCGCGGGCTTCGGCGAGGTCGACGTGCTCGTGCATCCGCCCAACTCCCAGGGATTCGTGCTGCTCGAGACGCTGGCAGTGATCGAACGGCTCGGGCTTTATCCGGACCCGCTCGGCGTCGACGCGGGCACGCTGGCCCTCGTGTTCAGGGCGACCGCTCGCGACCGAGACCGTCACCTCGCCGATGCCGAGCGCATGATCGTGCACGCCTCGACCCTGCTCGACGACGGCCATCTCGGCGCCGTCGCCGACCTGGTGCGCGAAGGCGTTCCGGGACCGCCGGTCAGCTCCGGGCACCACGGAGGCGACACCATCGGGCTCGTGACCGCCGACGCGGAGGGACGCGGCGTCTCGCTGATCCAGAGCCTGTACGACGGCTTCGGGTCGGGTCTGCTCGAGCCGGCGACCGGAGTCGTCGCCCAGAGCCGGGGCGCATGCTTCACGCTGGAACCGGGTCACCCAAATTTGCTCTCCGCGGGGGCCCGTCCGGCCCACACCCTCATGCCGGTCGCCCTGGAACGTGCCGGCCGCTTCGAGGCCGTGGCCGGCACGATGGGCGGTCATGCCCAGCCCCAGATCCACACGGAGATCCTGCTCCGCGTCTTCCGACTCGGCATGAGCCCGGCCGAAGCCATCGCGGCACCGAGGTGGCTCGTCGGCGGCATGTCCCCGGAGGGCGAGACACCCAGCGTCGTGGTCGAGGCCGGGGTTCCCGAACGGACGATCGCGTCGTTGGGGTCGGCCGGATATCAGGTCCTCACCGTCGGCGAGCGCGACGGCGCCGCAGGGCATGCCCACATGATCAGGGCGACGGCCGACGGGTTCGAGGCGGGCAGCGATCCACGCGCCGACGGCGGCGCGATGGCCTCGTGACTCCGATCGCCGGCGGGCCGCGGTTCCCCTCGCCGGTGCCACGAGCCGAGTCAGAAGCCAGAGAGCATGCAGGTCCGGGCGCAGCCCGGTCACCGCGAGCG
>Ga0210114_1000460_pt1 | contig 10681 bp, 15 predicted proteins | sample MayberryNW_TuleA_FD_185524 | JGI IMG/M metagenome (GOLD analysis project Ga0210114, IMG submission 185524) | Wetland microbial communities from San Francisco Bay, California, USA, that impact long-term carbon sequestration - MayberryNW_TuleA_D2... | ecosystem: Environmental > Aquatic > Marine >...
TCTGGGGAAAAAAGGTTGAGTGGTTTTCTTTTATGGCAAAGTGCTTACAGCGAATTGATCTTTATGGATGTTTTTTGGCCTGAATTTAGAAAGATTGACCTTATCAGAGCAATACGTACTTATCAAAATAGGGTAAGAAGATTTGGAAAATGAGAAAAAATTAAAACATAAAAATATACCTGATAATCAAGGTAATTTTATGTATGAGCATGGATTTTTTGACACTGTTACTAAGAAATGGTTTTGTTCATATTTTATGAATTCTAAGGAGTGGATGGAAATACATGATTATATTCCACCATCTGATGAAAGTGATTTACGAGATGATGATCTTGAAGTCACTGCAGTCACTGCGGGAGATGTAAAAGGAACTTGAGAATCCCGTACAAATGCCAACATTGCAATTGGAAACGCAATTCTTCATTCGAATTGAGTCAAATTGATGGTTTAAGATGAACGAATTATCTGTGGGTGCAGTTGTATATGCTGTAATTAACGGAAAGATTCTTTATTTATTATTGAATTATGTTTCAGGACATTGGGATTTTCCGAAAGGCAACAAAGAAGAAAACGAGGACGAAATTGAAACAGTGACTAGGGAAATAAAAGAAGAAACAGGAATAACGAATATTACTCTCCAAAATAATTTTAGGAAAGAGATTTTTTACAAATATAAACGTGATAACAAATTGATTTCAAAACATGTGATTTATTATTTAGCGGAAACTAATACGTTGAAGGTTGTTCTTTCTGATGAACACATAGGATTCAAATGGGCAGAGTATGGGGATACTTTAGACAGAATCACATATGAAAATTCAAAAAGCGTTTTGTTAGATTGTCACAAACTGGTAAATAAGAGTTTTTCTTAGTGTTATTGTAATTATTATTGAGATGAATCAAAGTTTAATATTTATTGGTATTTAAAATAAAAATATTGAAGGACATATCGAAAATAATAAAATTACTAAAACAAAATCTTGAATTATCTGATGAAGAATCAAAAATTTTTCTGTATATAATAATTGAGGGTATGAAGAGTATTAAAGAAATATCTGATCATTATGGCATCCCTATAAATTATTGTAAAAAATTAATTGTTTCTTTAATCTCTAAAAATATGTTGTTAGAATATTCTGAAGATCTCTACGAGGTATTTCATCCTCGATTTGCAGTCATTAACAGATACAAGAGATTATGTGAGGAAAAAAACCTGGAACTCAAGAAAAATTCTCTTATAGATAGTCTGGGATTATTGTTGGAACATCCATACGATATTGCAAGAACTAAATAAGGATAATTGTTAAGTAATGAATAAATAATGAGTAGACAAAATTCAGAAAACAACGACAAGATTGTTTACTTCGGTGTAATTAACATACATGAAAATGGCAGAACTATCGGAGCAGTTGATATTTGGAGAAGCGTGATTACCAAGGAATTATTTTGTGAAGAAAAAAGACTGGGTGTTCTAGACATCGTTGACTATATAGGAATGCCTAAAATAGAAAATTATCAAAAATGGGCAGTTGTCATAAATAAAAAGAGGCTTGGTAAAGACAGATGGAAACTAATAAAGCTTGTTAAAGAAGGTCCTTTCAGTTTTTATGATACAGATGATGAAACCTATGTTAAAACTCTTGTAAAGGATTATCAAATCGATGATGATCACTGGTGGAGCTTCCTAGTAGAAAAGAATGTGAATAGAACCGTAGAAATTACAAGAGATAAAGACTAAATGAGCTATTTTCGAGAAGAAAACAATCTGAAGATTGATGTATTCATTACCAGCAGCTCAGGAGGAGACGTTGCTAGTAAACTACAAGGATTTCTAATCCTCAATAATCATCGTTTTAGGTTTACCTGTGTAGCTTTCGGTCGGATTGGAGGACATAACGTAAGCATAAAACTTTCAAATTCATCTATATCAAAAATTAAAAAAATGGGTGTAGACCCAGAAGAATTACAATTAACAGTTCAGAGAAAGTTAATTGAAGGAGATGTAATCCTTCCTCAAAATATAGAAAAACCAGATTGAAAGGAGGAGGTTTAAATCTATAATGCTAATAACAATTTGATTAAAATTTGAAGATCAATTATATTAAAGCATTTTCAAGGGATTTACCGCAATTACAATTGTCTCTTTTTTCTGATATTTTTGGTATCGTATTTAACAATAATGTTCTTACTTTTTCAACATTTTTACCTAATGTCTTTAAGATCTCTTTAGAAGATACATGTATGTCTGCCCAGACATCGTAATCAGTTACAGTTGCAATTGAAAGATAACAAATTTCCATCTCCCTAGCCAAAATACATTCAGGAATTAAGGTCATACCTATAATATTTGCGTCTAATACATTTCTATAATAATTCGATTCTGCTTTCGTTGAGAATCGCGGACCTTCGATACATACATAGGTACATTTAGAATGATATGAAAAATCAAGCTTTTCCAGTTCTCTGCAAATGATTTCCCTAAGATCATTGCAAAATGGTTCTGCCTGAGAGATGTGGCAAACTATCCCTCCGTCATAAAAAGTATATTCCCTTTTTTTGGTAAAATCAATATATTGATCAGGTATAGCGATATTGCCTGGTTCAAATTCTTTCATTAGACTTCCTACAGCTGAAGGAGCCAAAATTGTTTTAACACCTAAATCTTTTAATGCCCAAATATTTGCACGAAAATTTATTTTGTGAGGAGGTAATCTATGTTCCTTTCCATGTCGGGGTATGAAAGCAATTTTTTTATTGCCCAAAGAACATATTGTTATTTTATCGGAAGGTTCTCCAAAGGGGGTATTAATCTTTCTTTCTTCAATTACATTGAAAAGACTAGGATCATAAATACCTGTTCCTCCAATTATTCCCATGTTGATATTCTCGGATATTTTTCTATTCATCATATTTCACCAATGAGCGAACTTCATAACCTTTATTCCTTAGTTTATCTGCCCCCCCAAGATAAGATAATTCAATAATAAAAGCAAATCCAAAAATTTTTCCTCCAATCTCTTCTATTAATTCTGCGGCAGCTGCTGCAGTACCACCAGTGGCTATTAAATCATCCGCAATCAGAATTTTTTGTCCCTCTTTTACAGCGTCTCTCTGAATTTCAATCATGGCTTTGCCGTATTCTATCTCATAATTTTTTCTTATTGTATCTCCTGGAAGCTTTCCTGCTTTTCTGACCAGCACCATTCCTTTATTAAAATTTCCTGCTAGTAAAGAGGCTACAGTAAAACCTCTGGACTCAATTCCTGCTATCAGATCTATTTCTTGTAATTCATGATTCCTAATAAATTCTTTAGATATTTCTTGAGTTACTTTCCAGTTTCTGAAAAGCGGATTGATGTCTCTAAACATCACTCCTTTCTTAGGAAAGTCTTTGTAGCTTCCAATTAGTGATTTTAAATCTAACTTGTGAATACCCACCATCTGAAAACTGATTATTCGGTATAAAAAACATTATGTTTTTGAGGTTCTCGAATTCATAGATTACACCTAACGTTATATTATTTAACAATAAAACTCACATACTAATCAAGGAAATCATTTAATCTCTTACGAATAAAAATACCCATAACGGTAAAAACATCTAGATCTAGCGTTTATCTCATTTCGTTTCAAAAATTCAGCAAGATTAAAATATTGTAACCATAATATGGTAAAGAATATTCCTTATACATGTTTCAAACCCACGTAAAATAAAGCAAGTTACTAACTAATATAAAGGCAGATCAAATTGAATCTCAAAATTTTTAAAGGAACTAAAAAGTTGTTCTTCAAATAAGGCATTTATGCACTTTAACATTGATTCATCAGTTTTGCAATATATTTCTAAATCTCTAAAGATATTTTAATCAAAAGTGTTAGAGCTATTAGGACACAATTTTGTTTTTAAATTAAATTTTATCTTATAATATTACGATGTTTCTTATTATTGTTTATTACAAAAATAGATTGGCTTGTTTATCAATCGTTACTTTTTTAAGATAACAAATTCTTTTATACCATCAATTCCTTTAAACACTCCTTCTGGTGCGATAATAGAAGGAGCTTTAGTTGTAGGTAGTTCCCCACAACAACTTTCTTCAAATTTGCTAATATGATATTCGATAAAATCAATATTGTTTACAAATAGAATCTCTTTTGCGATTTTTGTTTCTTCTTTATCGTCTACCAGTAATATTGCTTTTCGATTCGTCATTTTCAATCATTTAAATATCTTATTTGTTCAAATGGAAAAAAAATAGAGACTACTTGGATAGTTTATTAAATCTATCTTCTCCATTACCAAGTTTAGCAAATTTTATAAATGCGTTTTGCATTTTTAAGTTATCTAAATTCGAATTCTGTAGATACGCCTCTATGAATATCGTTCCATCAAGTTTACTGCCACTTAAATCGGAATTCTGGATATTTGCCCACATAAAATTTGTCTTATTCATATTGCAATTTATCAATCGACAATATTTCATTTCTGCGTACATGAATAATGCTTCAGTTAAATCTGCAGATTCAAAATTCGATTCATTTAATTCAGCTTGAACAAAATTAGTTTTTCCAAGTATGCAATTATTGAAATTAGTTTTAACACATATTGCTCCATTCAAATAAGCGTTAGTAAGGTCCTTTCCGGAAAAGTCTTGACCAGATAAATTGGGTCTACATGTCAGATTCTTTAATCGAAATTCGTTAAACTCAGATATTTTCTCTCTACTAAGCATGTCTAAATATTCATTATTTATTTTATCATCCATTTTCTTAGATGTTAATTACGGTAATATCAATATTTCATAAATAGCTCACAAAATTATTAAGATATTTTAAAAAATAAACTTCATGAAAATAGATAACATTTTTAGTAAGATAATATTGATAAAATTATCGTGAGTGTCACCAAGAACAGGAACATTCCACCACGAATAATGGTTGTTGATGATGAAAGAGACATTTTGTCAATTATTAAGAGGGGTTTAGAATCCAAAAATAAATTTCAGGTGAACACATTCATGGATGCAGAAGAAGCATTAAATTCATTAAAAAATAATCCTGTTGACTACTACGACCTTGTTCTTACAGATATAAGGATGCCAAAGATAAATGGATTTGAACTATTCCGTAGAATAAAAGAAAATCATCCAGATATGAAAGTAGTTTTTATAACAGCGTTTGAAATTAATAAAGAAGAGTTCAGTAAAGTAATTCCTTCAGTGGATGTGTTAGATTTTATAAGTAAACCTGTAAGTATGTACACTTTAGTCAATAAATTAAATTCGATTCTAGGAAATTAAAAAATTTTTTGTTAAGGAAAAAGTCTAATATGTATAAAATACAGTTATTAAAACAATTAATCCGTACCTACAATAGGTAACACCTTTTTAGCAGGAAAGTTAAAATTGTTTTCAGTTATTTCTTCATCTGATATTTTTTCTAATTCTATAGTTATTTCTACTGGTACATTAAATTTTAGACTCAAATCATTAGCTAATTTTCCAATTGATTTAGGATCAAAAACTACTTTGGATCCCTGAAGAAAGACTCTAGTTTGTCTAAATAATATCTTTCCACCAAATAATCTTAAAAGATATTCTGTTAATTCTTTTACAATTTTTTCTTCTATTTCGTTGTAATAAAAACAAATACCATGAACTGGTTCTTTATCAAAAGGAGTACCATACTTAAACCAAAATACTCCAAAATGCCGATATTCTCCACAAAGGCACTTTATTTCCCAGTGATTTATTTTGTCCAGTGGGTAATTGCATTTAAGTGTTTCTTGAATGTTAAGATGCCAATATCTTACACGCATAAAACACTAATATTTTTAACAATATAATAAGGTATGAAAATTAATAAGAATTAAATTTTTAAAAATATCCAAATATGGAACTGACAAGTAAGATGGATTGTAACGAGAGACTTTTATTGCTTGCTAAGATGGAAAGCGAATTCAACGTCAATAACAGAGATTTTTTTAAGAATTTACTTTTTCATCCTGATCATATCATTAGAACTAGATCTGTCTGTATATTTGCAGATATTGCTGGTGAAGAATCTATAATACCCATAAGCATTGTTTTGAAAAATGATTTAGATGAATTGGTGCGACATGAAGCAGCTTTTTCCTTAGGTCAGTTAGGGTTTACCAGCGGGATAAAACCATTATGTGAGGCAGTAGATAAAGACCCAAGTTTTTTCGTTCGACATGAAGCAGCGGTAGCCTTAGGAGTAATAGGTTCAGAGGAAGCAAGAGAAACACTAATCCGTGCATTGAATGATAAAAGCTGTGAAGTAAGAAAATCTGCTGAAGTGGCACTGGCTAATTTGGATTATATATCTACAACACAGAAGATTAATAAATTTACTAAAATGACAGGAGGTTAATAAATAAATCTCATATTAAACTATGTAACCAGTTTTGAGAGCATATTTGTCTTAATAGCCATTTTTAGTTCTCTTGCAATTCTTCTCCCCATGCTCATTGGCTCTTCAAATAATAGGTCAGAGTATGGTGATCCATTGATAAAGAGATTAGTTCCTGCAACAATTCTAGCTGAAAACTCAAATACCGTGAAATTACCATCACTATCATAAACACCTTCAAGACAGAAAGGTCCTGGAATGCCTGGATATACCAATTGTTTGGTTACATCGACAAATCTATCTGCCAATAAAAAGACTTCTTGTAAGAGTGATTCTCTTAATACAAGCGGAAAATTTCCTATCACGTTGTATGATGGGTCCAAATTAATATTTTGTTGAATATGTGCTGGAATACGGCCTATGCCATCAATGTCTGATTCATATCTTCTATCAATGCCAATGAGTTCTGTATTTTTTTTTATAGGAGAATAAAAAAATTGTAAATAAACAGGAATACCTAAAATATATTCTTGAATATAAAGATCATCCTCACTTCTAATCACTTTTTGTTTAATTAATTTATTACATCCCTCATAAAAACTTCTTTCATTCCACGCAAGAAAATATCCTTTACCTCCTGCAGCTCCATGCAATTTCACGATTGAAAGTTTTTTTATCATCTTTTTGTTTTTAATTGGTCTTGGAGTAGATAGTTTTGCTTGCTGCATTAATTTTTGTTTTAATTCTCTGTCTGCCTCCCACCTGAGAATATATTTGTTTCCAAAAAATGGCACGCCCAGATTCTCTATCTCGTCTATCTGAAAATTAGAAATTAGCGTCCCATGAGGTATCATGTATACTTTTTCATTGGGTAATTTTTGAAAGACCGTTTTTTTCAATATATCTCTGAATTTATCAACTATAATAAAATCGTCAATGAATGAGAATCTTCGATATAGATTTTCCCTCTTTTTCTCACATATTAATAATGTTTTAAAACCTTCATCTTTGGCACCTTTTAAGACCTGTAAAGAACAATGAGATCCAAGAGTACAGATTGTATGATCTTTAAAATTGGTTCTAGACAACACTCAATTATTACGCGAGGGTCATAAAATACTTGTGTTATTAAAATAAATCCACTAATTTCATTACTTAGGAGCAGTAAAAAGTAAAAAAAAACAAATAATGCAATATTAATTAAAAAATCATGAATAATGTAAAAAATAGTAAACCAAATAATAAAAAAGTAAAAAATAATTTTGCTCAAATTAACCTCGAGTCGTTTTTATTGGAACTAGATAATAAAATATCCTCAGGTCACTACAAGATATCCATATACGGATTAGGTCATGTGGGATCTCCCCTTGCTGCTACTTGGCTTCGCTCAGGTGCATGTGTAATAGGGATTGATAAGTCAAATAAAGTCGTGGATTTAGCAAAAAAAGGAAAAACTCACATTCCTGAACCTGGAGTTAGTGAGGCTTTTAGTGAAGGCATATTTAATAAACGATTTTTTGTATATAGTGATTTGGTCAAGGCATCACGTGATTCACTATTAAAGATGATATGTGTCCCTGTCTTGGCCCCAGATGGTAGTGCAGATTTAATGGCTGTCAAAACGGTAACTAAAGAAATTGCTAAAGGTTTGAAAAAACATGATATTGTCTCCCTTAACCCAAGTGTTCCTCCTGGAACGACAGAGGATTTAGTTGTCCCAATATTAGAAAAATATAGTGGGTTGAAGGTAGAAGATGATTTTTATGTCGTTTACAATCCAGAGAGGATATATGAGGGAAGAGCTATAGAAGATATAGAATCAAATTATCCTGGAATTATTTCAGGATATGGAAAAAAAAGTTTAATATTTGGTGCTAAGCTCTTCTCTAGGATTTATCAAAGAGGAATCATATCTATGAGTAACATAAAATCTGCTGAAACTGAAAAATTATTTGAAGGTGTTTATAGGGATGTAAACATCGCTCTAGCAAATGAGTTGGCGATATATTCAGAAAATTTAGGTATTGATTTCTGGGAAGTGAGGTCAGCTGCAAACTCTCAACCGTATTGTCATATTCATAGACCTGGTGTAGGTGTTGGAGGAGCATGTATTCCGGTATATCCACAATTTATAATAAATAGTTCAAAGAATCTTGGAATAGATAGTAAAATGACCCAGTTAGGGAGAATAATAAATAACACTATGCCCAAATATTGTGTCAAACAAGCTTTAAAGTTAGTAAGATCTAAAAAATACACTAACCTGATAATTACTCTTTTAGGTCTAGCATTTCGTGGAGGTGTAACGGATACAAGATTATCACCAACATATGAAGTTATAAAGGTATTAAATACTTTAAAAGTTAAGGAGATAAGGGTACACGATCCGTTGATTGAAAATGATGATTTGATCACAAAATTTGCAAATACATCATTCTACAACAATTTTTATAAATCAATAGAAAAAACAGATTTAATCATGATCTTAACCGATCATTTAGAGTACAAAACCATTGCTAGTGATATAACTAATATTCCAATATATGATGGAAGAGGAATTCTGGATAGAGAAGGTTATTCAAATAATGTATATTCGGTAATTGGATTGGGAAAATACGACAATATTTTAAATTAATATATGTGAAATCTCTACTTATTCACATCTTGTCTAACATGAAGGGGAAAAATATGCTTCTTACAGTTCAATGGAAGGACAATTCTCTTATATTAATTGATCAAACCAAATTACCTACAAAGTTATCATATGTATATTGTAAAAGCTACCAAGATGTTGCTGCAGCAATTAAACAAATGATAGTTAGAGGAGCACCTGCCATAGGAGTAGCGGCAGCTTTTGGATTAGTTCTTGCAGCTAGAAGAAGCAATTCGCGCAATATTGGGTCATTACTAAAAGATTTAAACAAAGCCTATAACCTTATTAGATCAACTAGGCCTACTGCAATTAATCTTCAATGGGGTCTCGATCGTTTAATGCGAAAGATACAAAATATTCAGAGCGTTTCTAAAGTTAAGCAAATCATGTTAGAGGAAGCAATTCAAATGGCAGAAGAGGATATTTTCATTAACAGATCAATGGGTAGTATAGGCGAAATTCTTTTTTCAGATGGTGACACCATAATGACGCATTGTAATGCAGGATCTTTAGCAACTGTGGCATATGGAACAGCATTAGGTGTAATAAGATCCGCTAAAGAATCTGGAAAAAAGATTCATGTTATAGCTACTGAAACAAGACCTGTTATGCAAGGCTCTCGATTAACGGCATTCGAATTACAATACGACAATATTGATGTTAGCATCATTCCTGACACAGCAGTTGGATATGTTATGACAAAAGGCGGGATTAAACATGTTATAGTGGGTGCAGACAGAATTTTGCATACTGGTCATGTATTCAATAAAATTGGAACTTACCAAATAGCTGTTTTGGCTAAAAACCACAATATACCATTTTACGTTGCTGCTCCATTATCTAGCTTTGATTTAAAGAATGATATTGACGATATTGTGATAGAAGAACGTTCTAAGGAAGAAGTTACAAAGATAGCGGAAAAAAAAATCGCCCCTACTAATATAAAAGTAATAAATCCTGCGTTTGATATTACTCCTCCTGATCTTATCACATCCATAATAACGGAAAAAGGTCTCATTTTTCCTCCTTATAAAAGCAATATCAAAATGATGATGAATACAAAATAAATTAAATGTAATAACATTTTTATCGTCTTTCTCTATAATTTTTTTATAGATGTCATCTCAAATTGTTACTAAAGATCAAGTTTATAGTCAGTTAAAGAAATGTATGGATCCGGAAATTCCTGTGAATATAGTTGACCTGGGATTGATATATGGGGTAACCGTGAATGACAAAAATCATGTTGATATTAAAATGACAATGACAACAAGAGGATGTCCTCTTCACAATACTTTGGTGAGTGATGTAAAACGAAACTTGGAAAAAATAGATGGTATTGGTGATATAAATGTGGATATAGTATGGGATCCTCCCTGGACAATCGAAAAAATGGATCCTCAGGCAAGGGAACGATTAGGTTTTGGTAAACCAAAACTTCGATTTCAGATTGACTATGAAACAGCGAAGCCACAGAAACAAGGTTTGTTTTCCAAAGGTGAAGATGGCTCTTTCATCTTAATAAACAATGACAACAAGAGTTTTATGGTCAATGATGCAATAGTAAAATTTTGGGATTCTTGCGATAGTACAAAAACCATCACTCAACTAGCAGATCACTTTTCAGAAAAACTAGGACTACCAAGGCAACAAATC
>Ga0210114_1000461_pt1 | contig 10642 bp, 12 predicted proteins | sample MayberryNW_TuleA_FD_185524 | JGI IMG/M metagenome (GOLD analysis project Ga0210114, IMG submission 185524) | Wetland microbial communities from San Francisco Bay, California, USA, that impact long-term carbon sequestration - MayberryNW_TuleA_D2... | ecosystem: Environmental > Aquatic > Marine >...
GATGGCCCTGACCCTGCTGGGGCAGGACCCCGCAGCGGCGTCGTCCATCATCCTCACCACGGTGACCGACGTGGTGGGGTTCCTCACCTTCCTCGGATTCGCGACGCTAGCGTCGGGAATCCTCTAGATCCCGCTGCCATGCCGACGTCCAAGGACAGCGAGCCCGGTTTCGAGCCGCTCGGGAGCTGGCGCGAGTATCCGCCGGCAGAGATGGAGGCGCGGGCCCGCGCCTTCGCGGCCGAGATGCAGCGGCGCCGCACCACGCGGCACTTCAGCGACCGGCCGGTGCCGCGCGCCGTGATCGAGGCCTGTCTGGAGGCGGCGAGCACGGCACCGAGCGGCGCGCACCTCCAGCCGTGGCACTTCGTGGTGGTGGAGGACGCCGCGCTGAAGCGGCGGATCCGGGAGGCGGCGGAGGGGGCCGAGCAGGAGTTCTACGCCACTGCGCCGGCCGAGTGGCTGGAGGCGCTCGCGCCGCTCGGGACCGACGCGCACAAGCCCTACCTCGAGACGGCGCCCTACCTCATCGCGGTGTTCGCCGAGCGCTATGGGCTCACGCCCGAGGGGAAGCGGCGGGCGCACTACTACGTGAGCGAGTCGGTCGGAATCGCGACGGGATTCCTGCTGGCGGCGCTGCACCACGCGGGCCTGGTCGCGCTGACGCACACGCCGAACCCGTTGGGCTTCCTGTCCGAGCTGCTGGAGCGGCCGCCGAACGAGCGGCCGATGATGCTGGTGGTGACCGGCTACCCTGCCGAGGATGCGCGGGTGCCGCGGCTCAGGCGCAAGGCGCTGGGGGAGGTGGCCACCTTCCGCTGAGCGAGGGATGGATCCCCGGGTGTCCGGTGTCTGTTAGCGTAGGACCCACCTCGACCGCGCCATGCTGCTGCACCCCGGGAGATCACCAACTGCGACCTCGTCTCGCAACTCCGCCACCCAGAGCGTTCGAGGAAGTGCTCGCGGAGCACCTCGACGCTCTCTACCGCACTGCGCTCCGGCTCTGCAGGGGACACGAGGCAGACGCCGAGGACCTCCTCCAGGACACGGCGCTCCGGGCGTACGACGGCTATGACCGGCTGCGGGAGCCGTCCGCCGCGCGGGCCTGGCTGTTCACCATCCTGGGCCGCACCCACCTGAACCGGGTGCGCAGCTCGAGGCGGCGCCCGGAGACCGCCAGCGCGGACCTCGAGGAACCCGCGTTCGAGGCGGCCCTGGCCGAGTGGTCGCCGATGCCGTCGCCGGACGTAATGGCGGAGGCGCGGCAGCTCGGCGAGCAGCTCAGCCGCGCGCTCGACGAGCTGGTCCCCGAGCAGCGCGCGGTCGTGCTGCTGGTGGACGCGGAAGGCTTCACCCAGCGCGAGGTGGCCGGCATGCTCGAGCTGCCGGAGGGAACCGTCGCCTCGCGGCTGTTCCGGGCGCGCCGGCAGCTGCGCGCCGCGCTGGAGGCACCGGCTAGAGACGCCCTGCTGTGGAGGCACCAGTGACGATGTCGTGTGGACGCGCGCGCCGGCTGCTCTGGCCGGATGCAGGCCCACGGGAGGCCAGCCCCGAGATCATGGCGGCGCGGCAGCACGCCGACCGGTGCCCGGACTGCCGGCGCTTCCTCGACGACATGCTCCGCCTCGGGGAGAGCATCGGCGAGGCAGTACCCCGGCCGCGGGCGCCGATCGAGGTGCGGGACCGTCTGTTTCGCTCCATCGCTTTGGCGCGCACGAGGAGCGCCGATCGCAGGACCGCGCCCTGGCGCCGGCGGCTCGGCGCGGGTCTGGCGGCAGCCGTCCTGTTCGGGGGTGCCTGGCTTGGCTGGCGCGCGGGCTCAGGGCCACCCTCCCACCAGGCCGACGCGCTCGCCGCTATCGCGGAAGACCACCTCCAGGCGCAGCGGAGCGCCGGGCTCATCTCGTCGGACTCGGCCGAAGTGGTCGGCTGGCTGCGCGAGCGGCTGCCGTTCGGCGTGGACGTCCCGCTCTTCCCCGGTGCCCGGCTCGCGGGCGCGCGCCTCCTGCTGGTCGACGGTCAGTCGGGAGCGGTGGTGGAGTACGTGATCGCGGGAGGCTCCCTCTCCTATTACATCCTTCCCGGCGGAAAGGCCGATTCGGCCGCCGAGCCCCGGGTCCGCGTCGCCTCGCGCGCGGGCTACCGGATCGCCTCCTGGGAGGCCGCCGGCCTCACCCACGCGCTGATCGCAGGCCTGCCCGGACCGCGGCTCGTGGAGCTGGCCCACTACTGCATCGAGCAGATGATGCCGGCCGCCGAAGTCTGAGCGGATGCTTCAGCCGCCGTGCCGGTGTCCATGCCCGTCCCCGCGGCTCAGCTCCGAGCGGATGAGGGCGCGCATGGCCTGGATCTGCTCGGGGCCGGCGTAGCCGATCCAGCGCCCGGCGATCCGACCACCGCGGTCGAGCAGGACGGTGTAGGGCAGGCCGGGATAGTGGAACAGCGGCCGGAGCCTTCCCTGACCATAGGCCACCGGAAAGACGAAGCCGAGCTGGCCCATGAACTGCCGCGCGGCGACGGTGTCCTCCTCCTCGTTGATCCCCACGAAGGCGAACTCGCTGTCGGCAACCTGGTGCCGGAGCGAATCGAGCGCCGGCAGCTCCGATCGGCACGGCGCGCACCAGCTAGCCCAGAAGTTGAGCAGCGCGACGCGACCGCGGAGGGACCCGGACGAGAGCCGGCCGCCATCCATCGCCGGGAGATCGAACTCAGGCGCCCGCTCGCGCTCCCGTTCCGGTACACCATCGAGGAGTCGGGCCGCATCCAGCAGGTGGATCCGCCCTGCCCGGTCGACCGCGAGGGTCGGCTGGGCGGTGGGCAGGTGAGTGGTGCCGAGGAGGCGACCGTTGGAGGGGTTCAACACGTCGAGTCGGCTCTCCACCGTGGTGAAGCCCGGCGTGCTGAGCACGTAGAGTCGACCGTCGTCGCTGAGGGTGATGCCGAGGTTCACCGGGTGATAGTCGACGGTAACGCGCCGATCCTTCACCTCGAAGTGCGGCTCGACGGTGGATTGCGGCAGACCGCGACGGCTCAGCCACAGGGTATCGCCGGCCCGCGCGAGCGCGACGACCTCGTCGCGGATGAAGGGCGCGTAGTAGACCACTCCGTCACCGACCGCGAGGTGGCCCGCGTTGGCCAGGCCGGCGAGGAGGAAGTGCGCGGGGAGAACTGCTTTTCCGACCGGCATCGCCTTACCGGCTTCGGCGTCGTCCATCCGCAGTAACAGCGGAGCCTCCGCGACTCTCGCATCGTAGGCGAACCGCTCGGCCGACCGGACCAGCCAGGGCTCCGCGGAGGTGCGGCCGGCCGCAACGGTGGCGTAGGCGAAGGACGAGGGCGCGGCGGCGAGTACGTGGCCACGAGCATCGGTCCGGATCAGGTCACCGCCGGCGTCGGTAAGCCAGAGGCCGCCGCCGCGAGCGGGAGCGGCGCTCGCGGCCTGCCGTCCGCCGAGCTGGAGGGAGACGCGGGTGACCCGGAGGCGGGAGTCGATCCGGAGTACGCCGCCGGCGCCGTCGAGCGCGAGGCGGACGCCCGGCTCAGGGCCGGGCTGAGTCGCGCGGCCCTCGAGCAGGAGAAGGGTCACCGGCTCCACCGGCATTGCCGGATCCTGCGGCGACCTTTCCAGCCGGGCCGTAGCCGCCAGGGCGGCGGCGATCCCAGCGATCGCCGCGGTGCTGCCCCTCACGCGTGCCGCTGGGCATGGAGCAGCGGCGTGTGGGCCCTGGCCAGCAGTCGTGCCAAAGACGCGCCGAGCACCACGCCATAAATGATGTGGCCCACGAGGCTGCCCATCGCGACGGGACGCATCGGCTCCATCCGAAGCGGCGCGAACGGCGGCATGCCGAGGAACAGCGGCATCAGGATCAGCGCGCCAAGCACCCACCACAGGACACCGTACCCGGCACCCAACGCCGCGCCCCTCGGCACGCCGGTGCCAATCCGCCCGCCGAGCAGGAAACCGAAGGCCGCACCGATCACGGCGCTGTTGAACAGGTGGTAGATCCAGCCCACCACCACGCTGCTCGAGCCGACGACCTGGGCCACCATCGCCATCATCGGCATCCGCGCCCCGTCGGGTCCCGGCGCGCTCATCATCTGCATCATCAGGCCGAAGACGAGGCCTGCAACGAGGCCGGCGACCGCGCCGGCCATCACCCTGTTTCGCATGTCGGTACCCTCAGGCCTTCCTGATGGAAGCGATCTGGATGGCCTTCGCGCCACCCGCGTCGAACACCTTGCCGGAGATGGTGACCCGCTGCTCGGCGAACGGCTTCAGCCGTGGATTCTGGCCGTCGCCAGGCATGGCGGCGGAGGTGGGGAGATAGAGGGTGCCGTCGTCGGCCAGGATCGCCAGCGGGATGCCCTTGTCGGCACAGACCTCGGCGCACATGCGGTGGTCGGGGCCGGAGAGCCCCTGGCCGAACTTGCAGGAGACGTCGACCACGGTGCCGGTGACCGTCGCGTCGCGGCTCGGCGGGGCCTTCATGGTCATCTTCTCCTGCGCGGGCAGGGGACAGGGAAGGGTGGCGACGAGCGCGGCGACACCGAGACTTGCGAGAAGGCGTGAGTGCATCCGGGACCTCCGGGAGTGGGTGAGGAGCGGTCCGCATACGCGGGGCTACTCCCTGAGACACCGGGGCGCGGAGATTTCTTCTCGAACCGACGCGTACTAATATGCCGTAGGCGATGAGGCGGGCCCGACGGCCGCCTCCCACTCGATGCCGTCCACCTGCAGGGAAGGGCGACCGGCCATGAAGAGCTACGCCCGCTTCGCCGCCATGATCGCCACCTCCACCGTGGTCATGTACGGCCTCATGTATCTCAACACCTACCAGCTGGACCACATCTACTTCAGCGAGACGAGGGCCTACATGGCGCTGATCATGGGCGCCGCGATGGCGATCGTCATGCTGAGCTTCATGCGGGGGATGTACACCGACCGGCGGATCAACCTCGGGATCTACGGCGCGAGCGCCGCGGTCTTCGCGCTCGCCCTGTGGCTGGTCAGGAGCCAGGCAACCGTCGAAGACGTCTCCTACATGCGGGCGATGATCCCCCACCACTCGATCGCGGTCCTGACCAGCTCCCGCGCGCGAATCCAGGACCCCCGAGTCCGCAGGCTCGCCGACGGAATCATCGAAAGTCAGCTTCGTGAGATCGACGAGATGAAAGCGCTGATCGCCGAGCTGAGGTGACCGCCGCTCGCCGGCCTCGTTTAGATTGCTCGAAATGTCCTGGCGAGTCGTGTGAGGAAGCCGGAGCAGATCCAGACGGTGGTCATCGGCGCCGGTCAGGCGGGACTCTCGACCGGGTACTTCCTGGCCCGCCATGGCCTGCCGCACGTGATCCTGGAGGCCCACCAGCGGGTCGGCGACTCCTGGCGCCAGCGCTGGGACTCGCTTCGCCTCTTCACTCCCGCCCGCTTCGATGGGATCGCCGGGATGCCCTACCCGGCCCCCTCCCATTCGTTTCCCACCAAGAACGAGATGGCCGACTACCTCGAGGCCTATGTCTCGAGGTTCAGGCTCCCGGTCCGTACCGGCGTGCGGGTGGACCGACTCACCCGCCGGGACAACCGGTATTACCTCAGCGCAGGCGACCAGGTCTTCGAGGCGGAGCACGTAGTCGTGGCCATGGCGACCTTCCAGCGTCCCAGGGTGCCCCCGTTCGCCGCCGAGCTCGATCCCGCCATCGTCCAGCTCCACTCCAGCGACTACCGCAACCTCGCCCAGCTCGCGCCCGGGTCGGTGCTGGTCGTGGGAGCCGGGAACTCGGGATCCGAGATCGCGATGGAGACGGCCCGCGCCGGTCGGGAGACCTGGCTCGCCGGGCGCGACGTCGGACACGTGCCCTTCAGAATCGAGAGCAGCCTGGGGCGGGTGCTGGTGCCGTTCGTCTTCCGGGTCGTGTTTCACCGAGTGCTGACGGTGGACACGCCGGTCGGCCGGAAGATGCGGCCCAAGGCGGTCTCGCAGGGCGGGCCGCTCATCCGGGTCAAGCCGAAGGATCTCGCGTCCGTGGGGGTCCGGCGGGTGGGACGAGTCGCGGGTATCCGTGACGGACGGCCGGTGTTGGAGGGAGGCCAGCTGGTGCAGCCGGCGAACGTAGTATGGTGCACCGGCTATCATCCCGGCCTCTCCTGGATCGACCTGCCGGTGTTCGGGCCGGGAGGAGAGCCGGTGCAGGAGCGGGGCATCGCCGCCGGCGAGCCGGGTCTGTACTTCGTGGGCCTGCATTTCCTCTATGCGCTGTCCTCCACCATGATCCACGGGGTCGAGCGGGACGCGAGGCGTGTCGCCGAGACGATCGCGAGCCGCGCCAAGCTGTCACCCTGAGCGGAGCGAAGGGGGCTATGCCAGCATGGTCCCCTTCACTTCGTTCAGGGTGACACGCTTATTCGATCGTCAGGTCGTACGCGCCGGTCTGCATCGGCTCGGAGCTCGCCGTACCGGCAACGATCGTGTAAGCCCCGAGAACGGGTGAAGCCGGCGCCGTAAAGGTGACTACGGCGGCCTCACTCGTGGTGCCGACGTCGCTCCCTACGGTGGTCCCCACACCGTTCACCAGGGTGATGCTCGGATCGAACACGGTGGAACTTTGGGTCAAGGTGACGCTCTCGCCGGCCCCAAGTATCAACCGAAACTCGTCGCTGAGCACCACGTCCTGCGCGCAGTCCGTCTCCACGAGGCTCTGGCTGGTGGAGATGCCTATGGTGACCCACACCTCGTCGCAGTCCGTCACGCTCTCGGGCGCCGTTGCCGAGGACAGCTCATACTCCCCCGACATGCCCGGATTCAGGGAGTTCGCACCGATCAGATAGTCGCCGGGGGCCAGGAGGATCCGAACAGCCGAGTTGGTACCTGCGTCCGGCCCATCATCGTTCAATGCCCGGAGAATCGGATCCGCGAAGAGGAAGAGGAACGTGTCGAACTCAGCGGCAAGCGTGAAGCTGACGCTTTCGGGGAGATCGCCGGCGGGGGCCACGCTGAAGCTGTAGAAATCTACGAATGATCCATCCCCGAAATCGCAGTCGGCGGAGTTGAGGGCACCATCGACGGTGGAACCCAGGGTATACGGCGTCCGGGTTTCACAGGCGCTCACGTCGGCGGCCGTGGCGCTGAAGCTCACGGGCGACCCGGTGGCTCCCTCGAGCGCGGCTTGGGCCGTCTGCGCTCCGCCCGTCGGGCCCAGGGTCCAGGTCGTCGCGCTGATCCCCTCGGCATCCGTCGCCACCGAGGTGGGAGCGACCGATCCGCCGGTGGTGGACCAGGTGACGGTCACGTTCTCCTGTGGCTCCCCGTCGACGGTGACCAGCACGCGCAGCTGATCGGGTAGCGCTTGACCGGGCGGGCCTGTCTGCCCGTCACCACTGCCGGCCGGTGCCATGGCGATGGTGGTGGTCGCGGCGGTGGCGGTGGCGGTAAAGGTCACGGGCGAACCGCCGGCGCCCTCCAACGTGGCCTGGGCCGTCTGCGCGCCCTCGGTCGGGCCGAGCGTCCAGGTCGTCTCGCTGATCCCCTCGGGATCGGTCGCCACCGAAGAGGGCGCTACCGATCCATCGGTTGCGGACCAGGTGACCGAAACGTTCGGCTGCGGTTCACCGTCGACCGTCACCACCACGCGCAGCGCATTGGCCAGCGCCTGCCCGACGGGCCCTGTCTGGTCGTCACCGCTATTCGTCGGCGCTTTGGCTATCGTGTCGTCGCTCGGGGAGGAGTTGTCACCGCCGCACGACGCCGTGGCGGCCAGACAAACCCCAAGCATGACGCTCCGCCAAGCCACGCTGTGAAGAAGGAGGGATCGATTCCTGGATCTCGTGGAGAAGCGCTCGGGGGCGAGAAGCTTCAAGATACCTGCAGGCCTGACCCTGAGCCAGATTCATCAGTCCACTCGCCGGCTCTCGAGCATCGCCTCGCAGTGCGAGGGCGTGGCCTCCTCCACACCCGGCAGCCTTCCCCGCCACACCGCGAGCGTCCTGGTGCTGCACTGCTCGATCTGGGCGCGGCGCCACATCAGCACCCGCGCGTACGGGTGCGCTCGGGCCGGGGCACCAGCCGATGCCGCCTCGTAGCTCACCGTTGCCATGGCGCTGTCGGCGTAGCGGCCCACGTCCGCGAGGTACGCGCGCTGGATCTCGAGATCCCGCCGCGTGCCGGTCGCCCGGCCGTGTCCGCCGACGAAGATCTCGAAGTCGTACGTCAGAATCGTGTCGTGTACGGCGAGGTAGCCCGGCACATCGGAGGCTCCACCGAGCCCGAGCCACGGCGCGTTGCCGTTGAAGAGATCGATGCCGACGAGCACCCGTTCGCGGGGCGCGTAGACCAGGATGTGCCCCGGATCATGGGTAGGCCCGTGATACCGGAGGACCAGCATCTCGCCGCCGAGCCGCAGGGTATCGGCCTGCGCGAACGTGCGCGTCGGGGCAGGGCGGCGTGAATCCCGGCGCCGGGCCAGCGTCCGCGCGGTCTCCTCGTGGGCGACACGGATCACGCCGGCCGGAAAGCGTGAGGCGCCACCGATGTGGTCGACGTGCGCATGGCTGTAGACCAGGTGAGTCACCGGTGCCGCGGTGACCTCGCGGATCGCGGCAAGGTAGCTGTCCATCAGCCCAGGCGGCGCGTCGAGCGCGACGACGCCGGAATCGGTGGCCAGGAACACCGTCATGCCGGCACCGTCGGTGACGCAGAAGAGCCGCCCGCCGATCCGCTCCACGGCGAACCCCCGGGGTCCGACCGCCTGGGCCCGGCAGTACCGCTGGTCCTGCGCCCAGAGTGGAGACACGACGAGCACGATCGCGGCGAGGGCTGCCTTCATGGCCGCAGCGCCGCCGCACCCGCCTGCGCCACCTGGGCATCCTGTTCGCCGGTCATGCCGCTCACGCCGACCGCGCCGATCACCTTCCCTCCCACGGTAATCGGGACTCCACCGTCGAGCGGCACGACGCCATTCGCGCCCAGGAACCCGACTCGTCCGGAGGCTGCGGCTTCGGCGAGCGCTTTGGTGGGGCGGCGGAACCGGGCCGCCGTCCGCGCCTTGCCAAGCGCGAGCTCGATGCTGGCGCGCTGAACGTCGTCCATCCGATGGAAAGCGATGAGGTCGCCCGACAGGTCGACGACCGCGATCGCCACCCGCCATCCGTTGGCCCGGGCGTGCGCCTCGGCCGCGGACAGCATGCCCTTCGCGGCCTCGAGGCTCACGATCTTCTCGTCGAGGAGCTGCGCGCCGGCGGCGGTGGGCACGGCGAGGGAAAGCAGGGCGACCAGACAGGGTACGGGAAGGCGCTTCATTCAGTCGCTCCGTGGCAGGGTCAAGCGATAGATACGGTCATCGGGACGACCCTCGGGGTCCTTCCGCTGGCTGGTGGTGAACCAGATCGACCCGTCGGGCGCGACGAATACGCCGCGGATCCGTCCGAACCGGCCGGTAGGAAAGACCGCCTCCTCGCGGACCACGCGGGGACCGGACGCGCTCCGATCGATCACTATCCGCCGAAGCTCCTGGCCCTTGAGCGCGCCGACCAGCAGGCTGCCGCGCCACGGCTGGTAGGGTCCGTGGTAAGAGGCGATTCCGGAGGGTGCGATCGCCGGGGTCCACTCGAGCATCGGGTCGAGGAAGCGGCCGTGGCGGGCCGCGCCCATCACCACAGGCCAGCCGTAGTTCCCGCCGGCCCGAATCACGTTGAGCTCGTCATGGTCGCTCCGGCCCCGCTCCCAGGGCCAGCTGGAAGGCCCGTGCTCCGTGGCGAACAGGATGTGACCGACGGAATCCCACGCGAGCCCCTGGACGTTGCGCAGGCCGCGGGCATACACCGCCGAGCCGGGCGTCGGGTTGTCGCGCGGCACGGTGCCGTCGCGGTCGAGGCGGAGGATCTTCCCGCCCGGACGTGCGGGGTCCTGGGCCGATTCGGGATCGAACGCATCGCCGAGCGTCACATAGAGAAAACCGTCGGGCCCGAACGCCACGGCGCTGCCGGCATGGGCCCTGGCGCTCGGCAGACCGCCGAGAACAAGCTCCGGCGCGCCTGCAACGCCGGCGGAGTCGGTCAGCCGATAGAGTCGGTTCTCCAGCGCTCCGTCGGCGGAGCGGAAGGATCCCATGACGTACAGGTGACGACTCGCGGCGAACTCGGGGTCGAGCGCGAGCCCGAGGAGGCCGGCACCCGAGTCCGCCGCTCCGGCCACGGGGAGGGTGGCCCATGGCTCCGGGCGCAGCGCACCGTTCTCCATGACGCGGATCCGACCGGCCCGCTCGGACAGGAAGACGCGTCCATCGCCGGCGAAGCCGATGCCCCACGGCACCTCGAGTCCGGTCGCAACCGTGTCCACCCTAGCGCCCGGGGGGAGCGCCTGGGACGCGGCGCCGGGTGCACCGGCGGCGAGACCGAGCGCGAGGGCGGCGCAGCGCATCAGGCACTCGCCCCGCGCGCGATCGGCAGGTGGATCTCGGTCACGGCGTCAGGCGCGTCCGCGGTGCCCTCGAGGTACCACTCGCGGATCGGGCCGGCCGGCCGATAGCCTTGCTCGGCCGCCCACCGTCCCGCCGCCGCATACGCCCCACTGATCCCGGCCTCGGAGCCGTGGTGGACGATACAGACCGTTGTCGCGGCCGGCAGGCGTCGCACCCGCACCACCCGCGAGCGCGT
>Ga0210114_1000463_pt1 | contig 10599 bp, 8 predicted proteins | sample MayberryNW_TuleA_FD_185524 | JGI IMG/M metagenome (GOLD analysis project Ga0210114, IMG submission 185524) | Wetland microbial communities from San Francisco Bay, California, USA, that impact long-term carbon sequestration - MayberryNW_TuleA_D2... | ecosystem: Environmental > Aquatic > Marine >...
CTATGATCAGAGTGGTGTTCTGTGTCACAGGGAAGTTAGTCAGGAGCAAATAGAAGAGAAACTTTCCGATTGTTCTAACCTCCATTTCGCGCTTGAAGATATCCGTTCTGAAATTAGAGACAAAATTCTAACGGAGAGCAAATAAACGCTATTGAAGGGACCAGGAACGAATCACTCCTATTTGGAATCTAGATGAGCCATTATTTATGTCAAGGGTCCGATTTAGTTCAATAAGTTGCATTCATCGTTGTTAAGGCCACTAGAATCGTCGACATGCAACGCAGAAATTTGCATGGTAGAAATACCGCAAGTTGCTACAAATATTCAAAGATAATTCCAAAACGAATAAGAGAATGATTAACTTATCATCGATTGGGATACATGATTGGAACCCAACAAGATTCGTCTCCAACTTGCAGAAACGTCTATCACTGTAAGGATCGAGCTGTACGGTGGTGTTTTGACCGAAAGGACCCTAACAGGAGAAAATTGTTATCTTCAGTTGTTGGAATTCTTGAAGCGGCTCGAATCGAGAGACACTCTGCATGCGGAATTAGAGGTAGAATGTATACTCCTTGGATCGTTGGATCATTGCAAGCAAGTCTTCATATTGCGGAGGATTTTGATACCGTGGATTAGTTTTGCAGTCAAATGGAGCGACGAGATGTGGCAAATATTGAAATGATCTATTGACGCACCATCATCAAAGTCAACTTATAGAACCATTAGATTCGGATGTTACCACGTTGGGACAAAGAATCCAGGAGCATATCAGTAGCCCGAACGGCATTTAGGCAAGCTCACGATGAATTAGATCGATCAGATACAACCGATGCTAGTCACAGGTCGAGCCGTTAATAGATACCACTTCTTTCCAAAATGCTTCTTTATGGAAAAGACTTTTTAATCAAATCGCCAGCGTTTGCTGCTAATTTTATAGTATCATGTTGATATATGAGTCAGATGTACAAAGTAAATAGGAAAAGCCGTGGCGTCAAATGTGGGGTCTTTTCATAGTGGACGAGAAATACTCATTAGAGAAGGGTTCATTGAAATAAAACATATCTTTTCAAGAGTAAGGCCTAGTGACAAGGGTGGCGCTCATAGATAAATGAGTCACAAGAAATCTAATGATTATGTAGGGTATCATGGGCCGGGAACGGGTGGAGGAGACTCAAACGAACTCGTCGATCTGCAGACCCTGTCTACCCAGAGACAAGACCGGCTAGTCAACGCCTTAAAGGAACGCTACCAGTACAATACCTCTATCAAGCGGGGTCAGGATTTCCTACGCAAACACGTCAGTTCCAAGGTTCCACTTGTAATCATGTACGCAGATCTAGTTGGCTCGACTAAAATGAGTATGACTTTACCTGCAGAAAAATTGGTGACAATTATTAGAGCATTTTCTCACGAACTGTCTACTGTTATAGAAAGTTTTGAAGGATACGTATTGAAATATGTAGGCGATGCTGTTATAGCTTTCTTTCCGTACGGATTCAACAGGTACCTTACAAGTGATAAATCAGTCGAATGCGGAAAATCGATGGTTAGTGTGTTAAGAGAAGGAATTAATCCTATTCTTACTAAACTAGATTTCCCGGAGCTTTCTGTTAAGGTTGGCATAGACGAAGGAGAGAACGTAGTTGTTCAATACGGATATGATCAGAGCTCCCCAATTGATATCCTTGGATACGGGATGAACGTAGCTGCAAAGATAACTTCTCTAACTGATTCTAATAAGGTTTCTATTGGAGAGAATGTATTCAAGTTATTACATCCGAGTCTTCAATCCGAATATCATGCGCTTGTCACCTCAGAAGCTGAATGGAAGTATGTTAATCTTGAAACAGGAAAGCCATACAAAGTTTACACTTCAAATTAAAGAGTTTATTCTCGATTATAATTATTTCTCGGCTTTCAGCCAGGATTCACTTAAACCTCTTATTCCATAATACAATACTTACAACTGATCGTAAAAATAATGCAAATCACATTCACACAAAAAAATTACAAAGTCGACGACTTTTCCATCGATTGAATTAGAATCTAATAAGAGGAGGTCCTTCCCCTACATAATTAGATCTACATTCGAGTATGCTGTCAACCTGAATCATCTATGAGATTTACTATGGTCCGGTTAGAATGCGCTCATACACCGGCTTCTACAGTTTATTCGTCATAAATCTCCCTATGTCAAAGCTATTCTCGATGCGTTTGTAAATTATGTTCATACTTCATGTATGAGCTCTTTGAGGTTTCTCTTTGGTTTTGGATGGAGCAACTTTAGTGGGTATCCTAAACAAAGGATTGACGATGGAACATATTCAGTAGACAAGGCTTTCTTCACCTTCTCTTCATCAATCATTCCGATCCATATGGATCTCAATCCTAGTGCATGTGCGGCAAGCTGAGCGTATGCTGCGGCTAATGTAGCGTCTTGAAGAGAGAATTTCTGAAGAAGAGTCGGGGGAAAGTTTAATTTGACTCTTGATGGATTCATACAGAAAACTAGTACCGCGGGAGAGTTGACGTAGGGCTGTTTATTTGCGGCCTCAACCAATTGTGTCTTAACTTGTGCATCTGTTACATGATATATCTCGAATCCTTGAAATCCCCCTGCTGTTGGAGCAGTGTCGGCTGCGGCAAAAATCATGTCCATTTTCCAGTCTTCGACAGGCTTGTCTTCAAATTTTCTCTGTGATCTCCTATTTAGCATAACGTTAAAGATATTGGTTTGAAGGATATCATCAAAGTCCTGCTTCAATTCTTCTTCTAATTTGGGATAGACCTTGTCATGTACCGTGTCTGTTTGGTACATTCTGGAAAATATGTCTGATGGCTGCATTTACAAACTAATAACGAAATCCATGCATAAAAGAATTAAGTAGATTTATTTAAATTACTGCTACCTGTACAATATGAGTTTGTGAAAGTTCGCTGAAGTTGCACTTGTTCGAGCATTTAGGTAACTAAATTTAGAAGGTTTCGACTTGTGCTGCAGACAGATTGTTATTGCTATTTAGTACAAGGATGTCCAAAAATGGTATGCAGGGAGGATCGTAGTATTTTTTAGCAATCTCCGAAAAATAGATTTTTTAAATTGATCCAAATTAGGAATTCATCTTTTACCAGTAATCCAAAACTCTGAAACTCGAATAGTGTGTCGTTCAATTTCTTTATGGGAATTTGCCGTCCATCTGTCATCAAAGACCAAGTTACAATCCTCACACCAAGCGGTTATGCTTTTTCTACTTATATCGAATGCATTCAACGCTAAAAGATATACTGTCGTAGTCCTTATAAAAATATTCAGCGATTAGTAGGAATATTACTACTGAAGAGATGGCGCTTTTATATGATCCATTCATACTACCTCCATGTGACAGACGTGACATAGTTAATCCTCGAGATAGTCTTATGCCGAGCGGCTTTACCGCAATCAGATGAATCAAGTATTCATCTGCAGATGAAAAAGAAATAATGGATCTTTTATACTTTTGAGCCCGTTGGCTGTACTATCTCAACTGCGCCAATCTCTAATGCTGGCTTAAGCCCATCATATATTGTCCATGCCTCCTTTATCTTGCCGCCTTCAAAATGAAGAATCTCAACTCCGCTTGTCTCAAATTTCTCATGAGTAGCCGGAAGCCCAAGAATTTCACCTTCGTGAGTGGCTTTCAAGGTCCACCTCAACGCAACTTTATTCTGTTCCTCGATGTCTTCTATTATCGTAACCTGCATATCTGGCAGTGCTTTACGATCTTCGGAAATCCACTCTTTGAAATCTTCAATACCTTTAATCTCTTCAGCTCCATGATAAGCTATATCGGGAGTAACAAAATTCTTTGCCTGCTCTATTTTCCCTTCATTAAATATTTGCTCGACGAATTGCCTTGCAATTGTCTTGTTTTTTGCTTCTGACATAAAATCGTATATGTATACGTGGGGATTAAACCTTACTATCATTCATTGAAATAAGTGAATCTAACCTAAAAAAACGTGTACGTGCAAAGATTCCTTAAATTCATCGATGTTATAGCCAAATCAATCAAATCCAACTTATATCCAGCACTTATTCAAGTTTGAATATATGTTGGACGCAGCACACAAAATCAATTTGAATATGCTATTCTAGCATATGACAAAAAATTCTGGTTCCGATCTTTGTATTCTATAGTTTCGCAATTAAGTCCGTTTTCATTTTCTGAAATTCTTCATCTGATAAAATTCCTTGTTTATGCAGATCGGCCAATTTTTGCAACTTCTGCGTTATATCTTCCTGCTGAGGTTGTGCTTGGGGTGGTGCTTGTGGGGGTGGTGCTTGTTGGGGTTGTGCTTGCGCTTGTTGGGACATTGCTGCTTCTGTGCGCTTGGTGGCCATATGTGAGCCTATAGCAAATGCTGCGATTCTTCCTCTCATAATCTTTCAAAACGCACAAGAATCTAATATACCTTTCTAAGGCATCATTTACATTACCAAAAATTGTTATCACAATTACACCCTCCTTATCTAGATCAAGGTTAATTCACATAATCAACAGTGACGCTGGGAAGATGAGTCTTACACTCCTAACGGCTAGCAGGACCCTTGTAAAATATCTTTCCGCTAGCGATCCACTACAAAAAAGTAGACCTCAGCTCACCGGGATTTGTTTGCGATTTTTACAATAGTATAACTCAGAATAAAATCGAGACGGGAACATTGGTATGAACTACAATTGATCCTCCAGAAGGAAATGGATGGTCCTTATCTCGAAACACGTTTCCTTCTATGCAAGAACAAGATGTCAAAAACTGCTTGAGAAAAGAATAGATTAAGGCTATAAGGTGTTGCCCAGTGACGTGTATGCAAGATCAGAAATCTATAATATCAGAAGATCTGGATTTGCAATCTGAAGAAGTGATTACAGTGAGTAAATTGGCTACAATATGAAGGTGGTTGCTAAAACCAAATGACCTTAAGGCTGGACGAATTAATCAAATAATATTGATATAGCATCGGTTATTCACGTCTATTCTAGATGGGGCTATGCCTGCTACGTCTCCTGTCCATGAAAACCAGAACGATTCCCCCGATGAGGGCAATAATTCCGTTGACCATTAAAGTAACACTAACGAGTAACCCAAAAAAAGCCAATCCCACATCAATACCAATGCCCCTGAGGGATTCTTTGATAGCGGTTTGGTTCATGTTAAGAGCAAAGTTAATGACGTCTTTAGTAGATATGTCGGTTGGCATTGATTCTGCCAAGGAAGCAAGTGCATAAATCGCAGGCACTGCGATGCTTACGCTTGCAACTAATAGAATTCCTCCTACAATTAAAACACTAAAACCGCGCCGCATTTTCAATAATCACTGTTATTCAATGGGGGGTTATATATAGACGATTCGGGGTCTTGTAGTCTGACCCCGCTTAATCCCACACGAGTGAAATGTATTAGTGGCAGATATCTCACGCATACAGCAATTTCAATAGCAAGAAGTCATAAGGTCGATTTCTACTCATATAGCGGATCTTTTTTTCGAGTATCACTGGTGATTACTCCTGAATGACGCCGTATCATTTTATCTAGGATCTATCCTTGGAGCTCTGAGGTATATTTTACCTCGACTTGCAATGAATCTTTAGACGTCGATGTTTATGGAATAACTTAGTGCCACGAAAAATTATTTCCTCACAATCTTTATAATTATAGAGAGGAAACTTTTAGTGGTTCTCGGATTATTTCAAATGATAAACAACAACACTTCAATGTTTAGAGGCTTCGATAGCGAGCGAGTAACAGATAAAATCTCTGCTATTGTTAAAGGGCTAGACTTTAGTGGAGATCGAATGAATTTCATCGAACAAATGATCTCATTGAATAGGATATTAAGCTCGTACGACCCACATGAATCAACCTCATTTCGAACGGTAGATGAAAAAGCACAGGATCCTACGTACTTCATTGCGACCTATTTTGACACGAAAGATATTGACCAGGCATTATGGGTGTATAGACTAGTAAGGCTTTTGACTAGATACATTCTTCTTTCTGATAAATTTTTTGAGACAGACAAGCTGGAATACGCTTTGATCGCCAAGAGGGTGCGCGCATGGATAGATGAATTCCTCCTCAATGGAACCGATAACGATCACCTTAAGTATTCTTTAGATTATTCACTAGCTCGATTTTGGGCATTTTGGAAATTTGAGCAGCTCATCAAGTGCCGTACACTTGCGGGAAACGCCTTTTCATACAAGGAAATACGACAATTTAATCTGTGCAAGGCTTCTGACGCTCCAATAGTCTATTCAAGGGTTTTAGACACGAAGCTACCTAGCTTTACTGAAAATGTTTCATTAGTTCTTCATTATAACCAAGCTTTACTGGATTTGCAAGATGACTGGGAAGATATAGAAGAAGACGTTCAGGCAGACATGCCCAACGTCTTTGTTATGGCAGCTATTCAGGATATTCCTTACAACAGTATAAGACATTCGAATAATGACGCGATCAGAAATACTGTACTGAAAAGATCAGATTCATCAAAGGCATCAATTATTAAATTGGTAAACGAGTATCAATCGTCAATCAGGAACATTTGTATTTCTAACGACCTTGCCTTCTTAAAATCCCTTTCTGATCATTATGCGGATATATTGAGAGAAAGGATTGGGTATAATTGAAAAACAAAACGAGGAGATTCATATATTTCTGGAACAACATTAAAAGGATTAATAGATACTAACCAGCATTAAACGTTATAGTGCATACCTATCTCCATGCTACTTTCATGAGGTATTCCTGCATCTATCTGCAGTTTAAATGGCACGGTTAAGTTAGAAATACCTCGAATGTCATCTCGATCAGACGATGATCCTGCGAAGAGTTCTTCCACTGAACGCTATTCCAGAGTAGCTGCTGATCTAGATTGGTCTATTGTGTTGATCCCTGCTTCATCTTTCTTTTTTGGTTTTCTGCTGAAGACCGCAGTAAATCCTCCATCATACTTTCAATTTCTTGATGAGATAATCCTCTTGGAGGACATTATGCAGTAACAGTAGCAACAGCTATGTTCATAATCCCAGTTGTTCAGTACTCTACTCAACCCCGTCAGCTTGATGTAGAAAGATTTCTTTTGATAACGAAGGAGTACGTTTTGAGGTATTGTTTGCGTAATGCTTGCCATGTACCTAGGTCTAGGATTGGCATTGGATTCCAGGTTACCAAATCAGGTTTCATATGGTTTGGCTTCTTTGTCTCTTATCTTTATTTTTCTTCGATTCCTTAGACATAGCCAAAAGATGTCTTTTGATGGAACCTAATTAGGCCTACCTCTGCTCTGATGCTAACAATTTTGTTTGTACACTGATATCAATATGAACGTCTGATAACCAGTCGCAATTACAGGATTCCCTTGTCGATAAACAGGTTCGCCGCGGTTTCCACGACCACCTTCTATTTCCAAGCATCTGAAAATCTAATTTTCTAAATGGCGGAAACACATTCCCATAATAATTCTAAATTCAAATGTGACCCTGACCGAAGACGAAAACTATGTTGATTACTTCATAGGAAGTTAACATGATTGATCTAAAAGTATTCAAAAGAATTACAATCATACAGGAAATAATAATACATCATTACAATATTCCATTATGGATTAGGGCAAGAGCGTGTGAGACATGAAGAGATTCGATTAGCTTGATTATCGAGACTTAGAATTCATCGAATGTCGACAAGTCTTACTTCAGCATTTATAACGAGTATCAATTGGGTTTGCAACATTGAAGTCGACGTGATAAGAAAAACCCAGAATCTATTTAGAATATCTAAGGTAAATATAGAAAAAACTTTATCTAGCTGAATTATGAAATTGACACATGAAAGAATTAAATATCATTATTTTTACGCATGAACTTTCCACTGTCACTGAAATTCTTCGAAAGCATAACATTGCCGGTATGTCTTTCTCGGAAATACACGCAACGGGACATACAAAAAGAAAAGAAATTCCTGAGATGGTGCACAGCTATCAGACTGGCAGAATAGTTATCCCAGAGTCCGAAAAACGAACGAAGGTGGAGACATTGGTACCCGATTCTGTAGTGGACAGTATTGTACAAGAATTAGTAAAGAATGTAGGTTCAGAGTCTCAGCCAGGAGGGTTAGTATTTATTACAGATGTATCAAACGCGCATTTGCTTGGAACATCTCGTACCGGAGAGTCATTATTAATTAAGGAGTAAGATATTCTATTGATATTTGATAGAGTGTTTTCATTCTAATAGATCTCCTGCGCTCATTACTCTACTAAATTAGCCGACCCTTGGAACCTCGTTTTATACTATAGAATAAAAAATTTCTTAATCATTCCTTAATCAGCTGCACTGAGTAAGGAATGCTTACACGAATAGGTCTATTGAATTCGTATCCATCGCATTTTATTGTCAAAAACGGATTCTCTACCAATAGAGTTCTGATCTTTCGCTCTAACCCGTCTGATTGTTAAAGTATCCAGTAAAGTCAAAGCCTTTATTTGACTGAATACTTGAGATTCAAAACGATTTTAACACTGAGAGTATGGTTAATGGGATCATTGGACTTGGCTATTGCATTAGCTCAAGTACTTGAAATTGATTCTGAGTGGGGGATGTGCTTATTTGCACATGTTCCTGCATTTGTCAAGGCCGCTTGAAGTAAGTCTAACCTCTTGATCTAAGTTCCAAGTTTGAACTAGTCCCTGATCCTTCAATTCTCTAAGGATTGCTTGTGTAGCCTGATATCCGTACTGTGGTCTCTCATATGCCCCATAACTAATAGTTTTAATATATATATCCATGCTATTGGCCGAACGGTCTAAACTTCCACCGGTCTGTCCATATAATCCGCACAGAAATTTTTCTGCATATCTTTGCAATTCTTCCTTGGTAAACAATCCTATCTAGTGTCGTTCCTTCTTGACCAGACAGACATATACTTCGTTCAAGTTTAAATCCTTTATTTTTTTGTTCTTCTATTATTGTAAATGAGTCCTCTGCGAACCTCCGAGTAACCGAAAGAATTGGGAAATCCGATAAAGCTAAATATCTCAGGTTTGTCGACATCGACAAATTCTCTTATCAACTGACTAGAAGGATTTTGGTCCATCCACCACTTTAATGAAAAATGGTATGTCTTCTTCTCAGGTTGAGGCAAGAAGGGTTTTTAGCACTACTTGTATCGATTCAGATTCTATCAAATGACAAAATGTGCATCATTTTTCGCGCTGTAAATCCCCGGTTTTATTCGACTCATGACGCCGATCTCAATAGAATATCACTGGGATCGTGGGGCCTCATGTCTGTACTTGACTATCATCAGGATGTAAGACGTAACGACAGGAATTAGAAGAATAAATGCAACAGGAAGAATAGGATCATTTATTCCGCCAGATAATATAGTGTTCGCCATGTATCGTATAATTATTATCGTAACGGGGATAACAAGAACAAGGAACGAAACCAAATAGAGTCTCTTTGTAAAGAGGGACAGTTTGTGTTCCTGACCAATGTAGAACCCAAAAATCACAAAGGCTAACCCCATCATAAATACGATTACGAAAAGGTAGACCGTAATCTCCTGTACTTGTTTCAACGCTCCGAAGCGGTCGTTCATCATCGTCAAACGCTCTACCACTTCTTCCATCTGAGAACTCATGTTTTCTAGCGATTGTTCCATACGTGAGACATTGCTGAATTCCTGAGCCCAGATCGTCTGTGTCCCGCTAATACCGAACAATACAAGGAGTACCACAAGAATTGACCCAGCTATCGACAACAATCATAAAGTCGCCGAAAGGAAGACTATTAAATCTATTGCAGCTACCTAGAACCATAATTATCTATACCATGTCCAGCCATCAATACCTTTGTAAGGATCATTGATGAAGAGCACTTGATCAATAGCGAAATCGCAAATCGTCAAAAGAGTAAAGAAAGAAGTCAGATCCTATTTCAAAACTTATTAACTTCTTAATGTCCTTTCGTCGTCTGAGAATTCCATGACAGTTTACCCAGACGACAAAGCTTTAAGACGTTCTTTACGGAGGCATTATCTTGAACTAGAATGCTTAGAGCAATTTGTCCAAAAGTTTAGGAACGTCGGCTTGTAAGTACTCATGTGTCACTTATTTGTGCTGATATCGGTGGACTGCCTACATTGCTGAAAAGTCTGATAAGTGTTTAGGAGTAGTAACCTCTCCGAGTACCGGATCCATTGAAATATTCAGTTCCGGTATATCTCATTAATCATATCGTCCGTGTTCGTACTATTATTGATCTTATTAATTTTATTGCGTCTGCGAGCATCATATTTCTAATAACATACAGTGATGTAGCACTAAAATCATACGTTTTATTTGGATCATTTATTGCTAGTCCACCAATGAATATAGTCAAAGAAGCAAATCTAGCTCTAATTTTTCTGATTAAATTCCTAGTTGTTTGAATATGATCTGTTAATGTTATAGAGATCAGAATGGCATCAGGGGAGATGCTATCTAATGAATTAATTACTGAGTCTGCAGGTAAAGAAGGGGAGGCATTATAAACTTTATATCCCTTAGATAGT
>Ga0210114_1000469_pt1 | contig 10523 bp, 6 predicted proteins | sample MayberryNW_TuleA_FD_185524 | JGI IMG/M metagenome (GOLD analysis project Ga0210114, IMG submission 185524) | Wetland microbial communities from San Francisco Bay, California, USA, that impact long-term carbon sequestration - MayberryNW_TuleA_D2... | ecosystem: Environmental > Aquatic > Marine >...
CCAGCGTAAACGGCGCGCCGGCAAAACCGATCAGCGGCACTTTATCATCCAGCGCTTTGCGGATTTTTCTTACCGCGTCGTAAACGAAGGACAGCTCCTGTGCAGCGTCAAAGTCATTCAAGCTGTCGATGTCTTTCCCGCTTCGGACGGGTCGATGAATGACGGGCCCATCGCCTTTGGGATATTCCAGACCGACGCCCATGGGTTCAACAATCAGCAAAATATCGGCAAACAAAATTGCCGCGTCCACGCCGAGCCGCTCGACCGGAGTGACTGTGATCTCGGTTGCCAAATCTGGCCGTTTGCAGAGTTCGAGAAAGTCATGTTGCGCGCGCAGCTTGCGATAATCTTCCATGTACCGTCCGGCTTGGCGCATGAGCCATACCGGCGTGTAGGAAGTCTGTTCGCGCCGGCAAGCGGCGAGAAAGGAGTGATTTGTTTTTGTCATGTGCTGTTCTTGGCTGGACGAGAAAAACAGTAGGAAGGTTTCCTCGGAAAATCAACCGGCCTTGTTGCGTGGCGTGGCGGCGCCGACGGCATCTTCGCCGTATTTCCGGCGCAGCTCGTCTATCCCTTTGTAGAGCTCGGTGAAAGATTTGCGCTTCGCGCGATTTAACAGCGGCTCTTGCCAGCCGGTGGTTTGCAGCGCGCCGGCGCTCACGCCGAGCAGGCGTACAGCTCTGCCGCGGCTGATGTTTTGACGCAAAAGATCGCTCACGACTTCAAAGATCTCCTTATCGAAACAAGTCGGCGAAGAGAGCGTGCGCGAGCGGGTGAGCGTTTGAAAATTGCTGTAACGGATCTTTAGGGTCAAACAGCGGGCGTAATATTTGTCGCGCCGCAACCGGCTGCCGACTTCCTCGATCAACTCCCAGAGAACTTTTTCCATTTTAGCGATGTGCTTGAGCGGTTTATCGAGAGTCGTCTCGCTGCCGATCGAATGATCGTGGTGGCGATGCTCCGCACGTCCGTCGAAATCCAGATAGCGTTCGGCCAATTCGGGTCGCTGCAGAAGATCGCCGATCGTCTTGATGCCTTTTTGCTCGAGAACCTTGTGTGTCTTTGGACCTATGCCCGGAATCATTCCGACGGCCAAGGGCGCAAGAAAATCTATTTCCGAACCGGCCGGCACATAAATCAGGCCATGGGGCTTCGCCAATGTTACGGCGATCTTGGCGATCACTCTGCTCGACGAGAGCCCGCCGGATGACAGTAGGCCGAGATCGTTTTCGATTCTCCGAATAATTGCGTCGGCGGTTTTCAGCGGCGGGCCAAAAAGCCTTTCGGTGCCGGTGAGATCCACCAATCCTTCGTCGATCGAAAGCGCGTGCACATTCGGCGAATACTGCTCCAGGATCTCAAAAACTTTCTCGGAGAACTCAATATAGACACGCCGCCGGTTGGGAAGAAAAATACCTTGAGGGCAGAGCCGCGCCGCCTGAAATCCGGGCATCGCTGAGCGCACGCCGTACTTTCGCGCTTCATAAGACGCCGAAGTGACCACGCCACGGCCGTTGCGCCCGCCGACGATGACCGGTTTACCCTTCAGGCTCGGGTCGAGCACTTGTTCGACGGATGCATAGAACGCATCCATGTCGATGTGCAGATACCAAGCCATGACGGGTTGCCCGAAAAAACTCCGGCGCTCAGCGCGGGTAAAGTGAATTGATGAAACCGGAGGCGTCGAGCTTCTGCATAAATGAATTATCGTAAAAGTCTTCCGGTTTGACCTGCTGGGCTTTTGGACTTTTGACGACCTCCAGAACAGCTCTGACTTCATCTTTGGTCATGAACGGCACTCTTTGAAAGGCGTCTGCATACTCTTCGTAAATACCTTCGAGGTTCCGGCGGCTGTCCGTCTTAAGAAATTTGCCCATCGCTTTGAATGCGTTCTCTTTGTCTCGCTTTATGACGGCGATGGATTCCGTGTAAGCGCGAAGAAAGCGAGTAATCGCGTCCGGTTTTTGCTGCACTATCTTGCGCGTGGTGGCGACGCCGACAAAAACAAACGGAATTTTGAGATCGGTCACGTTGAGAATTTGCTTCAAGCCCATTTCTTGCGCTTGAAAAGTGGTGGGCGCAGATATTAGGCCCGCTTGAGCGTTGCCGGACTTGAGCATCGTCAGTAGCGCCGGCATGCTGCCGGCGTATAAAATCTTGACGTCTTTGTCCGGCGCCAAACCAAAGCGGCGCAGGACCAGGCGCGTGGCGTAATCGGTCGAGGCCGCAGGCTGCGTTGCAGCAACGATTTTTCCTTTCAGATCGGCAACGTTTTGTATCGAGGGATCGCCGTAGAGGCGGAAGATGAAGCGGGGCACGGTGCTGGCTATGTAAACCGTGTCGGCTCCCTCCAACGCCATATCGATGCCTTGGTTGCCGACCAGGCCTATTTCCTCACTGCCGGCGGCCATCGCTTGAACTGCAGTCGTTGCAGCCAGGTAGTTGAGATTGTGCTGGAGGCCATGCTTGGCGAAAAGGCCGAGCTCTTGAGCGACCCAGATCGGCGCCATAGATCCGCCCAGCGCGTTGTAGACGACACGCAGCGGCGGCGCTTCCGCCGCCCAAAGCTCAGCATCAAAGCGCAGTAATGGCGCAAGCAAGAAAGCAGCGACAAGGACCCGTAAGATTTTGTCGGAGAAATGCATGACCGCCTCACGAAGCTTCAAATAATGTCGATTTGAGAACATTAGTTAGGCGGGTTGGTTGGTGTCAAGCGGAAAGGGTTCGCGCGCTCGCAGCCTCCTTGAGAAGTACGCGGCAAATAGCTCTCTGTGAACCGGTTGCAGCTATTTTATGCCTGAGTGAGTGTCCATCTTAGGTCGCCTGGATTCCGGCTAAGGCATGCCGGAATGACGTACGCCGAAAAGCAGTAAAATCTTAGTATCAATCAAGCCACACGTCGCTGACCGCGGATAGCTGAAAAAATAATCGCCAGCGCCGTGAAAGCATTCAGCACATAGATCGTCGTACTGAACGCATCCATAAATATCGCCGGCGCGGCGCGCCAATGCTCGGCCTCGCCGATCTGAGCGCTGCTCAGACCGGCAGCTGACACGATTTGGCCGAATAGAGTCGCGGAAAGCGCCACGCCCATCGCGCCTCCGGCACGCGCCGTTGTCGCGATCATGCCGGCCGCGGCGCCGATTTTTTCCGCGCTCACGGCCCCCAGAATCGAGCTTTGGTTGGGCGCGTTGAAGAACGCCCAGCCCACGCCCCAAATCACCAGCGGAAACATGATTCTGACTAGCGAGGCATCGGTATGGAGGGATGCCAAAAAGAATTGTGCCAGCGCGACCGTGGCGCAGCCGATCGTGCAAAGCAGGCGAGAGCCGAGGCGGTCCGACAGCGCGCCCGCGATCGGCGCCATGATCATGATGACGACCGAATCGGCGACGATGATCCACCCGACTTGGGATGCCGAGTAACCTAGAAGATATTGCAGGTAAAAAGGCAAAAGAAAGTTTATTGCCGACAAAGTGCCCGCGATCAAGAACAAGCTCACAATACCCGCGCTGAAGAGCCGTGCGCGAAACATCGATAGGGTCAGAATCGGAGTTTTGGCTTTCGATTCGATGCGCAACAGAAAAACCAACGCGATCACGGATGAAACCAGAGTTAAAAGAAAAGCCGGATGGCGCCAGCCGACCCGTGGCAGCTGATCGATGGCATAGATGAACAAAGCATTGGTCACGAGCAACAGGAATGCGCCGGGAAGATCGACGGAAAACTTTTCTCGCGCTCTGGTTTCGGGCACGACCTTCCAAGCCAGGTAGGCGCCCAAGATACTGAAAGGCATGTTGATATAAAAGATCCAGCGCCAGCCAATCGTGTCGATCAAAAAACCGCCTAGCGACGGCCCGGTGAGAAAGCCGATATGAAAGGCCGTGGACGTCAATCCCAGGGCGCGGCCGCGATCTTCCTGCGGCAGATTGACCGATACGATGGCCCGGCCGTTGGCGGCGATCATCGATCCGCCGATGGCCTGCACGGCGCGGAAAAAAATCAGCTGCCCGGTCGTTTGCGTCAGACCGCACAACGCTGAGGCGCAAACGAAAATCACAAACCCCAGGCTGTAAAATCGGCGCCGGCCGAAAAGATCACCGAGCCGGCCCATCGTGATGATGAGGCCGATTAAAACCAGATCGTAGACGAGGATCGTCCACTGGATGGTCGTAAATTCACTGTGAAAGCTCGTTGTCAGTGTCGGCAAAGCGACCGTGATCGCGCGCAAATCGAGGCCGACAATGATTTGACCGATGCACACGCTCAATAAGATCAAGCGCGACGCGCGCTTTGAGTTCGGGTCATTCTCTAGTTGCATATTTCAGCGCCCGATATTCGGTTGTCGCAAGCAGCTTGATGAAAACCGCAGCGCCGAAGCCTAGAGTAACGGCCGATCATTTTGAATCTCTGCGGATTAATTTTCTCGCAGCTCGCTGCGTCAATTAAGTTCTTTTCTGGAGACGGTCATTCCCGCATGCTTTCAGCGGGAATCCAGGCGAAATCAGACCTGGACCCCCGATAAAAACCTTCGGTGGTGACGCCGTGCTCCTCGATACCCAGCTTGCTGCGGGGTCGTCCATTTCAGTAATCGAGCTTAACCCGATGCATTACTCACGCCTCGGCCCGCGGACGGCGGAAAAAAAGATCGAGAGCAGGGTAAAAAAGTTGACGACGTGCACAGTATGATTAAAAGATTGCATGAATATCGCCGGCGAGACGCCCCAACTTTCCGGCGACTCGGTCTGTGCCGATGACAGTCCGGCGGCCGTCAAGCCGTAGGTGAACAGAGTTGCTGCCAATGCGACGCCCATCGCGCCGCCGGTGCGCGCGGTAGTGGTATTCATCCCCGATGCGGTGCCGACCTTGTCCCGTGGCACAGCGCCGAGAATGGCGCTTTGGTTCGGTGAATTGAAAAATGCCCAGCCCAAGCCGATCAGAGCGATGGGGAAAATGATTCGCGGTATCGAGGAGTCGATGCCTAAGGAAGCGATAAAAAACTGGCCGATAACGATCACAATTGAACCGAATGTGCAGAGCGCTCGCGACCCCAAGCGATCGGAAAGCCAGCCTGCGAGAGGCGCAACCATGACGATGACCACGGAATTGGCGACGATGATCCAGCCCATTTGCGTCGGAGTGAAATGAAGAATGTTTTGCAGATAGAAGGGCATGAGAAAGCTGATGGCCGACTGCGTCGAGGTGATAAAAAACAGGCTGAACATGGACGCAGTGAAAAGCCGATTCTTGAAAAGAGCGAAGTCCAAAATCGGCATGCGCGCGCGCAGCTCGGTCCAAATAAAGAGCGCTAGTGCCAAGACCGATAGGCTTAGCGTTCTGATTACCATTGGATCACGCCAGCCGACGTGAGGGAGCTGATTCATGCCGTAAATGAATAGACTGCATGTGATCATCAGCAGGGCCGCGCCCGGAAAGTCGACCGACACACGCTCGACATGCTCTTTGCTTTCTTCCAGCAGCTTCCAGGCCAGGTACGCTCCCCAGATCCCGACGGGAAGATTTAGAAAAAAGATCCAGCGCCAGCCGATGGTATCGATAATGAAGCCGCCGAGCGTGGGACCGGTGAGAAAGCCGATATGAAATGCCATGGAAATCAATCCCATGGCTTTACCCCGTTCGTTGGACGGCACGGCGATGGAAGCGACGGCCCTGCCGTTGGCCGAGATCATCGCCCCGCCCATCGCCTGGAGGCCGCGAAAAAAAATGATCTGGCCGGCCGACTGAGACGCGCCGCAGAGCGCCGAGCTCAGAACGAAAACTAGAAACCCCGACGTGTAAAAACGCCGCCGGCCGAACAGATCGCCGAGACGGCCGACGGTGATGACCAAGCCGATCAGGGTAAGATCATAAATCAGCAATACCCACTGAATGGTCGTCAGACTGGCATGAAAAGTATGGGTCAATGTCGGCAATGCGACCAGCAAGGCGCGTTGGTCTAGTCCCACTATGAATTGACCGACGCAAACATTGAGCAGAATAAGCCTGGAGCGCCTTTGATTCGTGGTGTCGATCTCCGTTCTGGCGTTCATGTAGTGCCGGCGCATGCGCCGGGTAAACGTGTCGGTTAATTCTTATTAGCGCCGCGCAGCGCCGAAAACAAAACCGCGAGCAACGCAAAGACATTCAAGAAATGGGCGGTAAAGCCGAATGCGTTTAGAAAATGCGCCGGCGCAGCGCTCCAACTTTCCGGCGATTCGATCTGCTCGGAAGTAAGCCCGCCGGCGCCCAACGCATAAGTCATGATGGCGCCCGACAGCGCAATGCCGATGGCGCCACCCACCCGCGCGGTGGTGACCGTCATGCCGGAGGCGGCGCCGACCTGATCGCGCGATACTGCGCTGATGATCGCGCTTTGATTGGGCGAATTAAACAATCCCCAGCCGAGGCCGATGAGCACCTGGGGCACAACCAACTGAAACACCGAAGAGTTTAGCGTAAATGAAGCGATCAAATATTGCCCCAACACGATGATCGCCGCGCCGATGCTGCAAAGCAAACGCGAACCGAAGCGATCGGACAGCCAGCCTGCGAGGGGAGCAAACAAAATGATCACCGCGGAGCTGCCGATCAGAAGCCAGCCCATCTGGGTCGGCGTGAAGCCCATCAGGTTTTGCAAATAAAACGGCAGCAGCACGCTGATCGCCGACTGCGTCGAAGTGACAAAGAATAGACTCAAATTCGAGGCGGTGAAGAGTCGGTTACGAAAAAGTGAAAGGCTCAGAATCGGAGTTTCGACTTTTCGTTCGGTGTGGATAAAAAGGGCCAAGCTCGCAAGCGAGACGATAAAGAACGAAAATACCACCGGATGGCCGAACCCAAAGTGGGGCAGCTGATTCAAGGCGTAGACAAAGCAAATGTTGGCGAGCAACAAGTATATGGCGCCGGGCCAGTCGACCTTGATGCTCGCTTTGCTCTTTTCCCTTTCTTTCAACACGCGCCAGGCGAAATAAGCGCTCATCAAGCCAACGGGAATGGTCATGAAAAAGATCCAACGCCAGCCGATGGTGTCGATGATAAAGCCGCCGAGCGTCGGGCCAGCCATGTAGCCGACGTGATAAGCCGTCGAGGTGAGGCCGAGCGCTTTACCGCGTTCCGATGGCGGCGAATTGATTGAAACTAGGGCTCGTCCATTGGCCAGGATGATGGCGCCGCCGATGCCTTGAAGAACGCGAAAGGCGATGAGTTGCGCCGAAGTCTGGGCAAAGCCGCACAAGGCGGAGCTGAGGACGAAGAGAATAAACCCCAGAATATAAATCCACTTTCGGCCGAACAGATCCCCGAGGCGGCCTAACGTCAGCACCAGTCCGATGACCGCCAGGTCATAGACCAACAAGACCCACTGAATAAACGACAAATCGGCGCGAAAGACGTGAGTCAGCGTCGGTAAGGCGACCAGGATCGCGCGATGATTGACAGCGACCAGAATGAGCCCGAGCGAGACCTGATAGAGCACCAGCCGCGAATGGGTTTTCTGTTCTTCGGTAATGTTGGAATCGGCCATTAAAAAAAGAGGGAGCAGGCTAATGGCGCTGCTCCCTCCGGTTCCATATTGCAGAGTGAGTTACGAAGATTTAAACGCTAAAGTTTCCTTCAGCTTGCGGCGCAGATTCTTCTTTCGCGCGCGTGCGCTGCTCGACCAACCCAGGCCTTTTGCCGGCGGCGTCAATGAATCGTCCGTTGCTCGTGGTCTTCATGCGCCGGCGCCACCGCGCCATGGCTGAAGATTAGCTCATCACCGTCCGAATCGACCGCGACTTGATCCCCCTCTTTGAATTCCCCAGCCAGGATCTTAACCGCGAGCGGGTCCTGAATCAATCGTTGTATCGTGCGTTTGAGCGGTCGCGCGCCATAAACCGGGTCATAGCCCTTGTCGGCGATGAGCGCTTTAGCCTCATCGGTGAGCCCGAGCGATATTTTGCGGCTCGCGAGATTCTTGCGCAGCCGGTTGAGCTGGATATCGACGATCGCGGCGATTTGCTCGCGGCCGAGATTGTTGAAAATAATCGTCTCGTCGACCCGGTTGAGAAATTCCGGCTTGAACGACTCGCGCAGCGCGGCCGTAACCAAGCGCTCCATTTCCTTGCGGTCCTTGCCGGCGAGCTCTTGAATGTATTGGCTGCCCAGGTTCGAGGTCATGATAATCACCGTGTTCTTGAAATCGACGGTGCGCCCTTGGCCGTCAGTCATGCGGCCATCTTCAAGAATCTGCAAAAGCGCATTGAAAACGTCCGGATGGGCCTTCTCGATCTCATCAAACAGCACGACCGAATAGGGCCGGCGGCGCACGGCTTCAGTGAGATAGCCGCCTTCCTCATAACCGACGTAGCCGGGAGGGGCGCCGATCAGTCGCGACACCGAGTGTTTCTCCATGAACTCCGACATATCGAGGCGCACCATCGCTTGCTCATCGTCGAAGAGAAATTCTGCCAGCGCGCGGCATAGCTCGGTTTTCCCCACACCGGTAGGCCCGAGAAAAATGAACGAGCCGATGGGCCGGTTCTCGTCTTGCAAACCGGCGCGGGCCCGGCGCACTGCATTGGAAACAGCGTGTATTGCGTTTTCCTGGCCGATCACCCGGAGCTTGAGGCGATCTTCCATTTTGAGCAATTTTTGAACTTCGCCTTCGAGCATCTTCGATACCGGAATACCGGTCCATTTGGCGACAACTTCAGCGACGTCCTCGGCGTCGACTTCTTCCTTGAGCATTTTTTGATTCTTTTGCAGCTCGGCGAGTTTTCGATTCGCCTCTTCCAAGTCTTTTTGCAGTTGGGTGAGCGTGCCGTAGCGCAATTCCGCGGCGCGATTGAGATCGCCTTCGCGCTGTGCTTTTTGCTCGTCGACTTTAGTCGCTTCGATTTTTTCTTTGAGCGAGCGGATCCGCTGGATCGACTCTTTCTCGTTTTGCCAATGGGCTTTCAACCCACTGGAAGTTTCTTTGAGGTTCTGAATCTCCCGCTCCAGTTGCGCCAGCCGCTCGCGGGAAGCTTTATCTTCTTCGCGCTTTAGCGCTTGTCTTTCGATCTCGAGCTGGAGGACCTTGCGTTCCACTTCGTCAATCTCGATCGGCATGCTGTCGATCTCGATGCGCAGGCGGGAGGCCGCCTCGTCGATGAGGTCAATGGCTTTGTCCGGCAGGAAGCGGTCGCTGATGTAGCGGTGCGACAAGGTTGCCGCGGCGATAATGGCGGCGTCGGTGATGCGCACGCCGTGATGCACTTCGTAGCGTTCCTTGAGGCCGCGCAAAATTGCGATGGTGTCTTCGACCGACGGCTCGCCGACGTAAACCTGCTGGAAGCGCCGCTCCAGAGCCGGATCTTTCTCCACGCGTTTGCGGTATTCATCCAACGTCGTCGCGCCGACGCAGCGCAGCTCGCCGCGCGCCAGCGCGGGCTTGAGCATGTTAGAGGCGTCCATGGCGCCTTCCGCCGCGCCCGCTCCGACCAGCGTATGAAGCTCGTCGATGAACAAAATGATCCGCCCGCTGGCTTCGGTGACTTCCTTGAGCACAGCTTTGAGCCGATCTTCGAACTCGCCGCGAAATTTCGCTCCCGCAACCATCGCGCCCAGATCGAGAGCCACGAGCCGTTTCTCTTTGAGTCCTTCGGGTACGTCGCCATTAACAATGCGCAACGCCAACCCTTCGACAATGGCCGTCTTACCGACTCCGGGCTCGCCGATCAGCACCGGATTGTTTTTGGTGCGCCGAGATAGAACCTGAATCACCCGGCGAATCTCATCGTCGCGGCCGATCACCGGATCGAGTTTTCCCTTGCGCGCGAGATCCGTCAAATCCCGCCCATACTTTTCCAGAGCTTGATATTTTTCTTCAGGATTGGGGTCGGTAATTCTTTGTGAGCCGCGAATGCCCACCAAACCGTTCAGAATCTTGTCGCGGGAAGCGCCGAGATCTTTGAGAATCTTGCCGGCCTCACCGCTATCTTGAGTGGTTGCGAGCAGCAGGTGCTCGGTCGATACGTATTCGTCTTTGAGCGCTTCGGCCTCTGATTCCGCGCTTTCGATGACTTTTTTCAAACGCGGCGTGATATGAGTTTGGCCGGCAGCCCCGGTGACCTGGGGCAGACGATCGAGTGCTTTTTGCAATCGCTCGGTTACTGTGCCCAGCGGAAGACCGAGCTTTTGCAAAAGCGCCAGGACCACTCCTTCTTTTTGCCCCATCAACGCCAACAGCAAATGTTCGACATCGACGGCCTGGTGGTTGCGTTTTTCGGCGATTCCCTGAGCCTGCTGTAGTGCTTCTTGCGATTTCGTTGTTAATTTATCCAGACGCATCCTTTTTCACCTCTCCGAAAAAAGTAAGCATCTTTGTCCCGGCTGTCAAGAAAATGAACAACCGTAAGAATTTCCAGGGCTAAGCGACCCGCGCGGCAGGCGTGTCAAGTGCATCTGCAGACGCAAAATGAAGTCGACAGGAAAGCAGGTTTTTGTCAGGAATCTTTTTTCACGATTTCGAAGGATTGAAAGAACTGCGGCTCGGGTTGGCG
>Ga0210114_1000471_pt1 | contig 10521 bp, 11 predicted proteins | sample MayberryNW_TuleA_FD_185524 | JGI IMG/M metagenome (GOLD analysis project Ga0210114, IMG submission 185524) | Wetland microbial communities from San Francisco Bay, California, USA, that impact long-term carbon sequestration - MayberryNW_TuleA_D2... | ecosystem: Environmental > Aquatic > Marine >...
ATCCACGACCAGGAGGGTCACTGGCCCGTCGATCACCGCGCACTCCTGTGCCGAGCGGCCGCGCCGGAGGGCGCCGCTGTTGGGCGAGTGAGGGCTTGCCAGGGGGTTCCGAGAAGCTAGGACCGACGCCGGATGGGGTCAATCACCCGTGGAGTCCACGAAGTCCACCTGCACTCGCTCGGGAATGATTCCGGCTTCGTGCCCGCGGTCCAGCAATTTCTGCACCGCCTGGCGGCCTCGCAGCCCGTAATCCACGGTCCACTGGTTCACGTACATGCCGACGAACGTATTGGTGCGCTTGTTCCCGATCCCCCGGTTGTAGCGGCTGGCGTGCGCCAGCGCGGGGGCGCGGTGCTCGAGGGCGTAGACGATGCTCGCGCGCAGGTCGCGGGCGATCTGCCCGATGACCGCCTCCCCCAGGTCGCGGCGTACGGCGTTGCCGCCGAGCGGCAAGGGCAGACCGGTGTCCTCCGTCCACCACGCGCCCAGGTCGGCCCAGAGGTGGAGCCCGCTGTCGCCGTAGGTGAGCTGGCCCTCGTGGATCAGCAGCCCGACATCCACCTCGCCGCGATGGACCGCATCCTCGATCCGGTCGAACGGCACCACCACGTGGTTCACGTCCGGCTGGTACAGCTTCAGCGCGAGGTAGGCGGTGGTGAGGAGGCCGGGGACGGCGACCCGGAGACCGCGCAGCGCGGCGCGAGGGTCGGACGGGCGGGGCCGGGTGCTCACCAGCCGCGGGCCATAGCCGTCACCCATGGAGGAGCCGGAGCCCAGGAGCGCGTACTGCCGCCAGAGGTAGGCGTACGCGTGGATGGAAACGGCGGTGACCTCCAGCTCCGCGCGGCGGGCACGCTGGTTCAGGGTCTCGATGTCGGACAGCTCGTGCACATAACGGAGATCGCCGGTGTCGAGCTTGTCGGCGGCGAGCGCGTAGAACATGAACGCGTCGTCGGAGTCGGGGCTGTGGGCGACGTGGATGGTGCGTGGCATAGGTTCCTATGGGCGGACGGGCGGTCAGGCGGTCAGGCGGAACGTCGCCGATTTCGGGCGAGTGGTCACGGTTTCTTGTTCCCGTCCGCCTGACCGCCTGACCGCCCGACCGCCTCTTTCCTGAACTCCTCGATTACCTGCGCATGGTCCCGATACTCCGGCCGGCCCGCCGCCATCTCCCGATCGTACCGGCGCAGGAACTCCCGCTCCGCCTGGCTGCGGGCGCCGGGGTCGTCGGCCAGCGTCGCGGCGGTGCCGCGGACGATGTAGCCGAAGAGGTGGTTGGGGGACTGCTCCAGGATCGTGTCGGCGAGCGCGTGGGCGCTGGCGACGTCCCCGGTCTGGAGCCGGATCACCGCGGCGTGATATCGGGCATCCACGTCGATGGTGTCGAGTTGCGCGTAGGCGCCGAGCGCCATGGGGGTGAAGCGACGCACCTGGGCGGTGTCGCCCTGCTCGGCCGCCTGCATGATCCGGTTGAACAACCGGTCGAAGCGCTCCCTCGGCGTGAGCTGGCTGATGTCGGGCGCCCCTCCGGCACGCGCTGTGGTGTCGCCCGCGGCGGCGCCGGCGTTGGCCATGTCCGGAATCCGGGGGGCCGGCTCCTGGGTCACCACGTTGTAGACGATGACGCCGACCAGGAGTGCCGACAGCGTGCCGGCCACGATCCAGGCCGAGCGCTGGGAGCCGGCCGTCTGGACTCCGGCGGCCACCGGGTGGCCGCAGCGGTGGCAGAAGCGAGCCTGGGCCCCCAGGGGCGCGCGGCAGCGGAGGCAGCTTCTCGGCTCGAGGCTGGCCCCGCAGACACTGCAGAACTTCCCGGAGGCGGACGCGCCGCAGGCGGGACAGGTGGGGGCGGGGGTCGGCGTGGTCATGTGGGAGGGAAGCGTACACCAGGCGGCCACGGCTGGGTAGGTCGCGAGGTGGTGGCGGCCCTTCCGCCGGGACGGTTACCCTTTACCCTTGTCCGGCGGGCCGTCGCCCGCCCATACCATCCTTCCGTCGCGGGGTACGATCCCATATGTCGCCTGCCAAGTCGCGGTCGTCGGTCAACGGCGACCGGCCGAGTCTGGAAGGATTCCCCACCGACCTCACGGGCGCGGGGAAGGACGACGTGCTGGCCCTCACGGGGCGCTTCGGCGTGGACTTCCTGCGGCTGCAGTTCACCGACATCCTCGGGATCAACAAGAACGTCGAGGTGCCGGGCAGCCAGTTCGAGAAGGCCCTGGACGGCGAGGTCATGTTCGACGGCTCCTCGATCGAAGGCTTCGTCCGGATCGAGGAGTCCGACATGCTGCTGAAGCCGGACCTTCACACCTTCCGCATCCTGCCTTACGACGACGAAGGCGGCCGTGTCGCACGCCTGCTCTGCGACATCTACACTCCGGACGAGAAGCCGTTCGCCGGCTGCCCCCGCACCACGCTCAAGCGCCAGGTGGAGCGGGCCCGGAAGCTCGGCTTCGCCATGATGGCGGGGTGCGAGGCGGAGTTCTTCCTGTTCGAGAAGGCGGCCGACGGCAGCCCCTCGACCATCACGCACGACACCGGCTCCTATTTCGACCTCGGCCCGCTGGATAAGGGCGAGGAGATCCGCCGGGTGATCGTGGAGCAGCTGGTGGAAATGGGCTTCGAGGTGGAGGCGGCGCATCACGAGGTGGCCGACGGCCAGCACGAGATCGACCTCAGGTATGCCGACGCGCTCACCACCGCGGACAATCTCACCACCTTCAAGTTCGTGGTCCGCAACGTCGCCAACCGCTACGGCCACGTTGCGTCGTTCATGCCCAAGCCGATCGAGGGAGTGAACGGGAGTGGTATGCACACACACCAGTCGCTGTTCCGCGGCCGGGAGAACGCGTTCCACGAGCCGAAGGGGCCCCACGGACTCTCGAAGGTCGCGCTCGGCTACATCGAGGGGCTGCTCCAGCACGCGCGAGGCTTCTGCGCCGTCACGAACCCGCTCATCAACAGCTACAAGCGGCTGGTGCCGGGGTACGAGGCGCCGGTCAACGTCGCCTGGTCGATGCGGAATCGGTCGCCGCTGGTGCGGATCCCCGAGCGCCGGGGGCTGGGCACGCGCTGCGAGCTCCGGATGCCGGATCCGGCGTGCAATCCCTACCTGGCGCTCACGGTCCAGCTCGCCGCCGGGCTCGACGGCATCGAGCGGAAGCTGCAGGCGCGGGAGCCGGTGAACCGCAACATCTTCACCATGAGCTTCCGCGACCGGCGCAAGTATCGGATCGACGAGCTGCCGCGTGATCTGCACGAGGCACTGGAGATGTTCGAGAAGGACGCCGTGGTGAAGGACGCGCTGGGCGAGCACCTGACCCAGCGCTTCCTGGAGGCGAAACGGAACGAGGTCTCGGAGTACAACCGGCAGGTGAGCCGGTGGGAGATCGAGGAGTACCTCGGGCGGTATTAGCTCGCGGTGGAGACCCCGCTGAGCGTGAGCAGCACGCTGCCATAGGGGAGGGGCAGCGTGAGTTGAACCGGAAGCCGCCGCGCGTCATCGGTCAGGCTCACGGCGACCGTGGATCCGCGCGATGTCAGCTCGACCGTGAGGCAGGGCACGGTGCGGCCGTCGAAGAGCGCCACCTGCTCGCGCCCGGCCACCCGGACCTGGACCGGGTTGTACCCGGTCATGAAGTAGCGGGACATCGTGAAGGTCTGGCCCACCTTGAGCGGAACGGTCCGCAGGTAGTAGAGGTAGGCCAGCTCGTCCAACGCGTCGCGCGGCGCCGCCCAGTCCTGGGCCACCCCTTCCTGCCGGTAGCGTCCCGAGTCCGGCACGATCTGGAAGCGCTTCTCGTCCACCTTGCTCCCCTGCGTCAGCCGGCGGTGGAACCGCAGGGAGGCGAGCCCGCTGGACCGGGTCCAGGAGGTCATCTCGTACCGGGCCGTGAGGCCCGGAGGTCCCCCCTCACCGACCGCGCTGAAGACGAACGCATCCGATCCCCGCTCCCGAGTCGTACGGACCACGCTGGCGGTGGCGGTCCCGATCGGGAAATACCCCAGGGTGGCCTCGTACTGGAGCGTTTCCCCTACGGCGAAGGGATAGTTCGGCGCGTGGGCAAGGCCAGCGAGAAGCGCGGCGTGGGCGAGCAAGGTGGCAACGGGCATGGTCGATATGGTCGGTGTGCAGGTGCGAGGAGCAATATAAACCAGATGCCCGAGGTCACGTCTCCCGTCGCGTACCTGCTGGACCTGGACGGCACCCTGTACGCCGGGGGCGCGGCGATTCCAGGGGCCCCCGAGGTCCTGGAGCGCCTGCGACGGGACGGCACGCCGTTCCGCCTGGTCACCAATACCACGAGCCGCTCCCGGGCGATGCTGGTGCAACGCCTGCGAGGTTACGGGTTCCTCATGGAGACCGAGGAGATCTTCTCGGCGACGCTGGCTGGTGCGGCCCTCGCCCGGGAGCTCGGCCACCGGGTCCTGGCTCCGTTTCTCCCGGCGCCCGCGCTCGAGGATCTGGCCGGCTTCGAGCTGGTCGGCGGCGTCAGCGGGCGCACCGGGAAGCCCGATGCCGTGGTCCTGGGGGATCTCGGCGAAGCCTGGAGTTACGCCATGCTCCAGGAGGCCTTCGAGTACGTGATCGGCGGCGCGGCGATCATCGCCCTCTCTCGCGACCGTTACTGGCGGCGTGGTGACCGCCTCGCGCTGGACGCGGGGCCGTTCGTGCGCGCGCTGGAGTACGCCACCGGCGTGGAGGCGAAAGTCGCCGGCAAGCCGAGCCCTGCCTTCTATGCCGCCGCGCTGGCGAGCCTCGGGCTCGACGTCACCGTGCGGGCGGTCATGGTGGGCGACGACCTGTGGTCCGACGTCGAGGGGGCCCAGCGGGCGGGCCTCCAGGGATGGCTGGTGCGCACTGGCAAGTTCCGGGAGGACACGCTGCGCGACTCGGGCATCACCCCCAACCGGGTGCTGCCGAGCGTGGCCGCGCTCGTCCCTGTGTGAGCCGAATGGCGGGTTATCTTTCGCGCCCCTGTTCCTCCGGAGTGAGGTTGCCGTTCCGGCTGGTCCTGCCGTTGCTCGTCGCCTGTCTTCCCGCCGTGCTGTCCGCGCAGACCGCGCCCGACGTCGATTCGGTCCCGGCGACTTCGCCCGGGGTGATCCGCGCCATTCGACTGGAGCGGCGCGACATCTTCGATCCCAACGAGCGGCACTGGCTGGCCCGGCTGGCCAACGCGCTCCACATCGAGACCCGCGCGCCGACCATTCGCCGGGAGCTCCTGTTCCGGGTGGGCGAGCCCTACGACTCCGCGCGAGAGGCGGAGTCGGAGCGGAACCTGCGGTCCCTCGGCGTCTTCCGCCGGGTCGAAATCGATTCGGTGCAGACGGATACCGGCGTGGTGATGAAGGTGGTCACCAGGGATGGCTGGAGCACCCGGATGGACTGGCGCTTCCGCAGCACGGGCGGCGACATCGATTTCACCATCGGCATGGTGGAGGACAATCTCCTCGGCACCGCTTCCTCCGCCTCGGTGCGTTACCGGAAGAGTCCCGACCGGTCCACCGTGGCGCTCGGGTTCCGGCGACCCCGCCTCTTCCTCGGGCAGATCGGCCTGGCGCTGGCGTACGAGGACCGCTCCGACGGACGGCTCAACCTGGCCGCCCTGGAACAGCCGTTCTATTCGCTCACCTCGCCCTTCGCCTTCGTCGCCCAGGCGGAGGACCGGGACGAGCGGGTGCTGCGGTTCTTCGAGGGCGCGGAGGAGGCCCAGGACACGCTCCGCCGCCGCTATACGCTGGGACGCTGGTCCTCCGCCTGGGCGCTTCAGGGGTCCTCCGAAGGCTATGTGCGGCTCGGCGTCCAGGCCCAGGTGCGGCGGGATGACTTCGTGCCCGAGGGCGCGGGCCTGACCGTTCCCCATACCGTGACCGGGGCATTCGGCCCCTACTTCTCGTGGAACCATGCCAGGTTCCTGGTGACGGAGGGCGTGGTCGGGTTCGGGCGGGAGGAGGATGTGGACATCGGCACGACGCTTCGGTTGGGCGTCAATTTCGCACCGAAGGCATTCGGCTACGAGCGCGATGGCATCGCCCCGCTGGCGATCGCGCGCGTCGGCATGGTGATTCCGGGGGGATTCGGCTACCTGGAGGCACTGGCCGGCGGCCTCTACAACTCGGCTGGACTCGACTCGGGGGCGGTTCAGCTTGGCGTGACGATGGCCACCAAGCCCTTCCCCCGCCACGTCGCCGTCGTGCATGCCGAAGCGGGCTGGCTGAAGAACCCGCTCCCGGGCGCGGAGTTCGATCTCGGACTGGGCACCGGCCCGAGGGCGTTCGGCGATCACGCGTTCACCGGCGATCGCACCTTCATGGCGACGGCCGAGTATCGGGTGACGGTGGTGGACAATTTCCTGGGGTTGATGGGATTGGGCGTCGCGGGCTTCGTGGACCACGGCGGCGCCTGGTACGACGGCTCTCCCCGCCGAGTGGGATGGGACACGGGCTTCGGCCTCAGGCTGGGCTCGAGCCGCGCCTCGGCCAACGAGGCGGTGCGGTTCGACCTCGCCCACCGTTTCGCAAACGATGTCGAGAAAGCCGGCTGGGTGCTGGTCGTGGGGAAGGGCTTTGTCTTCTCCACGGTGGGGAGGCGGACGCTCTGACCTATACCGCGACGTAGCGGCTGAGCACCACCACCAGGATCACGACCGCGATGATCAGAAGGGCCAGCGCGAGCACCGTGATGCCGCGGCGGCCCGCGGATCTCAGAAGGAATCGGCTCATGCCCCCAACGTACGGGGTCGGCTTGCCGGAGGCCACCCGCGGCGGCTCATTGCTCGCATGCACATGACTTCCCCGCCGGAGCCACGCGTGGCCGCGCCCGGCAGCGGGCCGCTGATCGGCGCCGCGCTCGTGGCGGGCCTGGTGGCCTCCGCTCTCGCGCTCCTGCTGTTCATATGGCTGGGGCTTCTGATCCGCTCGGACGCCCCCACGGCGTTCGATCTCGTCGGCCGAAACGGGCTTCGCTCGCTGGAGAGTCCGGCGTTGAGTGCGACCATGTGGGGCGCCAGCGTGTACGGGGCGCCGGGCCGTCTCACGCCGCTGGGGCTCCTCGCCGCGGCGGTGTTTCTCGCCCGCGGCTGGCGCCGGGGAGCCCTGCTGGTCATCGTGACGCTCGCGGGAGCCTGGCTGCTCGATACCGGACTCAAGCTGTTCTTCGCACGGGCCAGGCCCGAGCCCTTCTACGACTATCCCGCGCCATCGTCCTACAGCTTTCCCAGCGGGCACGCGCTGTTCTCGGTGTGTTTCTTCGGAGGTCTCGCGGTCCTCCTCACTCACCGCATCAATGGCAGGATCGCGCAGGTGACGGTGTGGGTCGTCGCCGTCATCGTCATCCTGCTGATCGGGTCTTCCCGGGTCTACCTTGGCGTGCACTACCCCACGGACGTCGGCGGCGGGTACGCCGTCGGCCTGGCCTGGGTCACGGCCGTGGCGTTCGGGGATCGGCTGGCGGAGCGCCGTCGGCGCAGGGGGCGCTAGGCGGTCGGTCGGTCGGCGTGGCGGGTCCGGGCGGCGACCTCGGCCTCGTTGCGTCGGGCGCCGCCGCGGAACTCGAAATGTTCCTCGCTCATGAGTCGCTCACCCTCTGGCGGCGTCGAGGCCGTGAGATGCCAGAGCAGGAGCTGTCGTCCGATGGCACTGGCGGGCTGCCAGGTGCCGGCCTCCAGGGCGGGATAGAGGGATGCGTACTGCGGCCGGAGCCGCGCCTCGCGGATGCTGGCTTCCATATGGGGCTCCGAAGCGGGTCAGCGGCGAAGTTGCGGCCGATCCGAACCCGGGGCAAGTGCCGGAAGTCCGGGGTTGAACAACCCGTTGTGCCGCATTACGTTTGCTGTCCCTGGCGCCGTAGCCAAGTGGTAAGGCAGAGGTCTGCAAAACCTCGATTCGTCGGTTCGATTCCGACCGGCGCCTCTCTCGGCGCAAGGACAAGGGGCCCGCTTCAGTGGCGGGCCCTTTGTTTTTGGGAAGACTGGGAGAACGATCGGCCGGTGCGGTCACGCACCCTGGTGGCGATGGACTGTGACGACTAGGGCCGAGAGGTGCTGAGCGGAATCGTGTAGCGCCCCGCCGAGTCCGGTGGAGTCGTACCGACGGGACCGGTAGCGAGCTTGCGGAACACCGGAGTCGAGCCCGCGAGAACCTCGACGCCCGTGGCCGTGCGCGGGATGCGGATCTCGAGTTGGACCGGTCCGGAGCTCCGCACGGTAAGTCGCCCCGGGTCGGAGCTGAACGTGGCGGCGCCACCCACCGCACGTACCGCGACCTCCTCTTCGTCCGTGAGCTCGATTGCCACCTGCCCCTCGGCCACGAGCTGGATGACCAGCCCGTCGGCCGCTGGAACGGCGATACCTGCCGGTGGTGCGGTCGTGCGCTCCGCCTGCGTCGCGGACGCGCTGTCGCGAACCCCGGAGCCGGTGCCGAGGAGCCGGTCCAGCGCGGCCGGCAGGGGAGAGCCGGGCAAGGCATAGGCTGCCCCCGCGATCGCCACGCCGAGAACGGCCGCCGCCGCGCGCCGGCCCCAGTGGCCGCGCGACGCATTCCGGTCGGCGAGGACGATGCGAGGATGGAGCGTCGCGACCGGGTGGTCCACCTTCGAGAGCAGGGCGTGGATGCGGTCCTCCTCCACGCGCGCGCCTTCCACCAAATCGCGGCACGGAGCACACCTCTCCAGGTGGAACCGTGTCTCCACCTCGGCGGGGCCCAGCTCGCCGTGCAGCAGTCGCTGCACCCGCTCGTCATCGAGGTGCATTGGCGCCCCCCTCGTACGCCTCCCGGAACGCGCGCTTGGCGCGCGCGAGCAACGTGCCCACGCTCGACTCGTTCAGGCCCAGCGCAGCCGCGAGCTCGCGATAGCCGTAGCCTTCGGCCCGGAGCAGCAGCATCTGGCGGTCCCGCTCGGCGAGACGGTCGATCGCCGCGCGCACTCGCTCCGCTTCGTCCGCTCCCTCGAGCAGCTGCGCGGGGCCGGGTGCGGGATCCCCCAGGCTGGCCTCCACCCGCGCAGGGGTCAACAGCCTCCGCCGGCGGGCGGCGGTGGATCGCGCGTTGCGAAAGAGATTCATGGCGACCGTGATGAGCCACGCCTCCGGATGATCGGGCAAAGCACCGCGCCGGTGCAGCTTGACGAACGTCTCCTGAGCCAGATCGGACGCGAGATCCGGATCGCCCGAGAGGCGGTCCAGGTAGCGGACCAGACGGTGGAAGTGGCTGTGGAACAGCTCCACCACCTGGTCCTGGAATGACCGCGGCCTCAGGATCGAGATCGTCCGCTCCGGATCGTCCGGAAGGAGGAGCCGGCCAGGGCGCCCGTTTGTGACGGGAACATCAGAATCGCCAGTCCAGCCCGACGACCAGCGGCGCGAACGGGCGCATCTCGACGAGCGACCGTGCGCCGGTGGAGGGATCGGTCGCGACGGCGAGCACGTTGCGTCGGCCGAAGAGATTGGTCAGCGTGCCGAACAGCCCCAGCTCCACGTCCCGGCCGGCAATACCGAGGTGCCAGTGCTTGCGCACCCCGATGTCGAGACGGAGATAGTCCGGCAACCGGGTGCCGCCGGGGTTTCGCGCGTCCTGGGTCGGGCTCCCGGCGAACTCGCATCCCTGGTCGAGGAGGTTGCACGACTCCCACTCGAACGCGCCGAGCACGCCGGTGCCCCGGCGGCCGAGCGCGCCGGTGAAGCCCATGCGCACCGAGGCGGTGGGGGAGGGGAAGACGATGAGTCCCAGCTCCACCAGATGGCTGGTGCCGTGGCCCGGAACGTAGCTCGATGCCCCGGAGATCTCGCGCACGTCCTGGAGGCCCCAGCTCGCAAGCGCCCCGTACCAGCGGCCGCTGAGGGCCGCCTCCACGGAGACGCCCTTCGCCGTTCCACGTCCCTCGGCGAAGCCGTCGGTGGCAAAGGGCCTCCCGGTCGCCGGCGCCACCAGCAGCAGTCCATCGAAGCGGCTCAGGAATGCTTGCGCCCCGAGGCGGATCCCGGGGAGCGGCCGCAGCTCGGCGCCGACCATCATCCGGTCGCTGCTGGCGACCGGCACCCCCGGGGCCCCGGTGCCGATGAACAGGTCCGCGGGGAAGATGCCGCCGCTGACCGACTCGGGGTTCCGGAGACTCTGCGCGAATTGATGCGCATGCGCGTAGCTGCCGGCTACGGAGAGAGCACGCGTCGGGCTCCACCGCAGCTCGGCCCGGGGGCCGAGGTACACGTCGCCCGCTGCCGCAGTGGCGGAGAGCGCGAGGTCCGCGGAGAGCGCGCCGGTGAGCGGCTCGCGGTGGCGGGCCAGAAGCGAGGCGATCGGAATGCGCGAGCCGAGCGAAGAGCCGATCTCCCCTCCGTCGCGCGGTGACGCGCGATACGACGTGCGACTGCGCTGGACCCGGATCCCCATGCCGGTGAGACGATCGCCCCGGGTACGCTCGACGGTGGCGAGCAGACCCTGGTCCTCCCGGTCGGCCTCGAGCCCTATGCGCGAGGTCGGCCCCCACTCCGCCTCCGCTTCACCCCGGGCATTCCAGGCCTG
>Ga0210114_1000475_pt1 | contig 10503 bp, 10 predicted proteins | sample MayberryNW_TuleA_FD_185524 | JGI IMG/M metagenome (GOLD analysis project Ga0210114, IMG submission 185524) | Wetland microbial communities from San Francisco Bay, California, USA, that impact long-term carbon sequestration - MayberryNW_TuleA_D2... | ecosystem: Environmental > Aquatic > Marine >...
CCCGCTTCGTCCATGTGTTTGCGACCGGATCGTAGGCTTCGACGGCATTCTGGTAGACCGTCCCGTTGCGGCCGCCGAAGACGTACAGCTTGCCTCCAAGGGTGGCTGCCCCCGCGTTCATGCGGGCGGTGGGCATGCCCGCCCCGGTGGACCATGTATTGGTCGCCGGGTCATAGATGTCGACCCGTCGCATGGCGGTGCCCGACCCGTTGTTCCCGCCCACCACGTAGAGCTTCCCGTCGATCGCCCTGACCACTGGTCGGAAGTGCGTCACGGGAGCCGACTTGAGCGTCGTCCAGGTGTTGGCTGCCGGGTTGTACCTGTGCAGCAGCCGTGCGTCGATCTGCGCGCCGGTGCTGGAGCGGGTGCAGCCGCTGAACACGTAGATCCTGCCAGAGATCACGGCCGAGCCGCCGCAGGCGCCGTACACCGGCATCGCGGCGCGGGTGCTCCACAGGTTGGTGCTGGCATTGTAGGCGTAGAGGCTACGGGTCAACGCGCCTGTAGCGTCCTCGCCGCCGGCCAGGTACACGATCCCGTCGATGGCGACGGCCCCATTGCCGCCCTGCCGGGGCGCGGGAAGCGCCGCCCGGCTGGTCCACGTGTTCGAGCTCGGACTGTAGGCCTGCACCGTACGCAGGACCGTGCCCGCGCCGTTTGCCCCGCCGATGGCGTAGAGGCTGCCGTTGGCGACCGCGACCGCAAGGGCTCGGCGGGCCGTAGGCATCGAAGCCCGACTCACCCACGCGCCGGCCGCGCCGCGCTTGATCGTGACCTGGAAGCCGGTGGCGGTCTGCGCGTTGACGGCGACCGTGATCCCGTTGGCCGTGTCGGCAAACGTCTCACCCGGCGTCCACATGGCGCCGGCGTCGTTCAGGTTGCCGTTGCCGTCGCCATCCACCACTTCGGCCGGCTGAGGGCGTTGCAAACTCGGAGCGACCTGGTGCAGCACCACCGCATCTCCAGGAAGAAATTGGTCATAGCCCACCCGCTGCCGCGCCTCGACCGTGTAGAACTGGCCCGGGGCGCTGTCCATGGGGATCTGGGCCATCAGGTAGTTGCCCGGGCCGGGCAGAGCGAGCCGCTCCAGCGTGATCGTCTGGCTGGTGTTCGGTCCCACGGTGAGCTTCCGGGCTGCGGGGATCCACCCCAGGACGTCCTTGTGGTAGCTGATGGTGTGCGGCGGGCCATACGGTGTCGACGCGCTCATGACATCCCACATCGAGCTCCTCCCCGTCGAGCTTCCAGAATGCAGCATCCCCAGCGCATGGCCGTCCTCGTGGGCATAAAGTCCGAAGTTGGTCATCCAGGGGTACAGCCACGTCATGCCGTAGGTCTTGGTCTGGCCATCAGCGGTAAGCGTCCAGAACCCACCCCAGCTGCCTCCGGTATTCCCATTGAACTGCAGGTTGATGCCCCAGAACCGGGGGAAGTCGACGTCAGGGTCGGCGGCACCCGTACAATCCGTGGCTAGCGCACTGAGGTCAAAGTTCGTGGCGGCGTAATGCGACAATGGGTACGGGAGCGTGTACCACCCGACGACGGTGCTACCACTCACGTTCATCTGGTTGTACGACAGCTCCCGCCAGTAGTGGTCGAGGCTGGGGTACGTGGTGCCTGTCGTCCACTGGATATAGGTCGCCATCGGATAGGGCTCCTCCGCAATATCGGAGAACTTGCAGAGGATCGTGACGAAGGGGTGTGGGCCGGTCTGGACTGTGCCCCAGCCAGGAGCTTGAGCAGCCGTGGCCCCGGCGACCGGCTCGATCGAGCGGACGCGGAGCCGCCCACCGGCCACGGGGTTTCCATCGACCCGGACCTTCCTCCGGTCAAGTCCGCGTGGCCCGCCCCACCGGGCGGCCACCCCCGGGTCAAACTCGAGCTCTGTGCCATGCCCCTGCCTGTCAACGAGCTCGTATTGGACCGTCGCCGGACCGTACCCAGGCGCAGGGTCAACCCATACGATATGGAACCAGCCTTCGATCGGGCGTGCAGCCGACTCGGTGCGAGGCGCAAGTTCAGTCTGCGGCGCGGTCGGCTCGTCCCGGCACCCGAGGACCGCAATCGCCACCGCGCCAGCCACCAGTAGGGATCGTGTATGCATGAGGCACTCCTTTCAGCCGCAAGAACCTGCGCCGACAGCGCCGCGCAGGAGTCGATGCTTCCCCCCTCTCGAGGGAATCTCTTGCGGCACTTTCCTCTCGGTGGAGGAATCTCTCCTGGAGGCAGTGAGGCAGGCAGGAATCGGACATGAGGAGGCCTTCATCGTTCGAGCCAAGTCGCGGCAGCCAATGGTGACTCGGCCTTGAGGTCGCGAGTCGCGCCTGCTTGAAGGCATCGCCGCACGCGCACCCTGTCACTTCCCTCTCGATTGAGCGGGACGCCAGTGTGCACGATCTGTGGCCGGAAGTTCAGAAATGAGCGAGACCGCGTGGGAAGCTGGCACAGAAGTTTGCGCAAGGTGCGGAGCAGGGCGGCGTGCTGGAGTCGAGACCCAACACGCCGCCAGTCAAGTCCCCTCGGCTCAGACTTATGGGACGTACTGCAAGTTGTTTCCAGGCGCGTTCCCGCCGACCAGCTCGATCCGCGGCTTCCCGTTGAGGTTCACGCGGCTGGCCCCCAGGGCGGTGCGCGGACCGGGCAGGGACGCGCGCCGCGTCCACGCGTCCGTGGCCGGATCGTAAACGATCGTGATGTCGAGCATCTCCCAGGCGTCGGTTTTCGCGTTGTACCGGCTGCCACCCATGACGTAGAGCTTGCCCTGAAAGGCCGTCGACGCCGCCCCTGGCCGCGCCAGGCCCAGCGGAGTTCTCGCGGTCCACTGGTTCGTGGCCGGATCATAGACGGCGAACTTTGCCTCGCGCGTCCCCGATGACTGGGCCATGACGTAGAACTTTCCACCGATGACGCCACCGATCCTCGGGGAATCGGCTCCCGTGAACGGACGAGGCAATGTGACCCACCGGTCAGTCACCGGGTTGTACCGGAAGAACAGGGGATCGCACCACTCGAAATAGCCAACACCTATATCGGGCATGAAGCACCCGCTGACGACGTAAAGCTTGCCCTGAATCACGCCGGTCACCCCATTACCCGCGCCGTAGTAGCGATCACCTCCAGGGCCGTCGACGCGTGGGATGTCGCTCTTCCGAGTCCAACTGTTCGTGGCCGGGTCGTACACGTAGAGCGTTCCCCACGGGAAGAGGCCGCTCCGATCGTCGTATCCTCCGGACACGTAGATCTTCCCATCGATCACCCCGGCACCGCTGGTCTGGGCCAGTGGCACCGGCAACGGCCGGCGGAAGGTCCAGGTCTTGGTGGCGACGTTGTAGGCCGTCACCTTGGCGGACGGCATGCCGGTGGGTGTGAGCCCGCCGATGGTGTAGACGACGGATTGCCCTGCCGCGTTGGTCACGGTGGCAACTGCGAGGTCGGTTCGATTGGCGGGCATGTTGGCTAAGGTGAGCCAACTGTCGCTGGTGACCGCGAGTGCCGTGGTGGTCGTTGGCTGCTCGTCGATCGCAGTAGGCTGCGTGGCCTCCTCCGCGCAGGCGGCGACGAGCGCGAGCCCGGCAAGCAGGCATAGGGATGTGCGCATAGATCCTCTCTCGGCCGGGACGTCCCCCGGCAGTCAGAGCCCTCGCCACACTTCCCCATAGATCGTCGGGTCAGCTGCCAAGGCTCGGGCAAGAAGATGCGCCCAGACGGATGAGGAGGTGGTGAACCCGGTGTGAAGAAAACCCTGCGGCTTAAGCTGCGAGTGGCGCCTCCGTAGTCCGCGTGGTCCCCGAGTCAGGGCGCATTGGGTGACCCTTCACCACATCCGGAAGCGAAAGGAACCTTCACACGCGATTCCTGCCCCCTTGAACCCGTCCGGTCCAGCTTGCGCATCTCCAGAGTGCCGAACCACGGTCAACTGAATGGCAGCCACACCGGGCCATACTGAAGGAACCATGCAAAGCCGATCGCTCATCGCTCTCGCCGCGCTTCTCGCGACGCTCGCTTGCCAAGACGACCTCACCTCACCCAGCCACTCGGCGGCTGCCCCAGCGCCCGAGCTGACGGTCGCGGACGCCACGACCGACTCGGTCCTCCTGCTGGTGGCGGGCGACATGCACGCCAACTGTACCAATCCCGCCAACAAGGCGAAGGCCACCGCTGCCCTTGTGCAGCAGTACCCGCAGGCTCTGGTCATCCCCTTGGGGGATAACGCGGGTCAGTCGGGGACGACCGCCGAATACGCGTGCTACGACCAGAGCTGGGGAGCATTCAAGAGCCGCACATACCCCACGATCGGCAACCACGAGTCGAATCTGGACCCGGCCGCCACGGCCTACTACGAATACTTCAACGGCGTGGGCGTCGATTCCGGGAGGGCCGGTCACCGTGGTCGCGGGTACTATACCCTGGACTACGGCGGCTGGCGCATCCTCGTCGCCAACAACCACCGCAACATCGACGACCAGACGGCGTGGATGACCAGGGAGCTCGCCGCCAACCCCAAGCGGTGCACGATGGCGATCTGGCATCGGCCGCTCTTCACCAGCACCGCCAAGCCTGCTGGCGCGCAGGTGCCCGGGAAGCTCCCCCGCTGGTGGAAGGCGCTCTATGCCGGCGGGGCGGACCTGCTTCTCCACGGCCACATCCACAACTATGAGCGATTCGCCGAGCTGAGCCCGGCCGGCGTGGTGGACACCGCTCGGGGCATCCGTGAATTCGTGGTGGGAACCGGTGGATCGGGCCTGTACGACTTCATGCCGGTTGCCAAGGCCGGAAGCCAGAAGCGCATCAAGACCCATGGGGTCTTGAAGCTGACGCTTTGGCCTACCCGCTATAAGTGGCAGTTCATCGACGTGAAAGGATCGGTCCTCGATCAAGGCCAGGATACGTGTCACTAGCTAGCTGAGCCCGCTGGTTCGTGCCTGCGCGGTGACAGCCGTTGCCGTGTCGTTAAAGGAGTATATTCACAGAGTTGCTGTCCCTCCGCTGCCCGCCACTCCCGGATGTCTTCCGGGACCAAGGACCTACAATGAGGCCTCCCACCGGAGCCGATCTCGCCGGTCGCCGACGTGTCGTCGTGGCCGACGAAGACACGAGTGTCGTCGAGTTCATCATCAAGACCCTGCGCGAGGACGGCTACGCCGTCTTCCATGCCTACGACGGTCTCGCCGCCACCGAACTGGTCCTTGCTCTGAACGAGTGCCACCTCGTCATCACGAATACCAAGGTGAACGGGTTACCGGGTGTCGAGCTGGTGCAGATCCTCCGCCAAGAACTGCCGCACCTGCCGGTCATATACATCGCCAACATCGACCGGTCCACGCCCTTCATTGAAGCCCAACTGCCCCCCGACGTCCCCATCCTTCGCGAGCCGTTCACCGCCGACCAGGTGCTGGCTCTGGTGAATCGGCTGCTTGCCAAAGTGCCCCAGGAGGCCGCGCTCCCCGCCGTTGGCGGTGTCGCACTAGGGCCCACTGAGGTAGCGACGGAACCGATCGGGGGCCTCCCTTAGGGCGAACGCTGCCCGCCTTAGCCTGGGAACGCCTACCATGTCACGGGAGCCCCTTAGCCGGGGCTCCTCCTTCAGTTCTTATGACAGCGGTTATGAAACTGCACCGGCTGGCCTGCCGTTTCGATGCCGGTTCCTAAGCCGTTCCGCGTGCCCGCTGGGACGTTGGCTGTTATCTCAGTGTCGCCACCGCGACCGTGACCGTGATGTCCGGGAGACCCGTCGAGTTCGCGACCACGACTACCACAGCCTCGATCGTGCATGCCCCCGACAGTGGCTAGGGGTACTGGTGGTGCCACTTGGGTATGGCGAGACCGATGAGGCTGCCAAGCAGCGCGCCCCCACCTAGTCCAATCCCTCCCAGGGCAAGCGTGGCCGTATCCGTCGGACAGTCTCCCTCGCCCCACTCGTTGCATGTCGCCCCGGCGACGACCCCGAGCGCGAGACCGGTCAGCGCTCCGACGATGGCTCCGGTCTTGACCGAATTTCCCCGAGTCCAAAGTGTGTCGACCGTGGTGGCCGGAACCCGTAAGGGCTCGGGTTCCCCCGAAAGCACCACCAACTCGGAGCTGCGCTCGAGCAGCCGGCCTTCATGCCGTCCGACGTCATGCACAGCCAGGCGGATCCATTGGCTGTCCGCGAGACTCTCGAAAGCAGTCTGTCGCTCCGTGATTTGCTGCGCGATTGCACTGCTGAGGGGCGTCCAGGCCAGGCACGCCGAAAGCAGGGCTGCGAAGAATGGCGTACGCACGGCTCCACTCCCTGAGGGATGAGCCGCATGAATATCAAACCGCCGTTACCTCGGCGTGACTCCTGCCGGAACTGGTGCGATGCTCAACTTTGGCCCTTCGCCGGCCAAGTCACTTCCTGCCCCGCGACGCACTGCCAGCGGCCCCCGCGCTTCACCCACACTTCCGTGTAGCGATTCTCCAGGTTGAACGCCTCCCCCTCCCGTCGGCCCTTGGCGTTGACGGAGCCGGTGGCCACCGCTACATCGCGCGCCGAGCCGAGTACCCGCACACGCAATTCGTTCTGGGACACACTCGCCAGTGTGAACGAGGTGTCCCTCACATGCCCCATCAGGTGCTGCTTCGTGAAGGGCTCCACCCCATGGTAGACGATCTCATCGGCGAGAAGGGGCTCGATGAGCGTCGGGTCGTGCTGTTGGAAGGCGCGGATCCACTGCTCGTGCGCCTTCGCTATGGCGGCGGAGTCGACGGCGGCACCGGACGTTTGCCCGGCATTGGCGGTATCCGGGGCCCGGTCGGCCGCTTCCAGGTCACCCTCCCGAGCCGTGGACCTACAGCCGGCAAGGACCACGAGCAGAGCGATACCTAGCGCAGTCCTCGCCACCATCAGCGCTCGCATGGAGAAGCCTCCTGGAGGAAGTCGCTGCGTGCAGGATGATCGTGGGAAGTTGGCGCGGATCCTTGCAGCACCACAACGGAGAGTCGGCGGTCGCGTCCCACCACTGCGGCGAGGCTTGGCGCCTACCCTGGCGCCGGGGGCGCCGAAGCCTCCGGCCGGTACACGATCACGCGTACCGCTTCCAGAGTGATCAACCCACCCCCGATCATCTGGTCCAGCTCGGGAAGGATCGCCTGGATACGGTCGTCCGACTCGACGCATTCCACGATGACCGGCAAGTCCAGCGAGAACAATTCCAGGCGGTCCGTCCGCAGGCGGGCGCTCGCGCCGAAGCCCATGATGGCCCGGTAGACCGTGGCTCCGGCGTAGTGACGCTGCCTCAGCAGCTCGACGATCGCGCGGTACAGCGGCTGCCCGTGGTACCTGTCGCGCTCGCCAATGTGGACCCTCATCAGCGTCCGATTGCCCATGAACCCGTGCATCGCGCCCTCCCGAGATGCCTCCGAAGCGCTCCCCATCAGGCCCGCCGGATCGCCAGCAGCTCCCGAGCTCCTGCGAACCCGAGGAACGTGCCGACGAGCGAGATCACCACGCTCAGTCCAACATAGAGCGCCGCACGCCGCCAGTCGCCCTCCTCGATCAGGGCGGCGGTTTCGTAGGTAAAGGTCGAGAAGGTCGTGTATCCCCCGATGACGCCAGTGGTGAGTAAAGCCCGCACCTCCGGTGAGATGCCCGGGGTCTCGAGAGCATAGCGTAACATCAGCCCCAGGAGGATCGACCCGCTGATGTTGACGATCAGGGTACCAACCGGGAATGGACCGCCGCTGCGGGCCTGAATCCAGCTGGCGATGACATACCGCAGGGCGCTTCCGGCCGCACCCCCCAGGGCCACGTACCAGATCAGTCGCACGGGTGTACCCCTCTGGTCGGAAGCACGGAGGGCAGCAAAAAGCCCCCACGCGCGTTGCTTCGCGTAGGAGCCATCAGCCGATGACCGGCGGTTACGGGGGAGCCCCATCCCCAAGGTCGATTGGCTTTGAAACTACGGTATGGGAGCCGTGACCGTCAACCCGGCTCAAGTACTCCCGCAGGACAGCCCTCAGGTGGCATCAGCCGCCCGCCGTCTCATAGGCCGCGATCTGCCGCCGCACGAACCGGCAGAGCCTCCGCAGCTGTCGGACCGTCAGGGTGAAGAACGTCTGGCGAGCCAGCTCCTGCGGGGTCTGTGAAGCTGCCATCCCGGCCTATTTCTCCGGCGCGACCTTGACCACGCGCGGGCGACCGGCGGCCGCCTTCGGAGCATGGATCCGCAGCATACCCTGCTCCAGGAAGACCCGCACGTTGTCGGTGTCGATGTCGGCCGGAAACTCGAAGACCCGGGCCATCGGCTCGACGATGTGCTCCCGCACGAGGTAGGTGCGCCCTTCCTCCTCCTCGGTCCGGGCCGGCTCGGTGCGCACCGTGATGGTGCCCACGTCGACCTCCACCACGATCTCCTGCCTGGTCAGCCCCGGTACCGGGACCTCGATCACGTACGCCTCGCCGCCGGCGGTCTCGGAGACGTTGGCCGTCGCCCGGGCGACCGTCGCCGCCCTCCCGCTCGCGTTTGAATCCTCGGCCATGGCAGCCCCTTTCGCTGTTCGTTCATCGGTTGAGGCATCCGCCTGCCCCTCGGGTTGACGGATCGTCGACCTGTAACGTGGCTCCCGGCGATTCCCGGGGTGCCGGACGGATGGGAACCGGGGGGTGGGGATCTCCCGACGGCGAAGCAGGAACGGGCCGAATATCCTCGGTATCCACAGGGGTGCGGGATCTCGACGGTCCCGAGGCGCAGCCAGGAGGAGCCCCCCATGAGAGGCGTGAGCGCTGTGTGGCTGGTGGCCGCGTTGCTGTCCGGGGTGATCGGCTATCGCCTGGGCCAGGCCGGCGATGCGCCCCCGCTCGGCCCGCCGGCGATGGAGCAGGACAGCCAGGGTGCGGTCCCGGCGCAGGGATCATCCGCTCGGGCGTTGCCCGCCGGCCTCACCGACGAGGAGCGGACAATCATCGGAGTCGCCCGTCAGGTCTCGCCCGCGGTAGTGAGCGTGGTGCGGCCGGATGGCTCGGGCTCCGGCGTGATGATCCGGAGCGACGGCATCCTTCTCACCAACGCCCACGTGGTAGGCTCCTTCAAGCGGGTTCGCGTCGGCCTGGCCGACGGGCGCACACTGGAGGGCGAAGTGCTCGGCCAGGACCCCACCGTCGACGTGGCCGTGGTGCGGTTGCCGCAGCGCAACCTGCCCGCGGCGAGGCTCGGTGACTCGGACTCGCTGGAGGTGGGTCAGCGGGCCGTGGCGATCGGGAATCCTCTCGGACTCGACCGTTCGGTCACGAGCGGCGTGGTCTCCGCGCTGAACCGCGCGCCGCCGGGCTTCGGCCTGGACCAGCTCATCCAGACTGATGCGGCCATCAGCCCGGGGAACTCCGGTGGTCCCCTGCTGGATTCGCGGGGACGGGTGATCGGGATCAATACCGCCGTCATCCGGGCGCCGGGCTCGGAAGGTCTGGGGTTCGCCATTCCGATCAACCTGGCAAGCGACGTGGCGCAGCAGGTACTCACGACGGGGCGCGTACGCCGCGCGTTCCTCGGCATCGAGTATCGCGATCTCGAGCCCGAGATCGCGAGCACGTTCGGACTCCCGGTGCAGCAGGGAGTGATCGTGGCGGCGGTGACGGCGGGGAGCCCGGCGGACCGAGCAGGGCTCCGGCGGGGCGACATCATCACCCGGGTGGACGACGTGCCGGTCGCTCACGGCGGCGATCTCCGCCGCGCGCTGCGGGCGCGGTCGCCGGGCGCCGAGGTGACCCTGACCGTGCTGCGCGAGTCGAAGCGATTCACCACCCGGGTACGGTTGGCGGAAACGCCGGGAACCTGATCAGGTCATCTCAGTGCGGGGCGGTCCGGCATGGCTCACGGTCCGGTCGCAGCAGGCCTCCGATGGCTTCCGGGTTTGCCGGCAGCGAGGGAGCCCCGGCCGTCGATATTCAGCACCCCATATGCTCGACACGACTGCTCGTGGGCCGCCCTGGCGCCCTCTGTGCAGGCTGTTCATCCGGTTTACCCTTATGCCAGGTGCCACGAACGGGAGGAAGACACCCCATGAGCGGAGTGGTAGCATATCCGCCCACGGGATCGGCCCGACAGCTCGCGCAGTTGGGGGCGGCTATCGTAGCGCGTCCCTACGCTCGACGCGGGATCTCGATGGGTAGCGAGACGATTCGGATCGTCCTGGTCGACGATCACGCCATGGTTCGGGAAGGTCTGCGGCTCCTGTTGCGCACGGCCCCCGATATCGCGGTGGTCGGGGAGGCCGCGGACGGTGCCGCCGCCGTGGACTTGGCCCAGCGGGTCACGCCAGACATCGTCGTCCTCGACCTGGACATGCCTGGGGGAGATGGACTTGCGGCGGTGCGAGAGCTGGGCAGGACCATGCCCTCGGTCCGGGTGCTGATTCTCACCGTTCACCCGGAGCATGAGCGCCTCCTGCCGCTGCTGGACGCGGGAGCGCGGGGATACCTCACCAAGGAAGCCGCTTCCCGGGACCTGCTCGAGGCGATCAGGGTGGTGGCCGCCGGCGAGGTCTATG
>Ga0210114_1000476_pt1 | contig 10501 bp, 8 predicted proteins | sample MayberryNW_TuleA_FD_185524 | JGI IMG/M metagenome (GOLD analysis project Ga0210114, IMG submission 185524) | Wetland microbial communities from San Francisco Bay, California, USA, that impact long-term carbon sequestration - MayberryNW_TuleA_D2... | ecosystem: Environmental > Aquatic > Marine >...
ACCCGCGCCGCCCTTCGGACTGTAGAAGGCATAGACCTGGCCAGGCTGCCTGGGGCCTTCCTTCGTCGCCACGCCAAGCAGGTGCCGCATCCGATCGAGCGCGTCCCGAAACGCCTCGTTGGTCACCGGCTTGGGCAGGTAGTCCGCCACGCCGGCGCGCATCGCGGTCGAGGTGGCCGACGCCAACGCTTAGCCCGGTCGTAACGCACATTTTGCCCTGGACGTGATTGCGCTCAATCCAGAAAAAGTCGTGACTGAGCGAAGGGCCTTTAGAGATCCAGGCTGGCCCAAAAATCACCGCGTTTAGCTATTTTGTCCGGCTCGTCGCCTTCTTTTGATAATTCCACGTGCCGTCGCGCTGCGGTTCGCGACCCTTGAGCACATCCCTGAAATGCGGATGCGCGGAGAGTGGAGTGCGATTGAGCATTTCATCGAGAACGTCGTCCTGTAGAAAAGTGTAGTCCTTGCCCTGGGCGCAGTAGGCCAGGTAGTTCATGTGAGCCTGCTCTTCCAGATGGGCCATCCCCATGACTGCTTGTGAGATCTTGGTTCCGGTCGTGACTGCGCCGTGGCCGCGTAGCAGGATCGCCTCGCTTTCGCGGAGAAGATTCGCCACTTCCATACCTTCGGCGTCGCTCTGAATTGTTTTCACATGGGGATAGATAGGCAGTGGACGCCGTAGCATCTGCGCGCCTTCTTGGCGCATGGGTTTGATCGAGCCGGTCAGCACACTCATCAGAATGGTGTAGCGCGGGTGGACGTGGACAATGGCCTGAACGTGCGGATGCGTTTTATAGATGCAGGCATGGATCTTCACCTCAGAGCACTGCGTTAGGCCCGGTCGTCCTCCGATCAGAAATCCCTCGGTGTCACACATAACCATGTCGTCCGGTTCCATGATCGCTAGGGCGTCCAACTCATACTCCCTGCCCTTGACGAAGAAATGATCGGGCTGCGAAGGAACCCGCATGCTGGCATGGCCAAGAGCGGCTGTCAGGCCCGTAGCAAGTCCGAGATTGGCGAGCACGCGGTTGGCCGCGGCCACTTCGCGCTTGACGTCTTCGAGTTCAGTGCTCATGAGAGAAGTTACTCCTTGCGAAGCAGAAAGTATCCGATGGCGAAGTAGGGAGTCAATCTCTTATTTTCAAGGAGTGCATGAAAAAGCTGGTCAGCGCGGAGATTGCCTCGCGACTTTCGTGAGCCAGGAATTTACTTGGCTGGGTGTCGCGTCACACTGCAACGGAATCCTCATGCGTTCGCAAAAAATTCTCCCATGCCGATCGTGACGGGGCGACTTTTTCTTGTAGGCGTTGTTTGCCGCTTTCGCTGATCGGCCTGAAATTCATAGCGGCTTGAACGTTTTGTTCGAGCGGCGCGAGTTGTTCGCAGCCGATCACGACGCTCGCGACGGGTTGGCTGAGGTTGAACTGCAGAAGCTCGGCCGCGGAGGCGCGGCCGCCGCCGGTGCCAACAAGCCTCCCTTGGCCCATGACTTTCATCGACAGGACGCCCATATTTTTCTGCAAGGCGACCGGCAATGCCGACTGTTCGAAGGCAGGAATTGGTTCCATTTTTCGCTGTGCGATCGGATTGGCGGATTGTGCTGCGTTGAGCGCCATCAAGGCGGTATCGAATTCGTGGCGGCGCAGCGCTTCAGCCATGGCGATCCCGTCGTTGTGGCCGGTGATGCCGATGTAGCGGACGACCTTTTGTTTTTTCAATTCCTGTATTGCCGCAAGCACGCCGTCCCGCCCGCCGATGCGATCGAGGTCATTGAGATTGCTTAAGCTGTGAATCTGAATCAAGTCGAGGTAGTCGGTTTGCAGGAACTTGAGACTTGTCTCGAACGAGCGGAGTGTGCCGTCGCGATCTCTTGGATCGATTTTCGTGGCTAGAAAGATTTCTTTGCGCCGTATCTTGGAAAATTCGCCCAGGCGTTTTTCGCTCAAGCGTTCGATGCCGCGCCGCGTATACGAACCGGCAGTATCGAAGTAATTGATACCGAAATTGAACGCCCGCTCGAGCAGCGCCTGCGCGGCGTCTTCGTTTTCAATCGAACAGAAGCGGGTGCCCGAGCCAAAACCAATGCAGGAAACCATATCTCCGGTTTTCCCCAGGCGGCGCTTCGGGAGTGCCTCAGGAGCTGCACTCAAAGCTTTCTCTGCGGCGCCGAGCACGACGGCGGCAGTCGTTGTTTTTAGAAACTCGCGACGTGACCAACGGGTCTTCATACGACCTCCTGTGATGCTTCCTGCTTAGCGACATGCTAGTACAAATCGCGCCGTCGATGCTATCGGTTTTCATGCGCTGTAATTCCGCACACACAATGCGAATCCATTATTGCGTGACCGTTGCCGGCCGCATTGCTTATCCGCTTGGTTAAACTTTTCGGTTTTGATACGTTCCGAACCGGTCGATCGGAGGTGCGCGATGAAAAACATTCTAGTCGCCGCGGTAACGATTGTAGCACTTTTCTCTCACGCCGTTCGCGCCGCTGATAAAATTAGAGTCGGAGTGCCGCAACAGATCGTCCACTGGATGGTTTTTCCGTTGGCGCAGCAAAAGGGCTTTTTCAAGGAAGAAGGGCTCGACGTCGAGATCGTTCGCATCACCGGCCCCTCGGGCAGATCGGCTCTGATGAGCGGCGATATCGATTATTACACGACCATTGCGTTCATCGTCCAATCGGCGATTGTCGGATTGCCGGTCAAAGTCGTTGCCGCTTATGTGAACTGCCCGCCGTTCGTAGTGATGTCGCGTCCTGAGTTCAAGACCGCGCAGGATCTGAAAGGCAAAACCATGGGAATCGGCGCACCGCCGGGCAGCTCGCCGGATGTGATCGCCAAGCTTTCGCTAAAGCATCTTGGCTTGAATCCGGATAAGGACGTGAAGTTCGTTTACTTAAACTCACACGAGCGGACGTTTCTCGCGCTGGAACAGGGTCTTTACGCCGTGGGATTGATACCACCGCCCTTTGATTTCCAGGGAAAAAAGCTTGGACTCAACGTGCTCGTCCGAGCCGACGAGATCCTCACGTATCCTGAAGATGGCCTGATTGCCACGGTAAAGAAAATAAAAGAGAAGCCTGACGAAGTGAAACGTGTGATTCGCGCCGGCATTAAGTCGAATCGATATATCCGGACTCAGCGCGAGGGAACAATCCAGTTCTTAATGGATTGGCAGAAAGTCGATCGCGAAACGGCGAGCGCCAACTACGACGGCGCCGTCCGCGTTTTTAACGACGACGGCGCGCTTTCGGAAGCGGGCCTGCGGCTGATCATTGACGAAGCGAAAAAAACCGCAAAAGTGGAGCGCACGATAGCTCTCAACGAGATCGCGGATCTCTCGATCCTGAAGCAAGCGCAAAAGGAGCTGGCAATTAAGACTAAGTAATCAGTATTTACCGTCGCGAAGTATGATTCTCCGTAATCCCTGGGGTTCGTCTTCACGATCGTCCAGAGTTGCGTATTTCTATTCACGATAGCCTCGCGTCGAGTCAGTGAAACGATCCTTGGTTGCCTACCGCTTGACTGAAGCCTACGAATTTGATTTAGGCGTACTGGCTCACTGTCTTGTCGCTGTGTAAGGCAAAACGTGACTTACAACCAACGCATAAGCTTTTCCCTCTCTTTGAAAAATCCAAGTGGAATTAGAAAGGAGTTCTATGAAGCTCATCAAAAGGCTGCTTAGCGTGATCTCCTCGATTGTTCTGACCCAATTCCTCCTCGGTCAACCGGTGGCCATCGCTTGGGAGCCCACCAAGCCCATCGAGTTTGTAATTCCCGCGGGTACCGGCGGCGGCGCCGATCAAATGGCGCGCTTGATGGCCGGCATCAGCGACAAGCACAAGCTCGCGCCGCGGGCTTTCATCGTTGTCAACAAGTCCGGGGGCGCGGGCGCCGAAGGCTTCTTGCACGTGAAGGAAAAGAAGGGCGACGCCCACACGATTATCATTACGTTGTCCAACCTGTTCACGACGCCGCTTGCGACCGGGACGCCTTTCAGCTGGCGCGACTTTACTCCGCTTGCGCGCATGGCGCTCGACCGTTTTATCCTGTGGGTGAACGAAGAAACGCCTTACAAGAGCGCCAAAGAGTACTTGAGCGCCGTGAAGCAGAAGCCGGGTATGAAGATGGGCGGCACCGGATCCAAACAAGAGGATCAGATCATCACGGTTCTCCTGGAACAAAGCCAGGGCGTGAAGTTTACCTATGTGCCGTTCAAGGGCGGAGGCGAGGTGTGCACCAATCTTGTCGGCAAGCACATTGATTCAACCGTAAATAATCCCGCCGAATGCGTAAGCAATTGGAAGGCAAAACGCGTGCGGCCGCTTGCAGTGTTCGATCCGGAACGTATCCCGGACAAGGAGTGGAGCGGAATCCCGACGGTCAAGGAGGCTCTGGGCTCCGATATTTCGTATAATATGCTCCGCGGCATCTTCGGCCCTCCGGAAATGCCCAAAGAAGCCGTCGACTGGTACATCGGCTATTTGAAGAAAGTTTTCGATACCAAGGAATTCCAGGATTATGTTCACAAGGGCGCCCTCAAGCCGGCTTTCGCGTCGGGCAGCGAGTACGTGAAGTGGGTAGAGGCAAACGATAAGCTCCACAAGGAATTGATGCAAAAAGGCCATCTGATAAAGAAGTAACATGCGCGTTGCCGACCTTGTTACCGCCTCGCTGTTGATGCTCCTGAGCGCCATCGTTATGTATGACGCTTTGCTCCTCGGTGCCGGATGGAGCGGCGACGGTCCCCAGAGCGGCTTTTTCCCCTTCTGGCTGGCCGCACTCTTAGCTGCCGTCAGTATCGTCTTATTCGTGCAGGCGTGGCGTAGCTGGTCGAAGCAACCTTTCGTCACGCGCGAGCAGTCTGTGCTGGTTTTAAAGGTTTTGTGGCCGTTGGTCGGCTTCGTTTTGCTCACCGATCCGCCGGGTCCGTGGTCCGGCCTGGGCCTCTATGTCGCGGGAGCCGTCTATCTCGGCTTTTACATGCGTTGGGTCGGGCGTCACGATTGGCGTACGGTCGTGGCGCTCGCCACCGTCGTTCCGGTCATCACATTTCTCATTTTTGAGACCTGGTTTCTCGTGCCCATGCCCAAAGGACCGATCGAGGCCTGGTTCGGATACTGAGTCGTGGGACTTGAGAATCTTTTCCTCGGTTTTCAGGTTGCGGTAACGCCGTTTAATCTTTTGATCGCCGTGGTGGGGATCTTGCTCGGTACCATTATCGGCGTATTGCCCGGCCTCGGCGGCGCGAACGGCGTGGCAATTCTCCTGCCTCTGACGTTCACTATGCCTCCGACTTCGGCGATCATCCTGCTGACGTGCATTTACTGGGGCGCGCTTTTCGGAGGAGCGATAACATCGGTGCTCTTCAATATTCCCGGCGAGCCGTGGTCCGTGGCGACGACATTCGACGGCTATCCGATGGCCAAGGACGGCCAGAGCGGCCAAGCGCTTACAGCTGCCTTTACCTCATCGTTCGTCGGTGCTTTTTTCTCGATTGTGCTGATCACGCTGTTTGCGCCGCTCTTGGCCGAAGTTGCTTTGAAGTTCGGGCCTCCTGAGTTTTTCGCCATTCAGCTCCTGACTTTTTCGAGTTTTGTTGGGCTCGGCGGAGGAAATCCGCTCAAGTCGTTGGCCACGATCCTTATCGGTTTCATCCTTTCAACCGTGGGACTGGATATCGTAACCGGCCAGCTCAGGCTGACTTTCGGTTTCACTGACTTGATGAAGGGCTTTGATTTCATCATCGCAGTCATCGGGCTATTCGGTATTGGCGAGATCCTGCTCAGCGTGGAAGAGGGGCTGCGCTTCCAAGGGGCAAAGACGGACATGAACATGCGCGTCGTGCTGGATACTTGGAAAATCTTGCCGCGCTATTACCGGACATTCGTACGCAGCTCGATCATCGGCTTTTGGATGGGCTTCAAGCCCGGCGGGGCGACACCGGCCTCTTTCATGAGCTACGCTTTCGCGAAGCGCTTTTCAAAGAACCCGGAGCGGTTCGGCAGGGGCGAGCTTGAAGGTGTCGTCGCCCCCGAAACCGCAGCGCATGCCGCCGGTGTTGCAGCCATGCTGCCGATGATCACGTTGGGAATTCCCGGTTCACCGACGGCGGCGGTGATGTTGGGCGGGCTTATCATCTGGGGTTTGCAACCCGGACCGATGCTCTTTGTCGACAATCCCGATTTCGTCTGGGGCCTGATTGCCAGCATGTACACTGGCAACGTCATCGGCGTGGTGATTGTTCTGGCTTTTGTGCCGTTCTTTGCGGCTATCCTGCGCATTCCCTTCGCGATTCTCACGCCGCTGATTGTCGTGATCTGCGCGATCGGCTCCTACGCCGTGCATAACAGCATGATCGACATCTGGTACATGGTGATCTTCGGCGTAATCGGCTACGTCTTCAAGAAACTCGACTATCCGCTCGCGCCGCTGGTGCTGGCGCTCGTGCTCGGCGACATGGCTGAAAACGCTCTGCGGCAGAGCCTGATCATGTCTCAAGGATCGCTCGCGATCTTTCTCACCCGGCCCATCTCGGGTGTGATTACCGCCGTGGCCATCTTCTTTTTCCTCATGCCCTTGCTGACACCCTGGTGGCGCAAGCTTCGGGGCCTGCCTCGGAGTAAGGCTGCATCAGCTCAGTCATGAGCCGTATTCATCGCGGAGGCTCAGTTTAGTTTGTTAGAACGAACTCCAAAAATTGCGCGGGCGTCGAGCTTTTGATCGCTGGGACTGACTCATCAATTTTAGACTTGTTCTTGCTTTTTTCAGTCAGTTTTTGAGCCACATAAACGGCATTGAGTTGCGTCGCCTATTTGGGACTCCGCCGTGTTGAATCGCATGTGATTGTTCTAACTAATATCTTCCTCTCTCCACTTTCACCTCGGGGTTGGTGAGTTCGTCCTGCTGCACGGGTACAATGCGCACCGCGCAGGCTTTGTATTCTGGAATCTTCGCCAGCGGGTCGAGGGCATCGATGGTCAGCAGGTTGGCTGCGGCTTCGGCAAAATGCATTGGAATAAAGACCACGCCCACCGTCGCGCGCTGTGTCACCCAGGCGCGCAGAACGACGGTGCCGCGCCGCGAGGAAACGCGCACGGCTTGTCCGTCTTCCATTTTGAGGCGAGCAGCATCCGCCGGATTAATTTCGATCCTCGCCTCCGGATAAAGCTCATCGAGTTTCGAATGCCGCGTCAAAGTGCCTCCGTGCCAGTGTTCGAGCAAGCGCCCGGTTGTGAGGATGAAGGGATATTCCTCATCCGGCATCTCCACCGCCGGCACGTATTCAAGAGGGTGGAATTTGCCTTTGCCGCTGGGAAAAGTTTCAGCGAATAGATAGGGAGTGCCGGGATGATTATCGTCCCACACGGGCGTCTGAAGGCCCTGCTTTTCGATGCGTCGATATTCGACTCCGGCGTATTCGGGAACGACACGACCCATCTCTTCGAGGACTTCGGCGGGTGTCTGATATGTCCAGAAGGCGGTCCGCTGGCGGCCGAGCTTCTTTTCGATGCGCTTGGCGAGATCACAAATGATCTCCCAATCGGGCCGCGACTGACCGCGCGGTTCCAGCGCCTTGCGCACTCGCTGAACGCGGCGGTCGGTGTTGGTGAACGTCCCTTCCTTTTCCGCCCAGGAAGCCGCGGGCAGGAAAACGTCGGCGTAGGCGCCGGACTCATTGATGAATAAATCCTGTACCGACAGGAACTCCAGCTGTTCGATCATGTGGCGCGTGTGATTGAGATTGGGCTCGGACATCATCGGATTCTCGCCCATGATGTGGAGCGCGCGCACGCCGCCCGGCCTGACCTCGCTCATGATCTCGGTGGTCGTCAGCCCCAGCTTGCGGTTCAGCGCGCCTGACTCGATATTCCACGCCTGCTCGAACTTGCGCGCGGCCGCTTCGTCATCGACGCGCTGGTAACCGGGATAATGCCATGGCATGGCGCCGGAATCCGATGCGCCCTGCACGTTGTTTTGCCCGCGCAGCGGATTGAGCCCCGTCCCTTTGCGGCCGATGTGGCCGGTGAGCAGCGCCAGATGAATGAGGGACATCGCGTTGTCGGTGCCGTGGGAGTGCTCGGGAATACCCAGTGCCCAATAAATCGCGGCGTTCTTCGCCGTCGCGTACATGCGCGCCGCCTCGACGATTAGATTACGGTCGACGCCGGAAATTGCCTCGCCGTATTCGGGGGTGAATTTCTCCATCGACTTGGAGAATTCCGCGAACCCTTCGGTTCGCCGGTCGATGAAATCCTGATTGTAAAGCCGCTCCTTGATGATGACATGCGCCATCGCGGAAAAGAGCGGCACGTCGGTGCCGGGCTTTTCGGGCAGCCAGAGCGCGGCCCAGTTGACCATCTCCACGCGCCGCGGATCCACGACGATGAGCTTGGCGCCATGATTTGCCACGGCCGCCTTCATTTGCAGCGCGATAATCGGATGGGTCTCGGCCGTGTTGGAACCGGTCACGAGAAAAACGTCGCTGTGAATCACCTCGGCGGCGGTGTTGCTCATCGCCGAGGAGCCGATGGCCATTTGCAGCGCGACCACCGAGCCCGCGTGGCACAAGCGGGTGCAGTGATCGATGTTATTGCTGCGGAACAGCGCGCGGAAAAGCTTTTGCAGAAGATAGTTGTCTTCGTTGGTCGCCTTGGCGCAGCAGTATACCGCCATGGCATCCGCGCCATCACGCTCGTATATCTTGACCAATCTGTTGGCAGTGTAATCGAGCGCCTCATCCCATGAAACTTCTCGCCACTGATCGCGGTCGAACGCCTGGGTGCGCGCGCCGGGTGCCTGCGCTTTTTTACGAATGAGCGGCGTTGTTATCCGATCCTTGTTGTAAATGAAATCGTAGCCGAAGCGTCCTTTGACGCACAGGTTGCCGTGGTTGACCACTCCGTCAAACGGCGACGTTACTTTGTAGACGTAGTCGTCCTTGATGTGGAGCTCGAGGTTGCATCCCACGCCGCAGTAAGGGCACGTGGTAGGAACGATGCGGTCCGGGGCAATCATGGTGACTTCCTCCGGCGCTTTTTTGCGCCTCTGGTCGCCTGCATGACTTCATCCAAGCTTAATCCCTGCTCGAGAAGCGCCTCGCGCTTGGGCTTGAGCGCGCCGGTGGGGCAGACGCCGACGCACTGGCCGCAAAATACGCAAGTGGTTTCCGGCATGGGCTTGTCAAAGAATGTGCCGATGCTGGTGTCGAAACCGCGCCCCTTGAAGTTGATTGCATAAGTAAACTGCGCATCCTCGGCGCACACCTGAACGCAACGCCAGCACAGGATGCACTTGGAATAGTCGCGGATGAACATCGGGTTGTCATCGAGCAGCGGAACTTCACGCCGCTCGGCGTCGGGAAAGCGCGCGCGGTCGGCGCGATAGTCGCCGATGAACTTGTTGATCTCCGGCGCCTGAGAAAGATCCACGGCCGAGGAAAGCATCTCCAGTATCGTGCGGCGGCTGCGCTCGGCTCTCGCACTCGTGGTCGAGACTTTCATGCCTTCGCTTACCGGAGTGAGGCATGCGGGCACAAGCGGCCTAACACCATCGACTTCGACCACACAGATGCGGCAGAGCCCGTTGGCGGTGCAATGGTCGTGATAACAAATGGTCGGGACATGGCGGCCGGATTGCTCTGCCGCTTTGAGGATGGTCGTCCCCGCTGGCACGGTGACTGAAGTGCCGTCGATGGTGAGAGTTACGTCAGCCATAAGTATTTCCCTGCGGTTAAGCGGTCGGAATATTTGCACCACGAAGGGCACGAAGTTCACGAAGTTCGGATTTTAAATAATTCAAACCTTCGTGGTGAATCGTTATTTTGTTGCGTCAAACATTTCCGGCCACAATTTCATCGCGCTCAAAACCGCTGTGGCGGCGGTTTGGCCCAGGCCGCACAGCGATGCATCGATCATCGTGCTTCCCACATCCGATAGGCGTTCGCGGTCGCCCGACACGGGTCCATCGGCTGCCGTCCGGGAGAGAATTTCAAATTGGCGTTGTGTGCCGAGCTGGCACGGATAACATTTCCCGCAGCTCTCGTCGGCAAAGAAGTGCGCCAACCGCTTCAGCACGTCGCGCATGTCGGCAGTGTCGTCGAAGACCATGACTGCGCCGGAGCCGAGCGGCAAGCCCGCTGCGCTGAGGTTTTCGAACGATAGAACCACATCCAGGTCTTTCTCAGTGGCAAAGGCGCCGGCGGCGCCGCCCATGAGCACGGCTTGAAGCTTGCGGCCCGCCTTCAGCCCGCCCGCAAGATCGTAAAGCAAATGGCGCAAGGTCACGCTAAACGGCACCTCATACAAGCCGGGCCTCTGTATCTGGCCCGATACGCAAAATAGCTTTGGACCTGGCGAGCGTTCCGTCCCTGTCTTTCGATATTCCACGGCGCCGCGATCCAGAATCAGCGGGACGTTACAGAATGTCTCCACGTTGTTGATGACGGTGGGCTTGCCGAACAAGCCGTGGGTCGTGGGGAAGGGCGGCTTGATCCG
>Ga0210114_1000477_pt1 | contig 10499 bp, 10 predicted proteins | sample MayberryNW_TuleA_FD_185524 | JGI IMG/M metagenome (GOLD analysis project Ga0210114, IMG submission 185524) | Wetland microbial communities from San Francisco Bay, California, USA, that impact long-term carbon sequestration - MayberryNW_TuleA_D2... | ecosystem: Environmental > Aquatic > Marine >...
CATGGAGACGGTCCCGCGCACATGGGGCTCGCGCGAGAATTCGGCTTTCAGATTGGGTTTGTCGGACCGCCCCGTTCCCGTCCCCTGCGGGCAGCCTGTCTGCGCCATGAAGCCGTCGATGACGCGGTGGAAAACCAGATCGTCATAGAAACCTTCGCGCGCGAGTTCCTTGATCCGCGCGACATGGCTGGGGGCGAGGTCGGGGCGGAGCTCGACCGTCGGCTGGAACGGCATCGGCAGGACCCGGGGCGTGGACGGCCGGCTGAGGATGTGTTGCGGGATATTGAGCAGCGCGGCCGATGAGGCCGCGTTTCCTCGTCGAGCCCGAAGCTGAAACGGAGCTGGACGAGGCCTTCACCTGGTACGAAGGGCGAGCAGCGGGCCTCGGCAGTGAGTTCTTGCGCGCGGTGCGGGCAGCCTTCGCGCTCATTCGCCGCAACCCCGAACAGTTTCCTCGCATCCGCAGTGAGGTTCGTCGGGCACTGGTCCGGCGATTCCCCTACGCCGTCTACTATGTCCTCGAGACTGAGCAGATCTCGGTACTCGCGGTGGTTCACACGCGTCGGCACCCACGCCGGTGGCAGTCGCGCCGCTGAGACCTAACCCGCAAATGCAGCCGCCAGGCCGGAGTGGGCCAGTGCTCCGCTCGGGCGCCGTCCTCCTCCTGGCCACACAAGGGAAGCGTTGATTTGTGCAGGCGGAACCATGATCGCCTGCAGCTGATTTGCAAGTCGTTAGACCGCAGCACGAGGATCACGCATGGCGGAGTCGTTCGGCTTTGAGTGTGCGAGCTGTGGCCAGTACCACGTCGGGATGCCCAGCTTTGGTTGGGACTACCCCGTTCAGTATCTTGCCATTCCCGAGCCGGAGCGTGAACACCGCGTCGATCTCAGTAGCGATGCCTGTGTGATCGACGATAGGTGGTTCTTCGTGCGGGGCTGCTTGGAAATCCCGGTCCAGGACCACGACGAGCCCCTCTCTTGGGGAGTTTGGTGCTCTCTAAGCCGGGAGAACTTCCTGCGCTACGGCGAGCTCTTTGATGCGGTGAGTCGTAAACCCGATGAGTCCTTCTTTGGCTGGCTGTGCTCGATCATGCCCGGTTACCCAGACACTCAGCAGCTCAAGACGATGGTGAGAGTCCGGCCTTGGCCGACCCGACCCTTCGTGGAGCTGGAGCCGACTGACCATCCTCTTGCCATCGAGCAACGCCAGGGCATCACGGCTGCACGAGCACGCACCATTGCGCAGTTGGTCATGCACCCAGAGTCACGATAGGGCTAACTCCTAGCGGGCTGCAGTCTAACCAGCGCATGCAGCCGACGGGCCGGAGGTGGCGCGCGCTCCCGCTCGGCCACAGCGCGCCACGAGCGCGCTGTGGAGCGTAGGTTTGTGCAGGGGCGGGCACGATGGCCCGCCGCTGATGCGCAAGTCGTTAGGCTGCCGCCCTGACCATCCGAGTTGCCTATAGTAACGCGTGGCGTTACTATACCTGAGTGATCCGCAGCTTCCGCGATCGAGACACCGAGCGGCTGTTCCACCGCGAGCCGGTCCGCAAGTGGGCGACCGCCTTGCAACGCATGGGGTTACGGAAGCTCGTCATGCTGGACGCCGCGACCCGGCTCGAGGACCTCCGGATCCCTCCGGCGAATCGCTTGGAGAAGCTCGGTGGGCGGCGGGCTGGACAGCACAGCATCCGCATCAATGACCAACGGCGGGTGTGTTTCCGGTGGTCGGAAGGAGATGCCTACGATGTCGAGATCATCGACTATCACTAAGCGCCGCCTCGCTCCGGTGCACCCGGGCGAGATCCTCTTGGAGGAGTTCCTGGTGCCGCTAGGACTCACCCAGTACCGCTTGTCCAAGGGTCTCAGCGTGCCCCCGCGGCGCATCAATGAGATTGTACACGGTACCCGGGCCATTACCGCCGACACGGCGCTTCGGCTGGCCCGGTTCTTCGGGACTTCCGAGCGCTTTTGGCTGAACCTACAGACTGGCTATGACCTCGAGCTTGAGCGGGATCGGTTGGAGGGGCGGCTGGAGCGCGAAGTGCAGGTGCTCGCCCGAGCCGGCTAGGGCGGCCTCCTCTCAGCGCGGCCTTAACCCGCGCGGCAGGTCGCCTGGATGAACTGGGCGACGCGGCGGATCGCGGCCCGTGAGCTCTACAACCTGGAGGGCGATCCGACGGAGACGGTGAACCTGGCACCCAGGCCCGAGCTTCGACACGTGCTCGAGGAGCTGGAGGCTCAACGCCGTCGGGGGTGGCGCGCGGCCGCACCGTAGGAGCTGCTCAGGAGTGAGCATGACCTTTCTCACCGAGATCCCGGTCATCCAGGCGCCGATGGCCGGCTCGCAGGGGAGCGCGCTCGCGATCGCCGTGTCGAACGCGGGCGGTCTCGGCTCCCTGCCGTGCGCCCTCCTCACCCCGCAGGCGATCCGCGCCGAGCTCTCGGCGATCACGGAGGCGACCGCGAAGCCGTACAACGTCGACTTCTTCGTCCATCGCGAGCCGGCCGTGGACGACGCGCGCGAAGCGGCCTGGCGCGCCACGCTCCGCGGCCGCGTCCAGATGTCGAGGATGTGCATGAGACGGTGCCGCCGTCAGTACCACCCGATCGGCTTCTCGTCGAGGTTGATGAACACCTGCTTCGTCTCCAGGTACTCCTCCACCCCCCAGTGCCCCAGCTCCCGCCCGAAGCCGCTCATCTTGTACCCGCCCCAGGGCGCCTCGACGAAGGTCGGCTGCATGTGGTTCACCCACACGATCCCGGCCTCGAGCGCCTTCACCACCCGGAACGCCTTGAAGATGTCGCGGGTCCAGACCGCGGCCGCGAGGCCGTAGGGTGTCTCGTTGGCGATCCGGATCGCATCCGCCTCGTCCGTGAACGGGATGACGCTCATCACCGGTCCGAAGATCTCCTCCTGGGCGATCTTCGCGCCGTTGTCCACGTCGTAGAAGATCGTCGGCTCGACGTACCAACCCTTCTCGAACTGCTTCGGCCTGCCGCCGCCGGCCGCGACCTTGGCCTCGCGGCGCCCGACCTCCAGGTAACCGGCGACCCGGTCCCGCTGCTCGGCACTCACCAGGGGGCCCATCTTGGTCTCGCGGTCCGCGCCCGGCCCCAGCCGGATCGTCTTCGCCTTGGCCGCCGCGGCATCCACGAACTTCCTGTAGATGTCCTTCTGCACCAGGACCCGGCTGCCAGCGGAGCACACCTCGCCCTGGTTGATGAAGGTGCCGAACAGCGCCCCGTCCACCGCGTTCTCGAAGTCGGCGTCGCTGAAGAAGATGTTGGGCGACTTGCCGCCCAGCTCCAGGGACACCCGCTTGAGCTGGTCGGCGGCGTTCCGCATGATGAGCTTGCCGACCTCGGCGCTGCCAGTGAAGGCGATCTTCCGGACCCTCGGGTGCGCCACGAGGGACGCGCCCGCGCCCGGGCCGTCACCGGTCACGATGTTGACCACGCCGGCAGGGATCCCTACGGCCTCGAAGTCCTTCGCCAGCTCGAGGATGCTGAGCGGGGTCTGCTCCGCCGGCTTGAGCACGACGGTGCACCCGGCCGCGAGGGCCGGTGCGATCTTCCACGCCGCCATGAGCAGCGGGTAGTTCCAGGGGATGATCTGACCCGCGACGCCGACCGGCTCCCGCATCGCCATGGAAACCGCCTCCGCCGGCACGGGGAGGACCTCGCCGTGGATCTTGGTGGCGAGCCCGCCGTAGTACTCGAAACAGGTGGCCGCGTCGTCCATGTCGTACTCGGATTCCACGATCGGCTTGCCGGAGTTGAGCGTCTCCACCTGCGCCAGCTCGTCCCGTCTGGCCCGGATCCGCTCGGCGAGGCGGAACAGAATGCGGCCTCGCTCCTGGGCGCTGACCGTGCGCCACCCGTCGTAGAACGCGCGGTGCGCCGCCTGGGCGGCGCGGTCGACGTCGTTCGCGCCGCCCGTGGGGGCGGTGGCGACCACACCTTCGGTGGAGGGATCGTAGACCTCGAAGGTCTTGCCGTCCGCCGAGTCCACGAATTTTCCGTCGATATACATTTGATACTTGGTGACCTCGGCCTTGCGGCCCTTGGTCTTCGCCGTTGCCGTGCTTGTCATACGGCTCCTCCGGTGCTGCTGAGCCTGGCTTGGTAGGATGTGCTGGGTTTTCGGAATTTAGGGGAGTAAGGCCATAAGGCGGTAATGTCACCCTGAGCGCAGCGAAGGGGGCCATGCCCCGCCGCCTTCGCTCCGCTCAGGCTGACACTCTTTAGCGCTACGCCGCAGCAGTCTCCGGCCGGGACAGCCGAGGCACGCGTGGTACCCCCGCCCGAGCCGAGTCGTCCCGGACTTGCCACGGCATCCCCTCCTTCGACAGCCGCTCTAGGAATGGATCCGGATCGAACTGCTCCGGGGACAACACCCCGACACTGTGCCAGATCCCTTGATGAACGAGTCGCGCCGCGATCACCGGCGGGATCCCGGTCTGGTATGCCGTCGCCTGCACCCCAAGCTCGGCGTAGGCCGACTCGTGATCGGAGACATTGTAGATGTAGTAGGCCCGGGGCTCACCGTTCTTGAACCCACGCACCAGCGTCCCGACGCAGGTCTTGCCCCGCATCCGGCCCGCGAGATCCTTGGGCTGGGGAAGCAGCGAGACTACCAGGTCGCGCGGAGCGATGGAGGCATCCCCCACCTGCACGCGATTCTTCGCGCTGAGGCCAAGCCGCTTCATCACCCGCAAGGTCTCGACCGTCACGTCGTCCATGCAGAGCTTGAAGTCGACTACCCGCGCGTTCGGGAAGAGGCGCGGCAGGGTCTTCGACTCCTCGTGGTCCACGTAGTAGCAGTTGAGGGTGCCGAGCTCCGGAAAGTCGAACGGCTCGAGCCCGGTGAGCGGCTCCTCCAGCTGATACCGGCCGTCGCGCCAGCTGACGGCCTTGCAGAGGCACTCGTCGATGAAGACCCAGGGACTGAAGGCCGCCACGAACCCGTCGTGTCCCTGGCAGACGGAGTTGTCGCCGTCGCGAACGCGGATCTCGGTGACCGTGTCCAGCAGGTGCTTCGCGGCGTAGGCGGCGTAGACATTGGTGGTGCCGGGATCGGCCCCCATCCCAAGGAGGGCGAGCCGTCCGGCGGCCCTGAACTCCCCGTCGAGTGCGAACTGGTCCTCCAATTTGGGGACCCCGTCCGCGTCGGTGCCGCCGCTCGCCAGGTCGATGTAGTCGCAGCCCGCATCCAGGCAGGCGCGCATCATCTGGAGATTGGTGGCGGGCAAGGCGGCGTTCAGGACGATGGTGCTGCCGGTCTCACGGATAGTGCGGGCAACTGCTGCTCGATCGCCGGCATTCAGGCCGATGGCCGAGACGCGTGGATCGCTGAGCCGGTCCGCCAGAAGGGAGGCGCGGGCGGACACCACGTCAGCGATGACGAGCTGCTCGAGCATCGCCTCCTGCACAAACTTGAGGGCGGACACGGTCCCCACCGCGCCGGCGCCCAACATCAAGGTTTTCACAAACTCCTCGTTTCGGGTGAAGCGGGACTCGGTCTGGAGGCCTGGCCTCCTCGCCCCCCCCGCATATAGGGGCTCGCAGCTCAAGGAGATCGTCAGCTGCGAGGAGTGGACCCTCCGCTTGGTCGGAGGATGCAAACACGCCCGCCCCGGTGGAGCCGACGCATAGGCATCATAGCGCTCGCCCCCCACCGGCTGTCCAGCGCCGGGTGGCATTCGGGGGCGGGCCCGGAGCTGGAAGCCGCCTGTATTCACACGGCAAGTTGTTGAGTTGTCGGGTGTTACGAGAGCGCTTCCGATCCGGCCGAATAGTTATTCAACCCTCCGGCGGTCCCGATCCACCGCTCGACCTGGCGCCGCGGCACGGGCAGGGTCACCCCGCCCTTCCCGGCACCCGGTCGTGGAGCTCGCGAAGGTCGAACCGCGCCCGCAAGCTCCGCTCCGCCTCCGCCGGATCGGGCGGATCTCCAGGTTGCCGAGCATGTAGGAGGTGGCCTGGCCCGGCATCGAGATGTAGCGGTCCAGTATCTTTCCGCTCCACCCCTATACGTCTCACGCCTTCGAGGCCAGCATGGCCGGCGTCATCCAGATCCGGACCGACATCCCCGGACCGAAGAGCCGCGAGCTCCTCGCGCGCCGCGCCGCCGCGGTGCCGCGTGGCGTCCCCGCGGTCACCTCGATCGCGGTGGCGCACGCGGAGGGCGCGGTGGTCACGGACGTGGACGGGAATCGCCTGATCGATTTCGGGGGCGGCATCGGGGTCGTGAACACCGGCCATCGTCACCCCGGCGTGGTCGATGCGGTCCGGGATCAGCTCGAGCGCTTCGCGCACGTCTGCTTTCCGGTCTCCACGTACGAGCCGTATGTCGAGCTGGCCGAGCGGCTGAACGGGGTGACGCCGGGAACCCACGAGAAGCGCACCTTCTTCGTGAACAGCGGGGCGGAGGCGGTGGAGAACGCGGTGAAGGTCGCCCGCGCGTTCACCGGCCGGCAGGCGATCGTCTGCTTCGAGCACGGCTTCCACGGCCGTACCAACCTCGCCATGGCGCTGACCTCGAAGGTGGTGCCCTACAAGAAGGGCTTCGGACCGTTCGCGCCCGAGGTGTACCGCCTGCCGTATCCCTACTGCTACCGCTGCGAGAAGCGCGACCGGCGGACCGGTGGACCAGCGGACGGATGCTGCATGGCGAGCATCGACTGGCTCGAGCGACAGTTCGCCGCCCTTGTCGATCCGGGCTCGGTGGCTGCGGTGGTCATGGAGCTGGAGCTGGGGGAGGGCGGGTTCGTCCCCGCGCCCGTGGAGTACGTCCGGGCGCTCGCCGCCTTTGCAGAGGCGCACGGCATTCTCTTCGTTGCCGACGAGATCCAGACCGGCTTCGGGCGCACGGGGGCGATGTTCGCCTGCGAGCACTACGGCCTGGCGCCCGACATCATCACGACCGCGAAGTCCCTCGCCGGGGGACTGCCGCTCGCGGCCGTCACCGGCCGGGCCGAGGTCATGGAAGCGGCGGGGCCCGGCGGCCTGGGCGGCACCTATGGGGGGAACCCCCTGGCGTGCGTCGCCGCGCTCGCGGTGCTGGACGCGATGGATCGCGAGCGCATCCCGGAGCGCGCACGACGTGCCGGAGAGCGGATCGCGACCCGCTTCCGCGTCTGGGCCGAGCGCTACTCCTGCATCGGCGACGTACGCGGGCTCGGCGCGATGGTGGGAATGGAGCTGGTGGTCGACCGCGAGTCCCGCCGGCCCGACAAGGTGCTCACCGGCCGGCTCCTCGCCGCCGCGCTGCGGCGTGGGCTCATTCTCCTCTCGGCCGGCACCTACGGCAACGTGGTGCGGGTGCTTGCCCCGCTCACGGTGGACGACGCGCTGCTCGACGAAGGTCTCGACGCGATGGGCGAGTCGCTCGCCGAGGCGGTCGGTGACTCTCGACAGCCATCCTAGCGGGCAGTACTGTTCCCCCGAGCCCTCACCTGCAACGAGCCTCCGGGAAGGATCTCCTCCGCGTGGTCGCCTCGCCCCCGCCTGCGTCTCTCTCCGCGCCCGTGGTGCAGCTGGCTCACGTCACCAAGACATTCGGCGACGTGAAGGCGGTGAACGACGTCTCCCTCGATATTCAGCGGGGCGAGTTCTTCTCGATGCTCGGCCCTTCCGGGTGCGGGAAGACCACCACGCTCAGACTGCTGGCGGGGTTCGAGCAGCCCGACGAGGACGGCGGCGAGGTGCGCCTCATGGGCGAGGTGGTGAACCGGCGACGGCCGTACGAGCGGAAGGTCGCGATGGTGTTCCAGAACTACGCGCTGTTCCCCCATCTCTCGGTGGAGCGGAACGTCGCGTTCGGGTTGGAGCAGCGGAAGCTGCCGAAGGCTCAGATCGCGGACCGGGTGCGCCATGCGCTGCAGATGGTCCGGCTCGACCCGGACGTCTTCGCCAGGCGGATGCCGTCGCAGCTATCGGGTGGGCAACGGCAGCGCGTGGCGCTGGCCCGCGCGCTGGTGCTCGAACCCGCCATCCTCCTCCTCGACGAGCCGCTCGGCGCGATCGACCTCAAGCTCCGCAAGGAGATGCAGCTCGAACTGAAGGCGCTGAACAAGCAGCTGGGCACGACCTTCGTCTACGTGACCCACGACCAGGAAGAGGCGCTCACCATGTCCGACCGAATCGCGGTCATGGATAACGCGCGGGTGGCGCAGCTGGGGACGCCGGCGGAGATCTACGAAAACCCGCGCACCGCTTTCGTGGCGAAGTTCATCGGCGAGTCGAATTTCTTGGAAGGCCAGGCGCGGCGATCGGGCGAAGACTGGCAGCTGGAGTGGGCGTACGGTGGGTGCGCGCGGCTGCCGGCGCATCCCGGTCTGCGGGACGGCAACACCATCCGGATCGCGGTGCGTCCCGAGTGGATGGACGTGTGGCGTCCGGACGAGGTGCCGGCGGGGGAGAACGCGGTCGGCGGCACCATCGAAGACGTGATCTATCTGGGCGAGACCATGCACGTGCTGGTGCGGGTGCCGCACGCCGGCACCGTCACGGTCGCCGTCCGGAACGAAGGTCAGCTCATCAAGCCGCTCCCCTGGAAGCGCGGCGACCAGGCGGCGGTGGCCTGGCTGCCCGAGGATTGCCAGATCCTCGAGGACGACTGATGGCGTCACCCCGGCAGCGGATCCTGGGCTGGCTGCACCCGAGGCCGCAGGCGCGGGCCTGGCTGCTGGTCGCGCCGGGAACCCTATGGCTGCTGGTGTTCTTCCTGGTCCCCATCCTGATCATGCTCGTCTACAGCGTGATGCCCCGAGGCATCTACGGCGGGGTGGATCCCGGCTTCACACTGGAGCACTACCGCCGGTTCTTCGACCCGCTGTACCTCGACATTCTCCAGCGCACCTTCGTGTGGTCGGTGGCCTGCACGGTGATCTGCCTGGTACTGGGCTATCCCGTCGCCTACGTGATCGCGCGGGCCGGCCGCTGGAAGAGCTTCCTCCTCTTCCTCGTGGTGCTTCCGTTCTGGACCAGCTTCCTGGTCCGGACCTTCGCCATGATCTTCCTGCTCCGGGACACAGGCCTGATCAACAACTGGCTCGTGAAGCTGGGAGTGGATCCGATCGCCATGCTGTATACCCCCTTCGCCGTGATGGCGGGGCTGGTGTACGGCTTTCTGCCGTTCATGGTCCTTCCGATCTACGCCTCGCTGGAGAAGCTCGACCTCTCGTTGCTGGAGGCAGCCGAGGTGCTGGGGGCGAGGCCGACCGAGCGCTTCCGCCGGGTCACCCTGCCGCTGTCCATGCCGGGCGTGGTCGCCGGCTGCCTGCTGGTCTTCATCCCGGCCCTGGGGTCGTTCCTGACCTCCGACCTGCTGGGCGGCGCCAAACAGATGATGATCGGCAATCTGGTACAGAACCAGTTCTCCGCCGCGCGGAACTGGCCCTTCGGCTCGGCCGCGTCATTCATCGTGATGGCGCTGGTGCTCGCGGCGGTCATGCTCTATCTCAAGGTGAAGGACCGCGAGCAGGCGAAGGCCACGTAGATGAGCAGCCGGCTGCCACGCTGGCTGATCAGCGTCACCCTGGCGGTGTACGCCTTCCTGCACTTGCCGCTTCTGGTGTTGGTGGCCTTCTCGTTCAACGACTCCAAGTTCTCCGCGAGCTGGGTGGGCTTCACCCTCGACTGGTACTACCGGCTGTTCCAGCGTCCCGACATCATGCGCGGGCTGAAGGCGAGCCTGATCGTCGGCGGGGCGTCGACCGTGGTGTCGGCCGTGCTGGGGACGCTGGTGGCCCTGGCCCTGGCGCGGCACCGATTCAGAGGACGGACGGCGCTCGAGGGCTTCCTCTATGTGCCCATCGTGACGCCGGAGATCGTGGTCGGGATCTCGCTCCTCATCCTCTTCGCGCTAGCGAAGATCCCCCTGGGCCTCACCACCATCATCATCGCCCACGTGGCCTTCTGCCTGTCGTTCGTGGTGATCGTGGTGCTGGCGCGACTGGAGGGGATGGATCAGAATCTGGAGGAGGCGGCGATGATCCTGGGCGCCGACGAGATCACCACCTTCTGGAAGGTGACGGTGCCCCAGCTGTGGCCGGGTATCCTCTCGGGCGCCCTGCTGGCATTCACCATGTCATTCGACGACTTCGTGATCACCTCGTTCGTCTCGGGGTCCGGGTCCTCGACGCTGCCGATCGTCGTCTACGGGATGGTGCGCCGGAACATCGAGCCCAGTATCAACGCCATCAGCACCATCATCCTGCTGGTGACCACGGCGCTGATCTACCTGGCGGACCGCCTGACGAGGGAAAAGTAGGAAGGCGGCGAGACGCCCCTGATCGAGCGATGCCTGTGGGACGAGGGCCTCCCTCTGCGGCCGCCGAGTCCGGCGCTGCCCCTACGATCCGACGTGGCGGTCGTGGGAGCGGGCTACACCGGACTTTCCGCCGCGCTCACCCTGGCGCGGCACGGGGCCTCGGTCGTGGTGCTGGAGCGGCACCGCGCCGGCTGGGGAGCCAGCGGACGGAACGGCGG